>JAABUN010000388.1_pt1 | contig 115792 bp, 108 predicted proteins | sample 5559311 | NCBI WGS metagenome assembly JAABUN01 (sample SAMN10711877, study PRJNA513370) | rock metagenome | isolation source: Antarctica rocks | place: Antarctica: Victoria Land, Siegfried Peak sud | reverse complement strand
CGCCGCTACTAACTGGTCTTTAGTCCGCACATTTGCTATCAATGCCGCTCGTATGGGTGGATATGATTCGCTCACCAAAGCCGAGCGTTTTCTTAGCCATGACATCGATAAATTATTTTCCCTTCTAAAATGAATTATCCCTGAGTACTAACATTGACGCGAGAGTAGTTGAAGTCCACGTAGCTTTAGATACCGCCTCAAGTCAGAAAGCCGCAAAGTTTACCAACTTGCAAGTAAAGGTAGTAATCGAGGCATGATCCAAAAACTGAAACGGCGTACACCTTTGGGATGGCTACAACTGAGTCATGAAAAAGGGCGGTTATTGGTAGCACTTTCTGGTATTGCCTTTGCAGACATCTTGATATTTATGCAGCTAGGTTTTCAAAACGCTTTATACGATAGCAACACTCGTCTCAATCGTTCCTTACAAACTGACATAGTGTTGGTCAGTCCCCAGGCGCGGAATATGCAGAATTTATCCACGTTTTCGCGGCGGCGGCTGTATTAGGCAATGGATATTCCTAGAGTGAAAGACGCAGAGCCATTTTACGCTAATACGATTGTCTGGAAAAACCCAAAAACGCGGCGAGACGCTACAGTTCAATTGATCGGTTTTAATCCAGACCGTTCGGCGTTCAACTTGCCCGAAGTAAATCAGCAATTAAATAAGCTGAAACTGCCTGATACCGTAGTCTTCGATCGCGGTAGTCGTGGCGATTACAAAGAAACAATCTTTGCTGTCGATGCCAATACTCAACCTGTAACAACCGAGGTAGAACGGCGCACGATTACAGTAGCGGGTTTATTTACCTTGGGCGCTTCCTTTGGCGCAGATGGTACTTTGATGACTAGCGACCAGAACTTTTTATTGTTGTTTCCCAGACGACAGGCTACAAGTATTAGCTTGGGTTTAGTCTATTTGACTCCGGGTGCTGACGAGCAACAAGTAGTCAAGGCGATGCGATCGCACTTACCCGACGATGTACAAGTAATGACTCACGCAGAATTTATTAAATTTGAAGAAAATTATTGGAAAAGTACAAGTCCAATTGGCTTTATCTTTGGTTTGGGAACAGCAATGGCTTTTGTGGTTGGGGTGGTGATTGTCTATCAAGTGCTGTCTACCGATGTAAATGCTCATCTCAAAGAATATGCCACCTTTAAAGCGATGGGCTACAACAATGCGTATCTCCTATCAGTGGTATTTGAAGAAGCGATTATTCTTGCCGTTTTGGGCTTTATTCCTGGTGCTATCTTGCCTTTAGGACTTTATTCTCTAGCTGCCAAAGCGACATCTTTACCAATTTATATGACTGCTTTAAGGGCAGTTGCCGTACTAATCCTGACTTTAATTATGTGTGGTTTATCGGGGGCGATCGCTACCCGTAAACTTCAATCTGCCGATCCTGCTGATATGTTCTAGGTTTTTATTATGTCTCAGCCTGCTATTATCGTTCGCAACCTCGATCACCACTTTGGTCAAGGGCAATTACAAAAACAAGTTCTCTACGACATCAACCTCGAAATTAACAGTGGCGAAATTATTATCATGACTGGGCCTTCGGGTTCTGGTAAAACAACTTTGCTGACTTTAATCGGTGGATTGCGCTCCACTCAATCGGGTAGTTTACAAGTATTGGGACAAGAACTTGCTGGGGCGACTCCAAGGCAACTTACTAGCGCGCGTCGTCATCACGGGTATATTTTTCAGGCGCACAACTTGCACAGCAGTTTGACCGCCCTGCAAAATGTCAAAATGGGGCTAGAACTCCATCAAAATATTTTACTTCCCGAAATGCAAGTTCGCGCCGCCGAAATGCTTACTGAAGTGGGACTAGAAGACCGAATTAATTATTATCCTGACGATTTATCCGGCGGACAAAAACAGCGAGTTGCGATCGCACGGGCTTTGGTCAGCCATCCTCAACTTGTTTTAGCCGATGAACCTACTGCCGCCCTAGATAGTAAATCTGGGCGCGATGTGGTCAATTTAATGCAAAAGCTGGCAAGGGAACAAGGTTGCACAATCTTAATGGTCACCCACGATAACCGAATTTTAGATATTGCTGATCGCATTGTTGATATGGAGGATGGTCGGCTGGTCGATAATACAAATGCCTTATCGTCTGTTGCCTAATTTGTAGAGACGTTGCAGTGCAACGTCTCTACACGGTGGATTCTTTTTGTGCGGGTAATTCAGGGGCAACAAGTTCTCCTTTCATTTCTTTTTCTTGCTTCAATATGCTCCATAAATGCACTATTGATAGCAATATTGCTCCAGCTGATAATAAGTAACTATGAATGGTGTAAAGATGCTCTACAGTTATTGTATTTACCGCTCCACCGCCAACTAATACATCCCTCAGCGTCGAACCAATTAGCGGTAGTGCCTCAATAGTGCTTAATTCAATCCGAAAACGCCAGTAACCTTCTTGGCTCCAATCTAAAATAATTGCTGTCCAAGCAAGACCAATCGATGTCAGTATTAACAAAATTCCGCTCACCCAGGCCGTCAACCAACTAGAACGAAATTGTCTGCCTAAGAACATTACTACCATTTGCACTAACCCTACGCCTATTAGTAAGGTTCCCGCGCGATCGTGAATTGTGTGAATTAATAACCCATTGGTAACTTCACTATCAATCCACTTCAGCGACTGATAAGCACCGCCTGCGGCTGGTTCGTAGTAAAAAGATAGCAATACACCTGTAATTGCTGCAATAAAGCTTAGAGTAACGATCGCTACTGATAATATAGTCGCCGTCCGTCGCAATCTGAAATCGTAAGTAGAAATCATATATTTGGTACGATGTTGCTAAATGTATATTTTTATTTATAATCTTAACTTGATAGCCAATATGTGTATGTAATCCTAAAGGACAAAATTAAATTAGATAAAAGGACTTATACAGTTATTGAGTTGGGCAATTGCCTAGCCAATAAGCAGTTTCCCTGTGTAAAAGTAATTACATTTTGTTGTCAAGTTAATTTGCTAAAGATAGCAAAAACCCTACCTGTGGCGCTATCATCAGGCACAGAAGGCATACATTACTAAAGTTATGGGCGAATCAAAACGGCGTAAGGCAGCACTAAAAGAAAAATACGGACAAGAAGCCAGATTCTTGCCTTGGCTCCCACTCAGCAAAGGACAAGCACAACGGTTTGTAGACTGGAGTACTCGCGGTGCATGGATTGGGATAGGGTTATTAGTTGCTTGGTGGTTAACTGTATTGTTTTTGGGACCAGCTTTAGGCTGGTGGCAAGTCAAATAGCTACTAATTCCAAACAACTAAGCGAGGGAGAATTATTGATTTCTCCCTCGCCTACTAGCCAATCAGTTTCTCAAGCTTCCTCAGACCTATTAACTTGCTCGGAAATCCACTGGGGATAAGATTGAGAGCCAGCAACTAAAGGAATTGCGACAATTTCTGGAACTTCGTAGGAATGTAACTCTTGAATTTTTGCAGCAACTGCTGCAAACAATGTCAGTTCAGTTTTAATTAGTAGTTGCCATTCTTGCTCTTGATGAAGCTTTTTCTGCCAAGTGTAAATAGAAGTAATCGGAACTAAACTCACACAAGCAGCCAGTTGAGATTCTACTAAAACGGTAGCAATTAGAGTCGCTTGCGATTGCGAACTTGCGCTTACCAGAATCGCACAATAATTAGCACTAACTTTGGAATTATTATCCATGCAAAATTTACTACATCTGATTAAAAATAGGATGCTGCTTAACGTGGATAAAGGGAGTAAACCTGACCATCAACCAATAACCTTGTAATCCCTTTTGCTTGGAGGTGGGAACACGCTTTTTGGAGCATTTTACTATCTGGTACTTTAATTACGCGATCGCGTTTGGTTGAAAAGCGACGGGCTACACGATGGTTATCAAATACTGGTAAAGTCTTTTGGTGAGTTTCTTGAGTAGGAATTTGTCCCAAGTCGCCAAATTCTTTGAGTGGACGAGTAATCAATTCTGACAATCGATCGATTACTAAATAGCAAGTTTTGGGTAAGTTTGCTTCTGATAGAGGCAATACTTGAATTAAAGCATTAGAAGACGAACGTTTTTTAACTATCTGTGTTCGTTCGTCCTCGTCATCCAAATACTCCAAGTCTTCATCTTCCAAACCTTCACTATCTTCAGCTTCCTCTAATATATCTTCACCCAGCATTTCTGCTACTAAAGCATTAGATTCTTCATTTGTAAAAATTAAATCGTTAGTTGCTAGTTGCTCCGGTAATGAAGATATTACTTTGCTAACAGGTGAATCAAAATTAATCTCAGGATGAGGAGTAATTAAGGTAGGGACGCGATCGCTTATTTCAGCTAAATTTGTATTTTGTGGGGTTGGATCTACAACTACAGGTAATTTTTCCGTATTATTAATAACCGTACGACGTTTAATAATTGGCGTAGGCGTAACACTTATTTCCTCTAGCCGAAGAATTGGTTTAAGCTCTACTTGCGGTTGGGCTACCGCCTCGGCTACTTCCAGTTCCCTTGGTATCGCTACTTGTTTAGCGGCCTCGCTTCCCGGTACTCTCGCCGCCCGTTTGGACGCAATTAGCACCTCATACTCTTGTTCTGGTAACGTACTTTTCAACATCCGGCTAATGGTTGAATTACTCACACCATATCGTTCTGCCAAAGTTGAAGTTGTTTCTCCTGTATGCTTATACAAGTGAATAATATCGTTTTTTATAGATTCAGAAATTTTTTTTCCAGTCATAATTCAGTTTTATCCTAAGTCCGCTTCCGCCCGCGCTTTTCTCGCCGAGAACGACTTGACAATTCATATTCCACCGCCGCGCCAATCCCAAACAGCACGCCACTAAATACCCAAAATACTTCTAGCAGCGCTCCACTTTGGTAATTTTCAATGTGATTTTGAGCATAACTAAGCCACACATCTCCAATGTAGAGCGATAACACTGCCGCCACGATCGCTTTCCACGATTGAGAGAAACGACCGCCCCAAAAAGTTAGCAGTACCATTGTAGCGATAATTAGTAGCAAGACATCAGCAACGCTATAGAACAATAACAAAGGTTTCTTTAAAGTTGACGACCAAATCGGTGCAGTAGTTTCAATAGTCGCAACATCTGCGCCCATTGAAACCCATATTCCTATGCCAATGCCAACTATAGCAATTACTGCTACTATTGCCCATTGCCAACGTTCTAGATTCACTCTCCTAGCGCTCAAGGCTGAAACCATGCCTCCACCCAAAAATAAATATGTACTAACAAAAAATAAATCTGCTGGTGATACACTGGTTGGTTTTTGCTGAAGAACTAGCTCAAAGTAGCCTAAAATTAAATTTCCAATTAGGTAAGACAGCAGCCCAAATCCAATTCCTAACCAGACGCTACGCCCGATAATGATAGTTGGGCTGAGCATATTTCTAAAGCACAATAGCACCGCGCTTAAGTAAGCAATATATTGAAATATGTAGGTACTAACTATGTACCACTGAGCGCGTTTAGCAACACCCTCAGCATTTTCTACCGGTAAACTAAATAAGAGAGTAAATAGAAGCGCCAGTACACTCCAAGAAATCGCCATCAAAACAATTGTTTGCAGAGATAGCTGGGATTTTGGACTATCTACTTTAGTTATAGGCTTGTTCATAAAAACTCCTAACGCCAGGGAAGCGGCGACAAAGGCTATAAGTTGGTGTTATGGTCATGTATATTTTTGCTGTTTAAAATCTTGAAGATAGATGTATTTGCAAGCTTTGACTTAGATATTTTTGTCTGTTACAAACATATATAGTTAATAGTTGATCGCCCGCTTGCAAGTCTCTTGTTACTGCCACAGCTTACCAAGGCTTGATTGATTTAGCCACTGTATAAACCCCGATTGTTCAGCTTCTGACATATCTTCCAAACTATCGAGGGCATTAATCGTAAATTCTGAGTCGTCGCCAAAGTATCGTTTACCCAGACGATGTATTTCTTGCAAAAAGTTGAGCAACTGGGGTTCTTGCCAAGATGGTAGCTGTTTGGCACTTAGCGGCTCGATAGCTAGCAAGTAATTAACGGCTTCAGGTGATTTTTCGGTCAAATCTACTTTTTCTAAAAAGTCCTTAAAATCTTTTCGGAATAATTTTGCTTGCCTAGCGCCCAAAAGGTATTCAATATCTGTATAAACTGCTTGCAATATTAACAAGCTGCCTTTAACCAAAGATTCTATAGAGCGATCGCCAATCTTAGTGTCAATATTTAGCTGTTCAGGTCTAATTTTTCCCCAAAGTGTGTAACGATCAGGTTCTTCAAGCAAAATACACGCTTTGCCTTTATTATCAGTCAAGTCCCGCCATAAAGCTAAGGCTTCTTGGGACTGATTTAGCGGAAATATTTGTAATAAACGAAAAGTCTGCCTTTGATAATTAATAATTGGAATAAGTTGGTCGCGTGTCGGGTGTTTGATATTAAAGATTTCTACATCTTGTCTTTTCAAGATAAACATAATATTAATATTTAACGGCTGATTATAGCCTGCGGGTAGTACGATAAGTTACTAAGCTATGAGGCATTAGCAGTACATGGCTTAGTAATTATTTTTAGCACTGTTTTATTATTTAAATTCAATTTTTAGCTTGTCGAAGAACCGTAAAATTATTTAATGGAGAATAGGAGACTCGAACCCCTGACCTCTGCGGTGCGATCGCAGCACTCTACCAACTGAGCTAATTCCCCGTCTATATCAACCTGCTATTTTAGCATTCGTTAGAGCAAGGGGCAAAGAAAATCTCAACATTAGCACTATTTTTTCTCCCTTAATACTTTCTGCACTCGTTCTATTTCTAGATCGTGAAGATAATCTACCGTCCAATTTGCTTGGCGCTGAAGCATATGAAAGGGATAGGTATTGGCTACTCCTACTACAGCAATTCCTGCTTGCTTGGCGGCTTGGATGCCTGCGGGTGTATCTTCAATTGCCAAACACTCGGTAGCTTGCAAATTAGTATTGGGGTAAAGTTCTTTGAGGCGTTCTACAGCTAAAAGATAGCCATCGGGTGAGGGTTTGCTAGTAGTTATATCATCTCCAGCCACGATCGCCGTAAAGTATTTAGCTAGATTTGTGCTATTGAGGACAAGTTCTACTTCCGCACGAATAGCACCTGTAACTACAGCTAACTTAATATTACGCGAAGTCAATTTAAAAATTAAATCCTCTAAACCAGGATAAATTGGCAATTGGTCGGATTTTTTGCGCCAAAGTTCTCGATAGGCTTGGGCTTTGCGCTCTATCAATGTGCTTAAATAACTTTCGCTGACTACTCTACCGCGATTAGCTAATAATTCGCGCAAACAAACGCGATCGCTTCTTCCCAAACAAATTTTTCTAAATTCCCCCGGTTGGGGGCGCAAATTTTCCGAAAGCAAAACTTGCTCTATTAGTTGCTCATGTAAGGGTTCATCATTGATAATGACACCGTTGAAATCAAATAAAACTGCCTTCAAACTCATAAACTTTTAGTACGCGGGTGCTGGCATCCAAGCCGCATCAACAGCATACTCTTTTGTCTTGGGTAATGGTTTTATGGCGCGAGTTACCTGATGGAGAAACCACCATTCTTGAGTTTGTACGGACGCAAAACCGGCTCTGCTCATCCACTCATCTACGCTGGCGGCGGCAAAATCTCGAATATACGGTTCTTCAAATATATTATTTAACCACTCTAAGTTGCGTAATGTCTTTTGACTGCCATCTAAGATTGCAACTTCTCCCCCGGCTGGTAATAGACGGAAGCATTCATGCAAAATTGTCTGAGATACCGCAGGTGGTGTTTCATGAAACAGCAAGGAAGCTGTAACCAAATCGAAACTGGCATCTTTAAATCCGGTTTGTTCAGCGTTTCCTTGCACCCACTGAATGTTGTAGCCTGCAAGTTTTGCTTTATGATTTGCCCTAACTAGCATATATGGGGACAAGTCTAAACCAACTACTTCTGCTTGCGGAAAGGCTTGTTTTAACATTAGTGTTGTTGAACCTGTACCACAACCTAAATCTAAAATTCGTCGGGGAATAGATTGAATTGAGTCGATTAAAATTTGGCGTACCAAAGTTTCGCCGGGAGGCAATACATATTGGGTAATTGGATCGTAGGAAACTGCTGCGCCAGGAGTTAGATAACCGCCCTCAATCCCGTGAAAGTTTTGGCTACTGTAGTAATCGGGAATTGCCACATTTGCTTGGCGAAAACCTGCGCCCTCAAGCTCCCAATCTACACTTTTGTAGTAGCGCTGCAATTGTTGCTCATCAATAAAGAAGCGAACTATAGGGGATAAAAAGCGTTCCCAAATTGTGTCTTGACGTGCCATAGAGTTTAGTTGCGCGTACAGGTGTAGAACTGGAGCTTTCGCCCCTTTTACAAAGTTTAATATATTGCCTAGGGTTCGTGCCTGTCTTGACAAGTGCATACTCACTAGACAAGGGTTATCACCGTCTTTATTCACGGCTTACTGTAACCAAAACCCTTTGTCTCTATACGCATTCCAGTATGGGGCATGAGTTTCGCAAGGTTTATTAATGTCTATGTGTTTACGCCACGAGTAGGGGATGACTTAGCAATACCGTCTTACTAATGACAGAGCCGTTGTAAAGCTTAGTCATAATAATTTGCAATAAGTTCAAGCTAGAAAATTTTTGTATTCCTTATGAAACAAGTGTTTATCAATGTTATCGACTAATTTTCAATTAAAACAACTTGCAAAAGTTTCTTAAATCAGTACCCTATTTGATGGTATTTTTTTTAAAGAAAAGCTAGCGTCTGTCTGGGAAAGTTTTGGCAAGGAATCCTGCCTAAAACTTTCCGCGAGAAAAAGATGGTTATTTACAAATAGAGGTAAAGAGTTGATGGTAAGTAAGAAAATTTCCGCTGTAGTAGCTTTGGCACTTTTAAGCGGGGGGATAGCGTTCAGCAGTAAAGCCGCACAACAAAAAACGCTGACCATTTACTCTGGTAGGGAAGAAAAGTTAATTGCTCCTCTAATTGCCAAAGCAGAGAAAGATTTGGGGATGGATATTGAAGTACGTTACGGCGATACAGCAGAACTTGCGATCGCATTATTAGAAGAAGGCAGAAATAGCCGTGCAGATATCTTTTTTGCTCAAGATGCGGGCGCTTTAGGTGCTTTAGCCAAAGAAAAACGCACTTTACCTATTTCCAATACGTTACTAACAAAAGTAGAGCCACAGTTTCGCTCCTCGGCGGGACAATGGATAGGCGTTTCTGGACGAGCGCGGGTAATTGACTACAACACGAAGCAAGTTAAGAAGAGCGAATTACCTACCTCGGTAGCGCAATTAACTAATCCCAAGTGGCGCGGTAAGGTAGGTTGGGCCCCTGCAAATGGTTCTTTTCAGTCATTTGTTACCGCCATGCGCTTGCTAGAAGGCAATCAAAAAACTTTGGCATGGTTAAAGGCAATGAAAGCCAACGGTACTAAAGATTATGCCAAAAATGCCGCGATCGTTGAAGCCGTAGGGAAAGGCGAAATTACTTTAGGATTAGTCAACAACTACTATCTTTATCGATTTACTAAAAATAACGCCAAGTTTCCTGTAGCTCATCACTATACCCGTGGAGATGCAGGCGCAATGGTGAATGTGGCAGGAATAGCTGTATTAAACACAACTGACCAAAAGAGCGACACAAACAAGTTTTTAGCTTATATGTTGGCTCCTAAAGCTCAAACTTATTTTGCCCAAGAAACTAACGAGTATCCGTTAGTAAAAGGCATTCAAGCATCGCAAAAACAAATTCCCCTAAGTCAGCTTAACCCGCCCAAAATTGACCTTAGCAACTTGTCTGACTTGCAAGGCACTATAGCTTTACTTCAACAAGCAGGGGTACTTTGAGGCTAAAAGCTTCCCAGCCGCCGCTATTTTTAGTCGCTATTGCTGCAATTACAGCAATAGCGATCGCATTGCCTTTGATTTATCTCGTAATTAGGACGGCGGGTGTAGGTACAGAAAAGCTGGTAGCCTTAGTATCTCGCCCACGCACCTTAACTGTATTGCTCAATAGTGCGGGAATGGCAGCCTTGGTCACTTTATTTAGTGCTTTAATTGCCGTACCCTTGGCGTTTTTGACTTTACAAACAGACTTGCCTTGGCGAAGGTTTTGGCTAATTGCGACTACCTTACCTCTAGCCGTACCTAGCTATGTAGGTAGTTTTGCCTTAATTGCCGCTTTTGGCCCCAAAGGTAGCTTATTGCAGCTATGGTTAGAACCCTTGGGCGTTAAGGAATTACCAGAGATTTACGGCTGGTTTGGGACTATTTTAGCGCTGACGCTGTTTACTTATCCTTATTTACTTCTAAGTGTCCGAGCAGGATTGATGTTAATCGATCCGGCGACAGTAGAAGCGGGGCGGAGTTTGGGCTTAAACCAGCTAAGTACGTTTTTTCGGGTGTTGTTACCGCAGTTGCGTCCCTCAATAATCGCTGGTGGCTTGCTGGTGGCTTTGTATGCTTTAAGAGATTTTGGTACGCCTTCGTTAATGCGGTTTGATGCTTTTACGCGCGTAATTTTTTTGCAATACAAGTCAAGCTTTAATCGCAACCAAGCGGCGGCGCTGGCAATGCTATTGGTTGTTTTGGTATTGGGGATTTTGCTATTAGAGTATAAAGTGCGATCGCGCGGCGCTTATTACAGTCGCAATAGTGCGATTAATCGTCCTCCAGTAATCGTAAAACTTGGCACTAGTAAAATAGTTGCTTTATTATTTTGCGCGATCGTTGTTAGCCTAAGTTTAGTTTTACCTGTTGGCGTAACAGTGTTTTGGTTGTGGCGAGGCTTGACAAGTAGCGACGGGACGTATGGTACGGCTTCATGGCAAGAATTCGCCCAGCCAGCCCTCAATTCTATGGCTGCGGCTGGATTTACGGCGGTAATTGCGACTATTTGCGCTTTGCCCGTAACCATTTTGGCAGTAAGGTTTCCTAGTCGCTTGACTACAGCAATTGAGCGGTGTAGTTATATTGGTTTTGGTTTGCCGGGAATAGTCGTAGCTTTATCATTGGTATTTCTGGGTTCTCAGTATTTGCCTTGGTTGTACCAAACTTTGCCGATGCTGGTGTTTGCTTATTTGGTGCTATTTTTGCCGCAGTCGGTAGGCACAATTAGAAGTTCGCTATTGCAGTTGCATCCGCAGTTAGAAGAATCGGCGCGGCTTTTGGGGCGTACTCCTTGGCAGACCTTAAAAGAAATTACTTTCCCTCTGGTGCGTCCGGGGGTGTTGAATGGGGCGGTTTTGGTGTTTTTGACAGCGATCAAGGAATTACCTGCAACGCTGTTATTAGCCCCCATTGGCTTTGATACATTGGCGACGGAGATTTGGAAAGCGACAGAAAATGTTTCGTTTAGTGATGCGGCGGTAGGTTCAGTAGCGATGCTGGTAGTTTCTATGGGTTCGACTTTGCCCGTGTTGTTGCACGAGCAGAAAACGAGCCAAAGATAGGATAAAAAAAGGGTTATGGAAAAAATTTTACGGCTTGATGGTGTAAGTAAGTGGTTTGGCGAAAGTCAAGCGGTTAATGACGTAAGTTTAAGTTTGCCCCAAGGAATACTGGCTATACTTGGTTCTTCTGGCTGCGGGAAAACTACTTTGCTAAGGTTAATTGCTGGGTTTGAGCATCCGCAGACAGGAAGTATTGAGATTGCTGGGCGCAAGGTTGCAAGTAATGATTGTTGGATTCCGCCAGAGCAGCGCCGTTTAGGGATGGTTTTTCAAGATTATGCTTTGTTTCCGCATCTGACGGTGGCGGAAAATGTGGCTTTTGGGTTGAAGAAGCGGGGGAAAGATGCGGCTAGGCGCTTGATTGACCTAGTGGGATTAACTGGGCTAGAGGCGCGCTATCCTTATCAGTTATCGGGAGGTCAGCAGCAAAGAGTAGCTCTTGCTCGTGCTTTGGCTCCTCAGCCGCCGTTGGTGCTATTGGACGAACCTTTAAGTAATTTGGATGTGCAGGTAAGGCTGAGGCTGCGAGAGGAAATTAGAGATATTTTGAAAGCGACGGGAACCTCGGCGGTATTTGTGACTCACGATCAAGAAGAAGCATTAGCGATCGCAGATTTGGTGGCTGTTATGCGTCAAGGAAAGCTGGAGCAAGTGGGTACGCCGCAAGAAGTTTATACTCAGCCTGCTTCTCGGTTTGTGGCGGAGTTTGTCACGGGAGCCAATTTTATCCCAGCTTTTCGTCAAGGGCAGTTATGGGCTACGGAGGTTGGCTATTTTGCTGCTCCTAACGACAAGCAAGAGCGGGTAGATTTGATGGTTCGTGAGGAAGATTTACTTATAGAACCTGCCCAATCCGATGCCCCGGTGGTAATTCACAATCGGCGCTTTTTAGGTCGGGAGTATCGCTACTGTCTGCTTACGCCTTCGGGAAAGGAGTTGCACGCCCGGACTACTACAAGCCAAATGCTGCCTGTGGGTACGAAAGTAAGGTTAAATGTAGCAAGTGTTAAAATATTTCCGCACTGCGACTTTTCTACTCGCTAATACTCACTAACAACATTGCTTGAGCATGAGCAAATCTTTAGATATCATTCTTTCCACAGAAATCGCTGGACGCATTCACAGTAAAGCGAATAAATGCTTTGATAATGCTTATCAGGCAGCTTTGCTAAATGATAGTTATTTGTACGTTCAAGGCTTTTTAGTTATAGGAGTTGAGCCATATTCAATTGTTGAATATGGATGGGTCGAGCTTGACGACCAAATTATCGATCCTACTTTTGTTTCTCTGAATCTAGACGCGCAATATCTCTACTATTTTCCGGCTCAATGCTTGAATGTCAAGCAACTTAAAGCAGTAATTGAGGAGTCGCAAGAAGATTATCCTGAAGATGACCCACTGCCTATTTATGGCAATATACCTTACGAGTACTACGGTGAAATAATGTTGGGTGGTAAGGAATATTTAGCCGCCTACCAATCTGCCGAAGTAAGGTGTATGGAGTTGTCGAATCTGGCAAATAACTAAATAATGGAGGTTAGCGGACTCGAACCGCTGACATCCTGCTTGCAAAGCAGGCACTCTACCAACTGAGTTAAACCCCCTCGAACAAACTGTATCATAGCTTATAACGATCTTTTAATCAATAGTTTGCGATCGCCCATCAGTAGGGAATATCTCAATAACTTCTAATTGCGCCCAGAAATGACTTTAATTGTTGCCTCTTTCTATAAATTTGTACATTTACCAGACTTTGCTGCCAAGCAGCAACCCCTTCTGTCTTATTGCCAAGCTCAAGGAGTTAAAGGCTCGATTCTTTTGGCAGCAGAAGGGATTAATGGCACAATTGCAGCTATTTCCCAGCAAAGCATTGATGCTGTGATATCTTTTTTACGTTCTGACTTGCGCCTAAAAGACTTGGAGTATAAATTGTCTTCTGCTCAGTCTCCGCCTTTTGAGCGGATGAAGGTGCGCCTAAAGCGAGAAATTGTTACTCTAGGATTACCAGTTGATCCCAATCAACAAGTTGGTACTTATGTAAGTCCTCAAGAATGGAATGCGATCGTCAACGATCCTGATGTAACGATTATTGACACCCGCAACGACTACGAAGTAAATATTGGCACTTTCAAAAGAGCGCAAAACCCTAACACTAGCTCATTCAATCAATTTCCTGAGTATATTAATCAACACCTCGATCCCGCCAAACATAAAAAAGTGGCATTATTTTGTACGGGTGGTATTCGCTGCGAAAAAGCTTCTTCTTTACTGTTGTCTCAAGGTTTTGCCCAAGTTTATCACCTCAAAGGTGGCATACTCAAATATTTAGAAGAAGTCCCCACCAGTGAGAGTTTGTGGCAAGGAGAATGTTTTGTTTTTGATGAACGAGTAGCATTGCAGCATGGTTTACAACCAGGAACTTATCAACTATGTCGTAGTTGTGGCAATCCCGTCGCGCAAAAAGACTTGGCATCAGCGCCCCATCAAGACATAGCTTGCCCTCACTGCGGCCCTAACCTACTCCTGCAAGAAATGTCAACAAGTCAAACCCCACTAAGGCAGTTTCATTGCTAGAGTCAAACCATCAGCAATAGGCACTAAGCTTAAGTTTATTCGCGAGTCTTGATGCAGCTTTTGATTAAAGTCCCGAATTTTATTAGTACGATTATCTTGAATATTAGCGTCGGCAACTCGCCCCGACCAAAGTACATTATCAATTGCAATTAACCCACCAGGACGAATTAATTGCAGGGCTTGCTCGTAATAAGTTTCATAGCTACTTTTATCTGCGTCAATAAAAGCAAAATCAAAAGTACTAGCTTCTCCTCTAGCTATTAATAGCGCGAGAGTGTCTTGGGCTGGGGCGAGATGCAGGTCAATTTTATCTATTACCCCGGCTTGCCGCCACCAATGACGGGCAAATGCTGCATACTCTTGGTTGACCTCACAGGCAACTACTTTGCCGTTCTGGGGCAATGCCAATGCTACTACTAGGGCGCTGTACCCCGTAAATACGCCAATATCTAAAGTTTTGTTTGCGCCAATTAACTGAACTAGCAACGCCATAAATTGACCTTGTTCGGGCGCAATCTGCATTTGGGACATTGGTTGCCCAGTAGTGGTTGCTTGTCTTAGCTTCGCTAATATATCGGCTTCCCGTAAAGAAACAGAAAGCACGTAGTTGTAAAGCTGCGCTCCAAGTCCTAATGTTTGATTAGCCATTGCTGTTTACTTGTTGCTAATCTTTACGGACTTTAAATGTACCCACTGAGGTTTGCAACTGCTGCGCTACTTCTACGGTTCGTTTGAGCGACTTCGATACTTGGCGCGAAGAAGAAGCCGTTTCCTCAGAAGTAGTAGCAAGTTCTTTCATCAATTGGGTTACAGCTTGAGCGGTTTTGGCTTGCGATACTGTAGAAAGAGAAATTAATTGGACTAATTCATCAATTTTGCGAGATACCTGTAATATTTCACCTAAACTTTGCTTGGTATCTTCCACAAGATGAGCGCCTTCATTTACCTGGGTATTACCTAATTGCATTGCTCTAACTACTTCGCTTGTTTGCTGTTGGATATTTTCTAGTACTTGCTCTATCTCTTTAGTTGCCCCGGCTGCTTTAGTTGCTAGTTCCCCAACCTCTTCTGCCACTACCGCAAAACCTCTACCTTCTTCCCCCGCGCGGTTTGCTTCAATACCTGCATTAATTGCGAGTACGTTGGTTTGCAAAGCAATTTGGTTAATCAAAGTTACAACTTTGGAAATGTGTTGAGATGCTTCACCTAAATTTTTGACCTTTTTGGCTGTTTGTGCTATCGTGTCGCGCAAATTTAAAATACTAAATACTGTGCGCTCCATTGCCGTTTCTCCAGCTTGAGCGCTAGTTGAAGCCTCGCGAGCTACTTGGGCCGCAAGTCCGGCGCTATCTGCTACAGATTGAATAGATAACGTCATTTGCTCAACCGAATCAAGCGTACTGACAATTTCTGTATTTTGTTTAACCGCTTCATCAGCAAGTTGACGAATTGCCCCTTCGTTTTCATTGATAGAAATATTTACTTTATCCGTAGCGTGTTTTACTGAGGTCACAATTTCTCGTAAGCTTTCAACGATCGCATTGAAAAAATCAGCGACGGTGCCAATTTCTCCAGTAGTAACTTCCGCCCTTACAGTCAAATCACCTCTAACTGCTCCTTCTACTTCACCCAGCAAATCTACCAATTGATTTTGCAATAATTCTTTTTGTTCCCGTTGCTCAAGAGACATCAATTCGGCAGAACTGCGGGCTTTTTCTACTTGTTCTAACAAATTTGCTTGATCTAAAGCAAAACCGATTTGAGCCGCTAATTGCGTAAATAAATCAATTTCTGACTGCTGCCAGTTACGCGTCTCCGAGCAATGATGAGCAATCAATAAACCAAGCAATTGTTTATCTTTAAGAATTGGTGCAACTAAGTTTGCTTTAACTTCAAATTTTTCTAAAGTTTTGATATGGCAATCGGTAAGCCCAGCATGGTAAATATCATTTATTCCCCGCACCCGACCATTTTTATAATTTTTTATATGTTGCTCCTTAAAACAAGGATCGTCAATAGTTTCTTGTAGTGCCTGCTTCCATCCAGGGGCAACAGATTCAGCTACTACTGTACCGCTCAAATCAGGGTTAAAGCTGTAAATAACTACTCGTTCGGTGTGCATAACTCTTCGCACGTCTCGAACGGCGGTTTTTAAAATGTCGTCTAAGTTTAAAGAGCGACGAATGCGTAGAGTAATATCTGTAAATGTTTGCGCTGCTTCCGTTGCTGATTCTTGCTTATTCAAGAGAGTTTGCAATTGTTCCGCCATGCCATTGATATTAGCGCCCAAAACTGCTAATTCATCAGAGCCTGTAACCGCCAAGCGCGTGTCTAATTGTCCTTCTCCCAGTTGACGCACAGCCTTTGATGCTGCCATAACTGGACGCAAGGCTCTATTTACAAACACTGCGGCGATCGCCGCTACAATTAATGCGATCGCTCCTGTTGCTATGGCTAAGGCTATTATTGAAGCATCACGGGTGCGGGTGGCAAATAATGCATTTTCATCTTGAGTAACTAGCACGCTCCAGTTTAGCTGGGATGCTCCGGCAAATTTGCCTACGGGAGTATAAGATATTAAATACCATTTCTGCTCTAATAAATCTTTCTCGACCAGGCTACCAACGCTCTTTACTTTTTGTAATTGAGCCGCTACCTGGGGAAAAATTTCTTTGGCATCTTTACCTATATAGTCAGTATGATCTGTGGGTGAAACAACAACTTTACCGATGTCATTAATTGCAAAAAATTCTTCGGATACATAACCATTAATGCTTTGGGTTAATTCCTTGCTTTCAGCTTGAATAATATTATTAAAATATTTTAGGGGAGTACGCGATCGCACGATCGCAATAGTTTCTCCGGTGCGTGTACTTACTACGGGTGCAGCTACAAATATTGAATATTCCCCAGTTCCCGATGATCTTCTGGGGGGAGTAATTACGGGGCGGTTAGTTCTTAAAACTTCTTGGAAATAGTTAATTTCCTTATAATTGGCCATTACTGAGCCTGCGGACTGCAATAAAACATTTCCATCTAAATCTATAACGGCAATACTGTCATATACAGGATTATCTTTAATATAGTGGTCTAATATTGCTTGCTTTGCTCTAGTTGAAGTTGCGGCTCTAGTCGTCGGATTACTAAGAATACTTAGTTGTGACAGAGTTTGAATATCTCGGTATTGTTGAATTAGAAATTGATTTATTTGGTTAGATAAAGAGAGCGCTCTAGCTTTTTGTTGCTGTTGTAAGTTGTCGGTAATTTTTTCTGTAGTTAAAAAGGTTGCTATTGCCCCAATTAAAATAATTGGCAGTACGCTTAAGGCAATTACTAAGGCGGTTGCTTTAGTTTTTAAACTTAACCTGTGCGATAGTTTGAATCCATTTTTTTGAGGCGCATTAGTCAACTGAGTTAATTGATTATTTATAATTGTGCTAGGCTTTTGCCGATCTAGCGGTTTCTCAACTGATGATTTTTGCTCAAATTTTGTCTTCATAATATCCTCAAATTAATGTCGTTCTAGCCAGCTAATAGGGTTGTAGATTAGGTGAATTAGCAATTTTTTCTGCGTCCAAAACTATTAGCATTTCATCTCCTTGAGAAATACATCCATTCAGATAAGGAGCAAGATTGCTAAATATTTCTGTTGGTGCTTGGCTACTTTGATGGGGAAAATGCGTTACACCCTTAATGGATTGTACAACCAGCCCTAACTTAACTTGTCCTACATGAATAATTATTATTTGGTACTGTTGAGCAATAGTATCAGCAACAGGTAGATTAAGTAGTTGTGCCAAATTTATTACCCACAATACCCGACTGCGCCGATTTAATAAGCCTAATACGCAATCAGGCATATTTGGCATTGGCGAGAGGCGGGCTGTTGGTACAACTATTACTTCTTGTGCATACTTCATTAGCAACAGAGCAGGGGTTTGTTGATTTAAGTAAAAACTTAAATAACTATCAGATATTTGCGTATCTACTCGCTCTATCGGCGGTGCAATTTGAGAACTATCCATTAATTAACCTACAACAGATTTAATCGCCAGCAGCAATTGATCTTTAGTAAATGGTTTAGTTACATAAGCATCTGCTCCTTGTTTTCTTCCCCACAATTGATCTATTTTTCCTGATTTTGAGCTACAAATAATAATTGGTACTTGCTCGGTAGCAGGGTTGCTTTTTAATTGACGGCACAGTTCAAATCCACTCATTCCGGGCATGACTACATCAGTTACGATTGCATCAGGCTGTTGTTCTATAGCTGCAATTAAAGCATCTTTGGCATTGTTTGCCAGAATTACTGTATGACCACTATCACGCAGATATCCAGCTATCAAATCTAATAGACTTCGCGTATCCTCAACTAATAAAACCGTACTCACAATTTTTTGCAGCCCTCACAACCGCTTTATTAGGATAAATGCCTAAATACAATTTTTAATAAGTCTGACTGAGTAAAAGGCTTAGTTAAATAACCTGATGCTCCTACTATTCTAGCTTTAACTCTATCTATAATTCCTGTGTTTCCTGTCACCATAATAATAGGTGTTGCTTTAAAAAATGAGTGATTTCTTAACAAACGGCATAGCTCATAGCCATCTATTCCTGACATTTTAACATCAAGCAAAATCAAGTCTGGCTTAAGTCTGACTATCTGCATTAAAGCCTTTATTGGATTGCTAATAGTAGAAACAGCAAAGCTTTCATCATCTAAAAAGTAACTCAGTTCTTTTAACATTGCTGGGCTATCATCTACGCAAACAATTTTGTAAGTTTTTTTGTCTGCTGACGTTTCTGCTATATCGTTAATTGGTTCAGCAACAATGTTAACTTGCGGAGGGTTAGGAGGGGAAATTTCTGGTAATTGGGCTGGAGCTTGAGCTAAAGAACTAGCAGCAACGCTTTTGCGATTATTAGTTTCTGAAGGTATTTGATAACTTATTACAGATTCTTTTGGCAACTTAGTGAAGTTTGGTAAAACATCAAATGGTGCATGGGGAGGTTGTAATAATATATGTCCTGATTTAATATATGGATACAAGCTTTGTGCTAAACGCAATTCATCTTGATTGAGTAAAATAGCTAAATGACGAAAACTAAATCCTTTTAAGATTGCTGTTAATTTTTGCCGTAATTCTGGAGAAAGTTTTTGAGTTCCACTAGAAGCAGCTAAGTAAGGACATTGATAAGGTGAATTAATTTCCGGTGCTAAAGATTGCCAATTTTGCAACTGCTTTTGAGCATATTTAACTAAGTTTGATAAGTCAAGTTTACAAAAGTCTGAAATTGTATCTGGACTACCCAATTCATAGCTTCCTTCTTCAACTAATAAAAATGATTCAATAACTTCTTTAACTAATCCTTCGATTAAAATTGTTGCTTGTTCGTAAGTTAAGTAATGATTCTCGATTAACCAGCAAATGGCTTGATAGTCAGGATTTATATCTACTCGTCTTGGCTCGTTTTCAAACATTAACCTCAGCTTGGTACGAGTTTCACTGCTTAAGGAGGGTATTTTATGAGCTAGACGACGCAAATGACAATCAAGTCGATCGAAGGGTTCTACAGAATGGGAAGCGTAGGTTATCTTACCTTGTTCTAGATAAATTGACCAAGCAACCGAATTACTAAGTACTTTTAAGTGCGCGCTATCGTAAGAATTAGATAAGTGCGTTAACAACCTTAGCGGACGTAGTTTTTGAAAGGTTCCACAGCTAGTCATTCAGCACTTATTCCTTACAGCAAATGTTAGTGATTTCAAACTTAAATAGATCCAAAAGTTACAGTTGAAGATAGAATTCAATCTCTAAAAGTTGAAATAAATTTCAACTCTCTCCAGTAAATCAAACTTACTTTAGATAAAAATAAATTGAGTTAGACAGTAGCCCTTTCAGTCAAAACTATAACTAGGTGAGAATAACCTATTATATACAGATAATTCTATATCAAGATTTTTCATCTGTGACATCTATCAAAAACATCGAAGTTTTTGCTATACTCAATCTACAGTTAGATTGTATAGAAGTATACAAACAGAGGTTGGTCGTCCTGCACCAACTTAGCTGCAATCGGGGTTAAATCAACTGCAATGAGTACTTTTGTCGGTATAAAAAGAGACTTATTTAACTCAAACCTAGCGCTCAAAGAAATATCTTACCTATCAGTCAGTAAAATATATGATGTAAAGTAAAAATAGTGTGTCTAGGTTAACAATCGTCTGCCAAGTTTGATAGCGGGGCAAAATCCAGCATCACCAATGCTTAATATAGTTAGAATCTGTAAAGTAGCTAACCTAAAGTTTGCCAGTTCAACACTATTATGGCTGCCCCGGCGATTAAATGCCAGTGGACATTAATCATAAATTCATGCAGACAGACGAACCCGTATTTAAAAACTTAGGTTTCTGGCGAGTAGTAGCAGCCTCAGTGCTGGGAAAAAGCCATGAAAAAGTTAAGCAACTGTGTCAAGATGCTCATCACTGGGAGCTATTATCAGAAGGTGTATTAGTAGCGGCAGTGGCAGATGGTGCGGGTAGTGCGAGTTTGGGGAAAATAGGCGCGATTGTTGCTTCTCAAACCGCCGTAGAAACAATCCGCTTGCAGTATGGGACGATGGAAAGTGTTGTTAATCGTATCGATGATGAGGAAGACGACCAAAAGTGGCAACTACTGCTAACAAACGCCCTAGAAGCTGCTAGAAAAGCTGTAGAAGAAGAAGCGATCGCCTGTAAAGTCACCTCAAGAGAACTAGCTAGTACATTAATTATTGTCGTCGCTACACCCAACCTAATTGCAGCAGTCCAAGTAGGTGATGGAGTTGCGGTAGGGTGCGATCGCACGGGAAATATTATCGCCTTAACAGCGCCTCAACGCGGAGAATACGTCAACGAAACAATTTTTTTAGTTTCACCCAATGCTTTAGAAAATATTCAAGTAAATGTCTGGCGCGGAGTTGTAGCTAATATAGCCATGCTCTCCGATGGACTGCAAATGCTGGCTTTAGAAATGAATGGAAGTAAACCTCATGCGCCCTTTTTTTCCCCGATGTTTCAATTTGTAGCTGATGTAACGGACGAAAGAGACGCTCAAGAGCAATTGGTAGCGTTTTTGCGATCGGAACGTATTAGCACGCGGACTGATGACGATCTAACACTTTTACTGGCGACTATAGTCAATTAATGCAATGAGGTTGAAACGTCAACTCGATACCCAGATTATTACTATAGACCCCACCTCAAGTTTAGGACATGGAGGCGAGGCTAAGGTCTATAGTGTGCCACAAGATGAAACGCTGGTGGCAAAAGTTTATCATAAGCCAACACAGGCTCATGCCAATAAATTAATGCTGATGCTGGCTAACCCGCCAGATAACCCCGCCGCCAGCAAAGATCATATTTCTATTGCTTGGCCTGTAGACGTGCTGCGGACAGTAGATGAAAACCAAAAAGTAGTTGGATTTCTAATGACGCGAGTCAGAGAAATGCACTCGCTGTTGGACTTCTATAATCCTAAAACCCGTCGCCAAAAGTGTCCCTTTTTTAGCTATCTTTATTTGCATCGTACCGCTCGCAATCTTGCCGCCGCCTTTGGCGCACTCCACGCTCGTGGTTACTGCATTGGCGATGTTAATGAATCGAATATTTTAGTTAGTAATACAGCTTTAATTACGTTAGTAGATACAGATTCATTTCAAGTACGAAACGAACGTAATGGCGAAATCTACCGTTGCGGAGTTGGTAAGCCAGAATTTACGCCCCCCGAACTCCAAGGGCTGAGTTTTGCCCAGCTAGATCGCAAACCAGAACACGACTTATTTGGACTAGCTGTTTTAATATTTCAGATTTTAATGGAAGGGACTCACCCCTTTGCAGGCATATATCAAGGTAGCGGCGACGCGCCACCCTACGAAACCCGGATAGCTGGGGGACACTTTGTTTATAGTCGGCGGCGCGTACCTTATCTGCCTACCCCAATCGCTCCCAAGTTTGAGCTACTGCACCCGACATTACAACAACTATTTATCCGTTGTTTTGAAGAAGGGCATGACAATCCCCAAATGCGCCCCACCGCTCAAACTTGGCAAAGTGCGCTAAGTATTGCTGAACACGATTTAACGACTTGCAAAGTCAATAATCAGCATCGTCACGGCAAGCATTTAAGCTCTTGCCCTTGGTGCGAAAGAACTTTTCTGCTGAGTGGGCGAGATCCATTTCCTTCTGCTCAAGTAGTGCAAAGAGGGCAGCATCTCCAACCGCTCAAAAAGTCCAAGCCGACGATGGTGGTGCAAAAAAACAAGCCTAATGCGATCGCCTACTATTCTCAGAACTATTATGCAAAAGCTCCCATAGCTATAAGTCACCGCCAGTACCGCCGCAAACATAGACTTAATGCGGCAATGTTTAGCGCCATTGGTGTAGGAGCAATTGGGTTATTTGGGTTAATGATGATTGTTAAAGACTTCAAACTTTCTAGCAAAATTAGCTCGACGCTTTTTCCTCCCCCAGGAGGAGAAGAAGTTACAAATTCTTCCGATCAAATTATTGATTCTACTAAGATTGCTTCTAGGTACAGCTACCAGGGGAAAATATCTTCTAAATACGAAGACTACGATGGAGCGATAGAAAACTTTAATCAAGCTTTAATTCTAAATCCTTATGATGCTCAAGCTTACATCAGCCGGGGGAATGCGCTCTATGAAAATGCTCAAAATAGCGGTAATCCTGATGAAGAATATAAAGTAGCACTTAAAGACTTTAATAGCGCTCTAAAAATCAATCCCAATGAAGCAGAAGCTTATATTAGCCGGGGAATTGTTCGCTATGATATGGCGGAATATAGCTCAAACGCCAAGAATGAATACATTGCAGCAATAGAAGACTTTAATCGCGCCATCAATACTAATCCCAATAATGCTAAAGCTTATGTCAAACGCGGCATTACTCAGCACAAACTAGCACAAAATAGCGGCGACCTAAATCAAGGCTACCAAAAAGCTCTTAGAGACTTCGATGTGGCACTGCGACTCGATCCACAATCGGCGGAGGCCTATGTAGAGAAAGGTAATGTGCTGTATGAATTAGCAAAAATTACCGGAGGAGGCGATCGCAATTATTGGGGAGCAATTGAAAACTTGCAAACTGCGGCTAAAATCTTTCTTGAGCGCAAAGATATGGAGGAGTACCAGCACGCTTTAGACAACCTTGGTAATATCTGTTTAGCAATGGAAAGTAAGTGCCAATCATTATTAAAGAACCCCCAAAAATCAATACTCGCAAAACCGCAACCAATTAAGAAAAATAGAAGTTGAAAAACAAATTCGTTAATGTATTTAATCGAAATAAATTAATAATAAAGAATTTTGACTTAAACAATTTGTAGATGGATATTAAAAGATAAAAATAGTGCTATGTCCCAAGACAAAGAAGCGGAAATTAAATATCAATTTTTAGAAGAAGTTGAAGAACATATTAAAATAATTGAATCGGCGCTGTTAGAACTCGCAAGCTCTAAAAGTAATCGCCTTGACGCTATATTACGAGCAGCCCACTCAATTAAAGGCGGCGCAGCAATGATGGGTTTTCAGACTTTGAGCGATTTGGCTCATCGTCTAGAAGATTTTTTTAAAGTATTAGAGGCTCAACCAAGCCTAATAAATCAAGAAGTAGAAAAACTATTGCTAATAGGGGTTGATTGTCTTAGCCAAGTAGTAAAGTTAAATTTTCGTGGCGACTTAGATGACGGGCAATGGTTAGAAAAAGCTAATCCAGCTTTTGAGCAACTACATCTAATACTCGGAGATCCTCAGTCTTTTGACATCATGGCTACGGTGTCAGAAGATGGGCAAGACATGGCGGGGTTGATTTTTGAAACTGAAGTAGAAGAATACTTACAGCGTCTAGAATCGCTCTTAGTAGCCGCTCCTCAAGCTATTGACTTGCAAGCAGAAGTAACTAACATGGCGCAGGAATTAAGTAGCTTGGGCGAAATGTTACAGCTACAAGCCTTTACTAGCTTGTGCGAGTCAGTTGTGCAGCAATTAGCCGCCACTCCCGAACGCACCCCAGAAATTGCTACATTTGCTTTGCAAGCCTGGCGAACTTTCCAAGCAACTATATTAGTCGGCGAAGATACCCCTAACAGTCTAATTGCGGCGGAAGATAATCAAAAAGACTCAGCGTTGCTCAACCAAATTCAGCAAACAGACTTTGAACTTCCTCCGTTAGATCGTGAATTATTACTGGCTTCAGAGCTTGAGGAAGAATTTGCTCTTGAGCAGCCTGCTGTTAGCCGAGCTAAAAGTATTAGTTTATCAGGATTAGCAGAAAATAACGAGCCTCAAGAATCATTAGAAAGCACTGTACGAGTACCAACTAAATTACTCGATCGTCTAAATGATTGGTTTGGAGAATTAACTATTGCTCGTAATAGCGTAAATGTATATGTAGAACGCCTCCGGGGTTTGAGTAACTTACTCAAAATGCGAGTAAGGACAATGCAAAACTTGGATAGTAACTTAGTAGTTAGCCATGTAAATACTAGGGATGAAAGTAGAAGCGATCTAAAAAGCGATCGCTATTTTTTGCCTCCAGCAATGCTACAAGATCTTGTGCGACTGCAAGAAGTTAGTAATGATATCGATCTAACTTTAGAAGAAACCGATCAAACTGTTAGCGAACTAAATCGGATTGCCAAGCAGTTGCAAACTAGCTTAACTAGAGTTAGAATGCGGCCTTTTGCTGATTTGGTGGCTAGATTTCCTCGGTTTATTCGAGAACTTTCTTTAGAGTACGGTAAAAATGTTGAACTTAAAATTAACGGCGAACAAACTCTAATCGATCGCACTATTTTAGAAGCATTAAATAACCCCTTAATGCACCTACTACGCAACGCTTTCGATCATGGGATTGAAAAACCAGAAGTTCGCTCCAGTATAGGTAAGTTAGAAGTGGGGGTGATTGAAATTAAAGCTAGTTGCCAAGGCAGTCAAACTCTAATTACTGTCAAAGATGATGGTGGTGGCATTAATTTGGATGAGATCCGCTCCTCCGCTCAACTATTAGGCATTGATCCAAATATCAATGAGGAACAACTTTTAAGTCTAATTTTTGAACCAGGATTTACCACGGCAAGTCAAGTTACTACTTTGTCTGGTAGAGGTGTAGGTATGGATATTGTTCGTACTAACTTAAGACAAATTCGCGGTGATATCAAAGTTGATACTCAGTTAGGAGTAGGTACAACTTTTACTCTCAGCGTCCCCTTAACTTTATCGGTTGTCAAAGTAATTTTAGTTGAAAGTAATGGAATGCTGTTAGCGTTTCTTTGCGAGTCTATTCGAGAAATGATTTTACCCAATGCCAATCAATTCTGTGAAATTGCTGGCAAGGAAGCTATTAGTTGGTCAGGATGTATTGCGCCTTTAATCCGTTTAGATCGGTGGTTAAAACCACGCCAAAAAACTAAGCAAACGGTACTGCAAAGTAACGAACCAACTGTATTAACAATCGAGCATAATAACGAATGGGTAGGATTACTGGTAGATCGTTTTATAGGCGAACAGGAGGTTGTAATTCGCCAAGCAGAACCGGGAATAGCTATGCCTCCAGGCTTTAGTAGCTGTGCGATTTTAGGCGATGGCAGAGTTGCACCGCTCGTAAATATTCCTTCGTTGCTTGACTGGATTTCTAATGGCGATCTTTCTACTACGGATTCTCAGCAAAAAGTTGTCAACCCGGAATTAGAAAGTCAAAAAGACACAATTTTGGTAGTAGATGATTCAATCAACGTCCGCCGTTTTTTGTCGTTAACTTTAGAGAAAGCTGGCTACAGGGTTGAACAAGCTAAAGATGGGCAAGATGCTTTAGAAAAGCTTTTCACCCATCTACCAATTAAAGCTGTAATTTGTGATGTAGATATGCCTCGTCTGGATGGTTACGGCTTATTAAGGCAAGTAAAATCTAACCCTAATTTCAAACACCTACCTGTAGCAATGCTTACTTCCCGCAACGGACAAAAAGATCGTCAGTTGGCTATGCAACTAGGCGCAACAGCTTATTTTTCTAAGCCTTACAACGAACACGAATTACTACAAGTTATTAAGCAAATGTTAGATAAAAGTTCTAAAAATTGATCTAAGACTTTACTTGGAGATGAAGCTTTTTAACTCTAAGTTTTAGATGACAAATACAACTGTTGCTCTTCAATTTTAGCAACTGGTAAAAATAAGGTATCCTCAATTTTTTGCCGGACTGACCGACTCATGTAACTATTAGCATGAAGACACTTGATTAATAATTGGTTGGCTTCATAGTACTGTTTTAGCTTTTCCCATTCCTGATTCTTAAACTCCCAGTTATGACCAAAATCTCGGTGAGAGATTATTAGCGATTTTAATTTTTCAGTCCATTCATTATTATTTACTTGCCACCATTGTTTAAACTTTTCGTCGTTATCCAAACAAGGTATTTGCTCCTCTAGCTGAAGTATAGCTTCCTCCAACTTGCTATCAACAATGTGCGATCGCTCCTTAGCCCTAGCTAGTACATTCTTAAATACTCGTAAAGGCGCAATGGCAAACTCTAGAATATAATCTAAAGTCAAAGTCCGATCTAAGGCAAGATCTAGCGCTAAATCGGCACAAAGTTCTCGTGTAAACCCCGGATCTAGCGTTCTTGCTGAATCGAGCGTACCACCAACAGAGTTGTGGTTCCTAGCAAAATCCAAATCTAAATAAAAAGCTCTAATATTATTTAACTTGTGCTTTGAAGATATTGCCTGAGATTTTTTATCTATCCAAGTAAGAAAATCTTGCAGCTTTTTGTCTTCAGCAATTAGCCAGTCGATTTTTTCCTTCATCATTGAGAGTAAATAATCAGCATTTCGTAACATTCCCACGGTTAGTAAAAAAACTTCCCGCCAACGTTTTTCAGTAATATTACTAACTAATTCACGCAAGGTTGTTTCTAAAACTTGCGGATTGGAACTTGAAACAATTTCTTTAGCAGTAAAATACTCTTGAAAACTTAAGTGAGAAAATGAGTAAATTCCCCTTGCTCTCTCTACTAATAGTCCATGTTGAGCTTCAATCGATTTGACTACGGCTTCACTATCTAGTTGTAGTAACTCAGTAGTTGTACTGACGCTAGGTAGATTGCAAATATAATTAGCAATATGTTGTTCTAATTCATTTTGTTTAAAGAAATAGTCGCCTCGCTTGAAGGTTAATAGAGCAATTTGGCTAAGTAAATCTTCTTTGTGCTGTATTGATAATTTTTTATATATCTGCTCCCGTTCAATATTTCGTTTCGCATCCCACTTCCGTAATAGTAAATGCAAACCCTCTTGGTAAAGTTCGGAACTATTAGCTGGAAAGTCAGCTATTTCTTCAAACATCAAACATAGCATGGTTAGCAATAAGGGATTAGTTGCTATTTCCTGAATAGGTGAATTTTTCTTTAATTTTTCTAAAAACTTATAGCTTTTAGCGGGAGCTTTTTCAGCAAACCATTTGCGCGCGAAAGTAGCTATTTGCTGTTCATCAAAATCAGCAATTTCTACTTCAGTAAATTGCTCTAAAGTGTATTCGTGAGTTGCAAGGCGACAAGTAATAACAAAGTAGTTGTTATGGAACTTTTCACTAAAAGTATGCACCTCTTGCAAGACGCGATAGCAATCTAATTCCCGGACTTCATCAAGTCCGTCTAACAATATTAAACCTTTACCTTGATTTAATATTTGTTCTGCTACTTCAGTATTATTAATACCGTAACTAACAAATTGCTCTGTTATGTACTCCTGTAGGTATTTACAATTTTCACTTTCGGCAAAGTCTTTAAGAGTGATAAAAATTGGCACTTTATCCGCTTCTAGTTTGCCACAGTTGCATTGCGTCGCTAAATGCTTTAAAAAAGTTGTTTTACCTGCGCCTGGCTTACCCAAAACAATAAGTTTAGGATAATTTTCTAGGGCTTCTAATCCTGGAATCCGGCTTTGAATAATTTGCCCTAAACCAGGGCGATCGAAACCATCGGCAATGCATACTTTGAGTAATTCTGCAACTCCTAATCGCCGTCGCCCAACAATTTTTTCTAGGATGTTGACATTGGTATAGATGTCATCTAATCCAATTGGCTGTGACATATCTAGCACACGCATCATGCCACACCTTTGCTGAATACCTGAGTAAACTTTTGCTCTTATTTCTTGTACTAAGGCATTGATATTATGGTGAGAAACGCTTTCTTCTGGTAGTTTAGTTTGGTTATCTTCCCCCAACTCAGCGACTTCTTGCCAAGGTAATTCTAGCTTTTGACAAATATGATGAAAGTTTTCTCTCCCTACAGGTTTTCCTGCAAAAAATTTTTGCAATGTAGCGCGAGATATTTCTAAATCTGCTGCTAAGTCTACTTTGGTGGGAAAAGCTAAAACAGCTTTTTTGGCACGGTTAATGCCTTTGTTTGATGCTTTTAGCGATCGCTTTGATCTTACTATCATAAATATTTGAATAAATTAGAAAGCTAGCTCTATCATTTCTAAATCTAAAAAGGATTTGATAATAAGTTAAAAAATTAAAATATTTGCATCTTCAAAAACTGCTTAATTGACAAAACAATATTTTTTAATTTATTTTATATCCTAACAACTAAGCTCAAATTACTTCTTTAATAGCCATGAGTCTTTAGGAAATATAATTTTTTCTGTGAATAGACCTAAGTAACTTATTAAATCATAAAACCCGCCTACGTTACATTCCCCAAGCGAGATAGGCACAACTAAATGCTTAATTTCTAGCAAACTATTATTTTTAGTACCATGTATACTAACTAGCTAAATAGAGCGGCTTGTAGCTTCATAAATTTTTAAGATTTATTTGAGGTTAAAACGTTCCTTAAGTATAAAGATTGCTGCTAATTTACAAAAACACAATAAGCAAAAGAAGATTGCACCTCTATAGATAGATGCGGACTTATATATCAAGAAATGCTTGCTACAAAAACAAAGTGGATATAATTTAACTATTAGTTGACATAACAGAGTAATAGTGCAGCATTCTGTTGTCGATGCGAAGTGATAGGTATAAGCAATTAGCAGTCAAGCCGGAGATTAACAAGCATTCATGTAAGTCCGATTGTTCTAGAGGTATAAGCAATTGGTATCAAACAAGTGTCGTTTGCTTGCTTCGGCCCTTAGAGAAGCGATTAAATTGTTAGCTCCTAGTAATAAGCGATCGCGCTCTAGTTAATGATATTAACAATATGCCTAATGCTATGGTATTGGCTAACACATTTAAAATTAATTAAATGGAAAGTAATTTTCATCAATGTTGCAAGGAATTATTCAAATTGTTTTGACGCTATTACTAATAGTAGCGATCGCTTATCCTCTTGGCAAATACATAGCTCGTCTCTTTTTAGGACAAAAAACTCTCCTCGATCCGTTAATGAATCCAGTAGAGAGCATCCTTTACAAATTGGGAGGCGTACAGGCAAAAGATAATATGACGGGCTGGCAGTATGCCAAAGCGATACTATATAGCAACCTAGTCATGGGCATAATAGTATTTTTGCTTTTAAGCGCTCAAGGGTTTTTGCCTTTAAATCCTACAGACTTAGCTGCGCCAGTTTGGCATTTATCTCTCCACACAACTATTTCCTTTTTAACCAATACCGACCAACAGCACTATTCCGGTGAAACAACGTTAAGTTATCTCAGTCAAATGTTAGGGCTGGGATTTTTGATGTTTACCTCGGCGGCGACTGGTTTAGCGGTAGGTATTGCTTTTATTAAAGGCTTAACTGGACTACCATTAGGCAACTTCTACGTCGATTTAACTATTGCCATCACGCGGATATTACTGCCACTATCTTTTGTTGGTGCAATATTGCTAATAATTTTAGGCGTACCAGAAACAATAGCTACCTCAGCAACAATTACAACCTTAGAAGGCGCAACTCAAACTATTGCTAGAGGGCCCGTAGCTCATTTTGAAGCTATTAAACAATTAGGAGAAAATGGCGGCGGTTTTTTTGCTATCAACTCCGCTCATCCGTTTGAAAATCCCAACCCTGCATCAAATTTGCTAGAAACTTTGGGCATGGTATGTATTCCAGCCGCGGTGATTTTTACCTATGGAATAATTGCGGGCAATCTCAAACAAGCATGGCTGTTATTTGGGATGGTATTTTTAATTTTTGCCTCTCTAACTTTTGTCACGGCAGTAGGAGAATTTCAAGGTAATCCGTTAGTAAATGCCCTTCTAGATACACCGCAGCCAAATTTGGAAGGCAAAGAAGTTAGGTTTGGCTGGGCGCAAACTGCGCTATGGGCAGTTACGACTACAGCAACTATGTGTGGCGCAGTCAATGGAATGCACGATTCTCTTATGCCTACTGGTGGATTTTCTACTTTACTTAATATGTTATTGCAAATTGTTTGGGGAGGTCAGGGAACCGGGACGGCATACTTATTTATTTACCTAATCTTGTCGGTATTTGTCACCGGACTAATGGTAGGACGTACCCCAGAATTTTTGGGACGCAAAGTAGAGAAGCGAGAAATCGTCCTTGCCAGTGTAGTCTTACTTGTTCACCCAATTGTAGTTTTAATTCCCAGTGCAATTACGCTTGGCTTTGCTGATTCTCTATCGGGAATTAGTAACCCAGGATTTCACGGGCTTTCACAAGTAGTGTACGAATACACTTCTGCCGCCGCTAATAACGGGTCGGGTTTTGAAGGGTTGGGGGACGCAACTTTGTGGTGGAACCTCAGCACACTTGTAAGTATACTGGCAGGGCGCTACGTGCCGATTGTTGCTACTTTGCTTCTAGCAGACAGTATGGCACACAAGCAACCCGTACCGGAAACTTCAGGAACATTGAGAACTGATACGCTTTTGTTTACTACGGTTACAGCCGGAATAATTCTAGTTTTGAGCGTGCTAACATTTTTCCCTATTCTGGCTTTAGGGCCAATTGCGGAAGCTTTCAGCATTGCAAGTCAACGCTAGACATATGTATTGAGTCAAATTGGTCTTAAATTTTTAAAATAATGGATGCAAATACTCAAAGTGCCGCCCCTCGTTCGTCGCGCCGAAATAAGCCTAAAGCAAACACTAAAGGGATTTACTCAAGAGCAGTTAAAGATGCCTTTGTCAAGCTAAATCCCAAGCAAGCAATCAAAAATCCGGTAATGTTTTTGGTCTGGGTAGGAACAATTGTTGTTGCTTTACTAACTATCGATCCTAATTTATTTGGCCCCGTTCAAGGCGAAGATTTACGGCGATTTAACGGTTTAATTGCGCTGATTTTATTTTTTACCGTAGTGTTTGCCAACTTTGCCGAAGCTGTAGCAGAAGGACGAGGTAAAGCTCAAGCAGATGCTTTGCGCTCTACCAAATCTGACACGATCGCGCGTAAGCTATTACCTGATGGTTCGGTGCAAGAAGTATCTTCAACTACCCTCCATCAAGATGATGTGGTCAAAGTTGTTGCTGGAGACACTATCCCCGCCGATGGTGAAGTTGTGGCAGGAGTAGCATCGGTAGATGAATCGGCAATTACTGGAGAATCTGCCCCCGTACTTAAGGAGACAGGATCGGATGTAGCAAGTTCCGTCACTGGGGGAACGCGGATTTTATCTGATGAACTAACTATCCGTATTACGTCCGATCCTGGTAAAGGCTTTATCGATCGCATGATTGCTTTGGTGGAAGGAGCAGAAAGATCTAAAACCCCTAATGAAATTGCTTTAACAGTACTATTAGCAGTGCTGACACTGGTATTTTTGTTTGTAGTTGCAACCTTAAGCGCGATCGCAAATTATGTTGGTAGTCCAGTCAGCGTCACTATTTTGGTTGCTCTATTAGTGGCACTGATTCCGACAACTATCGGCGGCTTGCTTAGTGCAATCGGCATTGCTGGGATGGACAGAGTAGCTCAATTTAATGTAATTGCAACCTCTGGACGGGCGGTAGAAGCTTGCGGCGATGTGACTACCTTGATATTAGATAAAACGGGGACAATTACCCTCGGCAACCGCCTAGCAGAAGAATTTATCCCCGTTAACGGTCACTCAATGGCAGATATTGCTAAAGTGGCGCTGGCAGCTAGTATATTTGACGAAACGCCGGAAGGAAAGTCGATTGTACGTTTAGCTGAAAAATTAGGCGCAACGGTAGACTTTGACCGCAACGCGGCGGAAGGGTTAGATTTTTCGGCAAAAACCCGGATGAGCGGGACGAATTTGCCGGATGGGACAGAGACGCGCAAGGGAGCGGTGGATGCGGTTAAGGGATTTGTGCGATCGCGCAGTGGTAGTTTGACTCCCGACCTTGACACTGCCTACGAAAGAGTTTCTAATCTTGGTGGTACGCCTTTAGCTGTAGCCTTAAATAACGATGTCTACGGCGTAATTTATTTGAAGGATATCATTAAGCCTGGTATCCGCGAACGTTTTGACCAGTTGCGGCGGATGGATGTACGCAGCGTAATGTTGACTGGAGATAACCGGATTACCGCTTCAGTAATTGCGGCGGAAGCCGGAGTAGATGACTTTATTGCCGAAGCTACTCCAGAAGACAAAATTGAAGTTATCAAACAAGAACAGTCCCAAGGTAAATTAGTGGCAATGACTGGAGATGGCACTAACGACGCTCCGGCGCTAGCTCAGGCAAATGTTGGCGTGGCAATGAATACGGGTACTCAAGCCGCCAAAGAAGCCGCGAATATGGTTGATTTGGACTCTGATCCGACAAAATTGATTGATATTGTCTCAATTGGCAAGCAATTGCTGATTACTCGCGGCGCTTTGACTACTTTCTCGATTGCTAACGATATTGCTAAATACTTTGCAATTATTCCGGTAATCTTTGCTTCTGCACGGCTAGATAGTCTCAATATTATGCGCCTATCTAGCACTAATTCCGCAGTACTGGCGGCGCTGATCTATAACGCTTTAATTATTCCAGCTTTGATTCCTTTGGCGTTGACAGGCGTGAAATTTAGACCCTTAACAGCTAATCAGTTGTTGCAGAGAAATATCCTAATTTACGGCTTGGGAGGCGTAATCGCACCATTTATTGCCGTTAAAGTAATTGATTGGGCGATTACTTCTGTTGGTTTAGCTTAGACTACCCGCACTAAACAAAAACATGGAAAAAATTAATCTCTTGAGTGGTATTGAGTTTGGATGGCAAGAATGGCGCAGGCAGAAGTTGCCGCTATACGCCTTTGTACTACTATGTTTAAATCTGGTAGTTGCTCCAGCAGTTTATGCTGCTGCTGGTGGCGGTTTAGAACGCCGTCATGCCTACGCTCTGGGATTATTGGGTTTGTTGACGTTTGGACTTGTCGTTTACTTATTTATTGTCGTTTTTCAACCGGAGCGCTTCTAGCTTATGTCAGTAATCGGAGAAGCTACTAAAGCAATTCGGATGACTTTAGTGCTATGGGTACTAACAGCAATTATTTATCCTCTACTAATTTTAGCGATCGCTCAAGTTGCATTTCCTTTTCAAGCCAATGGTAGCTTAGTTCAAAACCTGGACGGAAAAATTGTTGGCTCGGCTTTAATTGGTCAAGCTTTTACTTCTGACCAATATTTTTCCAGTCGCCCAAGTATAACTAATTATAGTCAAGGCAAAGAGGCTGCACCTACTGGCTTATCTGGTGCGAGTAACCTTGCTCCTAGCAACCCAGACTTACTTAAACGCATTCAAACAGAAATTGATAGGTTGCAACAAACCAATGTTCAACCTACCGCCGACTTAGTTTATACTTCGGGTTCGAGCTTAGATCCGCATATTACAGTAGATAGTGCGATCGCGCAGTTAGAACGAGTCGCCACCGCCCGAAATTTATCCATTGAAGATATTGCGCCTTTAATTTCTGAACATACTCAATCGAGATTCTTAGGCATTTTCGGCGAACCGCGTGTCAATGTTTTAGACTTAAACCGCAAACTTGATATTTTTGCCTTTTCACGTCAGCAAACACAATAAAGAAATAGCCATACTTTACAGTCTTTGGCAGAAATAATTTATAGAAAATATCTTCAAACTTAGTTAGTTGCTGTTAGGTATTGGGAATACTAGATGCTGTTAGGAGCAAACAATTATCTCCAAGTAGACTAAGTTATGACTCAAGCAATTAAAAAGACAGACTTTCTCCCAGATTCCCAATCTTTACTAGCACCCAAGTCTTCTAGCGGCTCGAATCGTCTTAGGTTGCTGGCGATTCCCTTGACTCTTACTGTCTCAGTATGTGCAGGTATGGGTTGGTATGTGTGGGATTCTTATAACGCTTTTAAAAAAATTCAAACTCAAGACTTGCGAGTTCAAAAATTGAGTGGAGAAATCACTTACTTAGATGAAGTGTTGACTTCTAGCGCTCGTTTATCAGCTACGACTGGCAACAAGCGCTGGGAGCAGCGTTATCTTAGTTATGTGCCAAAACTAGATGCGGCTCTAGCCGAAGCCCAGAAGCTTTTACCAAATGTTTTCAAAAGTACAGCATTTACTAAAACTAATACCGCTAATGAGAAATTAGTAGCACTAGAAACTAGAGCATTTGAGCTAGTGAATAAAGGCAATCAAAAAGCAGCAGCAGCCTTGTTACTAAGCCCAGAGTACGAAGAACAAAAAGTAATTTATTCCCAAGGATTGACAGAAGCAACAACAGCTTTGCAGAATTATGTAGAAGCAAATATCCAATCAAAATCTCAGCAGGCATTTACTGCGATCGCCCTGCTTATAATTGCCCTAGTTATCTTATTATTTGCGTGGATAAGTGTATTGCAAACTTTTCTGCGCTACGACAAAGCTATTAATTATGCTGGGCTGGCAATTTCTACAAGTTCTAATGAAATTGCCGTCACCGTTCAACAACAGGAACGCACTATTGCTGGACAAGCAAGTTCCGTAAATCAAACTACGACTACTATGGAAGAACTGGGTGCGTCTTCTCGTCAATCTGCCGAACAAGCGACTGCTTCAGCATCAGGCGCGCGTCAGGCATTAGTTCTAGCAGAAGAAGGTACTAAAGCAGTCCAGGAAACCATCCAGGGAATGTCTATACTCAAAGACAAAGTTAATGCGGTTTCCCAAGCAATTATCCGCTTAAGCGAACAGACAAATCAAATTAGTGGGATCTCTAGTTCCGTCGGCGATTTGGCTAATCAGACTAATATGCTAGCACTAAATGCGGCGGTAGAAGCTGCGCGTGCCGGCGAACATGGCAAAGGCTTTGGCGTAGTAGCAAGTGAAATTCGCAAACTTGCCGATCAAAGTAAAAAATCTGCTGAGAAAATTACCGATTTAGTTGCAGACATCCAATCAGCAATTAATACGACAGTCATGGTGACTGATGAAGGGACTAAAACTGTAAACCAAGGTCTAGAGCTTACTAAGTCTACGGCTATAACGTTTGCAGGGTTTGCTGATTCTATTAATAATGTCTTTCTCAATAGCCAACAAATTGCCCTCAGCGCTCAACAACAAGCTGTAGCTGTACAACAGGTAGTTGCAGCCATGAACTCCCTTAATTTGAGTGCTAGAGAAAGCGCTAGTGGCATTACTCAAGTTAAAATTAGCACTGAACAATTAAACGAAGCTGCTCAAAAACTTAAAGCTGTTATTTAATCTACATAACTAACCCAAAAAAAGGGGGTTAACCTAACGAAGTTAGGTTAACCCTCTAAACTTTGGAACGCACTGAAAGTGAAACTACTTCTGCACAACCAACTTGACGTTGGCATTTTGTAAACCGCGTTGCTTGACTTCTGATAAAGTCTTGTTAACAGCGTACTTCTGGTTGATAGAGTTTATTAACTCAGTTTGGTTGTGCTTTTTAGCAACACCCCAGAGGTCAGCAATTAAGTCAAAAGAACCATCGCTATTGCGTGACCAACCTAGATCGTATTCGCCTTCCAATACTGCAACTAGGTCAGCGCGGACTCTTTGACCGTTGTAACCGCGAACGTCAGCTTCGGTCTTGGTGTTGATACCCAAATCGCGTAAGGAAGCCTTGAGGATTTCGGCATCAGCGATCTTGGTACGTAGAGTGCTAAAGTGAGACATTTGGGTTTCCTCCTGGGAAATCTGAATTAAAACGACAACAGTTTGGGTCAGATCTAGTCGCGCCTATTTGAGATGGGATAACCAAGGCGACCTTCTTTTGTCAACTGCTGGCAATTGCCAGCCTTTCCCCCTGTGGTAGCAGGAGAAAGCTTTTCAAAACTCCATGCGCTGATATTCAGCTACGGAGGATGCTGCGGGTCTAGCACGCTGCCTTGCCCAATCTCTCAAGGCGGTTACTTGTTCTGTCATTGTTTTCGACAGAGGCAGCGTGGACTTTATGGCCGCAATAATATCTAGTTGGGTGAATTCCCGCTCTTGAGCAAATGCCTCGTACATAGCAGCAATTAATGCTTGCTCAATTTCTGCACCAGAGAATCCATCAGCAACTTTTGCTAATTGATCTAAGTCAAAGCGAGTAATGTCTCGCTTGCGCTTGATCAAGTGAATATTGAATATTTCTTTGCGCTCGTCTGCGGTGGGCAAATCGACAAAGAAAAGCTCGTCAAAGCGCCCTTTGCGTAAAAATTCTCCAGGTAAGCGCTCAACTCTGTTGGCTGTTGCCATCACAAATACAGGTGAAGTTTTTTCCTGCATCCAGGTAAGGAAGGAGCCAAAAATTCTACTCGACGTACCGCCATCAGATTCTGCCGAACCCGTACTTCCAGCAAAAGCTTTATCCAATTCGTCGATAAACAATATGGCTGGAGAAATAGATTCCGCAGTTTTTAAGGCATTACGCAAATTTGCTTCACTTCGCCCTACCATTGAACCATCGTACACTCTACCCATATCTAGCCTGAGTAAGGGTAAACCCCACAGACGAGATGTTGTTTTGGCAATCAACGACTTACCGCATCCAGGTACGCCCAAAATCAGCATTCCCTTGGGCTGAGGCAAGCCGTACTCTCTGGCTCTTTCTGTAAAGGCATTAGAGCGTTGCTTGAGCCAGTGCTTAAGTTCGTCGAGTCCGCCAACGGCTTCCAGGGTTTCGTCTTCCTCAATGAATTCTAAAATTCCATTGCGGCGGATTAACTGCTTCTTCTCCGATAGCACTATGTCTACTTCGTTTTCAGTTAGGCTGCCCTTAGTAACTTGGGCTTTGCGATAAACCTTCTCGGCTTCGTCTCGTGTTAAACCTAGCGCCGCTTTGAGCAACTTTTCCCTAGCTTCCGTCGTGATTCTCCGTGCCTTAGTTTGCTCTAGTTGCTTGGACAAGACTTGATTTAGTTCCGTCATGTCTGGCAATGGGAAGTCGAGAACAACAACTTCTTTTTCTAGTTCAATTGGTACTACTTGGACTGGAGACATCAAAATAATTGTTTTTTGTGTTCCCTTGAAGCTAGCGATCGCATCTCTTAGCCACCGTGTTGTCGCTGGTGAATCTATAAATGGGTGTAGGTCTTTAAATATAAACAGTCCCGGCTCTCGCTGCCTTGTCACCCACTCAATTGCGGCTTCTGGAGACACGGTGTTGTGTTGGGTAACATTCCGGGGTTGACCGTATTCAACAATGCCGTGAGTTACTGTCCATAAAAATATGCGACGCTGTGGTTTTGTCTGGGCAATTGTGGCGATCGCGCTCTCTGCCCGTTCTTCCTCGGATGTCACAAGGTAGATTAAAGGGTATTGAGCTTGAATCAGAATATTTAGCTCTTCTTGCATGACCTGTCAACCTACTTGGAACCGAATAAAAACAACGATTGAATACTTCTGGGAATTATTTGAGCAACTTCTTTATATTGCAATAATTCACTTCAAACAAGGGACTAATTCTTCTTGACCTGCCGCGCCCGGTGTTACTTGAGCTACAGTCAACTGTTCTTCGTTCACTACTACTTTGCTCTGATTACTTAGAGCTACCATTTCGCCACTAGAGACTACTACGGAAGTGGCACACTCTGGACAAGCATATACCTGATGAGTGCGACCGTGAATTGTTTCTGTTGCTTCTACCATTTCTGGGTGAGTTAGATAAAAACCAATTGCCTTTTCAGCTAAATCGGACATTGGTTCGGAGTCAAGTGCTGCTCTAATTTTTAGTCTTCTATGTATTTCTGGAGTTAGGTAAAATGTAACCTTTTGCTTAACTTGCATATATCGTTTTCAGTCTTAACTTACCCGGGTATGTTTATCACCTTACTGGCCTCTTTTCGACTTGTCAAGCCAGTTTACTGTTATGACAGCAATATTGTTACAAGTTGTAATACTTAATCTGAAATAAGGGAAGTACGTTCAAATAGGTTATGGGTGTCACAAACCTGATAAATTTAGCGAGTATTAAGCGAGTAAGCACTGGTTAAGATGAAAGTCCTAATTATTGGTGGTGATGGCTATTGTGGCTGGGCAACAGCCCTGTATTTGTCTAGTCGGGGTTATGAAGTTGGCATTTTGGATAGTTTGGTGCGGCGACATTGGGATTTACAGTTAGGCGCAGACACACTAACTCCCATAGCGTCGATTGGGCAAAGAATTGAGCGCTGGCGGGATTTGACGGGTAAATCAATTGAGTTATTTATTGGCGATATAAATAATTACGAATTTTTAGACAAGTCGCTGCATCAGTTTGAACCAGAAGCGATTGTGCATTTTGGCGAACAACGCTCTGCGCCTTTTTCAATGATTGATCGCGAACACGCAGTTTTGACGCAAGTAAATAATGTCGTTGGAACGCTGAACTTGCTTTACGCCATGCGCGAAAGCTTCCCCAATTGCCACTTAGTTAAGCTAGGCACAATGGGCGAGTATGGTACGCCAAATATAGATATCGAAGAAGGCTATATCACAATCGAACACAACGGGCGCAAGGATACGCTACCGTACCCCAAGCAACCAGGCTCGATGTATCACTTGAGCAAAGTCCACGACAGCCACAATATCCACTTTGCTTGTCGAATTTGGGGCTTACGGGCGACAGATTTAAACCAAGGGGTGGTTTATGGGGTGCTAACGGAAGAAACCGGAATGGATGAAATATTAATCAACCGTCTGGACTACGATGGCGTATTTGGGACGGCGTTGAATAGATTTTGCATTCAAGCAGCGATTTCGCACCCACTAACGGTATATGGCAAAGGCGGACAGACGCGGGGATTTTTAGATATTCGCGATACGGTAAGATGTGTAGAACTTGCGATCGCATCTCCCGCCGATCCTGGTGAATTTAGAGTATTTAATCAATTCACCGAGTTATTTAGTGTGGGCGACTTGGCAGCGATGGTAGCCAAAGCTGGACAAGCGATGGGATTAAAAGTACAAATTGACAATATAGCTAATCCTAGAGTCGAGAAAGAAGAACATTACTTCAATGCCAAGAACACTAATTTACTCAATTTAGGCTTGCAACCACACTATCTATCCGATTCCTTACTCGATTCGCTGCTTAATTTTGCCATTAAGTACCAAAACCGAGTAGATAAAAACCAAATTCTCCCCAAAGTTTCTTGGCGTTGAAATTAGGCTAGTTACAAAACCTTACTTAACACAAGTTAGTAGATCGCCAACGAGATACTACACTTCAAGCTGGAACTAGCCCCAAATCCTGCCTGTAATCAACAATTTTTTGTATGCGAATTGCTTTATTTACTGAAACCTTTTTGCCCAAAGTTGATGGAATTGTGACGCGGCTGCGCCATACTGTTGAGCATTTGCAGCGCAGTGGTAACGAAGTAATTGTATTTGCTCCTGATGGAGGAATAACTGAGTACAAAGGGGCTAGAGTGTATGGTGTGACGGGGTTTCCGTTGCCACTGTACCCAGAATTGAAAATGGCATTGCCCAGACCTGCGATCGGTCATACTTTAGAGGAGTTTCAGCCTGATATTATTCACGTAGTCAACCCCGCAGTTCTAGGATTGGCTGGGTTGTATTATGGCAAGTCATTAAAAATTCCTTTAGTTGCGTCCTACCATACTCATTTGCCGCAGTACCTCCAGCATTACAACTTAGGAATGCTGGAGGGTTTATTGTGGGAATTGCTCAAATCTGCCCACAATCAGGCCGAGCTAAATTTATGTACTTCAACGGCAATGGTGGAAGAATTAACTTCTCATGGCATTGAAAGAGTAGATTTGTGGCAAAAAGGAGTAGATACAGAGTTGTTTCATCCCGAACTTGCTACCAATGAAATGCGATCGCATCTAAGCCAAGGTTCTCCCCAACATCCATTACTATTGTACGTCGGTCGGCTATCGGCAGAAAAGGAAATCGAGCGGATTAAACCTGTTCTCGAAGCTATACCCAATGCACGTCTAGCCTTAGTTGGCGATGGGCCTCATCGTGCCTCTTTAGAACAGCATTTTGCGGGTACTCCTACTCACTTTGTTGGCTATCTGACGGGGAGAGACTTAGGATCTGCTTTTGCTTCGGCGGATGCCTTTATCTTTCCCTCCCGCACCGAAACGCTGGGATTAGTATTACTTGAAGCAATGGCGGCGGGATGTCCGGTTGTAGCCGCAAGTTCGGGCGGAATTCCTGATATTGTCACATCGGGGGTAAATGGGTTTTTGTTCGATCCGCAAACTGGAGATGAGGGCGCGATTTCAGCTACCGAGCGTTTACTGTCACAAGCCCAAGAACGAGAAACTATCCGCCGCAACGCCCGCCTAGAAGCCGAACGCTGGGGATGGGCAGCCGCTACTAATCAGCTACAAGCTTACTATCAAAAAGTCAGAAATCGGTGTTTAGCTTATCTGTAGAGACGGTTCATGCATCTCTATAGATTAATATGCAAAACTTCTATATACTGCTCGACTACTGTTTCTACAGAAAATGCCTTAGCTCGTTGGCGCAACAATTCTGGCTCAATTGGTTGCTCTAAAGTAGCGATAATTGCGTCTGCTAGAGCTTGGAAGTCGCCTACAGGAGATAACTTGCCATATTTGCCATTTTCCAAAATTTCCGCAGGCCCGCTCTTACAATTGGTAGAAACAACTGGAGTTCCCACCGCCATAGCCTCAGCAATCACGTTGCCAAATCCTTCGTAGATAGATGAGAGCGCAAAAACTTTTGCTCTAGCCATGTAAGCATAGGGATTGTCTACAAAACCCGGTAAGGCGACGGATTCTTCTAAGCCTAGTTCGGCGATTAGGCTTTCAAGCTGAGGCTTCATTGTTGGTTCGCGCTTATCTACATCTCCTAAAATTACTAGCCTTGCGGGAGTATGCTGGCGAACGATCGCAAAGGCGCGGATTAGTGTAGCAAAGTCTTTTTGTCTAACTAGCCTCCCTACGCCCAAAATTACTGGCACTTCTCCGGGTGCAAACCAGGGATGTTCTACAGGAGAAGCGGCTTTATCCCAAAAATCGGACGTAATTACTGGGTTGTAAATAACTTTAACTTTTTCTGGTGGCAGATTAGCTAGATGGGCGACATCATCGGCGACACCTCTAGACACGGCAATAATTCCATCTGCTAGAGGGTAAAACCAACGTACTAATGCCGCTCGTAATTTACCGACAATTAGGTCGGGCTTATCTTCAAACTGATACGAAAGGTTGGTATGTACCGACATAATTACTTGGGTAGGCACTTTTGCTAGCCGTTTAGCCCAAGTTGCAGCGCTGACAATATCTAAGGCAGAAAGAATAATTTTTGGTCTTTCTTGGCGCAGGTAAGTTACTAAAGCTAAGGTTTTAAATAAGATAACTGGAGACTTTGATTTTAGGTCTACTAAGCGCACTTCTGGAGGTACTTTACTCAGGTATGCTCCTTCGGCTCTTGCTAGTACCAAGTCAACTTTTAGACCTTTTTGAGCTAAACCTTGTGCTAGTTGGAGCATGACCCTCTCTGCGCCGCCACCATCCATATTAGGCACAAATAAACTTATATCAGTATTTTTTTGTGGAGGTGTGGGTGATGAAGTCTCTAACATTTGCTACATAACTGATGCTTCAGTTGGTGAATTTACCCAATCAATTATCTAGCAATTTAACTTGCGATCGCGAAATGTAGCTAAAGAACTCTTTTAATTTTGACAAGTTTTCTAGCTTTAGGGTGGAATTTGCCGCCAATATTTTGTTTTGGAACCAATAATAAAATTATCCCCAAGTTTGGGAAGTCGCGTTTTCGGCTAAGTCGTCAAAATACTGCTATTTTTCAACTTTCGCCTTGCTCGTTATTATCTTCAAAGGGTTTACTACCAATTCCTAGTTGTCGTTTGGAGCGTTTGAGTTGCTTCCAAAGAACGCGAATTTTATCATAAGATTCTTCAGGAGAAAGTTTACCAGCAGTTTCTAGGTTGCAAATATAACCTACTTTTTGGGCAAATTCTTGTAGATTCGCATTAAAAACTAAGTTCTCTGGTTTTACTTGACCGTAATAGCGACTGCGCGGGTAGAGAAAGTCTGCTTTGTTATCCACTGCTTCTCCTGATTTATTGAAATAATGTACTTTTTGGTATGAGAGCTAAGGAGTAAAAAAGGGAGACATCATACTCAAATAAACCAACCATAATGGCAATATCGAGCCTTTTGCTAATTTCTTAACCTATTTTTAAGCTAGTTTAGGTATAGTCGCTAAATTTATATTCAAACAGCATAGTATTTTAACTGTTTGTACATCTCGCATCGAGTATATCTGAACACTACTTTCTTTGTCTAAAGAGGTAAATTAGAAGTCACAATCTGCTAAAAATACCGATTTGCATTGAAAATACCTTATAAATCTGCGTTTAGCAGATTTATAAGCTGGGTAACTTACGATCGCATTGTCTAAGATGGCTTTAGCTATCAATCTACAAAGCTTAGTTATTTGCGCGGTACAAGCTTAATAATTGTGGCTTTATCCGTGACATTGAGGCTAATTTTATTACTCTTAATAGAGGCAGCTTTACTAGACATATTCCCCGCATCATCAAGAGTGTAGACGGTAGCGCTACGGATTGGGGTAGATAAATTTAGTTGGGTTGGCATTGGTGGCGGATTAATTTCTCGGACCGGGGTAACACTGCGATCGCCATTAGAAATTTCGTGCCACAGTACTAAGTAAAAATTGCCATCACGCTTCTGCAATAAAAGATCGTGTACATACTCAGTTCTGTCATAGCCTGGTGGGGCTTTGAACGAGAGATTGTAGTTTAACGCTCTGGAAATTATTTTAGAACCTGCTGGATCGCTGAGGACGCTAATCAAGTTTTTTAAGGCAGTGTAGGCTGGTTTTGGACTCAAGTTATTGCGTAATAATCCGTAGTTAGCTTCAGAATTGTCAGGCTGATTCCACTCATCTACAAATTCGTAAGAGCAAGTGCGGGGAATACCTTGACGGAAGTATTCTAGAAACAAACGCGGCATATATTTACCGTGTACCTTTTCGGAGATACCTTTTTCACCCTTGGTAGTAAAGTAGCCTGTTTCTGTTGCTGCCATTGGCTTACCCTTAAATGGTGGAGCGTAGACATCAAAAGCATAAGGATGGTTGTTGATATTTACAGAAGGAAAGTTGCCTTGCCAGTAGTATTTTTCAATTGTGTTGTATTTGAAAGGATTATTAAAAGGATTACCACCAGAAGGGTAAGGATGAAAATTTCCCCAGTCTACAACTGCACTTAAATCTTTTAAAGGCGATTTATTGCCATAATCGTAGGTTCCCCCTAAAGATGGCCCAATAACTTTAACTTGAGCCGTAGCGCGATCGCGTTTTAAGGCTTTGTAGGTATCTTTCGTTAAGCTTTGAATGTATGAAACCCAGTATAGAGGCGAATTAGAGTCGTTGTTGAGTTTGTCTTTGTCACCTTTACGCCAAAACAATTTTTGGTAACCAAGATCGATTTCATTAGTAATTTCTACAGCATCAATTGCGTTAGTCCCGACTTTATTTTTGACAAAATCAGTAATATTGTAGGCGGGATCGGCAGCCCAGTAGGATGAATTAGGGGCAATTCCACTATCTGGATTCATGATGTAGGTAGTCTTAATGCCCAAACGCCCTAATTCTTTTAGTTTGGCGATTACATTATCACCGGTACCGCCATCGCGGATATGACGAACACCAAGAGCAACTAATTTTTGCTTGACGGCGTTGTAGTTTTGAACGTAAGGAGTGTCGTCATAATACCAATGAGTATTGACACAAATACTGTCTACAAAAGCATAGGCAGGTTTTGCAGCTTTGGAGGGTGCGGCAAAAGCTGGTTTTGGTGTTGTAGAAGGCAAATTAGAATTAGTTACTACTTGGGGAGCAAAACAACCAAGAGTCGTGACAAGTAGCGTTAGCGGGAGTAGTCGTTTTAGCTGTGGCGATCGCATCATAATATCAATTAACAATTTATCAATTAACAGTGACCGTTGACGATTGATTAAGTTTCGTCTTCTTCGTCTGGCAAATCAAATTCTGATAGATGTTGAGGTGGAATGGCGGCAATAATAGCATCAATTACCTTACCGACGGGGATAATTTCTAAACTGCTGATATCGGGGTAATTTTGACCTTTAGGGACAATAGCGCGTTTAAATCCTAGCTTCGCCGCTTCTTTTAAGCGTAGTTCCATTTGCGACACTGGGCGGATTTGTCCGCCTAAACCGACTTCACCCATTAGTACAGTACGTGGATCGACAACGCGATCGCGAAAACTGGCAACGACAGCGATCGCTACTCCCAAGTCTACCGCAGGCTCCTCGACATTTAAGCCCCCAGCCGAAGCGACATAAGTATCTAATTTTGATAAAGGAATACCGACTCGTTTTTCTAAAACCGCCAGAATTTGTAATAGCCGATTGTAGTCAACCCCGGTAGTCGAGCGTCTAGGGGAACTGTAGCTAGTAGGACTTACAAGAGCTTGCAACTCTACTACTATCGGGCGAGTGCCTTCACAAGCGACGACAAGGGCAGTTCCAGGGGTATTTTCATCGCGGGTGCCTAGAAATAACTCCGAGGGGTTAGAGACTTCTCTTAGTCCTTGCTCAACCATTTCAAATACGCCAATTTCGTGAGTTGCGCCAAAGCGATTTTTGACTGAGCGCAGCAAGCGGTGAGAAGCAAAGCGATCACCTTCAAAATATAGTACCGTATCGACTAAATGCTCTAATACTTTTGGCCCGGCGATCGCGCCTTCTTTAGTCACATGACCAACAATTAGCAGCGTAATATCTTCGCGTTTTGCTACTTTCATCAAAGCTGCCGTACATTCGCGCACTTGAGCCACCGAACCCGGTGCGGAAGTCATTGCCGGTAAGTAAACTGTCTGAATACTATCAATTACCGCTACATTTGGTTTGAGCGATTCTAATTCTCGCAAAATTTCTTCTAAATCTGTTTCTGGCAATACATAAAGATCCGCGCCGTCTTGTTTATTTACACCATTAGCAGTTTCAGGAGCTTGATCTAGGGGAGAGGAGGTTGATTCTAGTTTGTTAAAAACCCCCAACCTGGAAGCCCGCAGCTTAACTTGTTGCCCTGATTCTTCGCCACAAACGTAGAGAATGCGATAGTTTTCGGCTAAAAGATTGGATACTTGCAATAGTAAAGTAGATTTACCAATACCAGGATCGCCGCCAATTAGTACCAAAGAGCCAGGCACAATTCCACCGCCTAGGACTCGATCTAATTCATCGTAGCCAGAAAACCAACGTTCCTGGTCGCGGTGAGTAATTTGAGCAAAAGTTAATGAGGCTCTTGGTTTAGCTGCTTTATTTGATTTGCCGTTATTGCGCCCTGATTGTACTGCTCCTCGACTAGGGAGCAGAGAATTAGAAGACTCTATTTGTTCTTCTAAAGAATTGTAAGTCCCACAGTGGGGACACTTGCCAAACCATTGTGGTGAATCGCCTCCACAATCATTGCAAACGTAATAAGTTCGGGGTTTTGCCATCGTTTTTTTAATTTTTACAAAATATTTGTACGCCGGAAATCTTAAGAAGGCTGGAAATCCAGTATTAGTAATACTCTCGGCTTCTTAAAAACAATTGAATGAAGTGATAATCTTAATGGAATAGACCTAAAAATTGGCGATCGCAAGATTTCATTAGAAGGAGAGGTAGTAAAATTGGAAAATCATAAAGAAAAAATTCTAGTAGTAGACGACGAAGCCAGTATTCGCCGAATTTTGGAAACTCGGCTTTCCATGATTGGGTATGATGTCGTAACTGCCGCCGATGGAGAAGAAGCTTTAGAGATTTTTCGTAAAGCTGAACCAAATTTAGTAGTTTTAGATGTGATGATGCCTAAGCTTGACGGCTACGGTGTTTGTCAAGAACTACGCAAAGAATCAGACGTACCAATTATCATGCTAACAGCCTTGGGAGATGTAGCCGATCGCATTACCGGGCTAGAACTGGGTGCTGACGACTATGTAGTTAAGCCTTTTTCTCCCAAAGAACTAGAAGCAAGAATTCGATCGGTACTGCGTAGAGTAGACAAAACGGGAATTTCCGGCATTCCTAGTTCTGGAGTTATTCATGTCACTAATTTACGAATTGACACTAATAAGCGGCAAGTTTACAAAGGCGATGAGCGCATTCGGCTTACAGGAATGGAATTTAGCTTATTAGAGCTACTGGTTGGTCGTTCTGGGGAAGCTTTTTCTCGCTCAGAAATTTTGCAGGAGGTATGGGGCTATACACCAGAAAGGCACGTTGATACTCGCGTAGTCGATGTTCATATTTCCCGCTTACGCGCCAAGTTAGAAGATGATCCTAGCAACCCTGAACTCATATTAACGGCTAGGGGGACGGGATACTTGTTCCAACGCATTATTGAGCCTGGAGAAGAATAAGTAATTAGCTATTAGCGATTGAATAAATCCTAATTGCTAAGAGTTAAGAGCTTATGGCTAAACCAGACCGAAATCAAGTTTTGCGGCGTTTGCCGATTGTGGTAGGTACGAGCGCCGGTGTATTGCTGCTAATTAACCGCCTATTAACCCCAGAGCTTACAGATTCTCAAGCCCGTGCGGACGCTTTAGGAGTAATTTTGAGTGCGTTGTTGATTTTGACTGGTTTATTATGGCAGCAAGTCACACCGCGATCACCGGATGCGGTAGATTTAATCGGCGAAGAAGGGTTTGAGCTTGCGCCCGATTTGCCTCAAGACGTAAAAACAGAATTAGCCTGGGCAAGTCATTTATTACTAACTAATACTGTAACGAAGGTAATAGTAGTTTTTTATCAGGGTAAAGTGCTGTTGCGGCGCGGGATCTTGGGGAAGAATAAAGAAGTTAAACCAGGAGCAATTTTGCAAAGGGTGCTAGACAAGCATAAAGCTGTTTATCTAGTAAATCTCACAATTTATCCAGGGAAAATTGAGTTTGACTATTTGCCCGAAAATACTCAAGGTGCGATCGCGCAACCAATTGGCGATCGCGGCGTGTTAATTCTAGGGGCAGATGCTCCGCGTAGTTATACCAAGCAAGATGAAAATTGGATTAGTGGAATTGCCGATAAACTAGCGGTTACTCTCAGTAATTATCTACCAGATATAGGTTGAAATCGTTTTATGTTAGCTCTCTACTGGTCGCTTGTGGCGGTTATGGTTGTAGGAATTATTGGGGCTGTTGTTCCGGCAATTCCTGGTACTAGCTTGATATTGGTTGCTATTTTGATTTGGGGAGCGGTACAAGGCTCTTTTGCGAGTATAGGGTTGCCATTGATAATTGCGATCGCAGTTTTAATTATGGGAATTGGGATTGATTTTTTGGCTAGTTACTGGGGCGCAAAACGCGCTGGCGCAAGTAAGTGGGGGCAAATTGGCGCAATTGTAGGTTTAATTATTGGCATACTTGGTTTATTGCCTGCTTTACCTATTGGCGGCCCTTTATTAGGTATCTTATTAGGGCCATTATTAGGGGCAATTATCGGCGAATACCTTTACCAGCACGATTTTAAACTGGCATTGAAGGCAGGATTAGGTATTGTAGTCGGTTCTTTAATCGGGAACTTGATTCAGGGATTGCTGGCGATCGCTGTTGTCGGGGTATTTTTATATGCCACATGGGGACAAGTGTTTGCTGCCTGAAATCCTAATTTGTCTAGTTTGCTATTGCTTCAAAGAGAATTCTTTACTAAAAATTGACAATAATTCTGTCAGTAAGGGTGTAAAACTTTATACATTGTCTCTTACCTTGGGTAAGTACACGTAAACAAGATAATGTTTTGTCCCAAATCAAGAAACAAGCTGCTTTAAACAGTTAGTTAAACTAAGCTGTTTTTTGCTTAAACTCAATTTTTAGCTAGGAGAATTAATTATGCAATCTGAACTAGATAAAGTTTTAGCAGAACTTTATAGCAGCAACAAAAAGTTAGCCGCGCAACTGTTAGAAAAACAAATAATATCTGTTGTGCAGTTGGAAAAATTATTAGGCTACGAGCAAATATCTTTAGGTCAGTTACTACTTGAGGAGAAATTAATCCTTCAATACGAACTTAAAATAGCCTTACTAGAGCAGCAGTTAAATAACAAAAAATTAGGCGAAATTTTAGTTGAACAGCAAGCAATTTCTTCAGAGCAGTTAGCAAAGATTCTTCGCAAACAAGCTTGGCAGATAGAGAAAAAAAAGATGAATAGTATTAACAATTAACTTCTGCTCATAGAATTGATTATAAGTTTAGCGATCGCACTCCTAGCAATACAACTAAAACTTAAGGAATTATATAGATGATTTGCTCAAATTACTCTGATTTCAGAACTGATGGCACTACTATTCAAATGTTTCCAAGCTCAACAGCAGCTACAGAGACAGACAAGCAAATTGCCGTACAACTCATACAAGCAGCAATAAAACTAATCAAACCTTCTATAAATGAAGGTAATTTAGACGAGCAGATTGCTAAAAAGTTTACCAGAGTCCATGAAGCAGTTATATCTGCATACTTAGGCAGCATCATAGATTAAATAAGCTGTCCTAGAGTTTCTATACGATGCAATGCTTTTAATGTTGACCTACTTAAAAATTCTTTCTTTTTTCTTGAACTTGCTTGAACCAACGTTCAAATATATCCTGTGCTTCATTATTTACAGTTCCCACGTAACCACCCATTTTCTCACTATACCAACAATCATGGCTGAGTTTTTCCCATTCATCTGAGCCAATATTTAAAAATGGAATATACAACCAGTCAGGATTTAAATTAAGGTCTAGCATTGCATAAATCAGACTATAAATAATTCGAGTCCGTTCTCGTCCTGACGAATAGAAACTATTTACATTATCCGCTACAATCATACGCAGATATCCTTTATCTTCTGAGCTAATGATGCGCTGATATCCTTTATCTTCTTTCCAAAAAACTAGATAAGCACAGCCGTGTCTAGTAAAATTTGGGCTGCACAGAAAACAAGGTTTGAAATCTTGCTCTAGATAGTGACGACAATCATCTTGCTTATCACGAATATCAAAAGTACGAAAAATAGGATTTTTACCTTCTTGAATATATTCAGGATTAATGAAAAATACTTTTACTAATTTTTCAATAGATTCATTAGGCAACTCATCTACTCCTTCTTCATACTTTTTTAAGTACAAAGTTGTCTCAAAGTCATAGAAGTTGGATATTTCTTTAAGACTTAAACCTAAAATATCCTCACGTAAACGCTTATGTCGCTGTCCAAGTATTTCTTGATAGCGATTAGTTTGTTGTTCAATCGGAGGAACTGGAAGTGTAGTAGGAATTTTTTGATTTTGGGATGAGATTTTATGAAAGAAATCTTTTGCAGGCGGATAAAGAGTAGCAACTGCTCCTATTACAGTTGCTGATGACACTAATACTGACAACCAATTATCCATAGGTACTTCAGTTGATAAAGAATTCCACAATAGTTATTGTATAAAAGCTTTCTCTTTAGCTACCTTGCATAAGCACTTAAACATGATGTTTATACGCAACGTCTTATATTTAGTTATTACATATAAACTTTCTGGTTTACAGCTAGTAAATCTACGGGCTAGTTGACACACGATCGCCGTTCGTTTGCTGTTTATCTTTTTGTTAGCCTCCAATTTAGATTCAAACTTAACTCAAACTACAAAAGCTTAATCTAGAAATGTCCCCGCTCCAATACCTGTTGAACTCCAGGTGCAGTATCGCTTACCAAAGTCTGGATTTTGTCAATCATTCTTTGGAAAACGTCAGGATAGTATTTTGAAGCATCAATAAAATCAGCATATTCCTGTCGATACTCTCTCCGGGACTCTGGCGTTCTGTATTCTTGACGAATATTGGCAGACATCCGCCTGCATTTTCTAACAATTAATACATCATCAATTTGAGTTGAAATAATCGAAACTGGAGTCATATCTAAAAACTCACATACCAAAAAATAAAGCGAACTAGGGACTGCAATTTTTAAATCCCTACTTGTAGCTACAGCTTCTTGAAACATCGTTTTATCTAAATTAGCTTTACATTCAGCACAAATATATCCAAGATGAGACTCAACCAATCTGGAATCCGTAAACTCTCTATCAAAAGAGGTTTTTAAGTAGAGTTTTTTGCCTAGGACAAAGTCTTGGTTTTTGCTCCTTAAAGTTGGCTCGCCGCCTTGTCCTGGATTTCCGAGAGATGAAAGAAAACTCAACTCTGCAAAAGTGCTTTTGGGACCAATTTCAAACGAATTATCTATACTTCTCAAACTTCTATATATTAGTTGCGGAAGAAATTCCTCAAGAATTGTGTTGTCAAGCTTAAGTTGACCTTTCTGACGATAAAGAAAGTTATCTGAACTATCAAAAATTAAGTCAAGTTCAATAAATCGCTTATAACGATTAGTTGCTTCAACTAACTTTTCAACAGTATCAGGTTGTCCGCTTTCAACAGATGCTATTTCTTGAATCCATTGCTGATACTTTTTTTTTGCTTCCTCAACTTTGTCTCTGTCAGCGATAGGTAACCTAGAGTTATTTAAACAAGCTGTAAGCTTATCGTAGTGAGGAGTCGGCAACTGAAGCATAATATCTTTACTTGGTATTGAAATAGACGTTGCTTGATAAGAACTGAGTGACTGATTAATGTAAAAAGGTGATTCAACTACATCTGAAACTTTTCTAATTGCTTCAATTAGTGCGTCTTTATTAGCATCTGATACAAGTTTCAAGCTTTCTTTAAGGGCTTGATTGGCAACATTTCTAGCAATTCTATTCCATTCTGCTATGGATATATAAAACTTGCTTGGGACTAAATGTAAAATATCTTCGCGGATATTTTTACCAAATTTATTTTTAAAATTGCGTTGTTGTGTAAGAACTAACTCAAAAGCACCTGAGTTTGTAGCAAGTCGAGAAATTATATCTGAATTATAGAAAGGAACTCCCAAAACTCTAGATTCATAACCTATTACAAAAATTATCCGAGAGTTAGGCTTGCAAACACGTTGTAATTCGCCTAAAACAAGAGCCATATCTAGACAGTACTGAGTTACTGTCAAAAATCGATTTCCGCGATTTGCCCGATTAGAACCTATTTCTGATTTAGCTATTTTGAGTAAATCCCAGCCTAGGGTTTCTGCCGAGCGTCGATAATTTTGATGATAGTTAAAGACATTGATATAAGGGGGGGATGTAATAATAAAATCTATAGTATTCTCCTCAAAAGTAAGACTACGCGCATCACCTAGGGACGTGATAATTGAGAATTTAGAATAGGGAAGACTATGAATTGTTTGACAGAGAGTAGAAAAAATATTGTAAATACGCCCTATAGTTAAATTGTTGTTTGCTAGGTCAAGCAGTATTACTAAAGTATCTATAATTTCTCTTTCAAAACTCTCTAGGTAACTATAAAGCCTAGAAAGAGAATTATGAAAGCTTAATAAATCAATTTCTTGTCCCTCATCGATATCAAAAAGGTTGGGTTTAGGAAAATATTTTTCTAATTTGTCTCTCACTGAGTTAATAATTTTTATACGTTCACTAACCTCCAAATTGACTAATTCGTAGATTTTGCTAAGAATCCATGCTGCGGGATTTATTTCGCATCCAAAAGCATGAAGTCCAAAACAGGCTGCTTCATAAAGAACTGTTCCGCTTCCTACAAAAGGGTCGAGAATAGTAGCATCTCTTGGACAATAAGCAAGTAAAAGGCTTTCAACTAACTGAGGAGAAAATTGTCCCCGCCAAGGAAAGATGTTTGACCGGACTTTATCTTCAATATCTAGAATATTCTGAGAAATTGGTAAGTCCAGGTTGATTGGTCTTTGCGTTAAAAACTTCTCTCTTAACTTATTAAATAAAAGTAAGCTATTTTGCATTATTTGAATTGTAATAATATTGAAATTGAACTAATATCCATTTTTAAATGCAACGCTTAACAATAACCCGGAAATAATTTTATCGGCGTTCTGCTGCAAGGAGTATGATCGCAACTCAAAAGCCGAAGTTCAAGCTCGATTCATGTCAGACTCGCTCTAGAGGTTGGTGTGGTTGTGGTGGTAAACTCAATACAGATTGAGTCGCCAAGACATACCTTGTCGCCGACTACAACAATACCCATAACTCCAGCTTTGCGGATAAGCTTGCCTTGCTCGTCACGCCCTAGCACCGCCGCCATCAATCCTGCCTGAAATCGATCTAACTGGTTGCAGGGATTTCGCAGTCCTGTCAATTCGACTACTGCTGTGTTGCCTAGATGCAGTCTTGTTCTAGTCGGTAAACTGAGCAGATCTATCCCGCGCGTCGTAATATTTTCGCCCATTTGTCCGGCGGATATAACAAAGCCAGCCGCTTGCAACTCATCATGCAGTTCTGTGTGGATCAAATGCACTTGACGTAAATTGGGCTGGGTGGGGTCAACGGCTACCCGTGAGCGATGCTTGACTGCCTTACCCATATGTGAATCGCCTTCAACACCAAGCCCTGTCAAAAGCTGGATGCTTTCCTGATTTAGCTTACTGAACGTGTGTACAGCACTGCGGCTGACTGCTACTACTACACCATCCATCTACATCACCTCACAGATTTTAAAGCGCGAAACTGCCCGATAGCTTTTGCCGATCCGAGCAGAATAAATAGGTAATTTTGGATGCACCTTTTTGAAGCGCAGGCTTGAATGACCGGGATCTTGCTTAAACCGACGATATGCTTCACGGGTTTGCTCTTGAACTTGCTCAGATAGTTCTGCAAAAGCTTTACGGAACTGAGCAGTAGTGCGTGACTTCACAATTTTTCTGAGTCTAGTTCCTGGGTTTTACGCCTTCGGGACTGTTGCTATTAAACACTGGGATATTGTCTAATTTCCCTGGTAGTGGTCGAACTTCTTGAGCTTGGATAACATCTTGAGGAGTTGTTTGGGCAAAAACTAACTTAGGAATTAGCGAAAAATACAGCAAAATAGCAATTGATGCGATCGCGCTTGCCTTATACCTAAGTAGATTGTGGATTTTCATATTTTATAGAGGTTTGCATTGGAGTCAAATATAAAGCGCCTAAGAAAAAGTATTACTTTACCTCTGATAGGAATAACTTAGTATGGTATTCATTAAGTGAGTAGATTTTCTTTTTTAGCTTAATAGAAGAACTCGCGCTACAACGAACATCCCTATTTTTTTGCATGACCTCTGATTCTGCCCCGCCTGAAGTAGTTCCTGCCATTACTCCTACTACTGTTGAAGTAAGAGTTAATCTCCAAGTGCGCTTTAAAAGTGAGGAAGATCATTTACTCTTAATTTTGCCTACCGAAGCAGAAATGCCCGCGTCTGCAGATAATTGGTCGGAAATTTGGCAACAGATGAAGCAACGATTAAATGCAGGCGAGAGGTTTTGGCAACCCCATACTCAAGTAGAACTACTCGCCGCCGATAGATTATTAGATGGCAGACAATTACAACAAATAGCTGATGCTTTAGGCGAAGTACAACTGCATTTGCAGAGAGTTCGTACTAACCGCCGCCAAACCGCCGTAGCTGCTGCAACGGCTGGCTATAGTGTAGAACAACACGCCCTAGTATCAACTTTAGCGACTGCGCCCGTCTCCTCATCACCATTAATAGAGCCATTATATTTACAAATGACTATTCGTTCTGGTGTAGAGATTCGTCACTCTGGTACAGTAGTCGTGTTAGGAGACATTAACCCTGGTGGTATCGTAGTTGCAAATGGCGATATCCTAGTTTGGGGTCGCTTGCGTGGGGTAGCTCACGCTGGTGCTAATGGTAATGCCAAATGTTTAATTATGGCGTTGCAAATGGAACCAACACAGTTACGGATTGCTCGTTATGTAGCAAGAGCGCCAGCAAACCCGCCGGAAGAGTACTATCCTGAAGTTGCTTATGTTACTTCAGATGGCATTCGCCTCACCAAAGCTGCTGATTTTTCTAAGTCGTCGTCCCAGTTTCTACTACAGTCATGAGTCGCATTATCGTCACAACTTCCGGTAAAGGCGGAGTAGGCAAAACCACCGTCACCGCAAACTTAGGTATGGCTTTAGCCCGATTAGGCAGGCAAGTTGCTTTAGTAGATGCGGATTTTGGTCTAAGAAATTTGGATCTGTTGCTTGGTTTGGAAAACCGCATAGTCTACACGGCGATCGAAGTGTTTGCGGGAGAATGTCGTTTAGAACAAGCTTTGGTCAAAGATAAGCGTATACCCGGTTTAGCGCTATTACCGGCGGCGCAAAATCGCACCAAAGAAGCAGTAAGTCCCGAACAAATGATTGAGCTTGTCGGCGCTTTAATCGAGACCTATAATTACGTTGTAATCGATAGTCCAGCCGGAATTGAACTAGGATTTAAAAATGCGATCGCTCCTGCTAAAGAAGCATTAATTGTCACTACCCCAGAAATTTCTGCGGTACGGGATGCTGACCGCGTTGTTGGCTTATTAGAAGCCCAAGGAATCAAACGCATCAATTTGATTGTTAATCGTCTGCGCCCAGCGATGGTACAGCTTAACGATATGATGTCGGTGCAGGACGTACAAGAAATTTTGGCAATTCCCCTCATTGGTGTAATTCCTGAAGACGAGCGCGTGATTGTTTCGACCAATCGTGGGGAACCATTAGTATTGTCTGAAACTCCCTCATTAGCGGGAACGGCTTTTGACAACATAGCGCGTCGTTTGGAAGGGCAAACGGTTGAATTTATCGATCTAAATGCGCCCCCAGATAATATCTTTTCTCGAATCCGCAAATTATTGTGGACAAAAATCATTTAAGCGATGTTCCTTCTCCTGCTACTGCTATGTTCAGCGAACTTTTAGATCGACTTTTTCCTCTGCCTCGTAATAGTAATGACAGTCGCTCTGAAGTTAAGCGGCGGCTACAATTGGTAATTTCTCATGATCGCGCCGATCTAAGCCCAGAAATGCTAGATAAAATGCGACAGGAAATTGTGGAAGTAGTTTCGCGCTATGTAGAACTAGAAGTAGATGGATTAGAGTTTTGCTTGGAGAATAATCAACGGGCTACGGCTCTAATTGCCAATTTGCCGATCCGTAGGGTGAAGGAAGTTGAGCCGAGTACTAATGAACTAAGCCCTGAGCGCAACCTTAAGTAAATTTATTTTTGATGAGAGCGCCCGCCAGCATACAAAGTAGCTGCTAAAGCAATTCCAGGGATTGTCAGCACAGCTAGTAAAGGAGTCTTTGACCAATCAACAGAACTACGTCGTGCTGATAAACACGGCGACTTAGCGCTACTGGCAGCAGAAAATAGAACAGTTAGCGTGATCGCGCTAGTAGCTATTACGGTAGCTAAAGAGAAGTTTCTATTCATGGCGGGTACACATAACAGATGAATAAATTGTAGAGCGCGATCGCTCTTATTTAACAGATATACAAATAAGCGAGAAACATCGCTCTAATCAATGTTTCTCGCCTAGAATCAGTCTATTTCATCTAGCTAACTCTAGATTTTGGCTTCTTCTCTAACCAACTTTTCCCAACCCAAATCTTTGAGATTGTTGTTGCGACGCAAAGGACGAGTTACCAGTTCCAAAATGTCACGAGCATTAGTAAAACCGTGAATTTGAGCAAAGGTAAATTCAACCGACCACTTCGTATTAATCCCTCGCGCTTCTAAAGGATTAGCGTGAGCCATTCCTGTAATTACTAAGTCTGGATGAGTCTCTTGAATTCGCTGAATTTGGTTATAATTATCTGGCTTTTCGATAATTCTTGGCAAAGGTACGCCCATTTCTTTACAAGTATTCTCTAACAGCGTCAACTCCGCCGCTTGAAATCGCTTATCCATGTAGGGAATGCCAATTTCTGGTACAGTCATCCCACAGCGTACTAAAAACCGCGCTAAGGATATTTCTAGTAAGTTGTCGCCCATAAAAAAGACTGACTTACCGCGAATTAGCTGCAAATAGTCTTCCATACTTGCCCAGATTTGCGCTTCCCGCTCGTCTAAACCTTTGGGAGTAATACCAAGCACTGAGCAGATTTTTTCAATCCAAGCGCGAGTTCCATCAGGGCCAATTGGGAAAGGCGAACCAATTAGCTTACACTTACGACGGCGCATTAAAGTCGTCGCAGTCCGACTGAGGAAGGGATTGACACCAGAGACATAATACCCTTCCTCAATAACTGGTAATTCTGTGTAACGCTTGGCAGGTAGCCAGCCTGATACTTTGATGCCTTGCTTTTTGAGTTCTAATGTTAGCTGCGTAACTACAGGATCGGGTAAAGAACCAAATAAAACTAACGGTGTGTGTTTGACATACTCCGATTCATCGGCGGCGACATCTTCCTTCTTTTTACCAAAATTGAGTAACGAGGCGATCGCATTGCGTTCTTTTTTCTCCGATTCTACAACCGATGTTTTTTCAGGACAACGAGCCGCCATTGCTGCAAGTACCGTATCTTCCCCTTGAGTAAAGGCATAGTCTAAGCCATTAGCACGAGCCGTTACAATTGGAATCCCAATTTCTGATTCTAGCCTTGGCGCTAGACCTTCCAAATCCATCTTGATTATTTCGGTCGTGCAAGTACCAATCCAGACAATTACACTAGGATTGCGATCGCGTTTAATCTGCAAACATAACCGCTTCAATTCTTCGTAATCGTTAAGTTGCGCGGAAATATCTCCTTCTTCCAATTCCGCCATTGCATAGCGAGGTTCAGCAAAAATCATCACCCCCATAGCGTTTTGTAAGAAATAACCGCAAGTTTTTGTGCCAATTACTAAAAAGAAACTATCTTCAATTTTTTGATAAAGCCAAGCTACGCAACTAATTGGGCAAAAAGTATGGTAGTTACCAGTTTCGCATTCAAAACTTAGTGCTTCTGTTTGAGCTACGGTCATAGGCTTATTATTCTCCTCTTAAATTTCTATAAATGTAGTAAAGTTGGTATTTTTAAGGCTGTGGCGATAGGAATAACTCCTAATCGCGGCAAAAAATCTATCTAAAATCTTCCGCTCCTTGGATAAACGCTTAAAAGTTAGGAAATAGACCAGAAATATCTTGAGCGTCTTGAGCTTGCTTTTCCTCTGTAACACTCTGGCTACTAGATGTAAGTTCAAAATTTCCTACATCCAGAAACAGTGTACCAACCTCATCCGAGAAGTTTACAACAACAGAATTATCGTCAAAATTTTCTTCCTCTATCTCAGGGAGCGTTATTTCATCAAGAGATGTGACTGTAAATGCGTCTTCTTCTTGAAAAGCCTTGGGGACGGATGAACCGCCCCCAAGGCTTTCCGCTTCACTGATAACTACAACTGCATCATTAGCAGAAAACGCATCAAGGTTATTACCCAAGAAATCATTTACTTGGACTTGTTGATTTTCTTGCTCCACTTCAATAATTGAGGGCGACTTGTTACCCAACATCAAATCGGGATCGAAATTCAACCCCAATACATCAATCAAAGCCTCTACATTGGGGTTCAGCTTTGAGAAAGGCAACATTAATTCTGTAAGTTGCGGCTCTAGCACATTGATTACTCCTAGGATGAGGTAAGAGGCGGGGCGTTTGCCACCGTCAGGAGTAGCAACGGTTCCAGAATGCAAGCTAATCCAGAAGCGATTGCTTTGAAAATATTGCAACCACTTCTGTTTTAACGAGTTTTTCAGGACAGCAAAAAAAGCCATTTCTTATCCTCATCCTCAAAACCAGGGCTAGTTAAACCATCATCAAGTCTAAGTGTTCTTCCTGAGTTGCGGGAGGCTGGATGGGATTGAGGTAGAAGTCAGATAGCAATGAGAACAATTCGCGGTCTGGAACATCGTTAGGAACAACACCTTCTGGTCGTGCCAAAATTTGATCGGCAATACTGAGGTAGTAATCGCAAACATAATTTAACGATGGGTCTGTTTCTGCCATTTCAAACAAAGTCTTACCTTTAACACGAGATACGCGAATATCCTCAATTAAGGGCAATACTTCTAATACGGGCATTGGTACAGCTTCTATATATTTCTCAATTAAATCGCGTTTAGAAGTACGGTTGCCAATCAATCCAGCTAGACGTAAGGGATGGGTCCGCGCTTTTTCTCTTACAGAAGCGGCGATCCGGTTAGCTGCAAATAAAGCATCAAAACCATTATCTGTCACGATCAAGCAATAATCCGCATAGTTTAAGGGTGCAGCAAAACCACCACATACCACGTCACCCAAAACATCAAACAAGATGACATCGTACTCATCAAAGGCGTTGAGTTCTTTGAGCAATTTTACAGTTTCCCCAACTACATAGCCACCGCAGCCAGCACCCGCCGGAGGTCCGCCAGCTTCCACGCAATCTACACCACCGTAGCCCTTATAGATTACATCTTCAGACCAAACATCCTCGTAGTGGTAATCTTTTTCCTGAAGCGTGTCGATAATCGTGGGAATTAGAAACCCAGTAAGGGTAAAAGTGCTGTCGTGCTTGGGATCGCAGCCAATTTGTAATACTTTCTTGCCACGCTTGGCTAAGGCAACAGAGATGTTACAGCTAGTTGTAGATTTGCCGATGCCACCTTTTCCGTAAACTGCAAGTTTCACTTTATTTTTGGCTCCTATCGTTACTTATCGAACTGCTAGCTAAAAAAGCAATCTGCTAGCTTGTCCATCTTTTATATGTCAGGTCTTTAATTGAATTATTGTCGAACTTAAGCGCAAAAGAAAGAGGCTTGCAAGATAATTAAGGCTTTAATCCAGAGATAATGGCTTTCCTGTAGGTTAATTAAATTAAAAGAGCTTTAAAAAACTGTTTCAAACCTCAATAAAGATCAATAATTCAATTTAATAAACACTTTTTATAAAATAAGTTATAAAAAACAAAAATAATTAAGTCTTAGAAGCTGCTGCAAAGAGGGCTAAACGTTACAAATAGAACTCACCAAAACCTAGTCCTCTAAAGGTGAAGCTAGTGTAAACAGCCTGTAAGAGGTATCTGGTTAGATAATTGATAGTTTTGACTAGAGTTTGTGGCTACTAGGAGAACAAGATAAGAGCGAAGTCGGCTACTTTTGTTAAAAATAATAAATTTTATCCAAATAGCCGTATTTCTAGGAAACATCCTCCTCAAGTTCTTCTATTTCCTGTAAAGATTGCCAACCAGCTTGCCACTGGGAAGCATTTTTAAGCAACTTGGCATTTAGCCAGAAACGGACAAGGGGGTCACAAGCCGCTACCATTTCCGCAAAAACCCACTTACCTTGGTTTTTGCGGTTAACAACTTGAAAATGCCTCCAGCCATCCACTTTTTGCTGTGCTGTCCATTTGGAACCAACTAAATAAGGAAATTTTTGTTTTTTTTGCATAATTTACAAGTTATCTGGAGTTATAAATATCAGACCTTTTTCGCAAGATTGAGGATAAATCTTTGTTCATCCAGGAGGTCTATACAATGAAAGAGATCGCTACCTTATATATTGACGGGGAGATAATATGACTGCCGCAGCAAATCTGAGTGTAGACCAAGACATTATTTACCCAGATAGTGACGGACAGCCAATGTCAGACAATACCAAGCAATTTGAGTGGATAGTTACCATCAAAGGGGGACTAGACGCTCTATTTACTCGTGACCCGAATGTATTTGTAGCGGGCGATTTGCTTTGGTATCCTGTGGAAGGCAACAATAAAATTAGAGTTGCTCCTGATACGATGGTAGCTTTTGGACGACCTAAAGGTTACAGAGGTTCTTACAAACAATGGCAAGAAGACAATATTCCGCCACAGGTAGTATTTGAGATCCTTTCGCCCGGTAATACTCTAACCGAGATGGCGAAAAAGCTAGAGTTATACGAACTCTATGGTGTAGAAGAATATTATCTATACGATCCAGATAAAAACGATTTAAGTATCTGGGTTAGGCAAGAAGGACGCTTAACTGTAGTTGAACAAACTTCCAGTTGGGTAAGTCCGCGTTTAGGCGTTAGATTTGAGCAAACTTTAGAAACTATGCAGATTTATCGACCAGACGGGCGACCCTTTGCAACTTATGTAGAATTGGATCAGCAAAGAGAAACTGCCGAACAAAGAGCAGAAGAACTAGAAGCAAAGTTACGCGCTTTAGGCATCGATCCAGACGCTTAGAAAGCTCTTTGGGTGGAAATACACCTTAAACAGTACGCGAAGTCCGATCTACCAAAAGTTCATCTGTTTCTACAATGAGTTTATAAAGAACTTTCTATTAATCCTACCTTGGCATTCAAGGCGGTTTCATAAAAACTATGCAACCAACAAACCCCAACCAATTTACAGAAAAATCCTGGGAAGTAATTGCCCGCACTCCAGACATAGTTAAAGCCAACCAACAGCAGCAGATCGAAACCGAACACTTGATGAAATCCCTCTTAGAACAAGACGGATTAGCTAATAGTATTTGGACAAAAGCTGGAGTAAATATGCAAAAACTTCGCGATCGCACCGAACAATTTATCCAAAAGCAGCCAAAAGTATCAAGTAGCGCCAACGTCTATGTAGGACGCAGCCTAGATACGCTATTAGATCGAGCCGAAGCCTACCGTAAAGAATTCGGTGATGAATTCATCTCCATTGAGCATCTAGTGTTGGGTTACGTTAAAGACGCTCGCTTTGGCAAAAGCCTTATTCAAGAATTAGGCTTAGATGAAACCAAGCTCAAAAACATTATTAAAGAAATTCGTGGGAGTCAAAAAGTGACCGATCAAAATCCAGAAGGCAAATACGAAGCACTGGAAAAATACGGACGCGACCTTACAGAAGCCGCAAAACAAGGCAAACTTGACCCCGTAATTGGACGCGACGAGGAAATTCGCCGCACAATTCAAATTCTGTCGCGCCGAACCAAAAACAACCCCGTACTAATCGGTGAACCCGGTGTAGGTAAAACTGCGATCGCTGAAGGACTAGCACAAAGAATCATTGCAGGCGATGTACCCCAATCTCTTAAAGATCGCAAACTCATTACTTTAGATATGGGTTCGCTCATTGCTGGTGCTAAGTTTCGGGGAGAATTTGAGGAACGTTTAAAAGCTGTACTCAAAGAAGTTACCGACTCGCGCGGTAATATTATTTTATTTATTGACGAGATTCATACCGTCGTTGGTGCGGGTGCAACTCAAGGGGCAGTGGATGCCGGAAACTTGCTTAAACCCATGTTGGCGCGGGGAGAATTGCGTTGTATTGGCGCAACAACTTTAGATGAGTATCGCAAGTACATTGAAAAAGATGCGGCATTAGAAAGACGCTTTCAACAAGTGTATATCGAGCAGCCGAATGTTGAAGATACGGTATCCATCTTGCGCGGATTGAAAGAGCGCTACGAAGTTCATCACGGGGTAAAAATTTCTGATACTGCTTTAGTTGCAGCAGCTACGCTGTCTAATCGATATATTAGCGATCGCTTTTTGCCAGATAAAGCGATTGATCTCGTAGACGAAGCCGCCGCTAAGCTGAAAATGGAGATTACTTCTAAGCCAGAAGAACTTGACGAAATCGATCGCAAGGTTTTACAGCTAGAAATGGAGCGGTTATCGCTGCAAAAAGAAACAAACGCTGCTTCTAGAGAAAGGTTAGAAAGAATTGAGAAGGAACTTGCCGATCTTAAAGAAAATCAAAGAGCAATGAGCGCTCAATGGCAGTCGGAAAAAGATGTAATTTCCAAAATTCAGACAATTAAAGAAGAGAGCGATCGCGTCAACGTCGAAATTCAGCAAGCGGAGAGAGACTACGACCTCAATAAAGCCGCCGAGCTAAAATACGGCAAATTAACCGAATTACAACGACAGTTACAAGAAGCGGAATCTCAACTCAGCCAAGCGCAAACGAGCGGTCAATCATTGCTACGGGAAGAAGTAACTGAGTCCGATATTGCCGAAGTTATTTCTAAGTGGACGGGTATACCGATTAGCAAGTTAGTGGAATCGGAAAAAGATAAGTTGCTGCACTTAGAAGACGAGTTACATAACCGCGTTATCGGTCAAAATGAAGCCGTTACCGCCGTCGCTGACGCAATTCAGCGATCGCGAGCGGGACTTGCCGATCCCAATCGTCCTACAGCCAGCTTTATTTTCCTCGGGCCCACAGGTGTAGGTAAAACAGAACTTGCTAAAGCTTTGGCGGCGTATCTATTCGACACCGAGGAAGCGCTAGTGCGTATTGATATGTCGGAGTACATGGAAAAGCACGCCGTTTCTAGGCTAATTGGTGCGCCTCCAGGGTACGTGGGTTACGACGAAGGGGGACAACTAACAGAAGCGCTGCGCCGCCGTCCTTATGCCGTAATTTTGTTTGACGAAATTGAGAAAGCACACCCTGATGTATTTAACATCATGCTGCAAATTCTCGACGACGGGCGCGTTACCGATGCTCAAGGTCATACGGTGGACTTCAAAAACTCCATCATTATCATGACCAGTAATATCGGTTCGCAGTACATTCTTGACTTAGCCGGAGATGATTCTCGCTATGATGAGATGTATCGGCGGGTAATGGAAGCAATGCGGGGTAGTTTCCGCCCTGAATTTCTCAACCGCATTGACGAAACAATTATCTTCCACGCTTTGCAAAAACAAGAATTGCGGCAAATTGTCCAGTTGCAAGTAGTTAGACTCGCTCAAAGATTAAGCGATCGCAAGATATCGTTAAAACTTTCCGATTCTGCCCTAGACTTTTTGGCAGAAGTAGGCTACGACCCTGTATTTGGTGCGCGTCCGCTCAAGAGGGCAATTCAAAAAGAATTGGAAACTCAAATTGCTAAAGCCATCTTACGAGGCGAGTTTCATGATGGCGATACCGTTTTTGTGGATGTCGAAAACGAACGTATTGCCTTTAAGCGCTTGCCATCGGAATTGGTAACAACACAACTTGAAGGGTAATAGATGTTAAGTAGAGACGTTGCATTGCAACGTCTCTACTACAATCCACAAATGACTTGGCGCATTTTTCGCATATTAGCAGGTAATTCTAACTGCATTGCTTGTTGGATAAACATTGTTGGGATCGGGATATTGGGGGTTGCTTGCACTGCGTAAGTAAGCAAAGTCCCACTTTGACAATCTTGCAAGTCCAAATCGGCAGCAAAATCGTTAAAAGTACCTGTTTCTAAGCGAAACTGGATTTGCTGTTGTACTACTTCAATCACGCTTAGGTAAACTTCTACTTGAGCGGTGAAAAACAAAAAGGCTTTTTTAGCAGCCTGGTACAAGCGCTTTGCCTCACCTTTGTGCAAAATTTCACTTCTAGTCACATCCGGAAAATACTGCACCCAGCGAGGGTAATCTGTTACTTGCTGCCAAACTTGCGATCGCACTAAAGGTAAGTACATTGTCGCTGTCACTGCACCACCCCAGGACGAATGCGATCGCGTCTTAACTAAAATTTCTCCCCCAATCAGTGCTATTTGCTGCTGAAAGCTCCACTCAGCAATTGTTCCCGATTTATTTGCATCACTAGCAGAAAATTCATTCATTCTACGTGCGAAGTCTCCTACACCAATAATTAGTTTAAAAGTGTCAATAGTTACATTAATTTAGTTAACTAAAACACTTACATCACCCAACTGCTAGGCAGCCTTGTAGAAAGATGCTAAACCTACGATAAAAGTTCCAACAATTCACACATTAAAATTAGTAATTATATAAATAGTGAAAACTTATGTGATTGCTACAAAAATATAGATAAAATTTCTGCAAAAGCTAGAAAATTGTCTGTATAGGTTGTTACCAGCAATCGCGATCGCTAGTAATAGTTAGAAGATTGGCGTAATCATGATTTGCAAAATCAAAAATTCCGCCATCCTTTAAGGTCAGATATATAAATCTACCCATTGCGGATTGTAGTGAATACTACTAACCACTAATCTTAAATAAATTTCAAAAAGGTAAAAATACTATGACTTTGACTGCTTCAACCATGTTGCCATTAGGCACTAAAGCACCAAACTTTGACTTACCAGATATATTATCAGGCACGCTGATTTCGCTATCTAACTACGCAGAAAAACGGGCAATTTTGGTAATGTTTATTTGTCAGCATTGCCCATTTGTCAAGCACATAAAAGATGAATTAGCTCGACTTAGTATCGATTACGCTAACAGTAACTTAGGGATTATTGCTATTAGTTCTAATGATGTTAGCAGTCACCCAGATGATGCACCGGAATATCTGCAAAACTTCGCGCAAGAACTTAGCTTAACGTTTCCTATTTGCTATGATGAGAGTCAGGAAATAGCCAAAGCTTACACTGCGGCTTGTACGCCAGACTTTTTTTTATTTGATGCAAGTCAACAGCTAGTTTATCGCGGACAACTTGATGATAGCAGACCTAGTAATGGGAAGCCTGTTACAGGTAAAGATTTGAGAACAGCGATTGAGGCAGTGTTGGTAGGTGAAGCTGTTAATGGAGAGCAAAAACCAAGTGTAGGTTGTAATATTAAGTGGAAGCCAGGAAATGCCCCTAGTTACTACGGCTAATTAATTGTTTACTTTATTACTTATAAATAGGGTTTTTAAAAATAAAAACCCTATTTACCCAACTCAAGCAGTTGCATTAATCCGATTTAAGCTATTAGAGTGGGGTTTTAATCCTAAGCGGGACTTGCAACACACAAAATGAATCGAAAATTTTGGATTATTGCTCTAATTGCTTTTATTAATTCACTTAGTTTTACTATTTTAATTCCAACTATTTATCTATATGGCAAACAGTTCGGCTTAAGTGATTTCCAAACAAGCTTATTATTTTCAATTTATTCTTTAGCTCAGTTTATAGCTACTCCAGTAATTGGTAAACTTTCCGATCGTTTTGGACGCAAACCATTATTAATTATTAGCCTTGCTGGAACTGTAATAGCTAATCTAATAGCTGGTACAGCAACAACAGCATCACTTTTGTTTTTTGCTCGACTTCTAGACGGAATTACTGGCGGGAATACTTCTGTAGCTCAAGCCGTTATTTCTGATGTAACTAATTCTAAAGATAGAGCTAAAGGTTTCGGTGTTTTCGGCGCAGCGTTTGGATTAGGTTTTATATTAGGTCCAGTTATTAGCTTACTAGCGCAACGGATTTCTTTGGGCGCTTCTTTTCTAGCTTCTAGTGGGATTGCCTTATTTGCACTGCTAGTTACTATTTTCTTACTCCCAGAAACAATCGAACATAAAACTGAGCGATCGCATAGTATCTTTGATTTAGGCTTAGGTAATTTAATTAAAGGAATCTTTATCCCTAAAGTCGGAATTCTTTTAATTATAAATTTCTTTATTGGTACGACTTTTACTATTTTTACTTATGCTTTTCAACCTTATTTTATTAATGTGTTAAAGCAAGACAATCAATCCTTAACTCTAATTTTTATACTGTTTGGCGTACTTGGTTTGTTAATGCAACTAGAAGGTCTCCAAATTTTAACTCGTAGATTTAATCTAGCTACTATTTTATTTTTAGCTTTATTTATCCGCAGTTTATCATTTACTTTAATGCCAATTTGGTCAAATGTACTATATTTTGTTGTGGTTAGCGTACTATTTTCAATATTTAATTCTCTAGTTCAGCCAATTATTAATACTTTAATTTCTCTTAATGCTAAACCAGAAGACCAAGGAACAATAATGGGTTTAAATGCTTCTTATTTAGCTATTTCTAATGCCATTGGACCTATAATTGCTGGAATGACAATTGAGCAATCTAATCTAAGTAGCTACGGACATTCTTTATATTTGGCTGGAGGTTTGACGTTTTTAGTCTTATTACTAGCAATATATAATAGGAAAAAATATACAATTAAAGCCAATCCTAAAGTAGCTTAAATAAACATATTTTATTCATTTAATTATTAGCATAAGTATGAATTTTTGCAGTGACAATGTAACTGGAATATCGCCAGAAATATTAACAGCATTAGCTGACGTAAACCAGGACGCGGCTATGCCTTACGGGGAAGATAAATGTACTAAAAGGCTGCAAACCAAGTTTGCAGAGTTATTTGAGACAGAGGTAACAGTTTTTCCCGTAACTACCGGAACTGCTGCTAATGCTTTAGCATTATCTGTTATGGTTCCACCTTTTGGGGCGGTTTATTGCCATGCAGCCGCGCATATTAATGTAGATGAGTGCGGTGCGCCAGAATTATATACAGGTGGAGCAAAATTACTTACCCTTCCAGGCAGTAATGGTAAAGTATATGCTCAAGACTTAACAAATGCGATCGCATCTTCTGGCAAGGGCGTTGTCCACCACGTCCAGCCTGCTGCTATTAGTATTACCCAAACAACGGAAGCGGGTACAGTTTACAGCCAGTCCGAAGTTAGGCAAATTGCTGAAGTTGCTCATACTCATCACCTCAACCTGCATATGGATGGAGCGCGATTTGCTAATGCAGTTGCAAGCTTAGGTTGTTCTCCCGCAGATATTACGTGGCGTAGTGGTGTAGATGTATTGTGTTTTGGGGCGACTAAAAATGGTGCTATGGCTGCGGAAGCTGTCATATTTTTCAATCAGGATTTAGCACAAACCTTTAGCTATCGGCGCAAACGTAGCGGACACTTGTTGTCAAAAATGCGGTTTTTGTCAGCGCAGTTGGAAACATACGTAACTAACGATTTATGGTTAAAGAATGCTGCTCATGCAAACAAAATGGCAGAGAAACTAGCAACAGAACTTACTAAGCTACCAGGAGTAAAGTTTTGTTATCCAGTGGAAGCAAATGAAATATTTATTCAGTTACCTGAAGCCGTTATTGCTGGACTTATGGCGGATGGTTTTCAGTTTTACCGTTGGGAAGGAGAGCATTCAACAACAGTGAGGCTAGTAACTGCATTTGATACAAAATATGAATCAGTTGATGCCTTAATAAAAGCGGCTCAATTTTACTCTGATTGTTTTGATTGTAAGAAAACATAAATAAATAGAGGTTGTTTTGGCTTGACACACAAAACTATTAAGTACTATACCAAAAAAATGTGCGTGGGTATTGATATTGCCCTGCTGCAATTTCACGCTGGACTTGACGTTTGCGCCTTCCATCTGGCATGAAAGATACAAGTTGCTGGGCTTCCGGCAGTGCATCAGACGCAAGAATGAGTGCAACCTGACGTAACGTGTCGGAACTCTTCCAACTGTCTGCTTGTTGGCAAGCTTCTACTAATGGCTCAAGTACCTGCTGATGTACAGTAATGCCACCAGGAAACACAGCTTGCCAAAGTAGAAACAAGGCATCAAGCCGACTGACAGGATTGGCAATGTCGGCAGCACGGGTTAGTAGCTTAGGGAGTAAGCAAAGAACTTCGTTACTGTGTACACGCTCAACTAGAACACGAATTGACCATGCCGCAGCACCAACTGCTTGGTAGGGATCATCCGCCGCAGAACACGCTGCTAGTGACTCAAGCACGATAGCTTTGAACTTTGCCTCTGGCGCAAAACGACTTACCCAAGCTAAGGCTTGAGTACGATACCATACATCGGTAATTGTGCGAGCTAGGGCGAGAGCCGCAGGATTGTCGGTAGTTGCGAGCCTCGTGACTAAATCGCGTGTGGTGGTTGCAGACATCGAAATGGGTATGTACTAACCAAGTAATTATCTGCCAATAACTCTGTCATAATCGGTGTTGCCCAATTCAGGGCGTGAAAATGATGAATGCGTGATTTCAACACCAATGTAGAGACTAGCAATTGCAACGTCTTTACACCGAAATTCATACATTTAATCAGCAATGCCTCATAATCTAGGTACATTACCTGTGCTACCTAAGAATTGTAAGCATAAAATGTCCGCCATAGAATAGCTTCCAGTTAAAGCGATCGCCTCTAAAATTGTTCTATTGAATAATGGAGTTATGCGGATTCGAACCGCAGACCCCCTCCATGCCATGGAGGTGCTCTACCAACTGAGCTATAACCCCTTATAGTGCTTTACAATTATCTTTTAAAAATTATTAGTTTGTCAAGCTTTTTAATAAAAATTTTTAGTTGATTAAGAAACATTCATCAAGTAATTGAGGCAGTTGCCCATAAGGAAATAAACCACCAGCATTGCTGCCGCCGAAAAAGCAACTAAAGTTCCTGCTAACATTAAGGAAAATTCTTGCTTCTGCACTGCCGCATCCATTAGGTGCAGCGACCAAGCCACCAGCGCCACATCAAAAACTAATATAGAAACGAGCATATGTTAAGAAATTTCACTTTATTAGTCTACCTTAACATAAGTACAATAAGTCAGGAATAAAGGTGATTTTGTCAAGCTGCCCGGACAAGACAAGAGCGGGCTTGCAGGTAATTTTTGATTTGGGCGACACTAAGATGCCCGTAATGTAACAATGAAGCTAGTAAAGCCGCTTGGGCTTTACCTTCAGTCAGTGCAGCGTAAATGTGTTCGCAGTTGCCCGCTCCACCAGACGCAATAACCGGAATTTGTACGGAAGATGCGACTTCCTTTGTTAGTTCTAAGTCATACCCGGCTTGCGTACCATCAGCGTCCATACTTGTAACTAATAGCTCCCCAGCCCCGCGCTGTGCGAGTTCTTTTGCCCAAAGTAAAGCATCTATTCCTGTATTTTCTCGTCCGCCCCGCACGTATACATCCCAGCCGGGATTCATTGGATCTTGCCTCCGCCTAGCATCGATGGCGACAACTATGCACTGATTGCCAAAGTAATCGCTGGCGCGGTTAATTAGGTCTGGTTGGCGTACGGCGGCAGAATTGATACTAACTTTATCTGCCCCTGCCCTTAACAAATTTTTAATATGTTCTAATGATTGAATACCACCACCAACAGTTAGGGGAATAAAAACTTGTTCCGCAGTCCGGTAAACGACATCAATAATTGTGTCTCGTTCTTCATGAGTTGCCGTAATATCCAAAAATACCAGTTCGTCAGCCCCCGCCTCGTTATAAACTTTCGCAAGTTCCACCGGATCACCAGCGTCGATTAGATTAACAAAATTAACGCCTTTTACGACTCGTCCAGCATTAACATCTAAGCAAGGTAAAATTCTTTTGGCAAGCATAATAATTTTTAAAGACTTTAATTATATTCACTGAGCAAATTTTTTATTGCACCCTACACAAGCTAAAAAAGTTTAATAGCTGGCAATATGGCAATTATTTCTTCCAAACAAGATCCGAACAAACCAAATAAAAGGCGCGCTGATCATGTACAACGCGATCGCCCTGTATCTCAACCATTACTCCAACCTGAAGTTACTGCTGACGAAAAAGGTAAGCAAGAAGACAGTATTCGTCCTCATCGCTTTGCTGATTATATCGGGCAAAAGGAGCTAAAAGAAGTCCTCGACATTGCAATTAAAGCCGCTCTTGCTAGAAATGAAACCTTAGATCACTTACTACTGTATGGCCCTCCGGGACTCGGAAAAACCACAATGGCGCTGATATTAGCCGCAGAAATGGGGGTAGATTGCAAAATTACCAGTGCGCCAGCTTTAGAACGTCCGCGAGATATAGTTGGGCTATTAAATAGTCTTAAGCCAGGAGATGTCCTGTTTATTGATGAAATTCATCGTTTGCCGCGAATGACGGAAGAAATACTTTATCCGGCAATGGAGGATTTTCGTCTAGATATTACTATTGGCAAAGGTTCAAGCGCCAAAATTCGCTCTCTACCGTTACCAAAATACACTCTAGTCGGGGCAACAACCAGGGTAGGGGCGCTATCTTCACCGTTGCGCGATCGCTTTGGCTTAATTCAACGCCTACGTTTTTACGCCCAAGACGAACTAACTCAAATTGTTTTACGCACTGCTCAACTATTGCAAACCTCGATTACGGATGATGGTGCCGCAGAAATTGCCCGTCGGGCGCGGGGAACTCCCCGAATTGCCAATAGACTGTTAAAACGAGTGCGAGACTACGCTCAAGTCAAAACTGCCGAAACAATTAATCAAGCTGTAGCATCCGTTGCTTTAGAGCTATTCCAAGTAGATCCTTGCGGATTAGATTGGACAGATAGACAAATGTTAAGCGTGATGATCGAACAGTTTAACGGTGGTCCGGTGGGATTGGAAACAATGGCAGCAGCTACGGGGGAAGACACGCAAACAATCGAGGAAGTATATGAGCCGTACTTAATGCAAATTGGCTACTTAAACCGGACTCCTCGCGGGCGGGTTGCTTCTGCCGCCGCTTACAAACACTTAGGTTTTACTCCTCCAAATCAACAGTTATCTTTATTATCATGATTCGTTTAATTTTGATTGTTTTACTGGGTGTATTTACAGTATTTGGTTCTATTGATCGCGCTTGGGCGCAATCCCAACCCACAGTAGAGCAGTTGCAACAATTAGACACTCTAGCTCAAAAGGCGATTAAGGCTACAAATAGTGGAGACTTTGCCACCGCCGAAACTTATTGGACAGAGATTATCGAGCAATTTCCTGATAATCCCGCCGCCGTCAGCAATCGGGGGAACGCGCGAGTCAGCCAAAACAAATTAGTAGATGCGATCGCAGACTACAATAAAGCAATCGAACTTGCACCCACAGCAACCGATCCATACCTCAATCGTGGCACGGCTTTGGAGGGTTTGGGCAACTGGAATGAAGCGATTTCTGATTACAATAAAATATTAGAACTCGATCCTAAAGATGCAATGGCCTACAACAATCGCGGCAATGCCCAAGCAGGTTTGGGAAACTGGGAGAGTGCGATCACAGACTACCGTACCGCCGGCGATTTAGCCCCTAATTTTGCCTTTGCAAGAGCCAATTATGCGATCGCTCTTTATCAAAATGGTCAAATTGATGAAGCTATCCGCAATATGCGGAATATAGTCCGCAAATACCCTAATTTTGCTGATATGCGGGCGGCACTGACGGCAGCTTATTGGGAACAAGGAAAAAAAGGTGAAGCCGAAAGTAATTGGGTTGCCGCCGTTGGACTTGACAAGCGCTACAAGGATCTAGACTGGGTAGTTAAGGTGCGCCGTTGGCCGCCAAAAATGATTGCAGCTTTAGAAAAGTTCCAGAAATTACAGTAAATGTGTTTATAAGTTTACCAATCGTTCAATCTCTGCGGGTGTAAGTTCTTGGACATTGCTCAAAACAATCGCTGCTCCCGCCGCAATTAGAGTTTTGGTGTAGTCACTGCGCCGTTGCTCTGTTACCTGGACATGGGGCGGGAGAATGCCTACACCAATCCATGTCCTCTCAGGAGAGTGCGATCGCGCTTTTTCTACAGTATACATATCCCCTACTGTATCACCCGCGTACATTACAGGCAGCATTTTGTCAATACTATGTTCTTGTTCTAATTGCGCTACTGCCGCCAAAAGTCCTGTAGGGTCGGGCTTGCCGGGTGCATCTTCCATTGCAATTAGTAAGGGAGATTGTAAGCCAAGGCGTTTTGATAACACATAGGTAGCAGAGGCGCGAGTTGCACCGCTAAAAAAGCCCCAAGGAATACCAGCATTACTTAGTTGTGATAAATAGCCTGGTTGCAGCAGCAAGGGTTCGTTGCAGATGTAGCCAGTCCAATTATTAGCCTCTTCGCCTCGGTAACGAGATTGGAAAAAAGCAACAATTTCTTGGTAGTCAGTTTTAATCTGGTGTCCTTGAGAGAGAAAGTGACGGGAAATTAATTCTTGAGAAGCTTCCCAGTCATTATTCCAAATGCCTTCAGATTTTAGGGTATCTATATCTAATTCCGTAGGACGATACCCATCTGTAAAGCGTTCTACCGTGTCTGCCAATGCCCGACGATAAGAATTGCCCACATCGCGGACAACGCCATCAATATCAAAAATTGCGATCGCTGTATTCAAAGTATTTGTACCTTGTTGTAGGCTTGCGGGGCAGATATATCCGTATTGAGTTAAAATAAGTGATCGCACAGTTTTAAGCAAGTCCAGTACAAACAAGCAGAGGTAAGATTTGACCAAGTTTATTTTAAAAGTTCTCTGGTTAGACGAAAACGTAGCCCTAGCAGTAGATCAAATAGTAGGAAAAGGAACTAGCCCGTTAACTCGTTACTTTTTCTGGCCCCGTAATGATGCGTGGGAAGAATTAAAAAGCGAGATGGAAGCTAAACACTGGATAGCCGAACAAGATCGAGTTGCAGTACTCAATCAAGCTACCGAAGTGATTAATTACTGGCAAGAAGAAGGTAGAAGGCGACCCATTGCTGAAGCCCAACTAAAATTCCCTGAAATTGCTTTTACAGGTAGCGCTTAATCTCTACTTTTAAAAAAATTACTGGTTACCAGAATTGTTCTAGCGTAAATAAGACAGCCGAAACCGCCCACGCACAACCTTTGAAAGTGTAGTATGGGCGGTTTTAAAATAAAAAACTCCTTTAACAAGCTACTGATAAAGGAGTTTGTAAAGAGTTTCAGAAACTATTTAAACCATGCCGCCAGCCGCTTGAAACCGAGCGCGGGCGCGTTTATATACTTGATTTGCTTGAATTTGCTCTTGGCGAGTGGCGTTTGCCAATTGATTTAACTTAGCTTCTGCCTGAGTGTAAGCGCTGCGGGCAGCGTCTAAATTAATAGTGTCGCCGCGTTCAGCACCGTTGACTAGAATTGTGACTTCATTATTTTCAACTTCGGCAAAACCGCCCATCAAAGCGATCGCAATCCAGTCTCGATTTGCACTAGAACGAACTCGCATTACCGCCGTATCTAGGGCAGTCAGGAGCGGCGCGTGTCCGCTCAAAATACCTAATTGACCAGTAGTACTAGGCAAGATTACTTCTTCAGCCGCAGCATCCCAGACCGTCTTATCTGGGGCGACTACACGAACATTTAATGTCATAGGAAATAGGTTGTTGTAAGAAAGGAAGGGAGAAAAAAGGGAGACAAGGAAGAAATACTCCTTATCTCCTCACTTTTAGCCTTTAAGTTTTTCAGCTTTAGAAATCGCTTCGTCAATGCTGCCTACCATATAAAATGCTTGTTCTGGCAGATCGTCTAATTGACCAGACAAAATCATCTCAAAGCCTTTAATCGTGTCTTCTAGCTTCACATACTTACCAGGGGAACCAGTAAATACTTCTGCCACAAAGAATGGCTGCGATAAGAAGCGCTCAATGCGCCGCGCTCTAGCTACCGTTTGGCGATCGTCTTCTGACAATTCATCTAAGCCCAAAATAGCAATAATGTCTTGTAGTTCTTTATAACGCTGTAAAGTCGATTGGACTCTACGCGCCATATTGTAGTGTTTTTCACCAACTATACTAGCTTGCAACATAGTGGAAGTAGAATCAAGGGGATCTACTGCGGGGTAAATGCCCTTAGAAGCTAGACCGCGAGATAGTACCGTTGTGCCATCTAAGTGGGCAAAGGTAGTAGCAGGTGCGGGGTCAGTTAAGTCGTCGGCGGGTACATACACAGCTTGAATTGAAGTAATCGAACCATCTGTGGTAGAAGTAATCCGCTCTTGCAAGTCACCCATATCTTTTGCCAACGTCGGCTGGTATCCTACCGCCGAAGGCATACGACCTAGTAGTGCCGACACTTCTGAACCTGCTTGTACGAACCGGAAGATATTATCAATAAAAAGCAGTACGTCTTGCTTGTTTACATCCCGGAAGTATTCAGCCATTGTTAGACCAGTCAAACCAACCCGCATTCTTGCTCCGGGTGGCTCGTTCATCTGACCGTAAACTAAGGCAATTTTTGAGTCGCCAATATTTTCTTCATTAATAACCCCAGACTCTTTCATTTCGTTGTAGAGGTCATTACCTTCGCGGGTGCGTTCGCCTACACCAGCAAACACAGACACGCCACCATGATTAATCGCAATGTTGTTGATTAATTCCATCATAATGACGGTTTTACCAACACCCGCACCGCCAAATAGTCCAATTTTGCCACCCCGACGATAGGGTGCTAGTAAGTCTAGTACCTTAATTCCGGTTTCAAATACCGAAGGCTTAGTTTCTAAGTCAGTAAACTTTGGTGCAGGACGGTGAATAGGAAACGTGTCTTCATTATTGACTGGGCCCATATTATCTACAGGTTCGCCCAAGACATTGAAGATGCGTCCCAAAGTAGCCGCCCCAACAGGTACAGTAATAGCCGCTCCGGTGTCTACTGTTTCCATACCACGAACTAAGCCATCAGTGGTACTCATAGAAACCGCCCGGACTTTATTATCGCCTAATAGCTGCTGGACTTCGCAGGTTACAGAAACTTCTTGTCCAGCTTCGTTAGTGCCTTTAATAGTTAAGGCATTATAAATTTGCGGCATTTGACCGTTGGGGAATTTAACGTCTACAACGGGACCAATGATTTGTGTAATGTAGCCGATGTTTGCTTTTTCTGCTGTAGTGACCATGCTTGCGCCTTATTTATTAATTTAGCTGTTTCGGCGTTGAGAAATTAAAATTGCCATTTTTCAGATTATCACCCAAAGGGTAACGATTCTCCTAGTTATTATCGCGCGAAGCTCGCACTGTCGAAGATGTCGCCTAGCAGACTTCGCGCGAAGTCGCAAGTGGGATCACTATTTTTTCACCCAGGATCTACCCACTGCCTCTTACCATGAAACGAACAGCACGATATACTCCAAAATAAGATATATAAGCCTTATTTGAAATTTCCAGAGAAACGGGTCTATGACATCTTATGCTACCTCCTCAGCCAAAGCTGAAATGAGCGAACTTAGGCGATTGAAAACTATCATGCCGCCAGAATTGCAAAGCTGGGTGACAGTTGAAGGCACAACAGAAGTAAATCCTCCATTAATCCGTTCTGAAGAAGTTGGTAGCGACCAAGTAGAAATTCAAATTGACTTGGTGAAATGGGATTCTTTGGCAATGGATCAGCGCAACTTGCTGTTTTGGCACGAAGTCGCGCGTGTTCAAAACGACACTATTCCCAAAGATGGCTGGGAAATGGCAGCGTTAGCCATTGGCTTAGGTGGTGCGGTGGGTGAACTATGGGTACAAGACATATTGCTGCTAATATTGGCGCTTTCCCTCTGCGGAGTCTCCGGTTATCGCTTGTACGTGAAGAATAACGGGGAAAAGCAGTTAAAAGTAATGACCGATGCTGATGAAAAAGCGATCGCACTTGCGACTCGTTTTGGTTATACTCTCCCCAATGCCTATAAAAGCCTTGGTAGTGCTTTAAAAACCCTTGTGGATCAAACTTCTAGTAAAAGCCAACGGAGTAAGTACGAACGGCGCTTACAAGCGTTAAAACGCAGCGCTAATAAAGCTAAATCTAGAGTTCAATCCACTCAGGAACAGGAAATATAAAACGGTGAGAAGAAGGAGAGGTTATATAATTTGTACCCTCTCTCTTTTTACTTAGCTTGCCGACGTTTTAGCCAGAATGAACCTAAACCTAACAAAATTGCTCCCACCGTCGTTGACGGCTCTGGTACAGGCTCAGAAGGTACAAATCCTTTAAGTTCCGAACTACTAGCTTTAAAAGAGTAGAGATAGCTAGGAATTAGTGTTGCCCCATCTGGACATCCGGCATCTATTGCTACAGTAACGCCATTGGTACACACATCAGCTTGGACTCCCTCACCAGTTTGAGTAACGCTGAAGTCATTATCTGTGCCAATCAAAACTGCGTAGGAGCCGTCTGTTAGCTGCGGGCCGATTGCCAATCCTTCTAATTTTTCGGGTACTACTTGTCCCGCAGTTTGCAAACTTTCAGCAACATCTAAAAATAACGACTTACTTACCGCAGTTACCTCATCTGGCAGGGTATTAGTGCCGCTTAAGTCAATATTACTTACATCTGTTGCTGGGGACAAGTCTATTTTATAGACGCGCTTACTGCTAACTGGAGCTTTGCCTGTAGGGTCAGCTTCGCCTATACCACGATTGTCACGCTCTATAACTAAGAACTCACTATCATTTAGCGCCGTAATCGAACTAACTCCGATGTTGCGCCCTTGAGAATTGCTACCAAAATCGTCTTCAGTTCCAGGAATGCGATCGTTGATATCTGTCAGACTTTCTAGAGTATATATATATTGAGCAACACTCTTAGCGGTAGCGGTGTCATACTCTACTATGCGTAAATTGGGGCTGCGTCGTCCGTCTGGATCACCTTCATTAACTAACGGATCTTGCAAAACTGTATACAGTTTACTGCCATCAGGACTAAGAGTTAATCCTTCAAAACCGCGATTATCTTGGCGACCCTCGGTAAGTATAGGACGACCGTCAACATAGTTGGGAGAGCTTCCAGCTACAGGCAAGATATTACTCGCAGTTGTAAACGATCGCAAAAAATTACCATTAGCCGCAAATTCATACACTGACGGCCCGTATTCATCAGATACATAAAAATTGCCATTAGGTGCAACTGCAAAGCCTTCTGGGTCGAGGCTTAAGCCCAAAACTCCTGGATTGCCATTGAGCAAAGTAGGGTTCAAACCGTTGTAGCTATCATTGCTATTGGTAAGTAAAATAGTGTCTAGCAAGTTGAAATTGCTTATTACGCCAGTATTTGAATCCACATCTAGAGAGAATTTTTGTACCCGCGTTTCATAACTAATTAGACCACCACCAGGTCCTCGGTCAGGAAGACCATAATATACATTGTTGTAGCGATCATAGTAAAGATCTGAGAAGAAACCACCCAGACGATTAACGTTGGCGCTGTTACCTTCAAAAGGATAAAGATCGGTAGTATTACCATCAATAGTCAAGCTGTTGGTGAGGGAAATACTGAGAGCAGAAGTAGCATTTCCAACTATACCCAAGACCGACATTAATAGAGAACAACTCATTAGAGACAGCCAATGCTTCGCCATAGCCATATTTAATACTCAAATAATTACATCTTCCAGCATTAATCCTTATTGTTAATACTGAGTTAACAAATGGTTAATGGTAGCCTAAAAAACTAAAATCTAAGTGAATTTAAGTAGAAATAGATTATTACTGATGCTTTCTTTTTTCCAGCTAATAATTTAAAGCTGATGCAACATTTTATGCGTCTGCGGTACAACCCTAACTTGCTTGAGAAACTTCTTCATTAGTGCTTGCCAACTTAAAACTTGCTCAGGACTTGGGGCAAATATTGATTCTTTATCGACTTCAAGAGGCGTTACTGGTTGCAAATATACAAGTATTTCTGGGTTAACTGCTGCTACTAAATTTGCTGCTCGTTCTAGTTCTAATACATCAGTTTGACTAGAAATTATAATCTTGACAAATACTTCTACTGACGAATCATAACAATACTGAAGAAACTTAGCGTGTTCTTGCCAACGACTTTCACCACTAACACTAGGTAACTTTAAGTCCATACCTACCGAGTTTAGATAAGGCAAGATTGTCAGTAGTTGTTCTGGGCGATGTCCGCCGGTTTCTAGATAAATTGGTAAATTGGTAAGACTTCGCACCTTGGGCAAAAATGCCGCTAAAAAGGGCGCGTGTAGTAGTGGTTCACCCCCAGTTAAACTAATGCTATCGTGCAATCCGGGGACATTTTGCCGTTCCACAAAGTTTAGCAAAGTATCTAGTTCTACAGGATTGGAATGAGTTTCAAAATCGCGTAATCCGGGATTTGCTTCAACTCGATACTCCAAAGGAGCTACCCAAGTATGGGCGCTATCGCAATAATCACACCGCAAGTCACAATTACCAAACCGAATAAATATTTGACGAGTACCAACATTTTGTCCTTCGCCTTGAATGGCAGAAAAAACTTCGACAAGTCTGGCAGTTTTATTACTCATTTATAATAAAAATAAATCTTTCAAAAAACTTTTATAGTGTTACCTTCTAACCATAGCTTGGAGTTTAGTCCCATTGACCGCGAACAAGTTTTAGCTTGGTTAAGGGACAACGTTCCGCCATCACGCATCAAGCACATTTTAGGCGTGGAACAAATGGCAACCGACTTAGCTCGTCATTACAAGAACGATAGACAAAAAGCAGCAGTAGCCGGATTGATGCACGACTTGGCTAAATACTTTAAGCCGCAAAAACTTTTAGAAATGGCACGACTTGCTGGAGTAGAAATCGACCCCATTAGCGCTGCTATTCCTCACTTATTACACGCAGATGTCAGTGCAATCGTTGCTAGAGAGACATTTAAAGTAACCGACTTAGACGTACTAGATGCGATCGCACTTCATACTTTAGGTAGACCAGGAATGAACGATCTTAGCTGTATTATATTCTTGGCAGATACTCTAGAACCTGGGCGCGGTAGCACTCCAGAACTGGAAAACTTGCGGAAGATTTGTTACCAAAACTTAGACCGAGCTATGTGGCAAACCTGCGATTATGCGCTTAAATTTTTGCTAGAAACTCATTGCCTAATTCATCCCCGAACAATCGCTACTCGCAATTGGTTCTTGCAAAAAGCCCAAAAAAAGGCACTGATTACATTACCAACGGCATAACTGTCCAATTTTTGTTAGGATGCAGGAAAAACTTTTCGTTGCTTTTGTAGCCTAATTTTTTGCTACTTAAATTACAAATCGATGAGCCATTGAATTTTAATGTCAGATTATTCCCAAGCCATACCATCACAGTCTGTACTCGTTGCTTCAAGCAACCGTAACGCTGCTAAAGAGCGTCACGGGGAAAGTCGAGAATTAGCGCTAGTCGCCGCCGTCGCCGCCGCCGACCGAAAAGCAGGCGATCTGCTGGTATTAAAGGTAGCAGAGGTATCTTACTTAGCTGATTATTTTGTTTTGGTTACAGGCTACTCCAAAGCCCAAGTAAGAGCGATCGCCCAATCTATAGAAGACCAAGTAGAAGAGAAACTGCACTGCCTCCCAATTCGCACCGAAGGACAAGCTGAGGGAACTTGGGTATTGAAAGACTATGGCGATGTCATGGTTCATATTATGATGCCCAAAGAAAGGGAGTATTACAACTTAGAAGCGTTTTGGGGTCACGCGCAAAAAGTTGAATTACCTGATATTGACAATCCCGATCGGGAGTTAGAAGGATGATTGAGTATTCGCTTTCTGTTTGCCCTGTACCTACCGAACAGCAGCCACTAAATGAATACGAGGAATTGAAAGAGACAGGTTTTTTTAAAACTTGTACCTTAAATTGGCAGCAGTATGTTAGTAAACTTGTTTTGATTTGGGGTTTGTCGTGGTTAATTGCTGGTCCTGTGGCGGCGGCCAGCTTTGCACCTCGTAGATATATGCTCCAATTTATCCTTTGCGGCAGTGCGGGGGCAAGTTTTGGCGTATTGCTCGTATTGGTGCGGATGTATTTGGGATGGTCGTATATAAAAGGTCGCCTCAGCCAACCAACAATTTTCTACGAAGAATCAGGCTGGTACGATGGGCAAACTTGGACTAAACCGGAAGAAGTTCTATCGCGCGACTTGTTAGTTGCCACTTACCAAGTTCAACCAATTTTACAAAGGTTACAGCAGAGTTTTGTGAGTTTTGTCTTACTGCTTATTGCAGGTATTTTAGTTTGGAATTTTTTATAAATATTTAGTTTTAACGTCTCGCGTAAATGGTACATTTTTACCCATGACAAGGGGAAGAACTCAAGCAGCAGAACTTGAAGTCAGGTTACTGCGTGAAGGCATTATTGAATCAAGGCATCAAGTCCAGGCTGTTGTCGCTGACGACCGAGGACGGATTTTATCGGTGGCTGGCAATGCGGAAACTGCCACATTTGTACGCTCGGCGCTCAAACCATTTCAGGCTTTAAGCGCGATCGCAACTGGCACTCTAGAGCAATACGAATTGAGCGATCGCGACTTAGCAATTATTTGTAGTTCCCACCAGGGTACGATCGAACAGGTGCGTCAAGTATTCAATATTTTGTGGCGAGCAGATATTGATGCTTCTATGCTTCAGTGTCCGATACCGGAAGGTAAAACTAGCCGCTTGCAATACAATTGCTCTGGTAAACACGCCGGAATGCTGGCAGTATGTCAGCAACGACATTGGCCCTTAAATACTTACTTACAGCAAAATCACCCCGTACAGCAACTCATTTTTGGCAAAGTCGCGGAGTTGTTACGAATGCCCGCCGCCGAATTTATTCACGCTCATGACGATTGTGGTGCGCCAACTTATTTGTTGCAGTTAGGACAAATGGCATCTTTGTACGCGCAATTAGCTTCGGGAAAAAATTTAGATATGGAGCGGATTGTGCGCGCCATGACTCATCACCCAGCGATGGTAGCGGGAGAAAAGGAATTTGACACAGAACTAATGCGTTTAACGGAAGGAGAACTTGTTAGTAAATCTGGCGCCGAGGGGATTCAGTGTATAGGTAGGAGTGGCGAAGGAATGGGGCTAGCAATTAAGGTAATGGATGGAGCAAAGCGGGCTAAGTATGCTGTTGCTATCCATGTTTTGCAGCAAATGGGCTGGATCGATCCTAGCGTCGGGGAAATTTTAACAGAAAGCTTTATGGCTTCAGGTTCATTCAAGCGTTTAGAAGTAGTTGGCGAATTATCTATTCTTTAGTTGCCGAAATGAAAAATAGTGTTATATTAGGAAAGGCGACGCGGGATAGAGCAGCCTGGTAGCTCGTCGGGCTCATAACCCGAAGGTCAGTGGTTCAAATCCACTTCCCGCCATTAGTAAATAAGCCCTGCAATTATAAATTAGTTGCAGGGCTTATTTTTTATTAATCTCAATCTATGCAAAAAACTAAACTTCGTCCCTGGCAAATTCTGGGGATTTTGCTCGTAATTTGGCTAGTGGGGGTAGCTGTGGATCTGCTATGGCTGAAATGCGATCGCGCCATCCCGGCTTGGGATCAGGCAGATTACTTAACGGGATCATTGAACTATTACCAAGCTTTACAGCACGTTCAATGGTTGGACAGCCAGTGGTGGCGAAGTTTTTGGCTACTTTCAAGTAAAATCCCCCCGTTTACTTATATTGCGGCGGCGATTATTCAACATATTGTTGGTACTGGACAAGACCAAGCTATGCTCGTCAATGTGTTATTTGATGGCATCCTCCTTGGTGCGGTGTATGGGCTAGGAGTTGAATTATTTTCGGTAGAAGTTGGTTTGTGGGCGGCACTTTTGTGTCAGTTGTTGCCTGCTTTTTATCAACTGCGGTTGGATTTTTTACTCGATTTTCCCCTGACGGCGATAGTGACCTTGAGTCTTTGGTGCTTGACGGTTTGGCGTAGTGGAAAGACGCAGAGAGTAAAGGAGTGGTTGTGGGCAATCGCATTCGGTGTTTCTTTGGGCGTTGCTTTATTGGTGAAACAAACGGCTGTGTTTTTTTTACTCATCCCGATAATTTGGGTGGGAGTAGAAACAATTAGCCGCCGCCTTTGGGGTAGGTTATTACAGCTAGTTGGAGCGTTGGTAGTTGGATTGCTCCTTTGCGGTTGGTATAGAGTAAATTGGCTATTTGTGCTGACGACAGGAAAAAGGGCAACTATCGATAGTGCGATCGCCGAAAATGACCCAGCTTTGAATACAATTGGCGCATGGACTTACTATTGGCAAGCTTTACCTAGTCAAGTTTCGTGGTTGTTGTTAATTGTGCCAATAGTGGGTTTGCTGATATATAGGCGATCGCATTTTGGTGAAGAAAGAAAAGCTCCCTTTCGGTGGTTGGCGGTTTTTTGGGTGGGTGCTTATTTTCTATGTTCATTGAATGTTAACAAAGATAGTCGCTATGTTTTGCCTTATTTGCCTGTAGTGGCGCTATTTTTGGCTTATGGCTTGATGAGCTTTCGTGGACGCTGGCAAAAGCCTATTCGCGTTAGTACGGTTAGTTTAGCGGCGCTGTTGATGGTTTTTAACTTGTTTCCTGCGGGCGTTGTTGCAGGTACATTGACAAAGATATTGAGTCCTCATGGACAGCATTATGCCGATTCCAAGCCAGAGTTGCCTCATCGTCAGGTAATTGCTGAAATTATTCAAAAAGAGCCTTATTTACGCTCTACTTTAGGCGTATTACCCTCTAGCGCCCAAATAAATCAACATAATTTTAATTATTTTGGGGCTTTAGAGCATTTCCAAGTCTACGCGCGTCAAGTAGGTACTAAAGAAAAGCAAGTTAGGCAAGACGCGCGCAGTCTGGACTGGTTTTTAACGAAAACTGGCGATCAAGGCTCGGTTTCTGATGCTCAAGCCATGATGGTAAAAGAGGTTGAAACTTCGCCAGATTTTCAATTGCAAAAAAGTTGGCGCTTACCTGATGCTACTCATTTGCAGCTTTATCATCGTTTCTTACCTGCTGTGAAAGTAAAACCTGTTGTCGCAGAGATGGATAGAGTAGAGTTGCAAGTTAATGTACCCAAAAGCTCGCCGCCGGGAGTACCTATACCTGTAACTTATCAGTGGAGTGGTTCTTGGCAACAGTTACAATCGGGGCTAGTGTTGCTAAGTTGGCATCAAACAAATAATACTCAAGTAAGCTGGTTGCACGATCGCGCGATTGGGATGGGTACTTTATATAGTGGTGTTGCCAATAATAACTATCAGGTAACTGAAACTAGCGCCATGCTACCGCCAAAGAATACGCCACCAGGAATTTATACAATAAGTGCAACTTATTTAAACCAGAAAACAGGCGAAAGTTATCCGATTTTTCCCCTACCTGTAACTATAGAAATTAACCCCAGTAGCGCCCCTACGCCAGCGCCAGAATTAGATTTAATTACTCAATTACAGGTTTTAGCTGCTACTTTACCGCAAGGCACTCCAGCGCTTGAATATCTGTTTGCAGAGATTGCGCGAATTAATCAGTATGATCCGATTCAAGATTACTTGCGCCAAACTAAGTTAGCGATGCAATATCGCTTGAAAATGACACAACAGCCCGATCCTAATTGGGCGTATGCTTTAGCTTTAGCAACAGCGTTGAAAAGAGATGTCAATGGAGCGATTTTAGCTTTAGAACAAGTAACGGAGCTAGACTCGCAGAATCCCTACGCCTACGCCTATCTTGCTTTTGTTCGTCTCTACAAATTTCAACCTCATTTGGCGGAGATTGTTTTACAAAAGGCGATTACTCTTAACCCCAAGTTACCGGAGCTTTATGCTTTAAATAGTATTGCGGCGCTCATGCAGGCTAAATTTATTCCCGCTTGGGACTATTTTCAGCAGTACAAAGCCAGTAGTTTAATTAAGGTAGCGCATTAAGATTAACCCTAGTTGGGGAATGCCAAAACACTTACTGAGCCAGTCATTTGCGCCGATTCTACACATAAATTGCGATCGCCTACTATTATTATTGCTGTGACTATTACTACTGGTAATTGTTACAAATCTGGATATTGACGCAACTAATTAGATTAATTTATCTTTAGATTAAATTTTTACTTTAAGTATTTTTATTAATTATCTAGTTGACAAAAAATTTGTATTTATTTTAGTGAACAAAAGTGTATAACTTATTCTATTGAAGGGGTTTTACTTATATCAAACAAATTTCCAAGCCTATTAATTGAGAATACATACAATCAAACAATCTAGCAAATCTTAATTTATTGCTTACTGGGAGCAATTTTTTAACTTATCTAAACAATTATTTAGAATAAAAACAAAACTAGGTAACTTTTCGCCTGAACTAAAAATTGATTATAAAGAAAGAGAGGATTTATAATACTGTACGTTAATATTTAATTTTATTAGTCACAACTCAATAACAAAAAAACAATTCAGCCGCCGCAAGTAAATTGGCATAGCGAAGTATTTTTTTTGACAAAAAGGTAAAAAACGTGAATCACAAAAATCTAAAAATTGTTTCCTTACTTCCCAGTGCTACAGAAATTGTAGCGGCGTTGGGACTAACAGAGGCAATTGTTGGGCGAAGTCATGAATGCGACTATCCAACAGAAATTCAAACGCGCCCAGTGTGTACCGAGGCGCGTTTAGATTCAAACAAGCCTAGTGGCAAAATCAACGATGATGTTAACAATATTGTGCAATCTGCCTTGAGCATTTATAAAATAAACATTGATGTTTTGCAACAGTTGCAACCGACTCACATAATAACCCAAGATCAGTGCGAAGTATGTGCTGTTAGCCTCGCGGATGTTGAAAAAGCTGTTGCTACGTTAAGCCAGAATCGCCCAAAAGTTATTTCTTTGCAACCGAATGTAATCACCGATCTTTGGGCTGATATTAAGCAGGTAGCCAATGAATTAGGCGTTGAATCAGGGCGCATAGTAGAAAACTTAGCAGCACGAGTAAAAATTTGCGCCCAAAAAACTCAGCAACTCTCAGTTATGGAGCGCCCCAATGTTGCTTGTATTGAGTGGACAGATCCACTAATGATTGCGGGTAATTGGATTCCCGAATTGGTAACTTTTGCTGGAGGACAATGTTTATTTAGCGTAGCTGGTAAAAATGCGCCAAAGGTAACGTGGGAAACTTTGGTAGCAACAAATCCAGACATAATTATATTTATGCCTTGTGGGTTTGATTTGGAGCGTACTCGTACGGAAGCAATGGTATTCAAAAGTCGCCCCGAATGGCAAAATTTACGTGCGGTACAAAGTGGGAGAGTGTACGTTACGGATGGTAATTCTTACTTTAACCGTCCTGGTCCTAGATTAGTAGATTCGGTAGAAATTTTGGCAGAAATTCTGCACCCAGAAATTTTTGAATATGGCTACAAAATGAAAGCGTGGGATGTGATGTGATGTAAAAACATTTTGCCAAAACGTCTCTACTGTAATAACATTAAGAATCAATTTATATTTCTTGAGAATCTTACAGCGAGAAAAAGTGTTTTGGGAGCGCGAGTTATGAAATTTCAAATGGTTTATTACTTGTCAATTAAGTTGTTTAACTATTGCCGATTTAAGCTTTATTAACTTGTTACCTGCTAATGAAAACAAAGGTTTTTTGTTAAGGATTAGAACATATATAGGGTTTGTTTGTAGGGATTAATCGAAAAAGATGTAAGCCGTTATATATCAGCGCAATTGGGTAAGGGAGAGCCAAGAGTAGTGAGATTAAGCGCGTAACCCCCAGTAACCAAGTAAACGCACTCAGAAACAGATCCTATGCGTCGGACTAAATTACCTAGGCGATCGCGAAATGTTCTGCCGCTAGGATACGCTGGTACTACACCCCAACCTGTTTCTTCAGCTACAAAAATTACGTCTTGTGTAACTTGCTGCAAACTAAAGAGCAAATCAAGCACAATTTTTTCCCATTGGTCATCGTCCCTATCTAATAAATTCGCAACCCACGTACCCAAAGAATCAACTAATAGACAGTGATTAGAAGCGTGAGAATTGGCGATCGCATCGATTAATTGTAATTCGGGTACTTCCCAAGTCAACCAATGCTCCGGGCGACGGTGACGATGCTTGGTAATGCGCTGCATCCAGTCCAAATCGTCAGAATTAACTGCGGCTGTTGCTAGGTATATAACTAAATTATTAGACTTAAGCGCTAAATTTTCTGCCCATTCACTCTTTCCCGATCGAGCAGGACCTGTTACTAAAATAATGCCCATATAATTGCAGTTACAAGTACAAAATCTGCCAATATTTTTAGATTAATCGCTTGTCTTAAATAGAATTAGCAATTAACATAGCGCGGTAAAATAACTAAAACCCCAACGTGCCGAGCAAACGTTCAGCAAAGACCTTAACATAAATAGCTACGACGTTGCTCAATTGTAAGCTTTAGCCATTCCTGATTCTTAGCTAGTTTGAATTATGAAAGCAGATTTAAATAGAATTAAGGCAGCCTTGCAACAGTTGGCACAAAACCCCAACTATTGCGATCGCTCTGTCACTTCAAATCAAGATGACACCGCCGATAACAATGCCTCGGAGGCGACTTGCAAAACTGCAACACCAACACCTTCTGCACCGATCCCACCATTACAACCAAATCGTAAAGTAATCGCACTACCTACATTCAATTCCCTAGGCGATAGCAATAGTCCTAGTAGTGAAGAAAATGCCAAAAATTCTCCTAATACCGATCATTTAGCAGTTACCCCGCCGTCACCAACACTAATGGAGCAAATACAGCAAGTTGTCCAGCAAATTAAAAATCTTTACATGGAAGGGCCGATTGTTGATGGTCGGCTAGAGTCCTATTCCTGTGAATCGACACCTAGTAACGACCAGAGGACAGTTTATGACGTTGCTAGTCCTGTAGAGTATGTAAAGGCGGCTGGTAGCTTGGAACAAGATCAGGTGATTTGTGAAGCTCCTCGCGCTTGCTACCGTCTAAGTGGTGTAAGTGAAACAGGTCAACAATGGTCTTATCCCTGCCCAATTGAACAGTTGCCTAGTGTAAGTGTAGCGATCGCCCGTTACGAAAAGTTACTGCAATTACTTGAGCATAAACGAAACTTAGAAACGCAACTCAAAGAGATGTAAATAGATATTTGCTCTATAAATTTTTACTCGTTCATGTTGCGATAAGTGGCGACAGCAGAAGGGGAAATTCTGTTTAAATACCGGAATATCCAATACTTAAATATAGTGTCCAAAATTACGGGAAATGTAGCAATAAATAAGAATATAAAACTGTGATTTTCTGGTAGCCCTAAATGACGAGATATACCTGACAATAGTACTTCCCAGCCATGAGGTGAGTGAAAACCTACAAATATATCGGTAAAGAGAATAATAATAAATGCCTTAGCACTATCACTTAAACCATACACCACCTGATCGATAAAATCTTTTAATACTGCTATTTCTCGCTTACTGACAACAATGAGCCAGCTAAAACCTATCAAAGCACACAAGTCTGCAAACACGTTTTTGACAGCATTGGTACCTTCCTGTCGAAACTCTTGAGCAATTTCGCTTACTTTCTCTTTCATTTGTCTTTCAACAACTTCTGGAGAAAGTTGAGTTACTCCAGTTAATATTTGATTAAATTTCAGCCTTTCTTCAAATCTCTGCATCTCCTCTAATGCTCTTTCTTCCATCTCATAGTTGAGAAATATATCAGCTTGCCCTGTATTTTTCCAATGCTCGACTATAGGACCAATTAATAAATTTTTTGATATTTGGAAAGTTAAAAATGGTACTATAATCAACAAAAGAATTAAGCGTACAGACGTAAATGTTCTTCTTTGAGAAGAGCGAAACTTTTGGACAACTTCTTCTTCTGATTTGGGATCTAATTCAATTTTCAGGCGATTAAGTGTGCCTAAAATTGAGCGCGGTAGAATACTTGTTTCTTCTGCCTTACTCCCTGCTTTTCTAGGTAATTGAGGATTAGGTAAGTTTGGCGGGTTGTTATTCGTATTTATTTGCTCGACTTTCACCAGCGACGAGGATGTAGGGACAGCTAAATTAGACGGCTCAGTTGCATAGTTAGCATATTTCCCGACTACGTTGTCAATGAAAGTAAGTTTTTCTAGAAGTTCATGAGAATAATTTTTAGATTGAGCGTTACGCTCATCTTTGATAACAACTGCACCATTATTTCTTGCAGTTATTAAGCTGGTAGAATTAAAATTACTGAACCACGAACGGCTGATATTAAATTCTGTTAGACTCATGCGGACAGTCTTTAAAAACTTGTTAAGTTCGGAGTGAAGATAAGCCATAACAGTAGTACCATACAAGTCGCATTGAGCGGGTATCTTCTTGCCGTCAAAGTACTCGTCTTCCGTAGCCTTAATCAAGGTAGCAGCTTCATAAGCCCGATTAAGACTTCGCTCTATTGTCTGTAAGTAGCGTTGATGAGCAGCGTTCAAATACGAGTATATATTGTGGAGCAAACTAGGCTTTTTCATTGCAGAAAATTATCCAGCCTTATTTGGGCGATCGTTAAGCTTACATTAATGTACGAAGGATCTTAGCAAATCTAGGAGGTATGAGTTTGTGCGATTAGATTCTGTTTGGGTAGTAGGTTCGAGCAATACTGGTAAAACTACGCACTTAGTCGAGCAATTCTGTCTATGGATGCAGTCTGATGGGGAGGACTATAGCCAAGCTAGCCGCAGAGCGAAGCAGAAGTCCCTGAAAAAAATGCCTCCAAAGTTAAATCAGCAACAAACACCAGCAGTATTAGTTTTAGCAGCAAATAACGACAATCGACAGGAGTTAGTAGAGCGCATTGTCGCCGCAACTAGGGGTAAATACCCTATCCGAGCCAAGACACCTTTGGGGTTTTTTCAAGATGAGGTGATTTTATACTGGCCCTTGCTAATTAGGTTATTAAATCTTTTGGCGCAATTTCCTGTCAGGCTGCGTCCTGAGACTGAGCAAGAATTAGCAACAAGACTATGGAGCCAAATAGACGGAGAAATTTTAGGCATTGCTGGAGTAAGCGAATATCGACTGGTGCGGCGCATTCTGGACTTGTTACAATTAGCAGCTTATAGCGGTACGCCTATAGAAGAAATTGGCACAGTTTTAGAGCAAGGTTTCCAAGATGATGTAGATGCAACGGGGGTACAAGTAAACTATGCTCAATTGTTGCTACATTGGCGTAGTTGGTGCTGGGAGAGGGGTCTATTAACTTACGGCACAATTACAGAATTGTACTATCAATATTTGCTGCCCGATCCAAACTACCAGCAGCATTTATTGCGGCGCTATCGCTATGTACTCGCGGATGATGTCGATGATTACCCAGGAGTAGCGCGTCATTTATTTGACTTTTTGTTGGAGCGAGGTGTAGTAGGCGCTTTTAGTTACAATCCTGACGGTGCAATTAGGCTAGGGTTAGGCTCTGATCCAGAGTATTTAGCGGGTTTAGCTTCGCGCTGCAAAATAGTAGAAACCTTGGTTGCGCCACCAGTGAAATCTCTAAGAGACATCGCTGCACTCATGACCGAATCTGTCAGCCAACCGCTAACGCTAATCAGCTTACCTAGCACAGTACAGACAATTGCTACTACTTCCCGCGCCGAATTGCTTAGAGAAACCGCATCGGCGGTTTCCCGTGCCATAGAGTCAGGAGAAGTGCAGCCGCAAGAAGTCGCAATAATTGCCCCAGGCTTGGATGCGATCGCGCGTTATAGTTTAGTTGAAATTCTGCGTAAACGGGGAATTGCTGTAGCGCCAACGGGCGATCAGCGTCCTTTAAACAGTTACCCAGCAATTCGCGGCTTATTAACCTTGCTGGCTTTGGTTTATCCAGGTTTAGGGAGATTGGTAGACAGGGATGCGGTAGCCGAGATGCTAGTTGTCCTCAGTCCCGATTTAACAACCCAAAACACCTACAAAATTGACCCTATAAGGGCTGGCTTAATCGCCGATGCGTGTTTTGAACCTCACCCTGATCGCCCGAACTTGCTGCCCCCTTCAGCCTACGATCGCTGGGATAGATTGGGCTATACCGCAACTACCGCTTACGAGCAGCTATTGGCGTGGATAGAAAAACAGCGCTCTCAGCAGGAAATGCGTCTTTTACCTAGTCCGATTTCTTTATTAGATAGAGCAATCCAGGACTTTTTATGGCAAGGTAGCAACCTTGCCTACGATCTTGTAGCAGCGCTTAGAGAGCTATTAGAGACGGCGCAACATTATTGGGAAGTAGATATGAGGTTAAAGCAAATTGACGCGGGCGACACGCCCGTAAACGACACTATAGCTCAATTTATTGGACTGCTACGGTGGGGAACTATTACCGCCAATCCTTACCCCGTGCGCCCTATTGGTGCAGCAAGTCGCGCTGTTACTCTAGCAACTATATTTCAATATCGCTCTAGTCGTCAGCGTCATCGCTGGCAATTTTGGTTAGATGCGGGTTCTCCGTTGTGGTTGAGTGGTGGAGCGGCGACCTTATTTGGTGCTAATTTATTTTTGCAACATCGGTTTGCGCGTCCTTGGACAGCCGAGGAAGCAAAACAGGCGGATGAGGAGCGTTTGCAAAGAATTATCCGCGACTTATTGGGGCGCGTTGAGGAGCGAGTTTATTTGTGTCATAGCGAACTCGCGATAAATGGACAAGAGCAACTAGGGCCATTATTAAACTTAGTTAATGCTTCGCTTCCCGTTGCTTCTGAAGTTCTAACCAGTCCCGAATCTCTTGAGCTAACCAAATAAGTTCTGGTTCTCTCAATGTTTGTCCGAAGAAACATCTGACATAGCGCCCTCTATAATCAATCAACGTTAGAGTTAATTTATTATCTACTTCTAGCTGACAATAAACTCCCTGCATATTCAATGAGGCTATTTTTTCGCTGTATAAATAAATTTTAAATAACTTTTTCTCTATTGTAAGAATATTATTTTGAAAAATAAGAATACTTTCACTTAGCCTTATCATTCTATTGTTAATAACAAACAAGTAACTTATAAAAATTATTAACATAACTAATAAAACTTTGAATAGTGCCGAACCAGCGACGATTGCGAGCGCGCAAATCAAAATTATTGCAACATAAGGCGAAAGTAAAAGTGCAACAGCTTCTTTAATAGTAATAAGGTTAATGTTCTCTAAAGGCTTAATTACAACTGACAGTTCTTTAGGCGATTTATTTAGCTCCAGACGATTGTTGTAAGGACAAATAATTTTTGATTCATTTCTATTAATTAATGATGCTTTTTTTTGATGATCATCATTTGATTTCTTCAAAGCGTCTAGCGTTTTTCTAACATCAGTAAATCTTTTTTCTAAACTTGGTTCTGCCAACTGTTCAAGCCAAAGCACAAAACCGGGGCTAATATTTACTTTGTCGCTAAAGTGAATCCGAAAATCTTTTTGGGGCAAATCCGCCGGAGCAATACCTGTTAGTAAATGAATTAAAGTTGCTCCCAGTGCGTACAAATCTGAGGCGCGAACTGCTCTACCGCCAAACTGTTCAATTGGTGTATAACCGTATGTTCCAACTACTGTAAATGTCCCTCCTTCTTTGGCGGCGCTATCTTGCACTGCTCCAAAATCTACTAAATAAACTTGCTCATCTTCCCCCATAATCAAATTACTAGGCTTAATATCTCTATGCAATACCGGGGGATTGAGTTGATGCAAGTACAGCAAAATATTTAAAATATCAACAGCTATTTTAGTTACTTGTTTTTCGGTAAACCTCTGGTTTTGATGGAGCAATTCTTTTAAAGAAGCACCAGGAATATAATCTTCTACTAGCGCAAACCACAATAAGCGATCGTCTATGCAAAAGTAATCTCTGTACTTAGGAATATGAGGATGATTGAGTTGTTTGAGTACCTGGGCTTCGCGCTCAAATAGTTTGAGATTTTCCCATTGAATTTGTCCGCCAAATGCTAACAGTTTGATTACAACTTGCGGATTTTCTGGAAACTGTGAATCTATGGCTAACCAAGTTTGACGCGCAGTATTATCGCCTAGCTTTTTATTTAGTTGATAGCGGTTTTGTAATATTGTTTCAGCTTCTAGCATTTTACAATTATTAAAACTCTATTATGTCTTTTCAAATTGAGATTGTCAGTAGAGAGACTTAGACACTTTAATCGTATAAATATCGCAGCCTTCAAGGTGCGATCGCGCCTTGAAACTAGCAACTATCAAAACGATAACAAATATTAAACCGACAACCAATCAAGCTCAAGCATCAGTCAGAGTTTGTCAACTACTGTCAAGCTACTATCGACCCATAATAGTATTTGGCTACGATACTCATAACAAAGTCATTTATATTTTGGCAGTCAGCGATCGCCACGAAATAGAAATCGTTATTCATCCTAGCGGGTTTTGGAGGTTTACTTAATGTACGAATTTGAAGCAATGAGTATGACAGAGCTAAAAACCTATGTAATGAATCATAGAGATGACAATACAGCTTGGGCAAAGTATATCGCTCGATTAGTTGCTTCAGATCAGAAGTGGTATCCAGCGCCTGTCGACAAAGCAGGTGAAGAAATTATGGAGGAAGCTTTTAGGCAAAGGTTAGGCTCACCCAAAGAAAATGAAAGTTAACCAAACTCGCTTGATATAAGTTCTATTTACCCTTTGTTACACAGACAAGTTTAAGTGAGAGCCTGTTTGAGTTTTATGCACTTCAATTCGCGCTTGAAAAGCTTCCTTAAAATATGGCATATGACTAACGGCTAGGATGCAGGCAAAATCAGGCGCGATCGCATTTATCGCTGCAATTAGGCGATCGCATCCTTCCCTGTCTTGTGTACCAAAGCCTTCATCAATAATCAACATTTGCAGAGATGCGCCCGATCGCTCTGCAAGGAGCTTTGCTAAAGCAAGACGGATGGCAAAGTTGATTCTAAAAGCTTCTCCACCAGAATAAGTTTCATAAGCTCTAGTTCCCCGCGCGTCAGCAATTAAAATATCTAGTGTGTCAATCAATTTAGCGGTTTTTTTAGCTGCTTTGCTGCCCTTTCCAGCTTTTTGGGTGACAAATTGAACGTGCAGTTGGTTTGCACTTAACCGTGCCAACAATTGATTGGTTTCTGCTTCTAATTGAGGCAATATATTCTCAATCATCAGCGCTTGAATGCCATTTTTGCCGAAAGCTTGGACTAATTCTTGGTAAACGCGATATTGTTGCTTAATTGCTTGCAAGTGCTGTTGCTGTTGCTCGTACTGAGCTTGCAGAGTTTCTAGTTGAGCCGCTAATTGTTGCAACCCGCCTAGCTTACTTAAATGTTCGTCAAGTTCCCTCCGTCCCTGCGCCAGCAGTTGTTCTAGGTTTTGAATTTCTACCGTAGTATTTGGCGAAGCTTCTAATTGTTGAGTAAGGCTATCAATTTGGGTTGTTATCAGTTGCTTTTCCGTTAGTCTTGATTCTGTTGCCTTGGTTACCTCTTGAATACGCTCTTGGAGTTCGGGATACTGTTTTTGAGCAGAAGTTAGCTCTTGAAAGCGCAATTGCCAAGCTTGAGAATTTCTTAACGCCATCCGCAGGGCGTTGTGTTGCTCAGTACTGTAGCCAATTTCTTGAATCAAACTTTCTAGAGCGGCAATTTTTCTTGCCACAGGTGAATTAGTTGCTTGCTGGGCTATTTTGGCTTGCAAATCGGCAATTTGTGCTTTTATTTCTGGCTTACGGGCGGCGATTTGTGCCTGCCTTTTTCGGGCATCTTTGATTTGCCCTTGACGAATTTCTGCCCAACGCCACCGTTCAATTTCGCTACGGACGAGGGCGTGATCTTGCTCGTTGTAGTTGAGATGGTGCAATTGCTCGTCTAATTGACGCAATTCTATTTGTTTCTCTGGGGCATAATTTCCCGTAGCTAAGGTAGCTTCTAATTGCTGCTTTTCTACGGCAATTTGGCTCAACCGCTCTTTTTCATCCCCGGTTGCAGTTAGCTGGGCGGCTAATTGTCCTCTTTGCTCTCGTAAAGTATCATAATCAGCTAATTGCTGACTTAGTTCTCGGTATTCCTGGCGCAATACTTGAATTTCTCGGTCGGAGACTGCCATTTGCTCTTTGCCCACCCACAACTGTTCTTGGACATCTTGCTGTTGGGTTTGCGTTTTTTGAACTACTCGATTCCAGTGATGCTCGTCTAAAGGGCGATCGCATAATGGGCAACTAGCATCGGGGTTTTGCAGCATCTGCATTTTTTGCTCTAATTCCCCAATTAGCTTCTCACAGTCGGTTTGGTGCGCTAACAGGCGTTCCATAAAGTGGCGACGCTCTTGTCCTTTTTCCCGCACTCGTTCCAAATACACTCGTTTTTTCTCTAATGCTTCAATCTGCTTTCCGACTTCTGTTACAGCTTGTTGCAGTTGGGGTTGACGTTGTTGCTTGGCGTTTAGTTGTCTTTCGGAGGCTTGGAGTTCTTCAATTTTGGCGAGTTTTCGCGCTTGCATACGCTCTAGTTGCAGTTGCAGTGCGGTACGTTGTTGCAATAGGGGCGATACCTGTACTTGTAGGTTGTCTAGTTGCTGTAAGCGATTTCTCGCTTCTGCAAGTTGAGCTAAAGCACTTTGCACTTCTGAAGCTTTACTCAAAGTTTGGTGAATTTCTTGCTCTTGCTGCTCCAAGGCTACTAACTGTCCTTCTGCGTGCTGCAACTGACGCTGAAAAACATTAATCTGCTCTGCTTTCTCCTGCTGCAATTGCTGCATTTCTACGGTGGCGCGGGAATGCTCTTGAAACTTGCTTGCTAGGGTTTCTTCAGTAGCTTGCAGACTTTGGTATTGGCTGTAACCTGTAGCGATCGCACTTTCTTGACTCAATAGCTCCAAAACCGCTTCTAGCTGTCCTTCTAGGTTGGCTCTGTCTTGACTTAAGCGATTTTTATCTTGACTGAGGTTGAGATGTTGTTGCCTAAGAAAGCCTAGTTGTTGCTCCCAATTTTGCCTTTGGTGCTGCACTACTTGCAAACTTTGCACTTTTACATTTTTGTAAGCTTGCTGTTGTTGCAGATAATTAACTTTTTCTTCTAACTTGCTACTTAAAGATGTGACTTCTAGGCGTTGCTGCAACTGAATGTGCATCGATTCTAAAGCGCGCTCTACTTGTTCTGCTTGTCCTTTAAAAGAGCGAGATAAGTCTTTTGCTCGTTCTTCCAAATCGTCGTATTGATTTAATTTTAATAGCTCTGCTAATATTTCTTTACGCTCGGTGGGGCGCTTGAGCATAAATTCATCGGCTCTACCTTGGCGCAGATATGCCGAATTGATAAACGTCTCGTAGTCTAGTTTGATATGAGTTAATATTGCCTGCTGGGTAGCGCGTACACCTTTTTCTGTTAAAGCTTTAAATCCACTTTCTGTGGCAACTTGAAATTCTAAAGAACTACTTTGTCCCCGGTAACGAGTACGAATTACTCTATACTTGTGACTAAAGCTTGTAAAAGTAAAATCAACTCGGACTTCTTTAGCCCCAGTTTGGATAACATCATCTTCGTTAGACGCGCGACTTTCTCCCCAAACTGCCCAAGTTATAGCTTCTAGTAAAGATGATTTGCCCGCACCATTAGCACCGCAAATACAAGCAGTGTGCAACCCGTTGAAGTCTAAGGTTGCATCGTTATAGCTCAAAAAGTTTTTTAGAGTTAGTTGTACGGGAATCATCCAAGCTCAAACGTCATCTACCTTGGGTCAAAACAGTACATATGCACTGCTGCCTAGTGTATCTATTGATAAACAAGGATTCTAGCTATGAAGCCCTCAAATTTACAATTCTTAATATTAAGGAGGCGATCGCGCTCAAGTCCACACAAAAAAACTCTTGGGAGTCTTGCCGTGTTTCGACCCCAAGAGCTTTTTCGATTCTGTTCGCTCCTCACACAAGATAAATATAGGGCGGGTAGCTGGGCTGGGGAGCGAAGGTAGTGACACTTTGAGTATTGTCACTTAGGTACTGCTAAATCGCCGTAAAATAGAATTCCTGCCCTTTAAATTACGTTCTGAATGTCCGAAAACGCGATTAGTACCGAAAATCTCAGCCGTAATTTTGGTAAAGTCCAAGCTGTAGACAACTTGCAATTGCAAGTACCTAAAGGAATTGTATTTGGTTTTTTGGGTGCTAATGGTTCAGGAAAAACTACCACAATTCGGCTACTACTAGGATTGCTAGAGCCATCGAAGGGACGAGCGGAGGTATTGGGATATGACACGAGAAGTCAAGCTAACTCTATTCGTCGTCGTACCGGGGCATTATTAGAACATCCGGGCTTGTACGAACGTCTCTCAGCCGCCGATAATTTAGAATTTTACGGTAGAGCTTGGCGCTTACCAACACTTCAAAGGCGATCGCGTATTAAAGAATTATTAACTAATTTGGGACTATGGGAACGCCGTCATGAAAGTGTAGGTACTTGGAGTCGAGGCATGAAACAGCGTTTAGCGGTAGCTAGAGCGATGCTACACTACCCGCCATTGATTTTTTTGGATGAACCTACGGCGGGATTAGATCCAGTGGCGGCGGTGGCTTTACGCGAAGAACTGCAAGCAATGGTAGTAAGAGAAGGAGTGACGGTATTTTTGACTACCCACAACTTAGGAGAAGCAGAAAAATTGTGCCAGCTTGTTGGTGTCATTCGTCAAGGTAAATTAATCGCCCTTGGACATCCAAACGAGTTACGAGAAAAAGTTAGCGTTCCCCGCATTGAAATTTTTGGTAGCGGCTTTACACCCAAGTTGCAAAACTACTTACAAATTCAACCAGGAGTAGCAGAGGTAAACGTAGCAGGGGAAGTTTTGACAATTACTTTACATAAGCCCACAAGCGCTGCTCCGCTCGTAAACTTGCTAGTGCGCGAAGGAGTGCAAATAGAAGAAGTCCGTAAAGGTAGCGCTAGTTTGGAAGAAGCGTTTTTAACTTTGATGGGAGCAGATAGTCCTTTAATTACATAGAGTGATTTCAAAACCAATGTAGGGACGTTGCAATTGCTAGTCTCTAAACCGAAATTCATACATTTAATCAGCAACGCCAAATAATGAACATTAATGCAGACTTCGCCGATATCTGGACGGTAATTTGGAAGGAGTGGCGAGAATTGCTGTTTAGTCGCGGCAATTTACGGGCAATTTTATTAAGTTTACTGCCATCAGTATTGATATTTGGGATTTTACTACCTGCTCAAGTCGGGCGCGTATGGGTAGAATCTCCCTTATCAATAATCTTGTGGGGTTGGCTTGCTATGCTGCCGGTGACAGCGATAATTGCAGATGCGTTTGCGGGCGAAAGAGAGCGTCACACTCTTGAAACTCTTTTGGCTAGTCCCTTATCAGAGCAAGCAATTTTGTTGGGTAAGGTGGGAGCGGCGGTAGGCTATGCTTGGCTGTTGGCGCTGATTATGCTGCTTGCTGGCTTAATTACGGTTAATGTAGTTGCGGGTGAGGGCAAGATATTACTTTACCCCGTAGAAGTTGCTATTGGTGGGGGAATTTTGGGCGGACTAACTGCAACATTGTCTGCAAGTATTGGCGTACTTGTTTCTTTACGGGCTGCTACAGTAAAACAGGCGGCTCAACAACTTGTTTTTGCTTCTATTGCTTTAACTTGGCTACCATTATTTGGTCTAAGCTTGCTACCAAGTCAGTTACAAGAAAGTTTAATTGCATCGGCAAAAACTGGTACGACAACAATTTTTTTGTTGGCTTGCGTCGTGCTAATTTGCCTTGATTTTGGGTTATTGATGCTAGCGATGGCAAGATTTAAGCGATCGCGTTTAATCACTGACTAATGACTCCCAACTTTGCGCGGTAAGGTAATAGTAAAAGTTGAACCTCTATTAGGTTTGCTCTTTACACTAATATTTCCTGCCATTAACCTTACTAAGTGATCGCTAATTGCTAATCCTAAGCCTGTACCGCCGTGCTGACGGGTAATAGTTTGGTTTACTTGGTGAAATTCTCTAAAAATATGTTTAATATCGTTTTGATCGATACCAATTCCTGTATCAGAAATAGAAATTGCTATTTGGTCTAAAGGTAATTCCCACGCCTTTATTTCTACACCGCCAGTATCCGTAAACTTAATCGCGTTAGATAGTAAGTTGACCAGTACTTGGCGCAAGCGATCGCTATCAATGATAGCGATCGGGTTCGTTAAGTCTAAGCTTACCTTAAAATCTAAGTTTTTTTGCTCTGTTAAGGAGTGATATTCAGCTTTTATTTCAGTAATTAGTTCAGCTAAGTTAAACTCTTGCGGTACAAGTTCTAGACTATTTGCCTCAATTTTTGCGGCTTGCAGAATATCCTCAATTAGCTTTAATAAATTCTTACCATTATTAAAAATTCTTTCCACCATGTTTTCTTGATTCTTGGCAAGAGGTGGGTTGCTTTGACGCATTAATAGTTGAGAGAACCCGACAATTGCATTCATTGGTGTACGCAATTCGTGGGACATAATTGCCAAAAAATGAGACTTTAGCCGCGCATTTTCCTGCAATTGTAAATTCTGCAACTGAACTTTACGCAAGGTTTCTTCAGCAAGTTTACGTGTCGAAATGTTACGCATTAGCCAGCGCAGAATTGTTGGTCTACCTTGATGGTCGCGGATAATTGCGACAGTTATTGCTACATCAATTGTTGCACCTTGGCGCGGACAAATCCGCACTTCCCATTCGGTCAACCTATCGGCGTAGTGCAGTTGATTCAACTGAGTGCGAAAAGCTTGACGCTGTTCTAGTTCAATATAATTAGTTAGTGGTTTTCTAATTAAAGAATCTTGGGGAGCATTAAGTAACTTCGCCGCCGCGTGGTTAATTTCTCGGATAATTCCTGCACCATCGGTGACTAAGTAGCCATCAGGAGCAAATTCAAATAAGTCTTGGTAGCGTTGACGTTCGGCTTGAATGTGGGTATTTGCGATCACTATTTGCTCGTTTTGTACCCTCATTTCTTCTTCAGCTACGTGGAGTTCTTCTAAGGCAGTTTCTAGTTCTGCCAAGGCTTGGGGTATTAATTGTTTTGGCTGGCTAGATGAAATACTTGCTCGAACTTGAAGTTCCGCAGCGCGATCGCGTACTGCACCGATTTTCTGCACAAACTGATCCATTTGATTCTCCAAATTTTCAATTTCTTTTTCCACCTACGTTAACCTGTTATATTAATAAATATTAAATTTTTTGTTAGGATATAGTGTTGCGTGCTGCTGTAAATAGCGTTAATTTCGGTCTAAGTTTTTATAAATATATTTAGTTAAGTATGAAAGTATATGATTATTTTTGAATCTGCTTTAGGGTTTATATGTTATCTGTTACTTTGGAAGGAGTCAGAGCCTATAAGTCTCACAGCTTGTTAGCCTTCAAGGGAACCTATTTCTTGTATCAAAATAATTACGCCGCGAATTTCTGCCAGTCTTCCTACTAAAGAAGTGCAGGTAATTTTACACTCAATTGGTTTGCCACGACGGTTGATGGCGACTAAATTTATTTCTACTAATCTGCTATCTCCTGTCAAACAGTTACGAATTGGCTGACGCAACTGCTCAATGGGTAAACCAATATCTAGATTCATAAAGTGCTGTCCCACCACTTCAGAATTCCGCAACCCCCACATTTCTTCGTTTTTTTCGTTCCAAATTTGGACTACTAATGCTTTATTCAAAACTGCAACCCCACCATTGAGGCTAGTAAAAATTGCCTCCAAAAAGCCATTAGCTTGATTGAGTTCTTCACTACGCGATCGCAATTCGGCGTTGATTGACTGCAATTCTTCGTTAGAGGATTGTAATTCCTCGTTCATTGTCTCCAATTCTTCATTAGTAGATTGCAATTCTTCATTAGTTGTCTCTAGTTCTTCATTAGAGGATTGCAATTCTTCATTAGTTGTCTCTAGTTCTTCATTAGAGGATTGCAATTCTTCATTAGTTGTCTCTAGTTCTTCATTAGAGGATTGCAATTCTTCGTAAGCCATCTCCAATTCTTGACTGGCGTGTTCAAGTTCTTCTTGGAGCTTTTTATAGTAGCTAACCTCAGCAAAGACGATACTAACACCTAAGAAATTTTTGCTGATGTTGTAAAGCGGCGTAATTTGTACGTCAAAGTAGTGCAACTCCTTAGTAATAGTTGTCCAAACAATATTACTAAGATAAATCGAACGATGGGTACTACTAACTTGGTCAATATGTGATCGCAATTCTAGTGGGCGATAAGACACTTCCAAATCTTGCAAGGGGCGGCTAATATCTTTGGAATTGAGATCAAATAATAGTCGCGCCTGATCATTGGCTAAAATCAATGAACCATTACTATCTACAACTATTTGAGCAGAGGGGCTAACATCAAAAGCAGCATCGCCCAAAACAGTGTTGTCAATTCGGTAATTATGTTCTTGAATGCCATCATTGCTTGGCAACAAATACTCCCGCTTATTGCCTTGAGGAATTTTAGCAAATACTCGCTTTTTCAAGTCTAAGGCGACGAAAGAATTAGTATGACTGAGCAATAACTCTGCTTTGCCTAATAGTAAAAAACTGCTGTCATTAAGGGCAAAGTGAAACCGAGAGATGATTTTTGCCTGAGTTTCAGCATTGAAATACATTAATGTATTGCGGCAAGATAATAAATCGATCCTAGAAATAGGCAGATCTTGTAGCAAGTCGTGACGACCAAAAATGACTGAGCGGCGCAATTGGGGGCATAAAGTGTAAGCTCCACTTGTTTGCTTAAAGTACCGCTCTAATAGTGCTTCGGGTATGCCTTCTACTTCCTTGGCGTTGTAGGTAGCTGGGCGGGCTTGATTGAGTGCCTTTTCGTCTACATTTGTAGCGTAAATTTTCACCCTCTGGTGAAACTCCTCAATACCCAAAACTTCAGCAATTACCATTGCTAGGGTATAAGCTTCTTGCCCCGACGCGCAACCTGCACACCACACGCGGATGCGGCTAGTTGTGATACGAGCAACGATTTGGGGAACAACCTCTTTTTCTACATAGTCCCAAACTAGGCGATCGCGAAAAAATGAGGTGACATTGATTAAAATTGTGTTGAAAAGGTGGAAAAATTCTTCTGGATGTACCTCTAAGTAATCGGTATAGTCCTCATAAGCTTCTATTTGGGCTACCTGCATTCGGATATGGACGCGGCGCATTAAGCTAGGGCGCTTGTAGCCTGTAAAGTCAAACCCACGATTTTGCTTAATGTAGTTAAGCAAAGCTTCAAAGTCGGGGTTTAGGTCTGTATTATTCATAGAAACTAGAACAGCAAGAAAGGAAAAATATTTTTAAGTGTTGATTTCTAAGTCAAGACTTAGAAATCAACACTTTTTCTGCCTTTTGCCTTCTTTTCACTTATTCAACTCTCTTTGCTAAATTGATTAAGGTTGAAGCAATTTTTGATAGAGGCAGAACTTGGGCAACTTTAGCGATATCGAGATACGCTTGCTGCATACTTCCATTTCCTGCCACTTCTTGTAAAGATGCGATCGCAATTCCGCCTGTTTCTCTAATTGCCTGCATACCCCTAATTCCATCATTACTTGTCGGTGTCAGCATTAAGGCGATCGCTTTTTCTCTAAAACTTGCTGCTACTGATTCAAATAGTAAATCGGCAGAAGGACTGACAAAATGAACTAATTTGGACTGCCATAGCGCCAAACTACCATCGGGGTTAACTAATAAGTGGCGACTTCTTGGGGCAATATAAACTGTACCCGGTTGCAATATATCTCCTTGCTCTGCTGGCTTGACGCTTAAACCCGTAGAACTATTGAGCAAGTCCACTAACTCGTTGGGGTACTGGGAGTACAATTGCTGTACGACGATAATAGCGGCTTCAAAGCCATCCAACCCCGCCAAAACTTCTTTTAGAGCATTGGTATCGGTAGCCAAAGCGATCGCCACTACGTGCATATTAGTTTGGGCAACTTCTTCCAGGGTAGAAGGCGGCGATGAATTACTGCTAAAGGAGTTTTCTAAATTTTGCTTTCCTAATAATTGACCATTTACAACCGACAATTCCTCACTGCTGTCAGATTTTAAAAGCATCTGGCGGACGAGAGCAGCACTTTTTTGGCTATCTTGGGCTTGCTCTTGAAAGCGTTTTGCCGAAATACTTTGACTGCGGGTTCGAGCGCGGATAGCCATGCGATCGGTAAGTGCAGCTTTTTCTTCTAGCGCCCTAAGTGCGCTCCACAACGCTACTTCTAAAGCATCGGTTTGTTCAGCAAGTAAAGTATTAGTTGAGTAAGCATGACCTGTACGACAGCGAAAGCGGACGAGTTTGCCGTCATGCAATTCCCACAACACGCCTCTACATTCAGGGCAAGCAAACCCCGATGGTGTGCCGATCTGCTGGTTTTTTTCCATAGTATTTAAGTCAAATTCGGCAACGTTTGCTTCCATATCCATTCGTTCGTCGGGTACTTGAACTTTTGACTCTACGACAGGTTTGGAAGCTAACTTGGTTAAAGTTTTGCTAATATCAGCTACTTTGAGAATATAGTCTACATCAACATTTTCAATCGCGTTGCGTGGCATTCCTGAATATAATGCTTCTTCTGGGTCTTGAGCAATCGCCACGCCGCCACACTGTTTAATTGCCAAAAGTCCTGCTGTACCATCATCAAGCAAGCCTGATAATATTACACCTACAACTCTTGCTCCATAGGTGTGAGCGGCGATACGAAATAGCGGATCGACGGCTGGGCGATGGCTGTTTTCGCGCGGACCTCGGACTAAATGAATACAACTATCTTTGATTAATAAGTGTTTATCGGGCGGAGCAACATAAATTTGCCCTGGCTCGATTAATTCCCCATCTGTGGGATGACGAGCTTGTAATGATAACTTTCCGTGCTGTTTTTCGATTACCCGACTCAAAATCCTCGGCAAAACACTTTTGCCGTGAGGGGGAATGTGAAGCACAATAAACACTGCGGCTGGTAAGTCTGGAGGTAATCCACAAACCAGTTGGCAGAGCGTTTCTACTCCACCTGCGGAAGCACCAACAACAATAATATCATGTCCAGACAATTTAGTCACTTTTTCACTATATTCAACACGAATTCTAGGATAACTTGCCCCTACTAAACTTAGCGTAACTAAATCTAGTCCTTTAGGTCTGCTATTTTAGAAGAGTTATGGGCGGCTCTGGAACCTCTATATAACGAGGTAAAAGGACATGAAAGGTTGAGCCGATTCCTAACTTAGTTTCTACAGTAATTGAGCCTTTCATCATACTGACTAGCGAGCTAGTAATAGCAAGTCCCAATCCTGTACCTCCTTGTTGCCTTGTGGTTGTTTGATCGACTTGCCTAAATTCTTCAAAAATATGTTCCAACTCCGACTGGGCAATCCCAACGCCTGTATCTTTGACGCTAATTAACACTTGCGCGGGGGCTATTTCGCTTACCTTTACTTCTACACTACCTGCACTTGTAAATTTGATCGCATTGGAAAGTAGATTAACTAAAATTTGCCGCACTCGCGTACTGTCATTAATTATCATTAGGCTATCAAGCCCAACGCGAAGCAGGTGTAGCAGTAGATGCTTTTGCTCGGCAAGGGGGCGAAGTTCGGCAATTGTAGCCGCAATTAAGCTCATCAAGTCAAATTCTTCTTGCTTTAGCTCCAAGCGCCCAGCTTCAATTTTAGATAAGTCGAGGATGTCGTTAATCAGTGCTAGAAGATTTTTGCCATTATTTAAAATCCGCTCTACCATATCAACTTGAGTCGGGGTCAGATCTGCTGTACGCTGTCGTAACAAGACTTGAGCAAAGCCGATGACTGCATTCATAGGAGTGCGGAGTTCGTGAGACATTGTAGCTAAAAACTGCGATTTTAGTCGCGCCGCTTCAATTAGCTGCAAGTTCTGCTGGGCAATCTGATTATGAGTTGATTCTAGTTCGCGGTTTTGCTGGGCTAGTATTTCGTTTTGTAAACCTAGACGTTCTTCTCTTTCTTCCAAGGTATTAATTAACCGAGCATTATTAATAGCGATCGCTGCTTGTTCGCCTACGGCTTCTAATAAGTTACGATCTTCGACATCAAAAGCATCGGTATTTCGCCAATTGCCAATCAACAGTACTCCTAGCCTTCCCGATGCGGCGGACTCGATTGCTACAGCGTAAATTGAGGCAGGGGCGCGCAGTAATGGCGATGAGGCTTTACTTTTTTTTACTAATTGTGCTGTCCCGGTAGAAAACACTCGCTTGAGTAAGTCCGAATGGGCGGAAAATAACTCTAAGTTTTCTGGTTCAATTCCCGCCGTAGCCGTTAATTCTAGCTTTTGGCTTCGACTATGATAGAGAGAAATTGCTGCAAATTCGGCTTCGCCAATCCCGTCACAAACAGATCCGACCATTACTTGCAATAATCCCGGCAAGTTAGTCAAGCGTTGGTTTAAAAGGTTGGTTATGCGCTGCAATACTCTTAACTGTTGCTGCTGTTCGCCTAAAATAATAATTGCTCGGCGCAAATTTTCACCGATATCGGTTGCTTGCTGGTAAAGGCGGGCATTATCGACGGCTAGAGCGGCACGATGAGCCAGATCTTCCGCCCATAGTAAATCGGCCTCATCGTATAACCTTTTTGCAGTTCCTCTGATAAAGCTAATTGCCCCTACAGTCCGCCCACGCACTTTCAAGGGTACGCACATCAGCGAATTGAAGCCTAAGTTTTCTATTAATTGCTTTTGTTCGGCATTGGAAAAAATTGCCTCAACAATTGCTGGGCTAACTTCTGAGTATAATTTTGCTTTCCCGCTCTTAATTACTTGGGATACGCCAGCCGTTGCTTTCAAGTTGACTCGATAACTCCGCAATTGCTCTAGTAGCGGCATTTTTGAGCTATCTTTGTGAGTTGAAGCTACGGAGCGCAGAGTTGAATTTTCGTCAAAGACATCAATAGTACACCAATCAGCTTGCCCAGAGACGATCGCCATTGCTAGGTTGGTGAGGGTAGTTTTGGAGTCAAGAGACGTTGCCAGGATTGCACTTGCTTCTGCTAAAAATCGCTCTTGTTCTTCGATGCGCTTGCGTTCGGTGATATCCCAAAAAACGCCTACGCTACCTCTAGTTTTACCTTGTTCGTCAAATAATGGTACAGCATTAGCTAGTAGCTTAATTTTTTTACTTTTAGAAGCGAGGACTTCAATTTCGCTATTTACTACATCAACGCCCTTAGCGGTGGCTTGCTGCATGGGTAATTCCTGAGCTTCTAGTTCTCTGCCTTGGCTGTAGACTTTGTAGAATGGGCGCTCGAAAATAGGAGCGCTTTTAGAAAAATTTGCGCTTACAGGTAAACTCAGTAGTTTTGCTAAAGCAGGATTGGCTCGGATATGCTGACATTGAGGATCTTGAGCGATCGCAATTCCAATTGGGATTACATCTAATAGAGTCTGCATTTCGCTCACTCGCCGTTCTAAGGAGCGATTGAGCTTGCCGATTTTGGCATCGGAACGTTTGCGGGGACTTTGATCGATGACAAAGCAAATTGCTGTTTCCACAACTCCTTGGACTAACGCCCCACCAATTAATACAGGTACGCGGCTACTATTATTAGGGTGAATGTATTCTTTCTCATAAGCACTAAATACACCTCTTGCTCGTAGCTCAGTGGCGGCTTGTTCGTCTGCTTTTTGGTACTCTGGTGGCGTAATTGCTGCCGAACGCAATCTACCTAAACGCAAGTCTTCTTGGCTGTAGCCCACCATTTCTAGAAAAGCTTGATTGGCTTCTAATATTGTTCCTTGGGCATCGGTGACAATAATCCCGATGATATTCGCGTCGGCTAAACGTCTAAAGCGCAATTCACTAGCTCTTAAAGCTGATTCTAGTTGTTTTGATTCGGTAATGTCGCTAATAATTCCTGACATCCGCAATGGACAGCCAAAGCGATCGCGCTGGGCTTTTCCTCTAGCTACGCAGTAACGGTATTCTCCCAAAGAGTGCATGATCCGAAACTCGGCTTCGCATTTTTCCCCGTGTTGGAGGTGGTTAGTGATGGCTTGGCGAATTTTTGGCACGTCGTCGGGGTGCATTCGTGCCATTAAGTTATGGGGAGTTAAGTCAAATTGACTCCGCTCTTCACCAATAATTTCTAATAAGCGATCGTTGCAATAAACTTCATCTGTAGAGCAATACCAATCCCAAATACCGTCGTTTGCTCCTTCTAACACTAAGCGATAGCGTTCTTCACTTTCTCTTAGTCGTTCGCCTGCAAGTATAGCTGCTTGTTCGGCACGGTATAAACGTACTGCCTGACGTAAGATTTGGTATAGGTTTTCTGGAGTAATTCTTGATTTGGGCAGGTAGTCATAAGCTCCGGCTTTCATGACTTCTACAGCAATGCGCTCGTCTCCTTGTCCTGTAAGTACAACTATTGGGGTAGAAATTCCTAAAGAGCGGAATTGCCGAACTAATTCTAGCCCGTTGCCATCCGGGAGCAGATAATCGAGGAATATACAGTCAAAAGTTTGCTGTTGTAGAATAGAAATCGCACTCGCACATCCGGTTGCTTCTGACCACTCCATTGCTACGCCAGCGTTTTTTAGACTTCGCTTTACTGCCATGCGATCTACTTCGTCGTCATCCACTACCAGTATTTTGACGGTTTCTTCCATACTTTTCAGCTATTAACTATTAGCTATTAGCTCAGTTTATATCGTTTATTATTTAGCTTTAGGGAATTTCTACCAAAGTCCAATATTTATTCATTGTTGCTACAGTTTCTACAAAGTTTGAAAATGTTACTGGCTTTAAAATATATCCAGCAACATTTAGCTTATAAGCCTCTACTTTATCTTTGTCTTCGTTCGATGTAGTTAGAACAATTACCGGAATTGATTGCAATTGTTCATCTGCACGTAGCTCGCGTAAAAATTCTATACCATTCATTTTTGGCATATTTAAGTCAAGTAAAATAATTCTTCTTACTTGTGGTATATTTATTTCTTTATTGCTACCTCTTAGTATAGATAAAGCCTCTAAGCCATTAGACGCAAAGTAGAGTGGATTTGTAATGTTGTTTTTTTTAAACGCTCTTTGAACGTTCATTACATCCACTTCGTCATCTTCGACAAGCAGGATGTTGACCATTTTATCTGTTATTATTTGAGTATTATGTTATTGATTATTGCGGATGTAGCGATTGAAGCAATCAATCATTAGATAGGTTAATGTTTTTAGCAAGCTAAAATGTTCAAAAGTGAATTTTAGTTGCTTTTAAGGATTTAACGATGTTATTGCCGGAATACCGCCTTTATTAAGGTTATTTATTCCAGGTAAAACTAAATATTGCTCCTTTGCCTTCTTGAGAAACTATTTTAATTTTGCCGCCATGATTTTCAACAATTTTTTTGACAATAGCTAGACCAATTCCGGTATTTTCGCAGCGATCGCGCGCTTCTAAAGTTTGAAAAATGCCAAATATTTTTTCATGATATTCTGGTGCGATCCCCTTACCGTCATCAGAAATTGCAAACTCATAAGTCGATCCCTCGTCTTGAACAAAAATCTGCACTTTGCCATCGGGGCGGGGGTGGTGCTTAATTGCATTACCAATTAAGTTAGAAAATACTTGCTCTAAGGGCAATCTTTCTGTAACTAATGTCGGCATATTTGGAGCTATTTCAACGGTAAATGAAGCGGGAGGGGCAAGGGAGTCGATGATTTCCGTTAGCAAAGAAGCGACAGAAACAGAGGACTTGTCTGAAAGTACGCGCCCGCTACGAGAAAATTGCAGCAAGCCATTGATTAGAGCTTCCATGCGATGGACGCGCCCGCGTAGCAAGTCCATTTGATGGCGAGTTTCGTCCGTGAGAACATCGCTGATATCTTCTTCAATCCACTGGGAAAGATTGGCGATCGCTCTTAGTGGTGCTTTGAGGTCATGAGAAGTGACGTAAGCAAACTGATCTAGTTCCTGATTGCGCTTTTCTAAAGCTGTATTGGTTTGGGTAAGAATAGTTGTTAGGTAAGCTAATTCATTAGCGCGATCGTTCAGCGCTGCTTCTACAGTTTTTCGTTCTTGAATATCTGTACACACTCCCACCCACTCGCGGATAGTGCCATCATTGGCTATAACTGGAACCCCGCGCGCGGCGAAGTAACGATAACTGCCATCGGTGGCGCGAATCCGGTATTCGGTATCGTAAAGGCGCTTTGCTTGCACCGCTTCACTCCAAGCGAGGGCTGTGCGATCGCGATCGTCTGGATGTACGGCAGCTAACCAGCCCCACCCCTTAATTTCTGCTTTGCTTTGACCTGTATAATTTCTCCAGTGGGGCATATCAAGAACTTGCCCCTGCGCGTCAGTTGTCCAGACAATTTGGGATGTGGCAACTACTAAAGAGCGATAACGTTCTTCACTTTGTCGCAAGGCTTCTAGGGAGTCGGAGTGCGACTTTCTGCTAATTTCCGCCTCAAGCCGCGCGGCTTGTTCCCTGGCAGATAATTCATCTTTGAGGCGAAAGGCTGCGGCTAATTGTTCCGTACGACTAAGGACTCGTTGCTCTAATTCGACATTGAAAGCGCTAAGATGTGCGATCGCATTTTGGCGCTCGGTAATGTCTGTAACTAACGAAGTTACCCCGAATACATTATTTTTACTATCAACTAAGGGTTGGTTATACCATTCGCAAACAATTACTGAACCATTTTTAGTTAGATTTTCATTAATGCTTCGAGTCCCGCCTCGGCGTTGCACAAGTTCTTGCCAAACGTGGTTGACTTGCTCTAAGCCACTTAGTGGAACGATTAAGCCTGCGCCATGACGACCAATGGCTTCGCTACTACTGTAGCCAAAAATTGTTTCTGCGACTGCGTCCCACTGCACAATCTCAAAATTGAGATTCCACTCAATTATTGCGATTGGAGTTTGCTGGACAGAAATAAGTTGGTGTTGGGGCAATTGTCCCAACGGACTAAAGTTTTGCTGAGTACAAGTTACTACCCAGTTATAAATATCATTGTCTCCTTTTATAGGTATAGCTTGCTCTAAAAATGGGTTGTAACTACCATCGGCTGCCTGGAGACGATAGGTAATTTGATAAGGCTGATTTTGGGCGATCGCACTTTGCCTAGTTGCGAGGAGGCGATCGCGATCTTCTGGGTGTAAACTATGCCCAAATCCCCAACTTAATAACTCCACTTCACTCAATTTGCCGAAATTCATAAGAAAAATGTATTTTATTAGGCAAAATTTAAACGACTTTTATGCTACCGAATTACTGCCATTTTGAAGTAATGACCCTAGTCCCTAAGTTTGATACTCTAGATAGACGTGACATTTTCTTAAAAAATAAAGGAAATTATAATTTTCTGTATTATTAAAATACTAATAAGATTAATGCAAATAATGTTGTATCGCTTTTATAAAGAATAGATTACCCTTCTATGAGTTCAATTGTTTTAAAGTTAAGCACAATAAACGGCGGACGTTGATAATGAGTAAGATTCGCGTTGCATTAATTGAAGACCACGATCTCACCCGTGTAGGGATTAGAACTGCCTTGCAGCAGCGTCCAGAAATTGAAGTGGTGGGAGAAGCAGCTAATGCCAATGACGGGTTAAAACTGCTAGAAGCAGAACACCCAGATATTGCCATTGTTGATATTGGTTTACCGGATAAAGATGGAATTGAGCTAACACGGCAATTAAAAGCAAGCCAAGATCCGGGAGACGAATCAAGAACCAAGGTTTTGATTTTGACATTGCGAGACAATAAAGAGGCGGTGCTGGCAGCTTTTGCAGCCGGAGCAGACTCCTACTGTATGAAGGATATTAGTTTTGATAATTTGCTAGAAGCCTTGCGCGTTACCCATAGCGGTAATGCGTGGATAGATCCAGCGATCGCCCGAATTGTTCTGCAACAAGCTCAACAAACCCCAGAGGGAAGCACGGAAAACGTAGTAGCTGACAGCAAAACTGTTTCTATTAATGCCGCCGATGCGGAATACGATCAAATGATTGCTGCTTACCCGCTAACGGAACGGGAATTAGAAGTTTTGCAACTAATCGTCGAAGGTTGTAGCAATGCCATAATTGCTGAAAAGCTGTATATTACAGTCGGCACAGTTAAAACTCATGTTAGGAATATCCTCAATAAATTGTGTGCTGATGACCGCACCCAGGCGGCGGTAAGAGCTTTGCGTTCTGGTTTAGTAGGGTAGTAGATCCCCCCAGCCCCCCTTAAAAAGGGGGGGGAAATATTTAGTTAAATGTCTATATATTAAATATTAATGGCGGAGATTGAGGAGTTCTTGGGGAGAAGCGAGGAGTTTTACTTTTACAGAAACAAGTTCTTGTTGAGAATTGAGGATAAATAGCCAGGATACATTTACGCCAAATAAAGGCATCTGGACTTTGCCGTTGACACGGATTTGAACTAAGTTGTCTTCTTGGCTTTCAATGATTCCTTGGTGAGGTTCAGCTTTCAATCCTAGAGCCTCTTGCTGGAGGTAAGATGCGATCGCCTCTGCGCCGACAAGACCCGATTCAAAAGGTGCGTACATTACTCCATCAGTGGCAAATAAAGCAGCAGTAGAGTGAAAATCCCCGGCATTTAACAAGCTAAAGTAGCGTGAAATTGCCCTGTTGTTGATGCCTGCAATAGTTAGTGTGAGTGTATCCGTTTGCATAAAATCTTCCCTAGGAAAACAAAAATAGATAGATTTTAGATTATCTACAAAGTAAGGTTAAAACCTAGTTCCTAAAGAGAGATTGAGGAGTCATACATTTAGATAAAATCAAGTTTCCCCGATGACAACAACCCCTCACCTGCTCAACAGTACGCAAATCAAGCTTAAAGCTTTAGAAATAGGATTCCATAAAGTAGGAATTGCGAAGGTAGATAATACTGATGTAGAAGTGCAGCACTTGCAAGCATGGCTAAACAAAGGCTATCAAGCAGATATGGCATGGATGAATAACCCCAAACGCCAAGATATTCGCGCACTAATGCCAGAAGTGCGAAGTATTATTTGTGTTGCTCTAAACTACTACACCCCTCACCAACGCCCAAATAGTCCTGAATATGCCAAAATTTCCCGTTATGGCTGGGGACGAGACTATCATAAAGTGATGGATAAAAAGCTAAAAGCTTTAAATAATTGGCTGCAAACCTACCCAGATGTGCGATCGCGTTATGCTTCAGATACTGCCCCAATTCAAGATAAAGTTTGGGCGCAAAAAGCTGGAATTGGCTGGATTGCTAAAAATGGCAATGTTATTACTAGAGAATATGGATCTTGGGTATTTTTGGGGGAAATTCTTACAAACCTAGACTTAACGCCCGATATCCCCCATACTGAACACTGTGGTAGTTGTACTCGTTGTATTGATGCTTGTCCGACAAGGGCAATTGTCCAACCTTTTGTTGTCGATACCAATCGCTGCATTGCTTATCATACGATTGAAAACCGTGAGGAAAAGTTACCATTAGCAATTTCTCCTCATCTTCAAGGTTGGGTTGCAGGCTGCGATATCTGCCAAGATGTTTGTCCGTGGAATCAGCGTTTTGCTAAGGAGACGGATATAGCCGAGTTTCAACCTTACCCAGAAAATGTTGCACCTAGATTAACTGATTTGGCAGAAATTTCTAATGCGGAGTGGGATAGGCAGTTTACAGCTTCCGCATTGCGACGAATTAAACCCCAGATGTTACGACGAAATGCCAGAGCAAATTTATCAACAGCAACTCAAACAAATGCGTAATACCTTTTTCAACAGCCATGAATCCAAAAGTAATTATTTTTGATTTTGATGGTACTATTGCCGATTCTCTAGAAACGTTAGTTAATATTAGCAATCGTTTGGCTGTGCAATTTGGTTATAGACAAACTAGCATTGCTGAACTTGCTCAAATACAGAACTTAACTTCTAGAGAAATTATTAAACAGTCAGGTATTTCTATTTTTAAAGTTCCTTTTTTAGTTAAAAAAGTTAAAGCTGAATTGAGTTCAGAAATTAAAAGTCTAAACTTATTTCCGGGGATGAAAGAAGCTTTAATTGAACTACATCAGCTAGGTAACAAATTAGTAATTATTAGCTCCAATTCAAAAAGTAATATTTTAGCATTTTTAGAACATAATAACTTAGCAGATATTTTTTATTATATTTATTCTGGTTCTACTATTTTTGGAAAAGATAAAGTAATTAATAGATTTATTCGCCAAGAAAATATTGATGTCAATGATGTTATTTACGTAGGCGATGAAACTAGAGATATAGAGTCGGCTAAAAAAAGTAATGTAATTGCGATCGCAGTCAGTTGGGGTTTTAATACTAAAGAAGTACTAATTAAGCAAAATCCAGACTTTTTAATCGACCAACCGTGCGAACTAATAGATATTCTCAAACAGCAATAATTTATTTCTAGATAATAGTAATTATTTAAAAGTAATAATTGCGCTTAGTTTCTGTTATCTCAAGCGCAATTACTTAATAAAAGCTTACTTATCAGGTTGACCTTTTTCAAAAGCTTTTTGGATCAAATCGTCATCAACATTACCCGCCGCACCTGCTCCAGAGCCAACATCTTTTGCCATAGCCATATAATCAATGGGATCGCCAGTGGACACAGCTTCTGATGAATTTGTTTCTGCTTGGGTTGTAGTTTCAAACTGATTGGCAGTTGCCTCTTTAGCTGCTTGTGCGCCTTCGGAAGTGCGATCAATATCGCTAACACTAAATTGCTGGGCGGCGGCGTAATCTGCATCAACATCGATGGCAGGGGTTTGTTCTTTGCCTTCAATCATACTTTCTGCAGCTAGTTGACCATCTTGAGTTAGAGCTTGCTTAGAGTCGGGTTTTATTTCGTCAGTCATAATATCAAATCCTAGAATGATTTTTTATTTGTTAAGTGATCTTACCAAAGTAATCCCCTATGTCCATAACCCCATTCAGATAGATTTTTTAATTAGGTGTAAACTGAGGGGCTAATTAATAAAAATCTCTCTCTTGGAGGGCGATTAAAAGTGTTAATATCTGTTACGCCTAAGCTTGAACGATTTAACTTGTACTGGAGATGAATTATGGCTTCAAGTCATGGCGCAAATCAGCCTCAAGCACTTACTAGCGAAACCCAAGATGCAGTTAAAGCTTTTGAAAGCTTGCAGACTGACCCTAAATTAGCTTTGTTTTACTTTATTTATGAAAAAATGGGCGATTCAATTACTCCGGCGGCTCCGGCAGCAACGGAACCGGAATTAGCGCCTAGATTGTTGGGTGATTATTACAATTTATCAAAAGACGAACAGTTAGCAATTATGCGACAAATTGTGAACTGTGAGGATACAGATTATTCTCGTGCTTATGGAGCTTTAAAAGAAAATAATCAATTAATGGTTTGGTATGCTTGGGCGCAAGCTATGGGGGATTCGGTAGTGGGAATGCCTCAAAATTATGAAAAAACCCAAGCTCTTGATAATGTATTGTCGCAGATAGAAAAGTTGAGTTTTGACGACCAAATTTCGATATTGCGAACAATTGCGGGCGATATGGGTTACAGCGATGTTAAGCCAATTGAAACTCAAACGCAGACAGGTAAAACTTCAAGTTTTTAGGTGAGTAAGCCCTCCCCGACGCGGGGAGGGAAGCAAGAAAAAAGTTTTGTTGGCAATAGGCAACTTCTATGATGCTGTTTGTTTAATCTCTGCAGGGGGTCAGCGCGTAATCATTATCAACCTACTGGTTCCAAAAGTTTCATTGGCAGTTGTTGCAAGATGCGTTCAAAAAATTCACTCCTGTTGAGTCCCCGTGTCAAAACCAGCGCCCCTTGCACCTGAATTACAGTATCTTCAGCCGTTGTCGTGATTGCTGTGAGGGGATACCTGTATTTGCTACAACTAAAGCCAAACTATCAATCCAAGCCTTGAGCATTCGATGAACCTGCTCCTGAAACAGGCTTTCTGGTTCGCCTAGCGTAAAAATTGCTAATAAACACGCACTGCGTCCGCAATCGTAGAACTGGCTCAAAAATTCGCTCATTAAACAAATTCGCTCTGCTGGTTTTTCTTTGCTACGCAAGGGCGCAAAAATCGTATTTTCAAACCACTCAGCTAAATACTCAAGCACTGCTTCTGCCATTTCCTGCTTTCCGCGTGGGAAATGATGATAGAGACTTGCTCTCCTTATCCCGGTTGCTTCGGAAATCTTGGATAGAGTTGTTCCCTCATACCCATGTTGACGGAAAACTGCAACCAATTTTTGAACTGCCTCAGACCGATCCATAGAACGCCTATTACTAAACTTATTGACATTGTACTAAACGTTCGGTACGCTGAACTAAAGGTAACCCATCGTTCGGTTCAAAAACTCGCTCGTGTCTTTAGTTGTCCTAAGTTTAGGAATCTCAAGGAGGAAGTCATGACAGCCTATTTCATCGTTTACCAAAACGTGACAGACCTAGATCAGTACACCCAGTATCTCAATGCTGTTGTTCCAGTAATTGAGCGCCGTAGTGGTCGCTTCATTGCTCAAGGAACACCAGAAGTCATGGAAGGGACCTTGCCTTGGCAGCGCTCTGTGGTGTTGGAGTGGCAATCGCACCAAGATTTCCTCGATTTCTGGGAGTCAGAGGAGTACGCTGAAATCAAGAAGCTACGGGAAGGTGCAGCAGAGTGGCAAGCTGTCGTTGTCGAAGGCATTCATCCATCAAACAGTATGGCTAGACTGACGACTTACCACACTATTGAAGTGGAGGGATTAAACATCTTTTACCGCGAGGCGGGTGCAAAAGAGCATCCGACGATCGTATTGCTACACGGCTTCCCGTCTTCGTCTCATATGTATCGAGATTTGATGAACAAGTTGTCGGCTCAGTTCCATGTAATTGCACCTGACTATCCGGGTTTTGGCAATAGTGACACGCCACCTATTGCTCAATTTGAGTACAGCTTTGATCATCTTTCTGGTGTCATTGAAAGTTTCTTGCAAAAGTTAAGACTAGATCGATTCAGTCTGTATGTCCAAGACTACGGCGCTCCTATTGGCTTTCGGATTGCCACCCGTCGGTAGTGCCACGGAAGTAATGATAATTGCTAGAGTAGACATAGTTCTTGTTGTTGAGTGATTCTCATGCCAACTTGTCCCAACTGCATGTCGGCTCGAACGGTCAAAAACGGACGCATTCACAATGGCAAACAACGATTTCGATGCCAGGAGTGTGGGCGACAATTCGCCCTTGCAATCGACCAAGAAGGTAATTGACTCAGCCAGACGGGAATTGATTGACCGCTTGCTATTAGAGCGGATTTCATTGGCAGGAATTGCCCGTGCAGCGCAGGTTTCGGAAACTTGGTTACAACAGTACGTGAATGAGAAATATGCTCTTGTGCGGCGCGAAGTTGAGGTCACGCCCAAAAAAAGGGGAGGTTAACAATTCAATGTGACGAGTTGTGGTCATTCGTGAACCACAAAGACAACAAGCAGTGGGTGTGGTTGGCACTCGACTACGACACCCGTGAGATTGTCGGAGTCTATATTGGAGCAAGAGATGAGCAAGCCGCCCGTCAGTTGTGGAAGTCGTTACCTGCTGTGTATCGGCAATGCGCTATTGCTTACACCGATTTTTGGGCTGCTTATGCAGCAGTGCTACCCTCAAAGCGACATCGAGCCGTGGGTAAAGAAACGGGAAAAACAAGCCATGTGGAGCGATTCAACAATACGTTGCGTCAACGTGTTTCTCGGTTAGTACGGAAAACATTGTCGTTCTCGAAATCCTTAGAAAATCACATTGGTGCAATTTGGTACTTTGTTCATGGCTACAACAAATCATTACTTCTGTAGCACTACCCTAAATGGCAATACACTCACGGAGTTCGCAACCCTGAAGCAATCAGTCCTGACAATTGGAATATGGATCAACGCTTTCTCGATCGTCCCGGCAATGATGAGATTCAATTAGCATTGTTCTATAGAACCCATTTGGGATCTATTTAACCAGTCGCCAATCTTTGAAGCATCAGTCGAACAAAACAAAGATTAACCTTGGTGGTAGCATGAGCGAGAGTTCTTTCAAAATTCTTGACCAAACTTTTACATCTTTCTATCCAAGAATTGCTTCTTTCTATGACCCATCTGGCTTGGACAGGAACAAAGCCTGTTTTTCCTGCCTTTTGCTTTTGCTCAATGGACGGCTTGGGCGATAACTTACAGCAGTTCTCAGTTGGGTGAAACATAGCAACAGCAGTGGGTGAACCAGCCAATAATGTCTTAGAGTGTCACCGCAGCAAGAGCATCTGTAATTGCTTGGTCTAAAAGGCATTTTTTTGGA
>JAABUN010000387.1_pt1 | contig 115836 bp, 118 predicted proteins | sample 5559311 | NCBI WGS metagenome assembly JAABUN01 (sample SAMN10711877, study PRJNA513370) | rock metagenome | isolation source: Antarctica rocks | place: Antarctica: Victoria Land, Siegfried Peak sud | reverse complement strand
TCTTGGAACGGGTATCGTAAATTTGACAGACAAACAAATAAAGTTGAATCAGTTGATTTTCCATAAGTAAGAAAATTCTACCAATCAACCTGTTTGTCTGTCTTTTCAACTACTGATTCGCATATATTTAAAAAATATGATGAAAGAACCAGATACATTCCATCAGGAACGGCAAGGCTTTTTTGCAGCAAAGAGACTTTCCAGAGATACGATGAAGATTTGCAATTTGTAAATCAAAGGTTGAGAACAAAGATTTTAGAAGTATGTTTTGAAATCATTGATAAATATGGTGATAAAGAAAACAGGTTGAATTTATGATTATCGGAATATGCGGCGGAACAGGTTCGGGCAAAACGACGATTGCGCGCAAGATTATCGAAACGGTCGGGCGCGAGAACGTGATTTTAGTCGAGCAGGATTCGTATTATCGAAACCTCGCCGATATGCCGCTCGACGAACGCCGCCAGGCGAATTTCGACCATCCCGATGCTTTTGACAACGTAATGCTCGTCAATCATCTCAAGCGTCTGAAGCAGGGAGAAATGATTGAAATGCCCGTCTACGATTACAAAAACCATCTGCGCAGCCTTGAAACCGAATGTTTAGAGCCGAAACCGGTCGTCGTTGTCGAAGGTATTTTGATTTTTGCCGAGCCGCAGCTCCTGGAAGTTTTGGACGTGCGCGTTTTTGTCGACACGCCGGACGACATTCGTTTTATTCGCCGCCTGCAACGCGACGTTGCCGAACGCGGGCGCACCGTCGAATCGGTTATCGCGCAGTATCACCGAAGCGTGCGCCCGATGCATTCCGAGTTTGTCGAGCCGTCAAAACGTCACGCCGATTTAATCATTCCCGAAGGCGGCAATCCCGAAATCGGCGTTAAATTTCTGTGCGGGCTTATCCGGGAAAAACTTCGCAACGAGATTAAAGCCGAATAAAATAAAAAACCGAACATAAATTTTAATTCGAGATGAATAAAGATTTAGAGAAATTAGTCCAATCAGCCAAACAAACGCGGGAAAAAGCCTTTGCGCCGTTTTCAAATTTCCGGGTCGGCGCGGCAATTGAGACGAAAAGCGGAAAGATTTTTACGGGCTGCAACATCGAAAGCGCGGCTTACAGCGGAACGGCTTGCGCCGAACGAGTCGCAATTTGGAAAGCTGTTTCCGAAGGCGAAACAGAATTTACAAATCTCGCGGTCGTCGCCGACACCAAAGAATTAACACCGCCGTGCGGCGTCTGCCGACAAATCATCTGGGAATTTTGCGGCGACATTTCCGTCACATTCGCCAACTTAGAGGGCAAATCCGAAACCATTCAAATGACGCAGCTTCTGCCGCGAGCATTTGACGCGAAATTCTTAAAATAAAGAATTCTCCGCCGTACTAATTTCTTCGACTCATCAATGTGATAAATTTATTAGTTCGATGAGTTATTTTGTAAAGGAGAATCGGCAATGATTAAAAGTTTGCTGGATGATGAAGAAAAGCAACCGCTAACGCCTAAATCCGAAGTTGAAGATAAAATTGAGAGCGAAAAATTTCTCGAAGTTTCGACCGAAACGGATGCCGTGCAAAAGTCTGCAAACGCATTCGATACAAACAATTCCGCCGACGTTTTCAACTTAAATTTAAGAGGAATATCGACTGCAAGCAATGACAAACCAATGTTTCAAATTGATTCCAAACCGGAATCTTTAGCCGCGACCGCGCGCAAAAGCGGTCTGGCTTACGCGGCGGCAATCACGTTGTTTGCGGCGATCGCGTTTCTGCTCGGCATCGGCTGGATTGTCGATTTGTTTTTGGGAATTTCGCCGTGGGGAAAAGTCGGCGGCATCGTTTTGGGTTCGATTATCGGGTTTTATCAATTCTTCAAACTCACTTCGCAAATCCTCAAAGATAAAGACTAATTTGAGAAAAATTGCACAAATGACCTTTCGCGCGTTGAATTTTCCGCCATTCCTTTGTAAAATTTATGTTTCGCAATGAGCGAGACTTCCGAACCTATTGCCGCCGAACAGGAAAACATAGCGTCGCTTTCGCACCGGCGCATTTTGGTTTTGATGGGCGCGACGACAATTTTGAGCGGATTGCTCGGTTCGGTATTTGTCTCAATGCCATTTGGCGCGGGCGTTTTTATCGGCGGTATTTTATCTTTCGTTAATTATTACTGGCTGAAATTTTCGCTTAAAAAGATTTTCGAGCAAGCCGTCAGCGGAAGCAAACCGCGGCTTTTAGGTCTTCGATATGTGCTGCGATACGTCATTTTGGGCGCGATTCTAACGATTGTTTTTCTGACCAAAGTCATGCCGGTCGCGTCGGTCATTCTGGGTTTGGCGAGTTTTGCCATAGCGATTGTCATTGAAGGATTTATACGAATAGTTACGTCTTTTTCTAAACGAAAGGAATTTTAACGAATGTTTTTATTTGCAGAACACGGCGGCGAACACACGCCGCTGATTGTCGAATTTATCAATCATTATCTGGGCGAGCCGGTTCTCTGGTTTGAAAAAAATTATACTCAAAAATTTTGGGATAATTACGTTTTCAATCATTTCCACACGAACGCCGAAAAGGTTTTGGGACCGTACAATCTGGAAAACGCGATTCCGTGGTACACGGTGATGTTCGTGATTGCGTGCATTTTGACGATGGTCGTCATCTGGATTTTCAAGGGGAAACTTTCCGAAGACGACCCGACGCACGGACAGTTGACGCTCGAAGCCGGATTTATCGCTTTAAAAGATTTAATTATCAGCGTCGTCGGCAATCACGGTTTTCAATATTTTCCGGTCGTTGCGACGTTTGCCGTCCTGGTTTTGATTTCCAATTTGATGGGACTTTTCCCGCTGTTTATGTCGCCGACCGCTTCGGTCAACGTCACTTTCGCGCTCGGCATTTCGTCTTTCGTTTATTACAACTACATCGGAATCAGCGAAAACGGACTCGTCAATCACTTAAAACATTTTGCCGGACCGAAACTTCCCTTTGCAATTGCGCTGCTGATTACGCCTTTGATTTTCGGAATCGAGCTAATCAGTAATCTGATTCGCCCGCTGACTCTGGGCGTGCGGCTTTTTGCCAATATGTTTGCCGACGAACAGATTTCGAGCCAGATTTCCGGTTTAGCTCCGCCGTTCACGCAGTTTTTGCTGCCCGTCGCGCTGATGCCGCTCGCGGTTTTCGTCGCCTTTGTGCAGACGCTGGTATTTACGCTGCTTTCGATGATTTACATCAGCGAAGTAACGCACGAACCGCACGACCATAATCACGGCGGAGAACACTCGGAAGCAACCGGCGAAGCGTTGACGACGGCGCACGTTTAGAGATTTTAAATTCCAAATTTGGAATGACTGAAAAAAGTTTTTTGAAGACTGGAGCGAAGTTTATTTAGAAAAACTTGCATTTTATACGATTGAAAATGCCCGCACGCCATCAGGAGCTTCGACTCCAACGAGAGTAGAAATCGAAGCATACCGGAAGCGAGGAGAAATTATAACCGGACGCGAGTTTTTGTAAAAAAGTTTTTGCCGAGAGTTTTCGCAATTTAGATAATAAAAATTAGGAGACTACAAAAAATGAATAAATTAAAACATATTTTCTTTTCCGCGCTTGCACTTTTCGTTATGGCGCTTCCGGCTCTCGCTCAGGGCGCGGGCGCGGCGGATAACGAGTCGACGGTCGCGTCGTCTAAAGCGATTGCCGCCGGCATCGGTTTCGGTCTGGCGGCTGGACTTGCCGCTATCGGACAAGGCATCGTCGGTTCCAAAGCGGCGGAAGGCGCGGCGCGCAATCCGGGCGCGGCGGCGACCGTGCAGACGTTGATGATTATCGCGCTCGCGCTTATTGAGTCGCTTGTCTTGTTTGCGCTATTGATTGTTTTCGTCAAACTTTAATTCGAGCGAAAATCATAAGTTTGCGGATAAAGCCTTTGGGCTTTGTCCGCATTTTCTTTGCTTTAACATTTAACTTTTATCATTTATCATTAAACCTTCATTAACCTTTACACATCGTAAAGAGCGTTAAATGTTAAATTTTAAGCGGGCGGTAGTAAAAAAATGTCAGACCAATTTATCGGACAAACTTTAGCGGACAAATACAAAATCGAAGACATTCTGCGCGAAGACGGCGCGGGCAGAATTTATCGCGGAACGCATCTTTTGATGGAGAAACCGATAACTTTGAAAATTCTTCCGCCCGTGCTCGCGGCTGACGAAAACACGCTCCGCCGTTTTTCAGCCGAAGCCCGAACGCTCTCGCTCGTTTCGCATCCGAATATTTTGAACGTTACGGATTTCGGCTCGGATAAAAACGGCGCGATTTACATCGCTCTGGAGAACGCCGACGGCGAAACTCTGCCGGATGCTCTCGGGCGCGAAGGGAAATTTTCAATCGACCGCGCCGTCCGAATCGCCCGCCAAATCGCCGCCGCGCTCGCCGCCGCGCACGCTAACGGTGTCTTTCACCGTCGATTGAGCAGTAAAAATATTTTCTTAAAACAAGCGGAAAATGAACCGGAAGAAGTAAAAATTTTGAGTTTCGGCGCGTCTGATTTAAGGGGCGCGAAATTTTCTGCCGCCGATGCCGAATATCTTTCGCCTGAACAACTCGCCGGAGCATCCGACGCCGACGCGCGTTCCGACGTTTATTCGCTCGGCGTGATTCTTTATGAAATGCTTGCGAGCGAAGTTCCATTTCGAGGTGAAAATCCTGCGGACATCTTACGCAAACAATCGCAGGAGCCGCCCGCACCGCTTTCGGCTTTTCGCCACGATTTACCGGCGGGCATCGAGCCGATTGTTTTGCAGGCGCTGGCAAAAAATCCCGAAATGCGTTATCAAACGGCTCAGGAATTTGCCCGCGTCTTAAATCACGCCGCGCAAAATTTAGCTGCGACGGAAACGGTTGCGGTGCCGAGAATTGAAGAAGAAACGAACAACAACATTTGGAAAACGGCATTTATTGTGCTGGCTGGAATCGTCGTCCTAACGACGGCTTTTATCTACGCGACTTCCGTCAAACAAACCAATCCGACAACCCAACTGCAAGCCGACGCCAACGGAATGCCCGTTCAGCCGCTGAATCCGGCGACCGGAATGAGCGAGCAGGGTTTGTCGAATATGATGTCGTACGCGCCGGAAATGACGGGAAATTCAAATGCAATGACGATTCCGGGCGGCAGCGGTGGCGGCGAAGCGACTTACCCGGACGGCGTTAACCCATGGGCAAACGGCGGACGCCCGCCGGCGGGCGCGCCTCCGCCATATCCAGTTGCCCCGGGCGGGCAAATGATTGACCCGAATAATCCGAACAGTCCTTTTATGCAGGACGGCACCGGCACGATTTACGTTCCCGTTCCGGTAAATCCCAATGCCAATGCGAATGTAAAAACTGCACCGACCGCGACACCGATTGGCAAAGCCACGCCTTTGCCCGCTAACGCGCAACCATCGCCGACGCCGAATAAAACTACAGCCGCGCCGCCTGCGGCAAATACGAAACCGACGCCGGCTCCGAAAACCGAGAAAACGCCTGCAAAACCGGCAGACAAACCAAAGACGACTCCGCCGGCTTCAACCGAGAAACGGACGCCGAGCGGAAATGAACAAGACTCCTAACGATTTTGGATTTTAGATTGGCGTTTTGAGTTAATTAGAAACTGGTTGCGCATTTGAAATCAGAAATTATGAATTAAGAAAAACAGCAATGTTTTAAATTCGAAATTCGTAATTTTTAATTCGCAATTTTTAATTGTTCTAAAGCGTGCCGCGCAGTTTCGATTAAATTTTCTTCTTTCGTCGAAACTTTTAGAACGCCGCTCGGTGCAAACGAAGATTCAGGATTTTCCGCCAAAAACTGCATCAATTTTTCCGGCGCGACCTTCGCGTTTTCGCCTAACTTAATGGCGAAACCATTCGGCGTTTTATCAACCGACAGAACGCGCATTTGTTCCGCCGCTTTTCTCAAACGCGCATACTCGAATAAATTGTCAACCGATTCAGGAATCTTGCCGTAACGGTCTTGTATTTCCGTATAAATTCGGCGCAATTCTTCTTCTGTTCCGGCGGACGATACGCGCTTATAAGTTCTCAAGCGTTGCGCGGTTTCGTTGATGTAATCGTTTGGAATCGAAACGTCCGCGCCCAAATTCAGCGAAACGCTCGATTCTTCTTCGATTTCCTCGCCTTTTAATTCCTGAATCGTGCGCTCAAGCATTTTCGTATAAAGGTCGAACCCCAGAGCGTCGAGTTGTCCCGACTGTTGTCCGCCCAAAATATTTCCCGCGCCGCGTAATTCCAAATCTAAAGCCGCGATACGAAAGCCCGCGCCCAAATCTGAAAATTCACGAATCGCGCTCAGACGGCGTTTGGCAATCGGTGTTAATTCAACTTCCGACGGAATCAAAAGATAAGCGTAAGCACGGCGATTTGAACGTCCGACGCGACCGCGAAGTTGATAAAGCTGCGACAAACCGTAATTGTCGGCGCGATTGATAATAATTGTATTCGCCCGCGGAATATCGATGCCGTTTTCGATAATCGTCGTCGCCACTAAAATATCGAATTTATAATCGATAAAATCGAGCATCGCCTGTTCCATTTCCTTTTCGTTCATCTGCCCGTGAGCGAAAATTATGCGGGCGTGCGGCACGATTTTTTTGATGTGCGCGGCGATTGATTCGATTGATTCGACGCGGTTGTGGATGAAAAAAACCTGACCGTTTCTGGCGAGTTCCAATTCGATTGCCGATTTAATCACGCCTTCTGAAAACTGAACGACCTGCGTATTGATTGCCAATCTATCGCGCGGCGGGGTTTCAATTACCGACATATCGCGCATTCCGAGCAAAGACATGTTCAGCGTGCGCGGAATCGGCGTTGCCGACAAAGTTAAAACGTCGACTTTCTTTTTTAGTTGTTTTAACTTTTCTTTGTGCGCGACACCGAACCGTTGTTCTTCGTCAACGACGACCATACCGAGTTTCGGCAAACGAACATCCGCCGATAAAATCCGGTGTGTTCCGATTAAAATATCGACTTTTCCTTCTTCGGCGGCTTTTACGACTTCCTTTTGCTCCTTCGGCGAGCGAAAGCGCGACAGCAATTCGATTTTTACGGGAAACGCTGCAAATCGCTGCTTGAAACTTTCAAAATGCTGATACGCCAAAACGGTCGTCGGCGTTAAGACCGCAACTTGTTTGCTGTCCATCACGGCTTTAAACGCGCCGCGCATCGCCACTTCGGTTTTGCCGTAGCCGACGTCCCCGACAACAAGGCGATCCATCGGTACTGCGGTTTGCATATCTTCCTTCATATCTTCGATTGCCGTCGCCTGGTCAACCGTTAATTGATATGGAAAAGCGTCTTCAAATTCGATTTGCCACGGTGCGTCCGCCGAAAAAGCGAAGCCTTCGACGAGTTTTCTTTCGGCATACAGACGCAAAAGCTCGTCCGCCATATCGCGCATCGCGCGTTTCGCCTTCGCCTTCGTTTTTTGCCAGCCGATGCCGCCGAGTCTCTCCAGTGTCGGAGTTGCCGCTTCGCCCGAAGAAAAACGCGAAACCAAATCCAACCGCTCGACCGGAACAAAAAGTTTGGCGTTGTCGGCATAAAACAAAAGCATAAACTCGCGCGTCGCGCCGCCCGTCTCGATTGTCTGCAAACCTTCAAAACGCCCGATGCCGTGGTCAACATGAACGACGTAATCGCCGGCTTTCAAATCCCTGAAATCCGATATAAACGCGCTCGTCTTGCTTTTGGTTCTCGGACTTTGGACTTTGGACTTTGGAGTTTGGACTTGAGTGGTTTCACCGAAAATGTCGCTTTCCGTGTTAACGATTAACCCCAGCGCGGGAATTTCAAAACCGCCGGATAAATCGCCGACGAGCAGAGCGGTTTCAGGAATCGAAACGTCGTAATCGCGCAAAATCTCGCTCAAGCGTTCGGCTAAACCGTGCGATTGCAGGACAAAAATTTGTTCGTTGTCCGTTGTTTGTTTGTTGTTTCTACCCGACGAAGTTTGCGTCTTTGCAGAAAGATTCTTTTGCTTTAATTCAATCGCAAAATCTTTTACGTTGCCGTGATATTTTCTGGTCGAGCGCGAGCCGATTTCAAACTCCGAAGCCTTTTCAGCCGTCGGGAAAAGAAACAGAGGCTTTTTGTCATACTTGGTTATCGGTAAATCATAACTTTCATTCAGACCTTCCGCCTCGAGTGAAAATTGTTCATCAACTTGCGCAGCCGTTCTTCCCAAGGCGCGAAGTTCCAAACGCTGCTTGGTTTCAAGTTTTCCACGCAATTCTTCGCCGGGCAAAAACAACTCTTTTGGCTCTAAACCAATCTCGCCCGCTTCTGTAATTTCAGCAAAATGATTGTTTAGCTTGTCATAAAAACCGGAAAGTGTCTGTTCGATTATCGAAGGCTCGTCAAAAATTAAAACGTAATTTTCCAGAAAATCGAACACGCTCGACTTGCGCGGATTGACGAGCGGAAACAAAAATTCCCAACCCGAAAAATCTTCGCCTTCCTTGGCGAACTGCGTTCTATCCTTTAATGCCCGCGCAAACTTTTCATCCGCAAATCTTTCCCGCGCAAAAAATGTCCAATCCTTGAAATCTTTCGCCGTCGCGGAAAACTCTCGCATAGGAGCAATGGAAGTTGCTTTTAATTGCTCGGTCGAAAGCTGAGTTTCCGCGTCAAACTGCCGAATCGAATCAACCGTGTCGCCGAAAAACTCGATGCGAACAGGCATTTCCGCGTCAGGCGACCAAACGTCCAAAATACCGCCGCGCACGGAAAATTCGCCGATGTTTTTCAAAGGTTCTTCGCGCACATAACCGCAGGCAATCAGCTTTTCAATCAAAGTTTCGGGCGCGAAATCTTCATCACGTTTCAAATATGCGCCGAGATTTTTTATTTCATTCGGCGCGAGTGTTTTCGTAATCAAAGACTTTGCCGACAAAATCAAAAAATCAGGCTTAACTTGCGTTAAATTCCACAAAGCCAGAGCGCGTTTTTCCAGAGTTTCGGCGTGCGGCGAAACGCCTGAATAAACGTCGCTGTCCGATGCGGGAAGCATCTCAATTTTGGATTTTGGATTTTGGATTTTGGATTCTTCGGGCGGACTTTGGACTTTGGACTTTGGACTTTGGACTGAGTTTTGCCAAAAACTCAAATCACATTCCCAGGTTTCCGAATCTTTATTTGAATCGGTAACGACGACCAGCGTTTTGTCGGTTTCGCGCTTTAGCTCGGATAAAACGAATGCTTTCGCGGAAATCGAAGTTAATCCGCTCAGGGAAATGACGCGCGTGTCGCGTTTTATCTCATCGTGCAGATGCTTTAATTCGGTGATTGTTTCGGCGGCAAGATTCATTGGTTGAAAAGTAAATTATACATAGTCAAAGCGGTTTGGCGAAAAGACAAAACGATGTGTTGATAATGCTATCGCTATTGGCTATCATTTCCTTTGATGAATCGAAAACATCAAAAAACTTTGCGGGCGATTTTCAGCGTTCCGACGCTCGCCTCAATCAACTTTGCCGACATTGAAAAACTATTAATCGCGCTCGGCGCGGAAAAGTTTGAAGGCAGCGGCTCGCGCGTCGCTTTCGTGATGTCCGGCGGAGAAAAGTGGGAACATCATCGTCCGCATCCGAATAAGGAAGCCAGGAAATATCAAGTTGAATCGGTTCGTGAATTTTTGAAAAAGTTGGGTTACAAAAATGAATAATTTAATGAATTACAAAGGATTTACCGCCAAAATCGAGTTTGCCGCCGACGATAAAGTTTTCGTCGGACGGCTAATCGGCATTGACGACATCGTAATGTTTGAAGCCGAAACGGTCGAAGATTTAAGCAGGGCATTTCAGGAAACGGTTGATTTTCATATCGAAGTTTGTGAGAAAACCGGCAAAAAAGTAAAGAAAAGTTATTCGGGCAAACTCCTGTTCCGTCTGCCGGACAAACTTCACGCCGAAATTGCCGAAGCCGCGGCTCGGCGTGGTAAAAGCATCAACGAATGGGGCAGAGAAATTTTTGAAATGGCAGTTAAAGAATAAATTTAAATATGAACATCTCCGAATTCAACGAAATTATTGAACCGAACGACCAAACCGAAGCGAGACGCGAGCATCTCGAAAAATTAAAAGATTTAGTCGGCAACGTCTATCCGAATAAGTTTGAGCGCAGCCGAATTACCGGCGCGGAAGATACGATTTCAAACATTTTAGGTTTTGAAGCGATTACAAAACAGATTCCCAAACTCGCGGAAGGCGAAAAGCCCGCGCCCGAAGTCAAAGAAGAAATCAACCGGAAATTAAAAGAATTCGGCAGCGTCCGCATCGCCGGACGGCTTGCCACGCCGCCGCGCACGATGGGCAAAGCCGCGTTTGTTCATTTGAGCGACGGCGTGAAAAGGTTGCAGATTTATGTGCGCCGCGACGATGTGAAAGGCGTTGCCAACGACGGCAAAGAATCGGAAGCGAACGGCTGGGAAATGTTTAAATTGTTCGACCACGGCGATTTTGTCGGTGTGAGCGGTTTTTTGTTTTTGACGAATACGGGCGAGCTTTCGGTTCACGTTGAAAAACTGCAATTTCTTGCCAAAGCGATGCTGCCGATGCCCGACAAAATTCACGGCATCGCCGACCCCGAATTGCAGCGTCGTTTTCGTTACGCCGATTTGATTGCCGACAGTTTGAAGATTGACCACGCGGAAGGAGAATTGACGACCAGGGAAGTTTTTGAACGCCGCGCCAAATTGATTAGCGGAATGCGCCGCTTTCTCGACGACGCGGGCTTTATTGAAGTCGAAACGCCGATGCTCACGCCGAAAGCGACGGGCGCGGCGGCGACGCCTTTTGTCACGCATCACAACGCGCTCGACATCACGCTTTACGCCCGCATCGCGCCAGAGCTTTATTTGAAACGCCTGACCGTCGGCGGTTTCGAGAAGGTTTACGAACTCAATCGAAACTTTCGCAACGAAGGTCTTTCGCAAAAACACAATCCCGAATTTACGATGCTCGAATTTTACTGCGCGTATATGGACGTGAACGGGATGATGGATTTTGCCGAAGCGATGATTAAAGAATCGGTGCAAAAAGCGACGGGCGGAAGTTTGCAGGTGAAATACGGCGAGAATGAGATTGATTTTTTAAAGTTTGAAAGATTGACGATGAAGCAAGCGATTTACAAAAATTTGCCTTCATATTGTCAGAAGTTTGAAATTGATGAAGAATTTTTCAACGACTCAATAAATCTCAATAGTTTTTACCGATTTTATTATGAAGTTGAATCACAAATAAACGAACAATATAAAACGCACGTTCTCGACCGTAAAAAAGATGCAGTAACTCCGCAATATCAAATCAGCGAAGATGCTAAACCTGACAGAGAAATATTTCAGAATACTTTTTTCGGAAATAATGAATATCTTGAAAGAAGTTGGGAAAGTGCTAAGAAACAACTTGAATCAGCAAAGTTGAAAGGCGAAACTCTGACGGAGAATCAAACGGCGCGACAAATCGAAAAACTATTTGAAGATTTAGCCGAAGAAAAACTAACCCAACCGACATTCATCATTGATTACCCGAAATCAATTTCGCCTTTGTCGAAGGCATCGCCGGAGAATCCGCAGATTGCCGAGCGGTTTGAACTCTTTATCAACGGAATGGAATGCGCCAACGGTTTTTCGGAACTCAACGACCCGCAGGAACAATACGAGCGTTTCCGCGACCAGATGAACGAACGCGAAACGGGCGACGAGGAAGCGATGGTGATGGACGAAGATTACATTCGCGCTTTGAGTTACGGAATGCCGCCCGCCGCCGGAATCGGCATCGGGATTGATAGATTGGTGATGCTGCTGACGAATCGACATTCAATCCGCGACGTGATTCTTTTCCCGCATATGCGACCGGAAAAGCGAGAAGAAGGAAACGAAGCATAGGCTTAATTGCTTCCTGTTAAGTTATAGTTAAATACCGCTGTAAACCAAAAAATCGTCCGTGGAAACTCATAATTTACCGGACGATTTTTGTGATGAAACTCTGTTAAAACTTTTGTAACCTAGTTGATAAATATGTTACATTGTTAAAGACAGTCTGGTCGTTCAACAAAAATTTGTTATCGCTCGCTGTTTAATTAGCAATCATTTATTCAACTTCTCGCCAAAGTTATTTTATTGACGAGAAGTTCCTGCCAGAGAATCTTTCCATTTAAATTTTTAGACAAGGGGTAAATATGAAATTATTACATTCAAAAACATCTGACGATTTCGCTTCGCGGTTTGAACCGGAAACAGCGACTTCGTTGCCGGTTCAAACCGAAAATGCTTCGTCCGAAGATTGCGACGAAGCGCGTAAACGACTTGAAGAACGACTGCATCTGCTTGAAAGCGTCGTTTTGAGCATTAACGACGTGGTTTTGATTACCGAAGCCGAGCCGTTCGATTCGCCGGGACCGCGCGTTCTCTACGTTAATGAAGCCTTTGAGCGAATGACCGGTTACAACAACGAGGAAATTATCGGTAAGACTCCGCGGATTTTGCAGGGACCGAAAACCGAACGCGCCCAGCTCAATAAAATTCGCCGCGCGCTCGGAAAATGGGAACCGGTGCGCGTCGAAATGACTAATTACCGAAAGGACGGAACCGAATTTAACGTCGAACTAAGCATTAGCCCGATTGCCAACGAGCAGGGCTGGTATACGCACTGGGTTTCGGTGCAGCGCGAAACGACCGAGCGCAAGCAAGCCGAAGAAGCCTTGAACAAGGCGCATCATCAGTTGCGGCTCGCCAACGAAAAACTCGAAACCCGCGTTAATCTTCGGACTGCCGAACTGTCCGCCTCCAACCGGGATTTGAAAAGCGAAATCAGCGAGCGTCAGCGCATCGAAGAAAAATTGATTCACGATGCCTTTCACGACGTGCTGACCGGATTGCCGAACCGCGCATTATTTATTGACCGTCTGAAAATCGCCATCAACCGATTTGGGAGGCATACCGAACGCCAATTTGCCGTGTTCTTTATCGACCTTGACCGTTTCAAATTAATCAACGACAGTCTCGGACATTTGAAAGGAGACAGCCTGCTCGTCGGAGTCGCGCGGCGGCTCGAAGGGGTTTTGCGCTCGAGCGATATTGTGGCGCGATTGGGCGGCGACGAATTTATGGTACTGGTCGAAGAATTGAAAGACCCGTACGACGCTTTTCTGCTGGCGCAGCAAATTCAGGAAGTTTTGCGGCAGCCATTTGTGATTGACGGACACGATTTGTTTGTTTCGGCAAGCATCGGAATCGCCTTGAGCGACACGGGCTATACGCGCCCTGAAGCGATTATGCGCGATGCCGATACCGCGATGTATCGCGCCAAAGCCGCCGGCAAAGCACGTTCCGAAGTTTTCGATAAGGAAATGCACACTCAGGGAGTCAAGCGTCTCCAGTTGGAGACGGAATTGCGGTGGGCAATCGAACGCGACGAATTTACGATTCGCTACCAGCCGATTATCAACCTCGACACTTTGCAAATCGCCGGATTTGAAGCTCTCGTCCGCTGGCAGCACCCCGAACGCGGTTTGCTCGAGCCTGAAGAATTTATCGCCGTCGCCGAAGAAACCGGAATGATTGTTCAAATCGGGCAATGGGTTTTGCGCGAAAGCTGTCGTCAGCAGCAAGTTTGGGAAACCAAACGGCGACTGCGCGATTTAAACAGCGTGCCTTTGACGATGAGCATCAACTTGTCGTGCAAACAATTTCTTCAGCCCGATTTAGTCGAGCAGGTCGAAGGCGCTCTGAGCGAAGCCGGACTTCCGGCAAGCTGTCTCAAACTAGAAATTACCGAGAGCCATGTGATGCAAAACACCGATTTGGCGATTGCGATGATGAACCGCTTGCGGGCGCTCGGCATCGAATTCAGCCTCGACGATTTCGGTACGGGCTGTTCGTCGCTCGACCACTTGCATCGTCTCCCAGTTTCGTTTCTGAAAATTGACCGTTCCTTCGTAACCCGAATGCAGACGAACGGCGAGAATTACGAAATCATCCGGACGATTATTATGCTGGCTCATAACTTCAAGATGAAAGTCGTCGCCGAAGGCATCGAAACCGATTGGCAGCTCGCGCAGCTTAGACAAATGGGCAGCGAGTTTGGACAAGGCTATTTATTTGCCCAGCCCGAAACTCTCGAGAAAGTGGAAAGTTGGCTGATGGCGGAAAAAGAAATTAGTCCGGCAATATACGAGCAAAAATTTAACAGTATGGAACTTATTAATTAAAATTAAATTCATTATAAAGCGGCTTCAGTCAATATACTGAAGCCGCTTTTTTTGCGGTTAAAGATTACCATTGAGGCTGTTGGCAATTTACAAAGGCAAAGTATTAAGATAGATTTTCAAATTTAATAACAGGGAGAAAAAATGACACAGGATAAAAACGATACTTTTAGAACGGACGGAAAAGACACGACCGAAACCGGCAGCGATATTCCGGGCGGCGACGGCACGATTTCCGACGAAGATATGCACCAGATTTCCGGCGGGAAAAAAGGCGCGAAAACAGGTCAAGACCATTCGACGGAAAACCGCGAAAATATGATGCCGACGAGCGGCGTCGGCGCAATTCAGGACAGCAGCGATACGTCAACCGACATTTATCACGCGGGAGACAACGAGGAGTAAACGATGGAATTTAAAGATACCGAATCACAGCTCGAAGGCATTAAGGAAATTTTTGCCGAAGCCAAGCGTGAAGACAATTGGGACACGAACGAACCGATGCTTTACAGCTATTATTTTGTTGATAAAGATGCGGACAAACTCGACAGTCTCGGCGTCGCGCTCGAAGAAAAGGATTTCGATTTTATCGGCGTTTACGAACTCGGCGATGAGGAAACCGACGAATCAACCGGCGAATTTTTATTGCACATTGATAAAGTCGAAGCGCACACGCCCGAATCGCTGGCGCAGCGCAACGTCGAATTTCAAAAGCTCGCCGACGAATACGGCATCGCCACTTACGACGGCTGGGAATTCGGCGAAGAAGGCGTCTATGACGAGGAAGAATTTCCCGACGAAATTGATGATGTCGAAAAGTAATTTAACTACAAATAGACACGGATAAACACGGATATAAAAGCGGATTAGACAGGATGAATGAAAACTTTTTCTTATACGCTTTTCGCGCTCGTCGCTTTTGCTTTTAATTCAATTCTCTGCCGGCTCGCGCTCGGTGCGGAAACGATTGACGCGGCGAGTTTTACTTTGATTCGCCTTGTATCGGGCGCGGCTGCGCTGATTGCGATTAGTTTGTTTTTTGATAGAAAAGAATCAAAGGAGAAACGCGGAAACTGGTTTTCCGCGTTTTTTCTTTTTACCTACGCCGTCTGTTTTTCGTTTGCTTATATTAATTTGACAACCGGAACGGGCGCGCTGATTTTATTCGGTTCGGTACAGGCGACAATGATTTTCGTCGCTCTTTTGAAAGGCGAGCGACCAAAAATCTTAGAATGGCTCGGTTTGATTTTCGCACTCAGCGGTTTAATTTATCTGGTGTTTCCGGGTTTGAGTTCGCCGCCAATTTTAAGTTCCGCGCTGATGGCGACTGCCGGAATTGCCTGGGGTTTTTACACTTTGCGCGGTAAGGGAAGCACAAATCCTCTAGCCGATACGTCAGGAAATTTCGTTCGTGCCGTTCCGATGATAGTTTTCGTCTCGTTGTTCTTTCTCTCGCAAATTCATTTGTCCTCAAAAGGAATTTTGCTTGCAATTTTGTCGGGCGCGATAACGTCCGGTATTGGTTATTCAGTCTGGTATGCCGTGCTGAAATCGCATACGGCGACGCGGGCGGCGATTTTGCAGCTTGCAGTTCCGGCGCTCGCCGGTTTCGGCGGCGTGATTTTTCTGGCGGAGGTAGTTTCGCTGCGATTAGTGTCGGCAAGCGTTTTGATTCTCGGCGGCATCTCGCTGGCGATTCTCGGGCGCAAGTATGGTAAAAGTAATGAAATTGATTAGAAATGAACTGCCGAATGGCTAAGACGAAAGGAAAAAGTGAAACCACAGATAGACACAGATGCACACAGATTTTTGAGAGTAATAAAATGGCTGTTATCTTGTATTTATCTGTGTTTATCCGTGTGAATCTGTGGTTAATAATTCTTAAAAATCCAAGCGTTTCGGTAACCAAAATTTAATTGAGAAATTCAGGTGAACAATCAAACTCCACAACGCCTCCAGAAAACGTCAAAATCCTGCGTTTCTGGCAGATGCTTTTTCTCGGCAAAGGCAATTTCCTGCGCCAACTCATCCACGCTTTTATCACCATCGCGCTGCGTCTTTTCTTTCGGCGCATCGAAGCCGGCGGCATTGAAAAAGTTCCGACTGACGGCGCGGTAATTTTTGTTCTGAATCATCCTAACGGTTTGATTGACCCCGCGCTCGTTTTTGTCTCGCTTTCGCGCCGCGTTTCGTTTCTCGCAAAATCTACGCTTTTTCCGATTGCCGCCGCACGGTTTCTCCTGGAAACGATGGAAGTTCTGCCTGTTTACCGGCAGATTGACGCAGGCGCGGATATGTCGAAAAATAAGCAGACGTTTGAAGTTTGCCACGGGCTTCTCGCTCAAAACCGCTGCATCGCCATTTTCCCAGAAGGCATTTCGCACGACGAAACCAAACTCCAGCCGATGAAAACCGGCGCGGCGCGAATCGCTCTGGGCGCGTTAGCCGTCGGCGAAGATTTACGAAAAAAAGGTTTGCGCATCATGGCAGTCGGGCTTTATTACACTTCCAAAACCGCGTTTCGCAGCGAAGCATTGATTCGTTACGGCGAGTTGATTGATGTCGAACCTGTCGAATTAGACGAAAACGGCGAGCCGCCGCGCAGAGAAGTTTTGCAACTGACAAGAAAAATCGAAACGGCTTTGCGAAACGTAACTTTGAATCTCGAAACGGCGGAAGAACTCGACGCGATTGTTAAAGCCGAAGCTCTTTTTTCTTCGGTTTATGAAAATCTTTTGTTCAAGCAAAACTTGACCGAGACATTTCAGCGTCTGCAAAATCTGGCGGAAAAATACAAACTATTGGGGAAAAACGAACCCGAAAAAATGCGTCTTTTGAACGAAAAAGTTTTGCGTTACGAAAACGAATTACGAACGAGCGGTTTGAGCGTCGAAAGTCTTTCAGTTTTGCAGCATCCGACGGCGTATGTTTTTCGCTATTTGATTTTGAGAATCATTCTTATACTTTTGCTCGCGCCGCTCTCGATTGTCGGCGCAGTCATTCATTCGCCCGCGTATCTTTTTTCCAACTTTATCGGCTTGATGTTTAAAACGCACGGCGACGACGCAGCCGGTTCGACTTATAAAATTCTCGCCGCCTGCGCGTTTATGCCGCTGACATGGCTGATTGCCGCCGGAATAATTTTTTACTTTTTCGGCTGGCAAATCGCGCTTCTTTCGATTCCCGCAACAATTTTATGCGGCTACGTCGCCTTGCGAAGCTCTGAAACGCTGATCGATATGCGCGTCTGGCTCAAATCCGCGTGGCTGTTGTTCCGCGAGCGAGCATTGTTTTTGCGTCTGCTCGTCGAAAGAGAAACTCTGCAAAAGGAAATCGGCGAATTGATTGAAAAATAACCGCCTGCATTTTTGCCGAAAATAATTCGAGCCGCTTTACGTCATAAACCACTCGCTGAAAATTTGCATAAGCAGCCAGGCATTGAGCGCCCCGATGACAACCGCAACGAAATAACTTAAAATCTTTTGCCAGAGCGGATTGACGAATTCGCCCATTTTTAATTTGTCGCTCGTGAACATCACGAGCGGAAAGACGGCGAAACTCAACTGCATACTGAGGACGACTTGACTGAGAATGAGCAGTTGCGTCGTTCCCGAAGCTCCGTAATAAAATGTAACGATGACGGCAGGGACAATCGCAATCAAGCGTGTAATCAGACGACGAAGCCACGGGCGAATGCGAATATTCAAAAAGCCTTCCATCACGATTTGTCCGGCGAGCGTTCCGGTCAAAGTCGAGTTTTGACCCGAAGCCAGAAGTGCGACGGCAAACAGAGTGCTTGCGCCGGAAACGCCTAAAAGCGGCGAGAGCAGTTTATATGCATCGCCGATTTCCGCAACTTCCGTGTTGCCGCTCGAATGAAACGCGGCGGCGGCGACAATCAAAATCGCCGCGTTAATAAAGAGTGCGAACATCAGCGCGACGGTCGAATCAATCGTCGAAAACTTTATCGCTTCGCGTTTGCCTTCCGGCGTTCGTTCAAAAGCGCGTGTCTGCACGATTGAAGAATGCAGGTAAAGATTGTGCGGCATCACGGTCGCGCCTAAAATTCCGATGGCGATATAAAGCATTTCCGGGTTGGTGATAACTTGCGACGAAGGCACGAATCCGCTCAAAATGCCGGCGACATCGGGCTGCGAGAAAATTATCTCCGCCGCAAAGCAGATGCCGACGGTGGCGACAAGTGTGATGACGACGGCTTCGAGCCAGCGAAAGCCGCGATTTTGCAGGAGCAGCAAAATCATTACGTCGAGCGATGTCAGCAAAACGCCGTAAATAAGTGGAATGCCGAACAGCAAATTCAGCGCAATCGCCGAGCCGATGACTTCCGCCAAATCGCAGGCGATAATGGCAACTTCGCACAAAATCCACAACACGAATGAAACAGGCGGCGAATAATGGTCTCGGCACGCCTGCGCCAAATCGCGCCCGGTAACGATTCCAAGGCGAAGCGCGAGACTTTGCAGCAATATTGCCATCAAGTTTGAAATCATAATGACGGACAGCAATGTATAACCGAAGCGTGCGCCGCCCGCTAAATCGGTTGCCCAGTTGCCCGGGTCCATATAGCCGACGGCGACCATATAACCGGGACCGGAAAAGGCGAGCATCTTACGCCAAAAGCCCAAACCTTTGCCGGCGGAAAGTGTAGCGTTTGCTTCCGGCAAACTCGGCTGCGGCGACTGTCTGCGCCAGCCGCTCAAAGGTTTTATTTCCGTTACTTCTGTATTCATAAAAAACTCCAGCTTGATACGTGGACAATTTGATTGCCGCACTTAATTTTATTTTGACTGTTTCTTAAACGGATGCTCGAAGCTCAGGTAAAGGAAAACTCCGCCTTTCCCGATGCTCGGTCCGACTCCAATCGGGAAAGCCACGCCCGGAACGATTTGCAAGCCGTTCTTAAAATTGTGCGCCCAGCGAACGCCGGGATTGATTAAAACTTCGTTTTCCCGACTTGTCCGGCGAAAGCCGACAACCTCTTCCATGTTGTTCTAAACGGCTTCGAGCAGCACGTTGAAACGCGAAGCCGCCAGCCAAACGATGCTTTGACCGAGATTGTAATCGACCGTTCGCGCCCGTTCGCCGAGAATGTTTCTGGCTCGCGGCGTGAAAGTCAAACCGGCGTTTGAATGCGCGACGAACTTTTTGGAAAGCTGAACGCTCACGGGCAAGTTAAATTGAAAGCCGACGCCGCCCGCGCCTCTCTCTTTTCTAAAATTTCCCGTCGGAAGCAGCAGCGAAAAACGCGGCGCGACGGCTGTTTTCTTATTGGCGACAAGTTGATAACGGTAATTTATCGCCGTGTCGCCGATGCCCCTTGCGCCGGAAAACCCGCCGACTTTTTGCATGGGCAAGGTAAAGCTGAGTTGATGTTTTTGATTCGGAACGGGAATTTCTTCGGTAAATGTATAAAGCCAGTCGCCGCCGCGCGTACGCGTAAAAGTGTTGATGTGCTGAATGACTCCGGCTTCCTGATTGTAAGCCTCTTCAATCAGAAAACTGTTGTCCTCAATCGGCGGATTTTCTTCCGCGCTCTGGGCGAAAACTCCAGCCGCGCTGGAAATCAACAACATAAACAGCAATAGAAAATTTCGTGTTATCGGCATAAATTCGTTAGTTCTCCAAAACTTGAAAATTGCCTTCGCGGCTCGGAATCGGGCTGCCGTGCGGACAGCTTTTGGGAAAGCCGAGAAGCGCGTCAATTTTTTGCTCAAACTCTTCCGAAATATGATGTTCGAGACGTTCGGCTTCGTCGTGAACTTGCTGCGAGTCGTATTTCAGAACTTTCCACAGAAACAGTTCGAGCAGGCGATGACGGCGCACGATGCGCAGCGCAACTTCCCGTCCTTTTTCGGTTAGACGAACGCCATAATAAGGCGTGTGCGCGACCAGCGATTGACGCTCCATCTGTTTGAGCATTTTGGAGACGGCTGGCGGGCTGACTCCTAAGAGCGCCGACAAATCATTTGTTCCGGCTTCCAAATTTCCTTCGGCGCGGCGTTCCGACAAACTCCAAATTGCCTTTAAATAATCTTCCTTTGAAGTCGTTACCTTTTTTTTCGGCTGAATTATCGTCATCTTTAAAATTGAACTATGGTTAAGTTCTGCTGTAAAAATTTTTAACCTAAGTTAATAATAAAACCAAAAAAATTATTTTGGCAAATCGGCAAGCGAATAAATTTTATTTTTTTCGCTTGCCGATTATAATTTCAAGGTTTTTACTTTCTAATAAACAAACCGGCGATTGCCAAAACTTCTTCTTTTGACAAAGGCTCGTCAAATGCCTGCGAAGCGATTTTGGCGTTTAAGTTCGGCAAACTTGCGACATCGACGGTGCCTTGCTTCGTATTGCCGTCGCCGTTGTAAACCGGCTGCGTCGGCGCAGGCAAAGTTCCGCGCGAATCGCCGACAATCCAGGGCGTTTCTCCGCGCAGGTGCCTGACCATCGCCGCGTGTCTGGCTTCGACCGAGTGAATCTGTAAGGCGGTCGTCAAGATTTTAGCGTTGCCTTTCAGTTTTCCCGCCTGACCTTTGTAGGCGCGAACGCCCGTGTCTTCAAAAGCCTGCGAAACGGCGAGAAAAGTTTGATAGTTGCGAAAAACATCGGCAAACGCGCCGCCCGCCGTGAAATCAAAATTCGGTTTAGCGACGGCTTTGCTTCCCAGCACGGAGCGAAGAAGATTGACGTGCGCCGTTTCGTGTTTGCTGATTTGTTCGAAAACGGCGCGCGTTTCCGCCGGAATCAAACCGCTTGAGCCGAGCGCCGTGCGGTAAAACTCGTCTTCGAGAAATTCGAGCGTCAGCGCGAAATTCAAAACGTCGACTATTTTTCCGGGCAATTTATTATCCTGACCGAAAGCCGCGCCCGCCAGCGCACCAAAGGAAATAATTGTCGTTGCCGCCGCGCCCGCCATATTTTTGGCTCGCTCAATCGGCTCGCGCCGCGCGGTCATTTCGTTGATGTAATCAGGTTCGATTGATTCGAGTAGCGGTAAATTATTGTTTTCCATAGTCTTCTCCTTTTATGCTTTCGGCTGCGGCAGCCGGGCGATTGAAACGGGCGTCACGACAAACGGTTTAATTACAGCCAGAGCCTGCGCCGGCGTGCGTGCCGGGTCTAAGCCGGTTGCGGGGTCGGTAATGTCGTCGCCTGCAAAAAACGCGGACATCGGGCGCTGCAAATCGCGCAAAATTGCCGCGTGCCTGGCTTCGACCGAAACGAGTTTGCCCGCTATCAGCAGAAACAAAGGATTTTTCAGCAATTGTCCTCCGCCGTTGAGCGCTGCCGTGCCGTTGTCTTCAAACATCTGCGCGGTTTGCAGAACACTTTGACGGCTGTTGAAATTAACAGACGTGAAATTTACCTGCAAAGCGGGAATCGCCTTTTTGCCGAGCTGCGCGCGGAAAAACTCGCGGTGCGCGATTTCGTTGTCGCGGATATCGGTTAAAATTGCGCTTTCTTCTGAAGTCATACTCGCGTAGCGCGTCGCCATCACCTGCGTGTAAAACGCCGCTTCAAGCTGTTCGTTCGCGTAGACGAAATTCAAAATGCCGATGTCGCCTTTGCCGACATCGACCACGCCCGCTTTGTCGTCGTCAATCGGCAAACCCGAAAAAGCCATTTTCGCGCTGAGTTTTTCAGGACTGAGCGCGCCGAATGCAAATGCAGTTAAAGCAGCGGCACTGGAATACTTTAAAAACGTTCGCCGCGAAGCCAATTTTTCAGCCGCTGCTTCGAGGTTATTTTCCTCGTTATTAGACTTAAGAACTTTTGTCATCTTCTCCTCCGAATATAATTTGTTCAAACCGAGTTCAAACTAAAAAGTAATTTTCAACCTTTACAATTTACACAAGCTCTGTTTCAGAAAAAATTACCAGTAAGTAGGCAATTCATTATCCATAACAACGCCTATCTTTTCATTCGCTTGTTTTTTGCGAATAGATTCAGCTAATAAGGAAAATATAACACATAAAGTTCTTGATATTGATAACAATTTAACTACAGAGTTGAAAATTAAACTTCGCGGGTAAATTTAAAATTTTATAAGGAAGCTGACGAGCGGAAAATCGGGAAATATCTTATAACAAATTATGAATTATTCATTCGTCAAAACCAGCACCGGGTCGATGTCCGAGGCGCGCCACGCCGGGTAAAGCGCACCGACGAGACTGCCGCCGATGGCAATAATAATCGCCGTTAGAATCCAGCCGCGACTGAATTCAAACTGCAAATCGAAACTCGCTTGAATAATGTATGAAGTCAGAACCGAGACGATAAAGCCGAGTAGCGTGCCGAGAATGCCAATCATCAGCGCTTCACCCTCGATAACCTTGATGATAAAGGATTTCGACGCGCCGAGAGATTTCAAAATGCCGATTTCCTTGCGCCGTTCGGTAATAGTCGTATACATCGAAAGAAGGACGAAAATTGTCGAGACAAACGCGCCGAGTCCGACCAGAACGCGCAAAAATGTGTTCAAAGCCGGAATGCGGTCTTGCGCGTCAATCACCAAATCGCGCGTTTGAGAGACTGTATTACCGGGTAACTGACGGCTAATTCGAGCGGCGACCGCTTCGACATCCGCGCCGTCCTTTAGTTTGACCAGAATGTAGGTGCATTTGTTCGGCGATTCGAGCGCGTCCTGCATCGCGGCGAGCGACATTTTTATGCGCGCACCCGACGGCGGCGCGAAAACGCCGACGATTTTATATTGCTTGCCGAATATTTCAATCGCATCTCCGAGTTTATATTTATCTTCGCGCATTTTGCGTTCGTCCAAAATAATTTCATCGATTGCGGTCGCGGCGCGTCCTTGGACGATTTGCAAATTGTTCATTTCGGCGAAAGGCTGCCACTCAACGCCGTCGAGCTGCTGGAATCCCCAACGCTCCTTTGTGTTCGGCGTGATGTAGCGAATTACGGGGACGGCTGATTTAACGCCTTCGATTTCGAGCAGCCGGTCGACATAAGTCGTGCTGACGTTGGCGTTTGAACTCTGCATCTCCATCGCGCCCGGGCGGGTGAAAAAGATTTCCGCTTCCAGATTAAAAGCGCGTTTCGCCATATCGTCGGTGACTCCGCGCGCCAAGCCCGTAAAAAGAACGATGAGAACGACGCCGAGCGCGACGCCGACGATACTTATCAAGGTGCGAAACGGGCGCGTTTTTAAGTTGGCAAAAACTAATTCGAGCATCGGTTACTTCTCTAAAACTCCGTTCGCAAAATCGAAATTCTCCGATTTTTCCGTATTGGTAAATAAATCTCGACGTCTCTGGAAATCTTCGTATAATTTATCGTAGGTGGCAAAGAGAAAATCCGTCGATTTTTCGCGCGTGTTGTCGCGGGCAGTTTCGAGAGCCTTGGCGATTTTACTTTGGGTCAAATCTTTATCGCCAATGATTTCACGCACCGCGAGGGCAAAATTTTCCGCTGTCGGCTCGACCAGCCAGGCGTTTTCGTTTGAAGCGTAAGACAGAATTCCGCCCGAGTCGGGCGCGAGCGTCGGCGCGCCGGAAGCCATTGCTTCGAGCGGCGCGATGCCGAACGGTTCGCGCGGATTCGGATGGACGAAAACGTCGGCGTTGGCGTAATAATCCGACAGAGTTTCTTTGTCTAAATGTCCAAGTTGAATGATTTTATGCGGAATTCGTTTATCGGTTTCCTCTTTCAACCAATCGCTTTGCGGTCCCGCGCCGGCGACTAAAAGTCTGTAATCGGTTTCCGTATCTTTTGCCAGAATTTCCATCATTTCAGGCAGAAGACCGATATTTTTTTCCGGCGAAATTCTACCGGCGTAAAGCAAAACGACTGAATTTTCGGGAACTCCGGCACGCTCGCGCATCTCGCGTTTTGTTTCGGCGGACAGACGATTCGGGTTAAATCTCTCGGCGTCGACGCCACGCGGACAAACGAAAATTCTTTCTTCAAACGGGACGCGCGGCGCTTTAAATGTTCGCCAGCACCAATTGAAAAACCAATCGGAACGACCCGGATTTTTTGATTTTTCGACTGATTCGTAAAATTCCCGCGCCGTATATGGCGAATTGGCGATGTGATAATCAAAGCTCGGAAAATTATAATTGCCCATCACGCGCCTGGCGAACCATTTGGCAAAATTGCCGCTCGACAGAAACGAGCCGATATTATCGTCCATTCGCTCGCACGAAAAATGGACGAGCGGCGGTCTGCCGAGTTCTCTGAATTTACCGATGCGAATCATCGCGCCGAGCATCGAGAGCGTGTATTTGTCGGTAACTTCGACAATATCTGGATTTTCAATTAGCAGAATTTTGCGGATAATCGAATCGCCCGGCATATATTGCCACGGCATTATTATCCGGTAGCGTTTATCGAAAACCGGCGAAAATTTTGCGGGAACGTAATAAATTTTGGCGTAATCGTTGATTTCTTCGATGTCTTCCGTTTCGCCCGGCACAATCAGGCGTACAAAACGCCGGTGACGTTCGGCGGCGGCGAGCAAATTATTAAAAGACGTGCTGATTCCGCCGGAGTTCTTGTGATAATAATTCGTGATATGAACTGATTTTAGAGGTTTATTGCTCACTTCTCTGCTTTAAAGATTATGATCTCAATTGCCGACGTTAACCGACAAGTAATTTTTTAGTTAGACGTTTTCAAGCGATTTCAATGTCCGGTATAAAAAGATCGTCGCTAAAACACTATTGATTACCAAAAAAATCATCCCGTCTACTCCCCAAAATTTCACCAAAAATATTTCGCGTCCGCCGTTATGCGTCCAATACGGTTTATTGACAATCGCCCAGCCGAGCAATTGCGCGAAAATTCCGAATGCTGCGACACCGACAATAGCGCGAAAATATTCGGCACGCCGCAGCATTTTGGCGATTTCAAGCGGGATAAACGCCATAAACTCAAAAATTAAACGCGGGAAATGCGCAAAATCGCTCCAAATCGATTTGCTTGCCGCATCGCCGACAATCATTACGTCGCGGCGCATTATAAACAGACTGAACAACGCCGACAAAATCGAGATGCAAATCGAACGGACGATAGCGACATCGGTGTGGTCGGCGGTCTGTGTAAAATAGACAAATCCGGTTTGCACCAGATACTCGAAAACGTGGCTGATGACCGGCACAATCAGCAAAATCGCCAGCAGTGCTTTCCAAGCCGGTTCGACACGTCGAAACGCCTGAATCAACGCGCCGCCGACACCGGCAAAAACGAAGCGAAAAATGAATTGAGCAAGTGCCGCACCGAGCGCGAGTTTAATACTTTCGCGCCCGACCAGATAAGTAATCAGAAAAATCGGCGCGCGCAGCGAACTGCTCATTATCGCGCCTTTGTAGTTCCAGTGCCGGACGAGCTGCGCTGGGTCGCGCCAGACGCCGAGCAGAGCTTCGCCGATAGTTTTGGTCGGAACGTGCGGCATTGTTTCAAATGTCATTTCTTTCATATCGAAGCATCGGCGTTTGAATTATTTTCTTCCTGTTGAATTCTGTAGCATACGTCGTAGGCTTGATAAACCTTTTCAAAAACCGCGTCCCACGAACGCGAACGCGCAAACTCGCGCGCGGCGTGTTTCATTTTCGCTAACTTCTCAGGGTCTTTCATCAATTCTAATGAAAATTTAACAAAATCTGCCAAATTTTTAGCGACAAACCCTGTTTCGCCTTCGCGGACAATAAATTTCGGACCGCCTTGCCCGGTTACGATTGACGGAATGCCCGAAGCGTTGGCTTCCTGAATGACGTTTCCGAAAGTGTCCGTTTTCGATGGAAACACGAAAACGTCCATATTAGCATACGCTTCGGACAATCGCCCGCCGTCGAGAAAGCCCGTAAACTCGGCGTATTTCAAATTTTTCTCCAAAAAGCCGCGTTCGCTGCCTTCGCCGACGACTAAAAATTTAAAGTTCGTTTGACCGGCGGCAATCAATTTTCTTTCCAGTTCAACCAGCAAGCCGACGTTTTTTTCGGCTCGCAGCCTGCCGACAAAGCCGAAGCGAAAAATACCGTCGCGGACAGTTCTTTTAGCGGGCGAGAAAACTTCCGTGTCGACGCCGCGAATCATTAAAAAAGCCTTGCGCTGCGTGCCTTTGCTTAAAAGGTCAACCAATTCCCGGTTCGGCGCGAGAATAACTTTCGGGATTTTGTAATACAGAACCGAACCGCGCAGAATTTGCTTTTCGGCTAGATTCGTTATTTTGGAAGCGGCTGAATCCGGCAAAAAACTGAACATTTTCGCAAGGCGATGGGCGGCGAATTCGTGAATGTTCGTGTGCCAGGAACCGAGTACCGGTATTTGCAGTTTCCAGCCCAGATACGCGCCGATGATACTGACATCGTTTAAGCCTGTAATGTGCAGAACGTCGGCGCGAAACTTTACCAGTTCGCGCAACACGCGGTTTGTATGTCGTTGAAAAAGCGGGTCGTAAGCCAAATCCTCGTCCAACTTAAAAGAGACTGGCGAGCGTTTAAGCGATAAATAAGTGAAGTTTTCGTCTTGAGTAATTTCGTTTTTTTTACCGGCGTAAACGCACAAAAAAGGATAACCGTTTTTTTTGGCATATCCGACCAATCTCTGACTTGTCATTGCCGCGCCGTTGACTTCAAGGAACGAATCCGGGAAAAAGGCGACTCGCAATTTTTCATTCATGACCATTAAAAATAAATTGACAGTTGCCTATAAACAAACAGCAACTGTCAAAGCAAAATAATAATTATACCTGACAAATTAACCAATGCGAAATTACATCCAATTTCGATTTGCCGTCGATTAGCTCAATCTTAAAACCGTGTCTAATTAAGCTGAGAATTTGCGCGACTGCGACTGTACCGCTGTAATCGCCACCGCATCGACAATATCTTCGGCTTTGCAGCCGCGCGAAAGGTCGTTGCACGGTTTGTCCAAGCCCTGCAGAATCGGACCGATTGCCGTCCCGCCCGTCAGTCTTTCGGTCAATTTATAGGCGATGTTTCCGGCGTTCAAATCGGGGAAAATAAGCACGTTGGCTTGCCCCGCAACATTTGAGCCTGGCGCTTTCGAGGCGGCGACCGACGGAACCAAGGCGGCGTCTGCCTGCAGTTCGCCGTCGATTTCGAGTTCTGGAAAACGCGCACGCGTCGTTTTAACGGCTTCGAGAATTTTATCGACGAATTGATGTTTCGCGCTTCCTTTTGTCGAAAACGAAAGCATCGCCACTTTCGGTTCGACGCCGAGCAAAGCGCGGCACGAATCGGCGGAAGCGGCGGCAATCTCGGCTAATTCTTCGGCGGTCGGGTCGATTACCACGCCGCAGTCGGCGTAAATCATCGCGCCTTCGTAACCGAAACTTCTGTCCGGCACGACCATTAGGAAAAACGACGAAACGATTTTAAAGCCTTGTCGCACGCCGACGCATCGCAAAGCTGCCGCCACCGTGTGCGCGGTCGTGTTCGTCGCGCCAGCCACTGAACCATCGGCTTTTCCAAGTCTAACCTGCAAATTTCCGAAATAAAGCGGGTCTTTAACGGTTTGCTCGGCTTCTTCGAGCGTGACGCCTTTCGCCCGTCGCAATTCGTGATAAAACGTCGCCGTTTTGCCGAATTCGGAAGATTTAAGGTAATCGAGAATTTCGACACCATTCAAATTGACGTTCGACGCTTGCGCTGCCGCGCGAATCTTTTCTCCGTCACCGAGCAGTGTGATTTTTGCGATTCGGTTGCGGACACACATTTCGGCGGCTTGCACCGTGCGAACGTCTTCACCTTCGGGCAAAACTATATGCTGTTGATTTGACGCGGCTTGAGCGCGAATTTTTTCGAGTATCATAATTCATTTATCATTTATCATTTATCATTTATCAAGTCCGATTCGATGTTTAATGTTAAATTTTCAACGGTAAATATAAAGGCTTGCCGAAACGCTTCCTATTCACTAGACTGTAACAAATCAAAAAATGGAGCGAAACAAAATGAGCGAAATTGAAAAAGCGCGAACGCAAAAACCGGCGCGCCGCGAAAAAGCTGAAATGAAAGACCGGATGAAGAATATGCTGATGTTTTTACCGAATATGGTAAAGCTCGTCGGCAAACTCCTTGCCGACAGACGCGTGCCGATGGTCGATAAGGCTTTGTTTGCCGGCGCGCTTGTCTACGTCGTGATGCCGCTCGATTTTATCCCTGATTTCCTGCCGTTTATCGGACAGGTTGACGACACATATCTGGTTGCTTTGACGCTTCTCAGATTGATTAACCGCTCGGATGAAACGATTATCCGCGAACATTGGCGCGGCGGCGGCGATATTGTCTCGCTCGCGGGTTCGATTGCGAAACTCGCGCCGATGCTTCTTCCAAAGAGAGTCGCGCGCGTTCTCTCGACCGAAGTTGAAATGACCGCTTCGGGCAAAGCCCTGCAAAATATTTCTAAAAAAGAAGCGTTATTCATTGAAGTTTCTGGAAAGGAAAACGAAAAGGTCAAGATTGCTTCGCCGTCGTAAAAATCATTTCAAATAAAAAAATAAAAGAGCGGCAAAGCATTACATAATGCCTGCCGCTCTTTCAATTTCTAGCGTAAAGAAAATAATTATCTGCCGATGCTAAATGGCGAATACATCGTGCTGGTCGGTTGCAAAACGTCAGTATCTTCAATTGTGACAAACAAACCGAAATCTTTCAGAGCAGTTTCGCCGCGAATTTCGCCTTCCTGACGCGCGCCGGTGTTCACGATTTGTCCGATTTTGGTATATGTTTTATCGGCTCCAACCGCCCACAAAACATAGCGTTTTTGCTTTGGAGCTAATTTCAAATCGTCGAAACGCATTTTTATCTGCGATGTTCCATCTTTGCGCGCCTTGATGTACGCCTTTCCTTTGAGTCCCTGCAAATCGCCGGAGAAATTAATTCTTGTCTCAGTCGTTTTGCCGCTAAAACTCGGAACGCCGAGCAGAGGAACTTCATAAGTCGAACTTACTGTTTGGGTACCTGCTACTTGTTTTCCCATTCCGGTTGGACTAGTCACCCGATTATTCACAACTGCATAACCTTTCGGCACGGCACTGCGGAAAACGACCGTCGAGTCATTGCCGATAGTCGTCAAACCTTCAGTCGGTGAAAGCACCAGCATAAATTTATCCATCGGTGTTTTAAAGCTGACCTGACTTGCCCCGTTTGTAACACCAGCCGGTCCCAGCAGAGTTACCGCGCCCGAAGGGTCAACAGCGTAAACGTAATAATTTGAAGCATCTGCCGGCAGTCCCGATAAATCGAGATTAACAGTCGTTTCATCACCCGCTCGCATCACGCGAGCCATACCTTTAGCACTGCTCATACTCATTCCGGGCGTTAAATTAACCATTACTTCTTTGCCGACCGGATATTCAATCACGCTGTATGAACCGTCGGGATTCTGCGTAACCGTCGTTTTTGTCGTGGTAGTCGTAGTTTTAGTTGCGTCCTGAGCAACACCAGTCAAAGCGGCGGATAGTATTAAACCTCCGCTGAATACCAACAATTTATTCTTTAACATAAAGGTCTCCTTTTTAGTTATTGTCTTATTAAATTTAATTCGCCTGTTGGGGAGAGAGCGAATTTGCAAATTATGAAGATTGTTTGTGCAAAAGGTATGCCAAAGCAACAAACTCTTTGGTTGACTAATTTTAGAGGAAAGAGGTTTGTCTATTGAATCTCTTTTCGTTTAGCGGTGTAACGAAATACGACACAAAATTCAGCACAAAATAAAAGCGATGAACTTTAAACGCTCACTGCTTTTACAAATCTTTGTAAATCGTTTGAAGATTTTACGAAAAATCAGCTTTTGAAAATGTCTTTAGCCTTTTTTCTAATTTGAAATGAAATCTCCCTTAACCGGCGAATATTCGGTCTTCGCTTCGGTTTTGTTTTCACGTTTGACGTTCAGTTTTTCAAAAAAGACTTTCATACTCGTTTCATCGGCAAAAAACGGCGCGTCTTGGAATTGGTAATGCAGATGCGGCTCACTCGAATTTCCCGAATTTCCGCAAAGTCCGATGATTTGCCCTTTCTTGACTTTATCGCCGACTTTGACGCGAATCGAATTTTGTTTGAAATGCGCGAAAAGTGAATATTCGCCGTCGGTGTGTTTGATTATCAACAGATTTCCCGGAACATACATTCGATTCATTTCGCCAGGCGCGTTATCTTGAACGCCGTCAACCGCATAAGTCACCATACCGTCGGCAGGCGCGATGATTTCCTGTCCGAAAGCGTAATAATCTTCGTTTGTCTTACCGTCGGTCTTGTGTGTTTTGCCGTTCTCGCCGACTCTTAAAATATCAAAAGCAAAACGCTGATTCGGCGCGTCCTGATGCTGATTCTGTTCAGCCGTGTCGCCGCCCCAGACGACAAACCATTCGCCTTTGAACGGCAGCGCGAGCTTTGTTTGGTTGCGGCTGTTATTTTTCGGTTTCGGCGGCTCCGGCGGCGATAGTCGCAAACCGCCGATTTTTCCCTGCGCGTCGAGTGTGACGAGCAAATTCAATTTGCCGCGTTCAAATTCGCCGGGAAATATGGCAGCAGCCGGAGCGACAAATTTCGGCGAACCGAGTTTTATGATTTTACCGAATTGAGTCTGAGTTCCGTCGATGAACGCTTTGAATTTCTCGGACGTAATTGCCGCACTCATTTCGGAATTGAATTCCTTTTCAATTCGCGCGGAATCCTTCGCGTTATAAGCCGCGACGAACATTTCGGCGGCTTTTTGAACTTTTTCCTGATTTGTTTGCGCCAAAATCGTCATCGAAAACAAAGCGCACAAAATCGTAAAGTTTAATATCTTCATAATTGACGATTTATTTAATCTCCAATTCAAAAGGCAACATCATCATCGCTTCGCCGTTTTTCATACGGTCGAAAATTTCCGCGTAACGCAGAGCACGGCGCGCGTCTTCGGGCAAAGATTCGATTATCGCCGATTGCGTCTGCTGTTTTTTGACTTCGGCAAACACGCTGGCTTCGCCGCCGAAATACTGGCTGAAAAGCGATTCCGATTCGGGATACGTAACTCGTCTGACTTCCTTTTCAGCGGGAATTTTCGCCATATCTTTGGCGATGGCGATGGCTTTTTCGAGTCCGCCGAATTCGTCGACCAGACCGTTTTGCTTGCCCTGTGTTCCCGTCCAGACGCGACCTTGCCCGATGGAATTGACTTCTTCATCGGTTTTTCCGCGACCTCTGGCGACTTTCGGAACGAAATCGCCGTAATAAATTTTGTTTGCCTGGTCTTGCATCTTGGCGCGTTCGTCTGCGTTCCATTTTTCGGTTTCACGGAATATTCCGGCGTTCTTGCCACGCATCACGTATTCATTAGACACGCCGAGCCAGTCGTATAAACCTCTGACGACCGGTTTGCCCATAAAAACGCCGATTGAGCCAGTGACGGTCGAAGGTTCGGCGACGATTTTATTGGCGTTGCAGGCGATATAGTAACCGCCGGAAGCGGCGACATCACCCATCGAAACGACGAGCGGTTTTTTCGCTTTCGCGTTTTCGAGCGCGTGCCACATCAAATCCGATGCGAGAGCCGAGCCGCCCGGCGAATCGACGCGCAAAATAATCGCTTTGATTGTCGGATCGTCCGCCGCGTCGTTGACGGCTTCGATAATCGTATCCGAGCCGACCATTTCGCCGCCGAACGGGGAATTTTTTGATTTGCCGACGTTTATCATCCCGGAAGCGTAAACGACGGCGACTCTTTCGCCTTTGTCCAAGCCGAGCGAGTCTGCAGGAACGTCGCGGTATTCATTGCCACTGACGGTTCGCAGTTTATCGTCGGCTTTGTAGCCGAGCCGATTTTTTAGTTCTTCGTAAACTTCATCACGATATTTCGCGCCGTCAATCAAACCGATTTGCTGCGCTTCGACCGCGTGATACGGCGCGTTGTCGACGATTGTTTTGACATCTTCGATTGATTTTTTGCGGTCTTCGGCGATGCCGCCGGTAAAACGCCCATAATATTCGTCTAAAACCGCGTTGATGACTTCGCGCTGCGCGTCCGACATTTGCTTTTCCGTGTATTGGTCGGGCGCGTTTTTGTATTTACCGATTTTGATGACTTCCGGTTCGATGCCGAGCTTGTCGAGCGAGCCGCGATAAAACATCGCGTTTGCCGCGAAACCGTTGACGTATAAATCACCGGCGGGCGGCATAAAAACCCGTTCGGTCGCCGACGCGATGTAATACTCTTTATTCATTCCGAGTTCCATAAATGAATAAATCGGCTTGCCGGAAGCGCGAAAATCCTTTATCGCGTCGCGCAGTTCGTCGGCTTTTCCCCAGCCGATTTGCGGAAATTCGATGTCGAGCAAAACAGCGTTGACGCGATTGTCGACTTTGGCTTTGCGAAGCTGTGTCAGCAGACCGGTAAAAGATTGCGGCTGTTCAAATTTGAAAATTTTCGCCCATTTATTTTCGGGAACATAATCGTTCAAGCTGCCTGAAATCTTCAAAACCAAAACGCTGTTGTCCGGCACGTCCGGTTTGCCCAGTGATTCCGCCAAAAGAGCGATTCCGATAATTGCGACTAAAATAATGGTGAATGCGCTGGCGACGATGATAAGCAGTATTTTTGCTGTTTTTGATATTGCCATTTTTATAATTATTACTCCAAAAATTGCTTTAGATTTTCGCGCTAATGCGATAAATCTTTTACTTTTACGTTTCAGATGCGGAAAAGGTTTGAATCAATATGAATAAATGTCGCCGCAAAGAAACGGCTGACACAGAGAAATTTAGATAAAACTTTGCGTTTATCCGTCGATTGAAAATTTTAAGTCTTTGTATTCTTTGAGTTTCCGTGTTGAAACCTTTTTCAAAAAAGCGATTTCTGCGTTTCCAAGCTAGCGGCGTCAATCGTTGTTTGCCCGAATAATTCTTTTAACTTGTTCACGCTGGCGGGCGCGAAACCTTCGTAAAAATTGCTGAAATAGATGTAAATAGTTTTGGCTTCCAGACGTTCGATTTCCTCTTTCCACAACTGTAAGTGTGCGTCCTGCGGACGAACAATGCGGTCGAAAGTCGTCAAATCCCGCTCGCCCATAAAGCGTATGTAAGAAAAATTCGCCGTCTTTTTTGCCATCGCGTCAAACATCATCTGACGCGGAATCCAGCTTCCTTCAACCGGACAAACGGCGACATTATGTTTTTCGAGTTCGTCAAACGTCCAATCGATTAGCCATTCACGATTTCTAAATTCAATTGCAAAGCGAATCTTTTTAGGAAGTTCCGCTAAAAATTCGCGCAGCGCTTGAGCATTTTCTTTTGACGATTCAAAATTCGGCGGAAGCTGAATTAAAATCGCGCCGAGTTTTTCCTTAAGCAGTGAAACTCTTTCGCAAAATTCGTGCAGAAGCGGAAACGAAGGTTCGCGCAAACTGTATTCGTGCGTTATTTCCCTCGGCAGTTTTAGCGAAAATGAGAATGTTTCCGGCGTTTTCTTGTACCAATTTTCGACGCTCGAACTCGCCGGAATCGCGTAAAATGTCGAATCTACTTCAATTGTATCGAACATTTTCGCGTAAATTTCGAGCATCTGCTCGGAACGCGTTCCGCGCGGGTAAAAAACCGTCTCGCTGCCCGCCTTCGTCGACCAATCGTCGTAGTTCCAACCCTGACAGCCAATTTGGATTTTGGATTTTAGATTCCGGGCTTTGAATTTCTTCTTTGGTTTTTTATCTGTGTCCATCTGTGTTTATCTGTTGTTAAAAAATTTTTAATTCGTTTCGTTTATCTGAAGTCGCCCGGTCAAACTCGCAATCACGGTTACTAATTCATCCGGTTCGACCGGTTTAGAAACGTGATTTTGAAAACCGCTCGACAGTGCGCGCATTCGGTCTTGAGCCCGGGCGAAACCGGTCAACGCGATTGCCGGAATGTCTTTCAGGTTCGCATCGGACAGCGTGCGGACTTGCCGGATAAAAGAATAACCGTCTTCGTCGGGCATTCCGATGTCGGAAACCAGCACATCGGGATTTTTATCCTGCAATTCGGTAAAACCTTCGGCGGCGGAGGCGGCACTGATTACGGTCGCGCCGTAAAAAGTTAAAGATTGCGTCAGCAGTTGACGCGTGTCCTCTTCGTCGTCAACGACTAAAATCAAAAGACCCGAAAGACTTAATGACGATTCAGTTTCCGACAAATGCGTTTTGTATGCGGTTTTAGTTTCACCGTCTTCGTTCGGCGAAGCGGTCAGCGGAAGTTTAACGACAAAAGTCGAACCCTTATTTTCTCCTTCGCTGAAAGCGTGAACCGTGCCGCCGTGCATCTCCGTGATGTGCCGGACAATTGCCAGACCTAACCCTAGACCGCCGAATTTTCTGATGCTCGAGGCGTCCGCCTGCCGGAAACGGTCAAAGACGTGCGGCAAAAATTCTTCTTTGATGCCGACGCCCGTGTCTTTGACGCGAAGCTCGACGAAATCGTCGGTACGCTCGATTTCCAATCTGACCAAACCGTCGTTCGGCGTAAATTTGATGGCGTTCGACAGCAGATTCCAAATAACTTGCTGCAGACGATTCGGGTCGCCGGAGATGTGGCTGACCACCGCATCCTCTTTTATTTCGAGCGTGATGCCTTTGGCTTCCGCTGCTGGACGCACGGTTTCGAGCGCCGATTCGACAACGTTAATCGGCTTAATCGTCATCACCTCCAAACGCAATTTCCCGGAAATTATCCGCGACACGTCGAGCAAATCTTCAATCAAGCGATTTTGCGCTTCGGCATTGCGGACAATCGTGCTGACGGCTTTCGCGGTCGTCGCTTCGTCGAGCTTTCCTTTTTCCATCAGTCGTCCCCAACCCAAAATCGAGTTGAGCGGCGCGCGCAGTTCGTGCGAAACGGTGGCGAGAAATTCGTCGCGCATCCGGTTGGCGATTTCCGCGTCTTTGCGGGCGGCTTTTTCGTTTTTAAGCAATCTTTCGCGTTCGTCTTCCGCTTCGCGGCGTTCGGTAATGTCGCGCGAAGTCGAAATCAGACGGCTCGGCTTTCCCTCGGCGTCAAAAACCGGCGATAGAGAAACGTCCCAATATTTTACAGTTCCCCGCCCGGTTTTGCAGAAACCTTCAAAATGCGCGGATTTTCCTTTTAATGCTTCTTGCAGGGCTTGATAAGCCAATTCATTTTCGTCGCCTTCCCAGAAATCAATCCATTGCTTGCCGATAAACCGGCTCGAATCATCGATTTCCATTAGACATAAGCCGTTTGTATTGACGGCGCGCAAAGTTCCGTCGAGTTCCAAAACCTTGATGCAGTCCGGGCTGTTTTCAAATACACTGCGGTTAAATTGTTCGCTGTTTTTAAGCTCGGTTTCGGCTTTTTTACGGTCGGTGATGTTGATGTGCGAGACAGCCGCGCCGCCCGCCGCACCGCGCATCGCGCTGACCTGTAATAAAAACCAGCGTTCTTCTTCTGGCGAATGACACGGATATTCAAAGGAAAAGCCGGTTTTTGCACTGTTCAGAACCGCCCGCAGATTTTCCAGAATCTTTTTTGTATCCGCCTCAAAAGCCTCCGAGCTTTCGCAGACCTTTAAATAATTCTGCCCGATTCCGGTTGAGGCAGCTTGCCCTTCGACGCAGTTGGCTTTAGCGAAATCCTGCCACGCTTCGTTGACGGCGACGATTACTCCGTCTTTATCAAGCACGGCGATGTGTGCCGAGAGCGAATCGAGAATCGCGCGGGTGAAATTTTCGCGCGCGCGCAGAGAGTTTTCAAATTCCTTGCCGTCGGTCACGTCGCGGCAGTTGCCGACGATATGTATGATTTCGCCTTTTTCGTCAAATTGCGGCTGTCCGGTGCAGTGATTCCAGCGCAGCGAACCATCCGGCATTTTAACGCGAAACTCGGCACTGAGGTTCGCGCGTTCAGTAATTGATTTCTGAAACAGTTTTTCGACGGTAGGAAAATCTTCTTCGTGAATTTGGCTAAAGGCTTTTTCACCCGAACCGTCGAAATCGGCGGAGGAAAGACCGAATAGCGATAAGCTGCGCTCGTCGATTTCAACCCGGTGCGTTTTCGGGTCTAATGTCCAGGTTCCCAGACTTCCGGCTTCGAGCGCGATTTGGCGTCGCGTCTCGGCTTGCTCGCGCTTTCTTATCTGTTCTTTTAATTCCTCGTTGCTCGCCGACAATTCCAACGTTCTTTTTTCGACGCGCGCTTCCAAATTTTTATTTGAATCGCGCAGTCCGCTCTCAGCCGAATGTCGTTTTCGAGTTTCACGAAAGATGGCGAAATTGGCGAGTCCGAGACACAAAACTCCGCCGAAAGTCGCTATGTATAAAATAGACAAAGTATTACCGATGCTTTTATTGAGTTCGTCTTCGCGTTCGCTTAAAAGCCGGTTTTCTTCGTCTTCCATCCTTTTAACCGAAAGTCGCGCCTCGTCCATTATCCTTTTGCCTTCGCCCGTTGCGGTTTTCGCGCTCGCCGCCGCCAAACCTTGCGTCCGGCGCAATTCGATAACTGTTTTATTAAAACTTAACTTGTCCGTCACCAGATTTTGCAGTTTTTCAAGTTCCGCCGTTTGTTTCGGATTATCGGCAATCAATCCGCGCAGTTCGGCAAAATCGTCGTCGAATTTCCGTTCGGCATCCTTAAACGGTTCCAGAAATGATTCGTTTCCGGTCAGAGCAAATCCGCGCCCGCTTGTCTCCACGTCAAGCGCCAGACCGAGCGTTTCGTTTAGGCGCAGCAAAACTTCCTGCGTGTGCTTTTCCAATTTAACGGCTTCGTTCAGCGAGTTGGCGCTTCGGTTGCCGAAAAAACCGAGCATCAGCAGCAGCACGAGCGCGAAAATAAAGGCAAGCTGAATCTGTCTCTCAAGAATTAATTTCATTGTTTTATACGAGCTGTTTTCAAAACCAGAAAATCAGTTTGTGACGATTGTTACTTTCTGAGCAACATCTGACCCGTAATAATTGCCGAATAAGAAGGTTATCATTATTAAACCGTAAATCTGCCGAATTTCACAAGTAAATTAAGTGCCGAGCGTCGAAAAAACTCTTTAACCGGAAAATTACCGAAAACGCTGCCGAAATACTGCAAATCAAAACTTTTCCCTGCTAAACATTCGGCTAAACCGCGTCTGAAAACAATTTACGGCGAATTAAAATCCGGCGGGGCAAGAATATGAATTTTGAAACAAGAAAAGGCGTTTTCGGTTAGTATGAAAAACAGCCGGGAACTTTAACCGAAGAATTTGCCGGTAATACTTGCGGATTTAATGCCGGTAAAATGAAACAAGGCAGCAGAGAATGATAGAAGCTTTTCAGCTTTTGTGTTTTTCGCCAAAAAGTTTCGTTCCAATTTGAAATTTTGCAGCAGTCAAAAAGCATTCTCAAAAATTGTGTGTCTTTTTCATTCGTATCATAACTGAAATTATGCCGCCGTCTTTTTTCCTTTGAGCAGAAAGACAAGCGGAATCACGCAGAGGTGCAGCAGAACATAGACTCCAATAGCGTCGAGAATTGAGTTCATCGTCGCTTGCCTGAGAATTTCGTGCCACATCTCTCCGGTCGCCGCGCCCGTCGCTTCGATTGCTTTTAATCCTTGATTTTGAAAAGCCTGCGACATATTTTTTATCGCTTCGGTAAAATTCGGATTAAAAACATTCGCGTGAGCAGTCATATTATTGACGTAGACTTGTGAGTTTACCGAGATAATGGTCGATGTCAGCGCGATGCCGAGACTGGCTCCGATGGTTCTCGACAGATTCAACAGCGTCGAAGCGCTGTTATTTTTTTCCGGCGCGACGCTGTAGTAAGCGACCGTATTGACAGTCGCCGCCAGAAACGCGATGCTGATTGCAAAATAGACGCGCGCCCAGACTAAATCTTCGTATCCGGTGTTTAAGTTGATGCCCGAAAAATTCCAGACCGCGAGCGTCGATAAGATTAATCCGACGAAAATAATTTTGCGAACATCCGTTTTGTCCGCCGCGTAACCGACCGCCTGGATGACGATTAACTGGCAAATCGTGCCGGGCAATCCAATCATTCCCGCGTCCATCGCTGTGTAGCCGAGCAGCGTCTGGGTAAAAAAAGGAACGATAAAACCGACGCCGGAAATCACGAAACTGACGGTTAAAATTAAAATGCACGAACCGGTGAAACCGCGATCCTTAAACATCGAAATATCGACCGCCGGTTTTTTTTGGTAATACTCCCACGTAATTCCAATTAGCAGAACAGTTACGCTGTAGCCGAGAGCGAGCAAAATAAAATCCGATTCGAGCCAGCCTTCTTTCGGTCCTTCGCCCAACACTAATTCGAGGGCGGCGATGCCCGAGACAAACAAAAAAATGCCGACCCAATCGACCGTTTTACCGCCTTTGCGAAATTCGCGCGTCGATATTTCAGCCTGTTCGGATTCTTTGACGAACAAAGCGGTTAAAATCAGCGAAATAATGCCGATTGGCAAATTTAAGAAAAAAATCCAGTGCCAGCTCAGCGTGTCGGTAATATAACCGCCGAGCGTCGGACCGAGAACCGGCGCGATGGAAATGCCCAGACCGTAAATGGAAAACATTCGTCCGAGCTTGTCCTGCGGTGTGATGTCGGCGATTATCGCCTGTTCGCTCGGCGCGATTCCGCCGGCGCTCAAACCTTGCAGAATACGGAAAAAAATCAGCGAATCGAGACTCGTCGCCAACCCGCAGAAAACCGACGTGATTGTAAAGCAAAGAACGCAAGCCATATAGTAATTCTTGCGTCCGAAATAAGTGGCGAGCCAGCCGCTAATCGGCAGAATGGCGGCGTTGGCGACGATATACGAACTTAAAACCCAGATGGCTTCGGTCGGCGTGGATGATAAATCACCAGCCATTTTCGGCAGCGAGACATTGACCACGGTCGAGTCTAAGACCGACATAAAAGTCGCCAGCGTCAGCACGAAAACGGCGACATAGGGCGATTGACGTTCGGAGGTCGCCGCGCCGAAAATGGAGAAGTTCAATTTCATCGAAAATTTACTTGACCTTTACTTTTGGAGTCACAGACATTCCCGGCACGAGCAGATATTTGTCTTCCGGCACGCTGTCGAAAACGATTTTCACAGGAATTCTCTGAACGACTTTGACGAAATTTCCGCTCGCGTTCTCCGACGGCAAAACGCTGAAGCGCGAGCCGGTACCGACCTGAAAACTTTCGACTTTGCCGTGAAAAATCGTGTTCGGGTAAGCGTCGACGTAAATATCGACCGCCTGACCGATTTTCATTCGTTCGATTTGAGTTTCCTTAAAGTTGGCGATGACCCAGATTCCCGGCAGTGAAATTGACATTAAGGCTTGGTCGGGCTGGACGAGCTGACCTTCGACGATAGATTTTTTGGAGATATAGCCGTCCTGCGGCGCGTAGATTTTCGTGTAGGAAAGCGCGAGCGCGGCTTGACCGAGCGCGGCTTGCGCCTGCGAGATTTCGGCTTCAAAAGTTTGAATCTCCGATTCCCCGATTGCCAGTTGTTCGGGCAAAGTGTCCGCCCCGAGCAGTTTCCCTTTCGATTCGTCCGCCTGCGAAGCGGCGATGTCTATTTGCGAGAGCGATTGACGGTAATTGTTTTCGGCGGCGACGATGCCGTTTTTCGTTTCGTTGAGGCGCGATTTTTCGACTTCCACTTGTCCGAGCAGCGAATTGAGTTGCGATTGAACAATATCGACCTGTTTTTGCGCCGATATTTTCTCCGCCCGCGCGTTGCTCAGTTCGCGGTCGTCGCGCTCCAATTCCTGTTTGGAAATATCGCCGAATTTAAATAATTGCTGCGAACGCTCGTATTCGGCGGCGGCATTGTCGAATTTCGACTGCGCCGCCGGAACTTGCGCTCTGGCTTGTTCGAGTTCCGCTTCCGCCGCCGGAATCCGCGTTTGAATTTGGCGCAGATTCGCCTCGGCGGTTTTCGTCTGATTTTTCGCCTGTTCGACCGAATTCAGTTTTGAATCCGAAGCGATACGCGTCTGCTCGATGTTGTTGCGAGCCGAAGAGACGTTTGAAGAAGCCTGCGTCAAATCGCTGCGGGCGGTTTTGCGCGTTAAATCGTAATTTGCCTGCGCTTTGGCTTTTCGCGCCGTCGCGGTTTTCAAAAGAGCCTGCGCCTTTTCAAAATTGGCTTCGCTTTCGCGCGCGTCGAACTCGATAAGAAGGTCGCCTTTTTTGACGAACTGGTTTTCCCGGACGTAAATTTTTTCAATGTGCGAGCTGATTTGCGGACTAATCAGCGATATATTGGCTTCGATAAAAGCGTCATCGGTTTTTTCAAACTGCTGCGAATAAATCCGCCATGACAATCCGCCGATTAAAAGCAAACCGATAATCGCGCCGACGACGTAAATCGGCAGCCGCGAACGCTTCGGCTCGACTACTTCGACTACGCCGGAACTCTCCGATTCGTCAGAAACAGGTGAAGTATCTTTAATTTCCGATTCTTTTTCGCTCACGGGTATATTTTCATTAAGGGCAACCGACAAATTCCGCAAAGGCTTTTAGTCGCAATTTACCGGCGTTTCAAATGTATTGCAATAATATACTTGCCATTGTTAGCGGCGAAGCCAATGCAAATCGTCGCAACCGAATTCGACAAACAAACTTCCCGACGAACAGGAAATTTTTTAAAAACGCTTTGTTATTGTAATTGAAGGAGCGTGAGTTTTGAATGGATTGTCATAATCGCCTGGCGCGAGTTATACGGGAAGTTTCCAATCAAAATTCCTTTGCCGATTCTAAGGAGAAACATAAGATAAACCGAGCTTAAAGTCAATTATAACTCAACACTGTTTCAAAGCGGACGCGCCCGAAATTTGTTTATAAACTGTTTGGAAAAACCGTACTGTTTCCAGATTTTCCGCTTTTCCTATAAAGAGAATAAATTCAAAGGCACAACTGCCGGTAATTAAAACTAAACCTAGAAATCGCGCAAGTTAAGCTGCCTGTAATTGCAAATTTGGTCGAAGCGCATTTTTCAGATTGGTTTTGACTAAGAGTTTCAAAAGGCGTTTGTAAGAGACACGCCTTTTAATTTACTTTCCAATCATTTTGAATCTTAACAAATAATCGCCTTTTCAATTTTCCTCGCGCCACCCGACGAGTTCCTTTGTGCCTCGAACGTAAATGGACGAACCCTGCACGCGGACGACCTCGACCTTTTCGCCTTCGATAAGTGGGAATCTGTCGTCAACCGGAAAAGCCGTCCATATCGAACCGTAAACTTTAACCGCTCCTTCGTGAAGCGCGCCTTGGCTGGCAATCGTGACCGTGCCGATTTTCCCGGGCAGCGAATCGACCGCCGTTTTCAAAGCGTTGTCGTCCTGCGGAAAGTAATTGGCAAAAACCGTCCGCGACATTGCCGTCAATGCAATGGAAACAACGGTAAAAATCAAAAACTGCAAGCCGAACCCCAAACCGAGCCAACCGGCAAATGCTGCCGCGAGCGCGCCGACGCCAAACCAGAACAGCACAAAACCGAGCGTGAAAATCTCGGCGATAATCAAAATCACGCCCAAAACAATCCACAGAATATATGTAAATTGCTCCATCTATTTTCCTCAGAAATTAATTTCCGTTGGTAGTATTGCAGTTATTCGCCGTTTTGTCATTGTTTTGTAACGGCTCGCTTTCGATTATAAATCAAGCCTTTTACGCCGCGCTTCTTTGAACTTAAAATAAACTCGTGTTACTCTTTTTCTCGTGCTTGGGTGGCGGAATTGGTAGACGCACAGGACTTAAAATCCTGTGTCCGTAAGGGCGTGCGGGTTCGATTCCCGCCCTAAGCACCATTTTATTTTCATAAAAAAGTCTCGATTGATTCGAGGCTTTTTTATTATTCCAGAAAATTTCGCTGGCATAATTTTTGCCGTCGGTTTGTTCAGTTATTAGCGAGATAAAATCTTATGAACAAACTAAAATTTTTACTGCGAATGATGTCGGTTTTCGTTTTCAGCTTGATAATTTTTCAAAACGCCGAAGCTCAAAGCCGCGTTGACCGCATTTTAATCGGCGAAGCGCAAAGGATTACAAAAGACGATTTTCCTATTTCCGTCGAAACGCCGAAAGGCGCGCGCGTTTTCGCCGTCAGTCAGCCGAATTCTAAAATGCTGGACGCCATTGACCAGGGACTGACGGATTTGTTTGCCGTCGCGCGTAAAAACAAGTATTACAAGCGATTGAATTACTCTGATTATACGGTTTTTATCGCCAAAGCCGACCGCACGAAAAACAGCAATAAAGAGTATTCGCCGGACATCGCGGTTCCGCTCGGACAATATGCTGGAAGCGTCTACGACCAGGGCGGATTTCTTTACGCGGCTGGGATGGTTTTAGCTTATAATCCATGCGCTTTTGTTATCGCCGAACACTCAAAAGATTTGCAGCGCGTAACCGAAGTCGTGCGTTACGAGGGCGAACATCTGGTTTTGTATTACAACGACCGTCAACGCTACAATGCGACTGCCGACCATAGTCGCGGCGGCGGACATCCGATTCTACAATAAAATTCGATATTTACATTTTTACAATAAAGCTAATTCTTTAGCTTGAGTCTTAAATTCTAAATATCGATTCTTTTATCCTATATCGTGCAAAGTCTAACCGAAATTGTGACCGTCCGGCGATGGACAATTCGACTCGCTTCCATATAAAATGCCGTGGAAATCCTGCTTTTATTACGTTTTCAGCTTTATCGAAATTTATTGGCACAGCCGTTGCCATAACTCTTCGCGGATGTTCTGGTTTGAAAAAATCCGCGAAGACGGAGGTTAGATATGAACATTTGGTTATTGACGACCAAAGTCTTCGCGTGTTTTTGTTTGCTCTTTGCATTATCCGTTTCAGTTTCAGCGCAGAGCGAAGCGAGCATTTACGAGCTGCCTGCGGGAACGAAAATCCGCGTTCAAATGGATAACGAAATTAATTCTAAGGTGTCGAGCGTGAACGATACTTTTACGGTTAAAATTTCCGAGCCTTTAAAAGTGCGTAATTCGGTGGTTTTGCCAATCGGTACGGTAATCGAAGGACGAATTACTAAAGTCAGACGAGCAGCTTCGGGCGGACAAAACGGCTTTTTGGAAGTTGCTTTTGAAACGCTGCGGCTCGAAAACAGCGAGACGCGCCTGATTGAAGGCGTGTTAATTGATAATCTAAAAATCGAATCGCCGCAAACGGCAAATGTTTTGACAATCATCGGCGGCACGGCATTCGGCGGAATCGTCGGCGCGGTTTCAAAAGTAAATAACGGCGCGTTAATCGGCGCGGCAATCGGCGCGGGTGCGGGAACGGGCATCGCTTTTTTGAGAAAAGGCAAAGACGTGAAAATTAAAGCAGATGAACAGTTTGAAATAAGATTAACGAAAAACGTCAATTTGCCGGTGCGGGATTTTTGAAAAATTTTTAACGGTTTGGTCGTTTGCGAAAACATTTGCACGACCATTTAAAGAGCCTGATGCGAAGGGGAGAGCGCGTCGGGCTTTTTCTTTTTTTCGAGTTTTGGATTACAATTTTTTAAATTGCCGAATCCAAAACTCGAAAATTTTTTGCTTTTGGTTCTTCTCGTTGAGAGTTTTATCGTTCACGCGCAATAGCCGTTTGTTACGGATGATGAGAACGTAACCGGATAAAAGAAAGTTTTATTTCGAGGTCGCCAATCAATTTAACGGGCTTCAGCGCTCCGCATTTCCGACCAAAAAACAAAACACATCGCTTTTCGGCATTTACTACAACATCTTTAAAAATGCCGAAATTAGTTTTGCCGCGCCTTTCATTACGTTCGGGCGGAACTTCGCTGGTGAGAAAAATCAACGGTAAATTCAGCTCGGCGCGGAGGGGACCGGCGCGGTGCCGAACAATTTTCGGCTCAATGCCGGACAACTCCAATTTCAATACGGCGGAAACTACTGAATAAGAAACAATCAAACTTTTGATTTCGGCTTTATCAGCGGACGTTTTGCCGCCAGCCCGCGCTACGCTCTGCAACTCAGAACTTCGATTGATTTTTAAGAAAACGCGCGTTTGCCGTTTACCTGTTAAGCGTGCCAAAATAGTTTTTTTGTCAAACACAATTATTATAAGAGAGGATTAAAAATGGTCGGACGAAATAAAATTACGGTCGTCGGTGCGGGCAATGTTGGCGCGACTGCCGCGCACTGGATTGCCGCGAAAGAATTGGCGGACGTTGTATTGGTCGATATTGTCGAAGGCACGCCGCAGGGAAAATCTCTGGATTTGGCGCAAGCCGCGCCGATTGACGGTTTTGACGTGAAGCTCGTCGGCGCGAATTCGTATGAAGAAACGAAAGACTCGGACGTGGTGATTATCACGGCGGGACTTCCCAGAAAGCCCGGAATGAGCCGCGACGATTTACTAAAAACCAATGCGGAAATTGTCGGAAAAGTGACCGACGAAGTAGCAAAATACTCGCCGAACGCGGTTATCATCATCGTTTCAAATCCGCTCGACGCTATGGCGCAAGTCGCTTTCAAGCGTTCGGGCTTTCCGAAAAATCGTGTTTTGGGAATGGCTGGCGTTCTCGATTCGGCGCGAATGCGCTGTTTTTTAGCCGAAGCGTTGGACGTTTCAGTGGAAAACGTGACGGCTTTCGTTCTCGGCGGACACGGCGACACGATGGTGCCGCTGCCGCGTTATTCGACTTGCGCGGGAATCCCCGTAACCGAACTGCTGCCGAAAGAACAACTTGACGAAATTCTGAAACGCACGGCAAACGGCGGCGCGGAAATCGTCGGACTGCTAAAAACAGGTTCGGCTTACTACGCTCCTTCACTCGGCGCGGTCGAAATGGCGGAAGCGATTCTAAAAGATAAGAAGAAAATTCTTCCGTGCGCCGTTTATCTCGAAGGCGAATACGGAATCAACAATTTGTTTGTCGGTGTTCCGGTTAAACTCGGCAAAAACGGCGTCGAACAAATTATCGAAATTTCTTTGACCAGCGACGAACGCGCCGCCTTGCAAAAGAGCGCGGGCGCGGTTCAAGAATTGGTAGACATTCTCGGCGTTTGATTTTTCAAATCGGATTCAATCACTTAACTAAACTTAATCTTTAAAGGGAAGTCATTTTCGGCTTCTCTTTTTTATTTCCGCTTCACGAAAATTAATTTGAAAAAGTTCCGATTGTTTCGATGATTTAAAGATAAGTGAGAAGTGAGATTCGGTTTTATTTCTCACCTCCCGGTTTCGTCTATTTCCTCAACCACCCGAACAGGGCATTAACCGTAATGTCGCGGTTCGTTTCGTAAATCGCGCGGGTCAGCGGAATGCTCATCGGGCAGACTTGAATACAGTTTTGCGCGTTTCCGCAGTTGGCGATGCCGTCTTCCTGCGTCAAACCTTCGAGACGCTCGTCCATCGTCATTTTTCCGGTCGGGTGCATATTCTGATAGCGGGCTTGAGCAATCGCCTGCGGACCGATGTAGCTGTCGTCGTGATATTGCGGACACGCTTCAAGACAGCAGCCGCATGTCATACAACGCGAATAAGCGTATCGCTCCTGCGCCGTCTCCTGCGACATCACCGGACCGGCGCCGATGTCGTATGAACCGTCGAGTTCAATCCAGGCGTTGACTTGTTTAAGGTGATTGAACATTCGCGTCCGGTCGACGACTAAATCGCGAACGTTCGGAAACTTCGACATCGGCTCCAAAGTAATCGTATTTCCGCCGCTCGCCAGCAAAATATCGTCAACCAGCGCCGAGCAGGATTGCCGCACGCGCCCGTTAATCACCATCGTACAAATTCCGCAAACCTGTTCGAGACAATTCATATCCCAAACCGGCGGCGTCGTCTGCTTGCCGTCTTTAGTGACGGGATTTTTACGAATTTCCATCAGCGCGGAAATAATATTAAGGTTGCGTCGGTACGGAACTTCAAAAGTTTCCGTATACTGCGCCGCGTCGGGTGTTTCGCGTCTGGCAATACGAAAATCAACTTTCTGCGGCGGATTCTCCAATCGTTTCTTTTCTTGATGCCCGTTTGTTTCGCTCATAATTTTTCTTCTTCAAATTCAACTAAGTCGTAAATTTCCTCTAAAGACAACGTTGTATCGATTGATGTAAACTTTACCGAACTTTCTAAACCGATGATCGCTTGGAAAATCCAATTTCCGTCGTCTCGTTTTATGTATTGTTCGACGACGGCATTTTCTTGTGAAATCAAAACGTATTCATCGAGTGAAACTAAAGTTTGATACGACAAAAACTTTTCCGCCCGGTCAAAGCTCGCCGTGCTTTTTGAAAGTACTTCGATAATCATTTTCGGATTATCAATCGTATCGCGCCGATTTTTATAGAAATTCGGTTTATCGCAAATAATCGTTATATCGGGATAAAAAAACTTATTTCGTTTCTTAACCCAAACCTTCATTTCAATCGGAAAAACGCGACATTTTCTCTTTAATTTATTCGATAAAGATACCGTTAAATTCGTCGTAATTTGCTGATGGTCAATCCTCGCGCCCGACATAGCGACGATTTCGCCGTTCCAATACTCACTTTTGGTCTCGGCTTTTTCTTCCAAAGCCAAATATTCACCGGGCGTATATTTTTTTTGTCCGGGTTGTGCCGTCATTTTAAGAATTATCTTTTTCGTGAATTTCCTTGAACGATTCGCCGTCTTTAATTTGCGCGTCTTCTTCCCTGACAATGTTCTGGCGGTCCAAATTTTCCGGCTTTTGCTCAAATCCTTCAGGCACGAATTGCGGCGTGCCGCCTTCCTTTAAGGGCAAGCCTTGTTTTTTGGCTTCGGCAGCACCGACGGCTTTTGCTTTGCCGCTCGAATAATCACGCTTTCGGGGTTCGATTAAACCGATGTCGACTGCTTCGTAACTCAAAATCGGCGCCTCGCTCGACCATTCGGCAATCGTCGTTTTCAAAAATCTTTCGTCGTTGCGGTCTGGAAAATCCGGTTTGTAATGCGCGCCTCGCGATTCGTCACGGTTAAGTGCGCCTAAGGTTATGACGCGCGCCAGTTCAAGCATATTTTTCAGTTGACGCGCGTGCGGCACGGCTTGCGTCGCCCACAAATTTGAATCGTTGATGGAAATATGTTTGAAACGGTCTTGCAGTTCGAGGAGTTTTTCATCCGTCGCTTTGAGCTTGTCGTTATAGCGCACGACCGTTACGTTGTCGGTCATCCATTTGCCCATTTCTTCGTGCAGCTTGTATTGATTTTCCGTGCCGGTCTGTTTGATTAAATCGTGATTTATTTCCTGTTGTTTTTTTAGCTCTGCGGCGTGAACGCCGTTGCTTTCCGAATTTCCGCGCTCGACGTTTTTCGCGTAATCAATCGCGCTCGGCGCGGCGACGAAACCACCATAAACACAGGAAACTAGCGAATTCGCGCCGAGACGATTTGCGCCGTGAATCGAATAATCGCATTCACCGGCCGCGAAAAGTCCCGGAATATTCGTCTTTTGTTCAAAATCAACCCATAACCCGCCCATCGAATAGTGAACGCCGGGGAAAATTCGCATCGGCATATATCGCGGGTCGTCGCCGACGAACATTTCGTAAATTTCCAGAATCGCGCCGAGTTTTTCGGTCAAAACTTTTGCCGGAATATGCGTTAAATCAAGATAAACCTGATTTTCGCCGCCGACGCCGCGTCCTTCCAGACAGACCTGAAAAATCTCGCGCGTGGCAATATCGCGTGGTACTAAATTGCCGTAAGCCGGATATTTTTCTTCGAGAAAATAATCACGCTCGGCTTCGGGAATGTCTTTCGCACCGCGCGCGTCCTGCGGATTGCGCGGCACCCAGACGCGCCCGCCTTCGCCGCGTGCCGATTCCGACATCAGGCGCAGTTTGTCTTCGCCGGGAATCGAAGTCGGGTGAACCTGTATAAATTCGCCGTTAGCGTATTTCGCGCCCTGCTGGTAGCAAATCGAAGTCGCGCTTCCAGTGCAAACCATAGAATTGGTCGATTTACCGAAAATAAGCCCGGGTCCGCCCGTCGCCATAATTACTGCGTCGGCAGCAAATTCTTTGAGTTCGAGAGTTTGCAGATTCATCGCAATCAAACCACGACAAACCTGGTGGTCGTCCAGAACGAGCGACATCATTTCCCAGCCTTCGTATTTGCTGATTTTTCCAGCAGATTCAAACTTGCGAACCTGTTCGTCGAGCGCGTATAAAAGCTGTTGTCCGGTCGAAGCGCCGGCAAATGCCGTGCGGTGATGAAGCGTTCCACCGAACCTGCGAAAATCAATCAAACCCTCGTTCGTGCGCGAAAACGGAACACCCATCCGGTCGAAAAGATAAATAATGCTCGGCGCCATTTCGCACATTTTCTGCACGGGCTGTTGATTGGCTAAAAAATCGCCGCCGTAAACCGTGTCGTCAAAATGTTTAGCAGGCGAATCGCCTTCGCCCTTAGTGTTGACCGCGCCGTTGATTCCGCCTTGGGCGCAGACCGAATGCGAACGCTTGACCGGAACGACCGAGAGTAAATCAACGTCGTGTCCGGCTTCGGCAATCTTCATCGCCGCCGCCAGTCCCGCGAGTCCGCCGCCGACTACCGCAATTTTTATTTTCGCTGCCATAATTTTATTTCCGGTTTGTGATTCACGCCCCGGTTTGTCTGCAAATAATCAAACTAAAATTTTCTCGATTCGCTTTGCGTATTACTGATGCCTTTCTTTTCCGCCTGCTCGCACAGCGCTTTCGGAAACAGACCGCAAGGACGCTCGAAGGCGACCGCCGCGTTGATGCCGACCAGCGACAGGAAAATCGCCAGACCGACGCATCCGTAGAGCGCGTATTTTTGGGCTTTTTCGCCGATGACGATTCCCCAATCGACCGCGAACAAAAATATGCCGTAAGCCAGATGCCAGGCGGTCGCCGTGATGCCCAAAATATAAAAAACCATCACCCACGGAATCGAGAATTCTCTGGCGACAATATCATAAGCCAAATCGGCGTGTCCGGCGACGGGCGTTAAATTCAGTCCCGGAATCATCCCGAACCGCAGATTGAGAATGTGAAACGTCAAAAAGAAAAACAGGAAAATGCCGGTGACGCGCTGAAAAACGTAAAACCAGTTGCGCCCGTAACCATAGTTGACGGCATTCGGACGCGCTTCGGCGGAAATCATAATGCCGTAGACCGAATGAAAGACGAGCGGTAGAAAAATTCCGAAAATCTCGACGAACAACAGAAACGGCAAATGATGAATGTCGGTTACGTGGTCTTCAAAAACCTTTTCGCCGCTCATCACGGTCGAATTGGTATACATATGCACCAAAAAATAAATTCCGAGCGGCACGATTCCCGTTATTTGGTGCAGCTTTCTCAAAAGAAAAGTCCTGCTGATTTTTATAGCCATTTTTCCGATGTCTTTCCGCGTTTTGATTTTAGATTGTTTGAATTGCGATTTTGTTAATTCTAATTTCAAATTCGCAATTCGGCAATCCTAAAATTTCATTTCCTCATCATACTTTTTTTCGTTTATAAGATAAAATGAATTCTCTTGCACAAATTGTGTAGAAAAACTTATTATTAAACGGTAAGGTAAAACGATAAGTGGTAAGTTTTATTGTTTCGCTTACCATTTTACACTTACCGGTTACCATTTAAAAAAGATGCACATAGAAACCTTGAAAGTCTTTTGTGACCTTGTTGAAATGCAGAGTTTTTCGCTCGCGGCGGAGCGGAATTTCGTCACCCAATCCGCCGTCAGCCAGCAGATTAAGACTTTGGAAGAAAAATTTAAACGTCGCCTGCTCGAAAGAGTACGCGGGCGGCGCGAAGTTCGACTAACGCCGGCGGGCGAGGTTTTTTACCGCGAATGCAAGACTGTTCTGGCGAGCTACGACGCGCTGAATGAAAGTATGAGCGGAATGGTCGGCAAAATCAGCGGAACGGTAAAAGTCGCCACGGTTTACAGCGTCGGGCTTCACGAATTGCCGCCGAAAGTGCGCGAGTTTATGTCGAAATTTCCCCACGCGAAAATTGATTTGGAGTATTCACGCACGACGCGCGTCGTCCGCGACGTTTTAAACGGAACAGTCGAACTCGGCGTTGTCGCCTTTCCCGAACCGCGCCGCGGCTTGACGATTGTCCCGATGGCGAGCGATAGATTGGTTTTGATTTGCCCGCCCGAACACGAATTCGCCGAACGAACGCAAATTAAAGTCAAGGAATTACAGGGGCGCGATTTCGTTCTTTTCGAGCGCGATATTCCGACGCGCAAGGCGACCGATAAAATCTTGAAATCTTACGGTGTCGACGTTCGCAAAGCCGCCGAATTCGACAACATCGAAACTATCAAACGCTCGGTCGAAGTCGGCTTCGGTCTGGCAATCGTGCCGCATCCATCGGTCATCGACGAAGAAAAAAACAACCAGCTCCGTGTCGTCGAACTCGCCGAAAAGGATTGGGTTCGTCCCGTCGGCGTCGTTTATCGAACAGACCGGACGCTTTCGGTTGCGGCGAAAAAATTTGTGCATTTGCTCGAAAACATTCCACACAAATCTTAAATATGAAAGTCGATTTTACCTCTTTTCCAATTTACAAGATTTCCGCCGTATCCTGGTCTGCCGTATCGTGGATGTTTCCTAAATCCAACAATTCGACGTTCATATCCGCTTCGGTTGCTTCCGGCAAATCGCTTCCGCCGATTTTTGCCAAAATCAAAGTGATATTGTCTTCACCGCCGCGCCCGTTAGCGAGTTTGACGAGTTCCGCGCCCGCCGTTTGCAAATGCTGAATATTTCCCAGGATAATTCTCTGCATATCAGCCGCGCCGACTTTGTTCGATAAACCGTCGCTGCAAATCAACAAAACATCGTCGCGCCGTGGCATCAGACGCGCCGCAACCGGATAAATTTCGTTTTGCGCGCCGAGCGCCTGCAAAATTACATTCTTAAGCGAGTGAGTTTCGGCTTCTTCCGGCTTGATTTGTCCGGCGTCAATCAGTTGCTGAACGAGCGATTGGTCTTTAGTTATTTGGTAAATTTTGGAGTTGCGAACCAGATAAGCGCGGCTGTCTCCGACCTGCACTAAATCGACTGACAGCGGCGTAATTCCGACGCCCGTGAAAGTCGCGCCCATTCCGTTATATTGCGGGTCGGAGCGTCCTTGACGGTGAATTAAAGCATTGGCATAGACGGTCGCGTCGTAAAGTCTGCTGATTAGCGATTCTTTAGAATTTTCGGGCGCGTCGGTTTCATCTGAATTTTCATCTAAAAATCTCTCGCTAACAGTATCGACCGCCATTTTGCTGGCGACCTCGCCTGCCAGCGCGCCACCCATTCCGTCCGAAACAGCCAGAACAAGTCCTCTGCCGTCTACCTCGAACTTTTGCGTTTCAATGACAAATTCGCCGGCGTCCTGCGCGCCGGTCCAGGTTTTTGAATTCGCAATGTGCAGCAACAAATAATTGTCTTCGTTGCCTTTGCGGACGCGCCCGACGTGCGATGTAGCGTGTGTTTCAACAATCATAAATAATGGATAATGGATAATGGATAATGGATAATGAGATTTCTGCTTTATTTTTCACTATTCACTATTCATTATTCATTAACAAAGTGCCTGGTCTAAATCTTCCAGAATATCTTCGATGTCTTCGATGCCGACCGAAATACGGACTAAACCGTCGGTGATTCCTAAGCTGTTGCGTTTCTCGAGCGGCACCGAAGCGTGCGTCATCGTCGCCGGATGCGAAATAAGGCTCTCGACGCCGCCCAAACTTTCCGCCAGCGTGCAAATTTTGACGCTTTCCAAAACCCTTTTCGCGTTTTCGAGCGAGCCGGTTTCAAAAGCCACCATTCCGCCGAAGCCTTTTTGCTGTTGTTTGGCTAATTCGTGCTGCGCGTGCGAGGCGAGTCCGGGATAATAAACTTTTTGAATCTTCGGATGCTCTGCGAGAAAATTCGCCACGGCGCGCCCGTTTTCATCGTGCTTTTCCATTCGTACGGCTAAGGTTTTCGTTCCGCGCAAAACCAGAAACGAATCGAACGGCGACAAAATCGCGCCGATGCCGTTTTGAATGAATCGAATCCATTCGGCGTCTTCTTCATTGTTTAAGGCGGCGAAACCGCCGATGCTGTCCGAATGTCCGTTTAAGTATTTAGTCGTCGAATGAACGACAATATCGACGCCGAAATTCATCGGCTGCTGCAGATACGGCGACATAAAAGTATTGTCGCAGACGACGCGCGCGCCGTGCGCGTGCGCGATTTCCGAGACAGCCCGCAAATCCGTGACGGTCATTATCGGATTGGTCGGCGTTTCAACAAAAACCATTTTCGTATTCGGCTTAAACGCTTGCTCGACATTGTTCACGTCGGACGTGTCGACAAAATCAAACTCGATGCCGTAATTCGACAAAACCTTACTGAATAAACGATAAGTTCCGCCGTAAGTATTATCGCCGCAAATAACGTGGTCGCCCGCTTTAACGAGTTTTAGAACCGCGTCGGTCGCCGACATCCCCGAAGCGAAAGCGAAACCGAATTTCGCGCCTTCGAGCGCGGCGATGTTTTTTTCGAGCGCGAGCCGCGTCGGATTCTGCGTTCTGGCATACTCGAAACCTTTATGTTTGCCGAGTCCTTCCTGAGCATACGTCGAAGTTTGGTAAATCGGGACGGAAACCGCGCCGGTCGCGCTGTCCGGTTCATTTCCCGCGTGAATTGCAGTTGTCGAAAAACCCATAAAAATACCTAAAAACCTAAAATAAAACTTTCACTGATTTTAACTCAATCGAGAGAAATTAAACTATCGAAAGACTTGTTTTGACGAGAATTTATGGTAACTTGCCGAAAAAAAATTTGCAAACCATTAAATTTGCCCAGAATTATATGACACTAACAAAGACTTTAATTGAATTTGCGTCGATTCGTAAAAAACCTAATTTTCTTGTTTGTGACTTGCTTTATATAAATCCGTCAATATAATTTTTCCATATCGACAAAAAATGGTTAAGATGGTTGGGAAGTTTTCAGCAAAACCAAAAAAGCGGAGAGAACAAAATGCTACCAAAAGAACCGGACGAAGCACTTTCACCAGCAGAGAGACGACATTCAGACCGTAAAAAATTAATTGTCAACGTCAATTACGAAGGCGGCGACGGCACCGGCATCGCCAACACGCGCGACATCGGCATCGGCGGATTGTATATGATGACGAACAAGCCGCTCGAAGTCGGAACTCCGCTTTTTATGCGAATGACCATCGGCGGCGAGGAAATCGGTTTAGACGGCGTGGTAACTTATTCCGACCCGGGCGACGGCATCGGCATCCGTTTCCAAGCGATGTCGGAAAAAAACGAAGAAATTCTTAAACGCGAACTACACTTAGAATAGTGTTAAGCGGTAAATGGCAAGTAGTAAGTTTTACACTTTCACTTACCGTTTACCATTTGCCATTTACTACTAAAAACTTATGTTTGAACAATTTACGCTCGGAATCGAGGAAGAATTTCAGATTGTCGACCCGGAGACACGCGAGTTAAAATCGCACGTTTCTGAAATTTTGGACGAAGGCAAACTGCTGTTGGGCGAAAAGATTAAGCCGGAGATGATCCAGTCGATGATCGAAGTCGGGACGGGCATTTGTCACAACATTCAAGAAGCGCGCAAAGACCTGACGCAACTGCGCTGCATTATCTCGATGCTCGCCCGCAAAAAAGGCATGGAAATCGTCGCCGCTTCGACGCATCCGTTTTCGCACTGGGGCGACCAGGATATTTTCGACGACGAGCGATATGCTTTTCTCGTCGAAGAACTGCAAATGGTGGCGCGCTCGCTGCTTATTTTCGGTCTGCACGTCCACGTCGGCATCGCCGACAAAGACCGCCAGATTCATTTGATGAATGCGTCAAGATATTTCCTCCCGCACGTTTTAGCTTTAACGACATCTTCACCTTTTTGGCTCGGACACAACACGGGACTCAAATCCTATCGCTCGGAAGTCTTCAAAAAATTTCCGCGCACCGACATTCCGGACCATTTCGATTCGAACGCTTCGTATCAGAGCTACGTCGATTTGCTGGTCAAAATGAATTGCATCGACAACGCCAAAAAGATTTACTGGGACATTCGCCCGCATCCATTTTTCCCGACGCTGGAATTTCGCATCTGCGATATTCCGACACGAGTCGACGACACGATTGCCGTCGCCGCGCTTTTCCAGGCGATTATCGCCAAACTCCATCAAATGCTCGATAAAAATTGGGGTTTCAGACTTTATCCGCGCCGCTTGATTCAAGAAAACAAATGGCGGGCGGTGCGTTACGGTTTAGAAGGAAAGCTGCTCGATTTAGGCAAACAAAAAGAAGTTCCCGTTAAAGATTTGATTTACGAGCTGCTCGATTTTGTTGACGACGTGGTTGACGAATTGGATTCGCGCAAGGAAATCGAGCATATCCACACGATTCTCGCGCGCGGAACTTCCGCCGACGAACAATTAAAGGTTTATGCCGAGTCCGGCAATGATTTTCTACCGGTCGTCGATATGCTGATTAAAAATACTCTGGAAAGCGTTCCTGAAAAGTGCTTTGGCTAAATTCTCAATAAAAATTTTTTAAAAAAAATGGCTGCTAAAAAATTTAGCAGCCATTTTTTTGTAAGTTTAATATGATTGTTTAATTATGTTTAATCGGTATAAAAAATGTTGACATTGCTATAAATATCCTGCTATAACTTATTTGGAAGTTTATCTTCAAAACACATCCTGAAAACATTTCAAAAAAGTAATTTTCCAAACAAAACAGGTTCTGTTTCAATGAAAGAAAAAAGATTCAATGCGCAAAGCGGTATATCAATAATCGAAATATTAATTGTGCTGACCATATTAGCCGTTTTAACGGCAATTGCAATTTCACAATTAGGAAAATCTAAAACCGATTTGCAGAGACAAAGAATTGCCCGCGAATTCAAAGTTTATTTGGAACGGGCGCGATTCGATTCGGTCAAACGCCGCGCCGGTTTTGTCCGCCGTGCCGGTTTTGTCGACCCGCTTAGTGATATGTCCAGAGTAATCTTGAACAGCGCGACTTCGTTTACCGCCATCACCGATTTAAATCAGGACGAAACGGTTCTTAATGCGGACGGAACAATTGAAGACAGCGATAAGCGCGCAGTTGATTTTACCCTGCGCAGCGACACGCAAATCCTCGTTTCGACGACCCTGACATATCCGGTAACAATCGCTTTTGACCAACGCGGACACATCACTGCAAAAGATAAGTTGGGCAATGATGTCAATCCGGTATTCACTATATGCAGCAGCGGCAATTGTTCGGGAACATCGCCGGATGCAACGGTCATTTCAGTTTCGACAACCGGCACGGTTGCGGTCTTGAAAAGCGGTCAGAGTTCTTCCGCCTTGCCGACTCCTTCGCTAATTTCTAACGCGGTACCGCAATTTAACTGCTATGCACTCGTAAATTCCAATTCTGTAAATTCCAATTCCGTGCAGTGCATTAATAAGTAATTAAACAAAGGTTTGCGAGGATAATGGAAAATAATAAGCTAACAATAAAGAAAGATAGAATCTGCCATTCTCAAGCCAAAGGAAAAAAAGACGAAAGCGGTTTTTCACTAATCGAAGTGATTATAGCTTTGGTGATTTTACTAATTGTGGTTCTCGGTGTTTTTGCCGCTTTCACCTTTGCGACTGCTTACAATGCGGGCAACAGCAGGCGTTCGCAGGCGCTCTCGGTTCTACAAGAAGAAGTCGAGCTATTACGCAGCGCGAAATTTACCCGCAACGGAACGGACAATTATGCTCCAACTACTCCCGACAACGGCAGGCGAGACCTGACGGGCGGAACAAAAGCGGTCAAAACCGTTACTTCAAAAGGTGACGGAAGCCTTTACACGGTGCAGACGATTGTCGACGACGATCCTTTCGCTGTAGGCATTAACGTCGATAGCTGCTTGCCGAGTTGCACAAAGACTTTGAAAGAAATCACCGTAATCGTCACTCCGCAGGCGGTAAACGGAAGCTGGGTGACAGCTTTTCCGACAAAGTTTGTTTTTCGCCGCGTGCGTTCCAATTAAAATAATGAAAGCCAGAAGAGAAAATAAAACAGCAGCCGGTTTTTCGATTATCGAATTGCTGTTTGCAATGACAATAATGCTCGTGGTAATGGGCTTGGCGGTGAATTTGTTTTCAAAATCGCTTAGCACGCGGCAGAGAGAAAGCAGCCGGACCGATGCGCTGACCGCCGCGCAAGCCGCGCTTAATGTAATATCGCGCGAGATTGCAAATTCGGGTTACGGGCTGCTGGACAACGGCATTGTCTTCCCGGATTCAGGCGATAAAAAGTTACACTTTTTTTCGAATATTAAAAATACCAATATGGTAACTACCGATCCGGGCGAAAATATAACATATTTTTTTGACCCGAATACCCAGTCGATTTTGCGTTATGACGCAAATGGCATTGTCAATGCCGACGGTACGACTTCACCGCAGACTTCGATTATTATTAACCGCATCAGTAATGTCGAATTTCAATATTTTGATTATCTAAACAGCACTGTAATTCCGGCTCCGCTGCAGCCGGCGCCCACTTTCACTCCGACGGTTAATACGGCGCGCATCCGGGTCAAGATAACCGTTTCGCTCGAAAATGTTCAGGGACAGACAGATAATCAATCCGTAGTTTTAGTTTCGGACGTTACTCTGCGAAATTCCGATTATATGCTGCAGCAATACTAAAGAGCTTGATTTATAAGGTAAATATGGAAAATCAATCAGCGCAAATGACACCGAGTAAATGCCGAAAAAACGAGCGCGGAGCAGCACTGATTACGGTGCTGATGATTTCATTTCTGCTTTTAGTCGCCGTTATCGGGCTTCTTTTGGAGGCTTCAATGAATACGGTAAACGTCACTGACGCAACCGCCGAAGAGCAGGCGTATTATGCGGCGGAAAGCGGCATTCAGTCGGTAATAAATGTTCTGCGGGGTAACGTCGTTCCAAATCCGTTAATAGATTCAACCAAACCCGCTACAGATGCGGCTAATAAGATTGATTATTTTAAGGCTGTCAAATTTGCTTCATCCAACGTTCCCGGCGATACGGCGGTACTCCGTCTGTCCCGTTGGATGCCGTACGATTCCACCTATGTCGACCGCGTTATTCTCGGCGCGACAACCTCGGCGACCCAGCCGCCTTACACGCCGCAGTCTGGATTCGCATACAAAATTAAGGTCGAAAATCCCGATAACGTAGGCAATGCTATTTCTTACAATACGGTCGGCAGTATTAATAAGGAGGGAAGCTCGAAAACATTCCCGGGCGCTACCACCCAGGACAGCGTAACCATTTCTTACGTTTCAACCAGTAAAACTTTAGATGTGTCTTCGGGGATTGCGGATACTGATTTTGGCAAATTCGTTATTTCGGTTAACGGAACGGGCGCGACAATTTCCAACAGAGTTCGTTTTACTATCAATGTAAATCTCGCTGTGCCTTATGAGACAACTAAAGTTATTCGCGGCTATATCGAGCCTGGCACAGTTGTTTCCTCTTCGGTCGGAACGCTTAAAATATTTTATGATTCACAGGTTTACATCATAACCGGAAGCACTGTAATACTTTCTCACCCGACCGGCGTGCTTATCGAGGAAGCTCCGCCCGCCGCCCCGACCGGAATCGGCGGAACGTATCGCACAGGTTACCAGGTTACACCGGTTGTCGGAGACACGATGGTCAGCGGAACGATGACCGCGCCGGAGCCGATCAGGCTTTTAATTCGCTCGACCGGATTCGGACCGCGCGGAGCGCAAAAGCAGCTCGAAGCCATTATCCAAAAGAATTATTTCGACGGATTGGGCGCTCCTTCTCCTTTAACGCTAATCGGACCTCCAAGCACGATTAACCCCGCCACAAGTTTTGTTTTTAATCCCGGAACGTCAAACGGAACCGTGTATAACGGGAAAGACGTATATCTGAAAGCCTTTCTTCCGCCGATTGGCGTTACCGATGATGCTAACTTAACGGTTGTCAATAACGCTACTTACAGAGCAGGGTCACAACCTTTTAACGGAAGCGTCTACGGAACTTCTTCAAATGTCATGGATGAACTTCCTTTCTGGCTGGAGTCGCCGACAAATTTAGCCGCCACATTAAAGCAATTGGAAAATGTCGCCAGAGCTTCGGGACGTTATTACGCGCCGGGAGCCGCAGTTCCGCTTAAAAACGATTACGGCAACGTTTTGAATGCGACGGGTATCACTTATATAGACGGAGACCTTCAGTTCAGCGACAACGGCGGCGGAATCCTGGTCGTCAGGGGCGGATTAACCTTTAAGGGCGACTTTAACTATAACGGTCTGGTTATTGTTACCGGAACGACTGGTATCATGCGGACAGGCGGCGGCTCGGGAAGTTTGCAGGGAAATATGATTGTCGCTCCGTTTCTTCGGAACGATTTAAACAAAGGTTTTCTGGCTCCTTATTACAATATTTCCGGCGGCGGCGGCTCGGATATTCGATACAATTCAAATAACGTCGCTAACGGATTAGGCGCGTTGAGCAATTTCGTCAAGGGCGTCGCTGAAAAATAAAAAGCGCAAAATTACCGAAGAAGAGTTGTAAAAATAATCAATATTTACAATTCTTCATCTCTCGACTCTCTAAATTACAAATAAGCGGCTGAAAATATATGAATTCGAGATTTTGTCTTCTGGCAGTAGTATTTGTGTCTTTACTAACATCTTGCGCGAATTCGGGCAAAAACGAAGACAAATCCGCAAGCGCGTCCGAAGTTATCTTCGACGACGGGTATAAGACGACGCCCAAAAACGAAATTATTATTGCCGATGACGATTTTAAAGCAAAAGAAGCCGGTCTAAGAGCGGGCGAAACTTTTGAGGAAACAACCGTAACCGCGCCCGACGGTTCAAAAATAACTACGGTGTTCGACCGCTCCGGCAACAAAATCGAAACAAGAACTTTTAATTTAAGTTCGAGTTTAACGCGCGTCATTCTGCGCACTTCTCCGGCAGGAGAAAAACAAGTTTTTGTTTACGGGCAGGACGGTGAAACAAAACCGTTGCTCGGCGAGCGCGTTGATATGGTTTTAACCGCTTCGCCCGATGAGATTGCCAAAACCGTCGGTATTTACGGCTCAGGGCGCGCGACGACTTTTTCAATCCAAAATTCGCAGCCCTTAAAGCCGCTTCCGAGCAGCGCCTTCCCCGTTGTCAAAAGCCAAACCGCAAACAATCCGGTTCAAAGCTCTCAAACTGCCGAACAACCCGTCGCTTCCGTCTCTCCAAGTCCGCTGAATAATACGGATGTTCAATCGAAACAACCCGGCGAAGCAATTACTGTGAATCAAAAACCGCAGCAAAAACCGGAAGAGAAACAATAAAAACGGAAAACGGAATTAAGCAATAAATATAATATAAATAGAAGTGAACAAATAAAGAGGAAAGATATTTAATCTTTCCTTGAAGGTTGAAACTCTGAACTTAAAACCCGTTTCCGGATAGTTTTGAGTAATTTTTGTGCGAAGCCCGGACAATGATTGCTTTACCGCTTGTGCCGCAAAGCGATTTTTAGGAAGTTCTCAAATAAAATACGTCCGTCGCGCGATTCGTTCGGATGTTCCCAGCGCGTCGGGTTTTTCGACCAATCTTCAAATGATTTTTCGAGATGAAACTGGACGGCATAAATCATTTGTCCGTCAGATTGTTTGACCATCATTTGATTTTTGCAGAGATACGACGTGGCGAGCAATCGGAAGCCTTCGGGAATGCCTTCGACTTGCAGACCGTGATTTTGCCAGACGCGCAAAATATCGTCTTCGAGCGTGTAATCTTGCCAGACGCGGCTTTCGCGGCTTTCGTCGACAGACGCGACGCCGGCAAAAATCGGGTCTGTTTCGTCGATGATTTTGATAAAGCGGTATTGATATTCGACCATCCGGTCAGTGCGTTTTTCCGACGGTTCGAGATTGTCTAAAGTCGAAAGTTTCGCGCCGAAACTCATTCCGACTAATTGATGCGCCCCGCAAATAGCAAGTACGGGAATTTTCGTCTGCTTGATAAATCGCTCAAATTTTTTAAGCTGTTCGGGATTGTAATAATCGAAATCAGATAAAGTGCCGCTCATTACAATCGCGTCCGGGTTGAAGCTCTTTGCCGCTTCGCCGACTTCGGACAAATGAACGGTTAAGGTTTTCGGGTTTTCGACGAGGCGCAAAACATTTTTGGCGATATTGTCGCAAGCCATTCCCGAAATCTTTCGTTCAAATCGCAGCTTCCCTTCTTTCGTTCCGTTCCATTCTTCGCGCGCCAAGTCGGACAAATCATCTTCGTAACGAAGCAAATCATTGACGATTAAAACTTTCGCGTAAGCGATTTTTTTCTCAATCGGTTCATAGCGGCAAAACGGACGATTATTAAATGGAAACGGAAGCGTTTCGGGCGATGATTCTTGTAAAATTGTTTTTGCGTCTAACATAACTGAAAACTATTTTAACATTTTTGGAAGCCATAAGACGAATATGTCCAAAACTTTCAATAAAGCATTGAAGATTTTAATCTTTAATCGGTGCGTTGTTTGGTACTTTGCTTGAATTCCGGCATCAGCGAACCCGCGCCGATGTCGTCTATTTCCTGCCGTATTTCCTTTATCAAACTCGAACGCGCTCGACTGCGAGCCGGTGAAGTTTTGTCTTTTGTCTGTTCGTCCAAAAGAAGCAAAATCTTTTGCCACGACGATTCCAGTTCGTCGGCGAGCGTCGAAATTTTCGTGATGTCATACGGCACGGCGACCGCCTGGCAGCCGAAACGGGCGAAAATCTGCAAATACCTGGCAGTCGATAAATCGGGGCAGGAAAAGCGTTGGTTGCCGACTTTCAGCTCGACTCCCAAAAGCGTGTGTTGAATAATCGCGCGGTTTTCGCTTTTGGCAATTTCAAGCCGGTGAGCGCGTGTTCGCTGAGTTCGCACCTTGAGGCGATAAATTTCGGGAAACCATTCCGCATTCAGTTTTTCCTTGATTTCCGCTGCAATATCCATTTCGTCAATCGTAAATAGTAAATCGTGAATTGTAAACAGAAGATTGATTGTTATCAATAAAACTGTTTACAATTCACGATTTTCTAATCTGCGATATATGAAATTTACTTTTCCGCCGTCATCGTCGCGCCCGGCGAATGCGAAAATCTTTCAATAACGCCGTTGCCGAAAACTCCGAAATATAAAACTCCCAAAACGGTTACCAGCAAAACCGCCGCTAAAGCGCCTGGAATCCTCGGCGCAAACCATTCGTCGGTGCGCTCGCGGAAAAACATTACGACAATCAGGCGCAAATAATAATAAGCCGAAATCGCCGTGTTGACGACTGCGACAATAACCAGTAGCGTCAGCATCGCGCTGCCCGCTTCGAGCGCGGGACGGAAAACCAGAACTTTGCCGATAAAACCCGCCGTCAGCGGCAAACCTAAAAGCGAAAGCATAAAGAGCGACAAGGCAAAAGCCAAAACCGGCGTGCGAAAACCGATGCCGTTATAATCTTCAAATTCGGTGCGTCGGTCGTTTTTCTGTCCTAAAAACGCGACGACCGCGAACGCGCCCAGATTCGTGACGGCGTAGGTCAGCATATAAAAAGCGACCGAAGCGATTGCCGAATCGCGTTTCGCGGCGGTCGTCGCCATTCCCGCGCCGATAAAACCGACGAGAGCGTAACCGGCGTGAGCAATCGAAGAATACGCCAGCATTCGCTTGACATTATTCTGGACGATGGCGGCGACATTGCCAACCGTCATCGTCAACATCGCTATCACGGTTAAAGCCGTAATCCAGGATTCGTGCAGATAGACGGACGTTTGTGACGCGGCGACGAGCGGAAAGCCAAGCACGAACACGCGAACGAACGCCGCGAATGCTGCCGATTTCGGTCCCGTCGCCATAAACGCCGTCACCGGCGTTGGCGCGCCTTCGTAAACATCCGGCGTCCAGACGTGGAACGGAACGGTGGCAACTTTAAAGCCGAAACCGATAATCATCATCGCGCCGCCGACTAATAAAAGCGCGGGAAAGTTTGCGTCGGCGACTTTCGCCGCAATCTGCGTAACGTTCGTCGTCGCGGTCGCGCCGTAAACCAGAGCCATTCCGTAAAGCAAAAACGCCGACGCGAACGAACCTAGAATAAAATACTTCATCGAAGATTCGTTCGAGCGCAAATCCGTTTTTCTCAATCCAGCCATTACATAAGTGGCGATTGAAGAAGTTTCCAGACCGAGAAAAATAACGACCAAATCGTTGCCCGCCGCCATAAACATCATTCCGACCGTAGCAAATAATAAAAGACAATGATATTCGCCGACCGGGATGTCTTCGCGCTCGGTCCAAACCGACGAGATTAAAATCGTCATTGCCGTGACGAGCAAAAAAACGAACGAAAAACTTATCCGCAAACTGTCGTTGGCAATCATTCCGTTCCACGCCGTCGAGGATGCGGGGTCGTTCCACATCAAACCGAGCAGGATTGCCGAAAAGACGATTCCGATTAATGAAATCGCGCCGGTCACATAGCGCTGCCGCGGCGCGAAACTGTCGTACAGCATCACGATTATTCCGGTAATTGCCAGCATTGTCTCAGGCAAAATAGCCGACACGTCCGTGTTCGGATTCATCAAATTCGCTAAAAATACTATATTCATTTCGATTCAAAAAAATTTCAGATAACCGGATGAAGCTGCTAGATTATTCGTGTTCATCTGCTTTCGTCTGCGGCTTTAGATTTGTTTCCGCCTTCTCGACTTCGCCGCCCGCCCGCTTATTCAATCTTTGTTCGATAGCAACAATGCTTCCATACGAGCGATTTAAAAACGGTTTCGGATAAACGCCCATATAAACCATTAAAAACAAAAGCGGCGCAATTAAACCGAGTTCGCGCCAGCTTAAATCTTTTAGTGTCTTATTATGCGGATTCGTCAATTTTCCGAAGAAAACTCGCTGCACCATCCACAAAAGATAAACTGCTGCGAAGATAACGCCTGTTCCCGCGAACATCGCCGCGATGTAATTTAAATTCCAGCCGTTTATCGTTGTTAAAGCGTGCGAAGTCCACATTCCGATCATCGTCAAAAATTCGCCGACGAAACCGTTCAAAAACGGCAAACCGATTGAAGCCATTGTCGTGATAACGAAAATCGTCGTGTAAATCGGCATTACGTTGGCGATTCCGCCGAAGTCCGAAATTTGGCGCGTGTGCCGCCGTTCGTAAATAAAACCGACGAGCAAAAACAACGCGCCGGTCGCTACGCCGTGATTGAGCATTTGATAAAGCGCGCCCTGCATTCCCATCTCGGTAAAGGAAAACATACCCAAAATGACAAATCCCATATGCGCGACGGACGAATAAGCGACCAATCTTTTAACGTCGGGCTGAACCATTGCGACGAGCGCGCCGTAAATAATTCCGACAATCGCCAGAATAATAAACAGCCACGCAAACTGGCGCGACGCTTCGGGAAATAAACCGAAATTAAAACGCATCAAGCCGTAAGTTCCCATCTTCAGCATCACGGCGGCGAGAATAACCGAACCGGCGGTCGGCGCTTCGGTGTGCGCGTCGGGCAGCCAGGTGTGAAAAGGGAAAAGCGGAACTTTAATCGAAAAGGCGAGAGCAAACGCGAAAAATAAAAGCGTTCCAACCTGCGGAACCAAAACGAGATTTCCCGTTTTCATCGAATTCAAAAGCGTTACATAATCAAACGAGCCGACGCCTGCCGGAGTCGCCGCCTGCAAATAATACAAACCGATTATCGCCGCCAGCATCAGTAAACTTCCCAAAGCTGTATAAACAAAGAATTTAACTGCCGCGTAAACCCGATTTTCACCGCCCCAAATTCCAATAAGAAAAAACATCGGAACGAGCGAGGCTTCAAAGAAAAGATAAAAGACGAGCAAATCCAAGGAAACAAAAACGCCGAGCATCGCGCTTTCGAGCAGAAGCAGAAAAACATAAAAAGCCGCGTGACGTTTCTCGACCGCGTGCCAGGTCGAGAGAATGGCAATCGGCATTATAAACGTCGTCAAAATCACCAGCCAAACCGAAAGACCGTCGACGCCGACGTGATAATTCGTGTTTATCGCCCGAATCCAGGGAATGTTTTTCTCAAAGAAAAATCCGCTCGCCGAAGCCGCGCCTTTATCCAAAAGCAATAACAAAGACACCAAAAAATTCGCCAGCGTAAAACCGAGCGTAACCCATTTCAAACCGTCTTCCCGCTTCCAAAACACCTGATGTCCGAGCGTCGCCAATGCGCCGAAAACCGGAAGCAAAATCAAGATGGTTAATAAATTTTCCGTAAAAAAATCCATAATTCTTAAAAACCGGTAACTGCAAAACTGTGTTCGATTATTTTATATACCGAAACTAACTTTCCGTCTTTCTCCGCCGGTATAAAAACTATGTTTTTTGCCGTTTCGATAGCTTCTTTATCCAAAAGTTTTGACGGGCTTTCCAAGACTTCGACATTAGTAACTTTGCCGGACGAAGAAAATAAAACTTTTAACTTCAACCGCCCCGCGCCCAAACCTTTTCTCATATCAGAAGTGAATTTCGGACGCGCGGATTTTAAGATTAAAACTTTTCTGTCAGCTTCGTTTGAAGAAATAGCTTTTGAGTCGTCAAGTCTTATTGCTTCCTGCTCGGTTAATTTCGGCAAAGATACTGCCGTTCCTGACGGAGCGTTGGGCGAAGCCGCGTTGTTTTGATTTACAAGCCTTATCGATTCAAAAAAAGCCTTGACGATTTGATTGTTTTCCGAGAGTGAAATTGCCTTTACAACATACAGTCTGTTTTTAATCAAAAAATGTTGAACTCGATTAAAGGCATTTTCAGATTTAGCAGAAAAACTTTTAACCTGAAAACCATTTATCGTTTCTTCCGTATTGAGCGTCAGCTTTTCTCTGTCCTGTAAAATTTTCTGTACTTCTTTCGAGTCGCCTTCGTAATACTCCATCAATAAAACACTTCCGTTGATGTAGCGAGCTATTATTAATTGTTTGGTAACGTGCGCTCCGAAACCGGGCTTGCCCAGATAATAATCATTATCGCCAGCCGTCATATAACCGGCAGGTACAGATAAAACAAATTCATTGTTTTTACCGTTCATTGCCTCCCATATGACCGGCTTGTTCTGAGCAAAACCGATGCTGAATTGGAAAGCAAAAACTACAATAAAAAAACAAGTTTTCGCTATATGGTTCATAAAAGCTAACCTACCAGTCTGAATCCGTAATAAATAAAATATCCAATCACAACTAACGCACCGAATAAAATAAACGCCGCATAACTTCGCACAAACCCGACCTGCACGCTGCGAGCGACGCCGCCGAACGCGGCGACTAAATGTCCGATGCCGTTCACAATGCCGTCAACCACGCCGACATCGAAGCCTTTCCACAAACCGTTGCGTGAAAAATTCGTCAAAGGATTGACGATATAACCGTTGTAAATTTCGTCAACGCGCCATTTGTCCTGCAAAATCTTCGGCATAACTTTGAGCGGTTCTTTTTTGAAAATCACCCAACCGACACCAATGCCGAGCGCGGCAAGCAAAACCGACAAACCCGCAAGAATTCTTTCCGTCCGCAATTCTTCGGGCGAATGCTCAGCGTGTTCCGTCGTGTTCGCGTGTTCGGTGGTATCTGTGTGTTTTGCAGTATCGGCGAGTGCCGCTTCGGTTGTATGTTCAGTTGTTTTGATGTCTGTGCCCTGCGGAAATTTTTTGATAGTTTGTGTAGCTTCTTCAAACGAAACTTCTTTTTCTGATAAGTTTCTGTGTTCAACTTTTGCAACCACCGGCTCAAGTATTTGCTCGAAAACATTCGGAATCGCGCCGCCGCTCAAAGCATACGGAACGCCGACGAGTCCGCCGACAGTTGAAAGAACAGCTAAAATAATCAACGGAACGGTCATCGTCCAGGGCGATTCGTGCGGATGAAAATCGTGCGGCAAATCATGATGTTCTTCATCATCGTCATCGTGCGCCGCGTCTGCGTCGTGATGCGCTAGGGCGTGCGCGTCGCCGTGCGGCACTTTCGCGTCGTGCGCGTCGCCCGTCGCAAATGCGTTTTCTTCGGCGCGTGACGGCTCAATTGGATTATCTAAGACCGGCAATTCATTGTGAAATCTCTCATCGCCCCAGAAAGTCATCACCATCATTCTGGTCATATAAACTGCCGTCAAAACCGCCGTCAACAATCCCGCGCCCCACAAAACATAATTCCAGGGCTGCGGAATATTCGGCGCAACAAAAGTTTTATAAAGAATTTCGTCTTTGGAGAAAAAACCTGCCCAAATCGGAATACCGGAAATCGCCAGCCAGCCCATCAGCATAGTAATAAACGTCACGGGCATATATTTTTTCAAATTGCCCATTCGCCGCATATCCTGTTCGTGGTGCATTCCGTGAATGACCGAACCCGAACCTAAAAATAAAAGAGCTTTGAAAAATGCGTGCGTCATCACATGAAAAATCGCCGCGACGAAGGCGCCGACTCCGCAGGCGAGAAACATATAACCGAGCTGCGAAACTGTCGAATAAGCGAGAACTTTTTTGATGTCGTTTTGCGCGAGTCCGATTGTCGCCGCAAAAATCGCCGTCGCGCAGCCGATTATTGCGACGATAAACATCGCCGTCGGCGCGTTTTGATAAATCGCGTTGCAGCGCACAACCATATAAACTCCGGCTGTAACCATCGTCGCCGCGTGAATCAAAGCCGAAACCGGAGTCGGTCCAGCCATCGCGTCGGGCAGCCAGGTAAATAAAGGAATCTGCGCGGATTTCCCCGTTGCGCCGATGAATAATAAAACAGCAATCGAAGTGATTCCGCCCGCGACAATTGCGCCCAAAGCAAACGGCTCTTGCGCCATTTGTCCGAGCAAATTCAGCGAACTTTGAACTGGTGTTCCATCAACAACCTTGTCATAAAAACTGATTGAGCCGGTTAATGTGAAAATCAAAAACATTCCCATCAACACGCCCCAATCGCCGATGCGATTCATTACAAACGCTTTCTTCGCTGCCTTTCTCGCTTCGTCACGTTTGATGTAATAACCGATGAGCAGATACGAACACAGCCCGACGCCTTCCCAGCCAACGAACATCAGCAGAAAATTATCCGCCAGAATGAGCGTCAGCATCGAGAACATAAACAAATTCAAATATGCGAAAAAGCGATAAAAGCCTTTATCGCCGTGCATATAACCGGTGGCGAAAACGTGTATCAGCAATCCGACAAACGTGATAAAACAAGCGTAAATCGCCGAAAGATGATCCATTCCCAAACCGAAATCGGCGCGGAAATTCCCGACCTGCACCCACGTCCAAAGCTGGTCAAGAATCGGTTTATTTTCGGCTGTAAAAAGCGCGCCGGTATGCGGCGTTCCGATGCCGAATGCAATCATAAACGCGACGACGGTTGACACACCGATTGTCGAACACGCAACCGCGCCGCTAAAAAGCTCGCTGTTTGCTTTTTTGCCGAACAGCCAATTAATAATCGCGCCGAGCAGCGGAGCGAAAATTATTAGACTTAAAAAGTTGTTTTCAGTCATTGGTTATTTATCTAAAAAATTAAATCTTCGTCTTCATCTTCGAGTTGAAAATTCTGATTCGCAATCTCTGCCCAAGTTTCCAAAACTGCTCTGCCGACATTTTTTGATTGCAAACTTTCCGAAACTTTTCCCTTCAATTCGGGAAATCGCAAAAGCAGCATTCCCAAATCTCTGTAATCAGTTCCGGCTTTCGGTCTGCCTTTGCGCGAATGATAAGAAATTATTTTGCTCGCCAACAATTCGATTGGCGATAAAACTAAAATATCTTCAATCCTTTCAGTTGCGGGAAATTCGGAAACCATTCGTAAATCAACAAGATGACGATTTCCTTCGCTTCTGATTTGATAAATCCGAAAACCTTTGCCGCCGGCAACTTCTCTGACTCTGACGGCAATATGAAATTTCTCGCTTAAAAAATCTTTCAATTCTTCGGCTAATTCGTCTGCCCGCATTGAAAGCAAATCAACGTCTTGCGTCATTCGCGGCTCGCCGACATAAGCGTTGACGGCTTGCGCGCCGAACAAAACGACATCTTTGCGCCCTTGCAGAAATTCGAGAATCGCCTCTTGAATTTTCGATAACGGCAAAGTTTCGCGCATTGCAAATTCCTGAAATGTCAAAACATCCGCGTTAATCATCAAAAAACTTAATTCTTCAAAATACTCGCGTCGTCCGTATCAATCGAAAGACTGTTGCGGAAAAATGCGATAATAATTCCCAGACCGACCGCCGCTTCAGCCGCCGCGACGCTCATTACCATAAAGACGAAAAGCTGTCCGGTTACGTCGCCGTAATAGCGCGAAAAGGCGACGAACGTCAGATTGACTGCGTTCAGCATCAGCTCGATGCACATAAACATTCCGAGCGCGTTGCGTTTGAAAATCACGCCGGTTGCACCGATGGTAAATAAAATTCCTGAAAGTGCCAGATATGTTGCTAAACTCGGTTCCATTTCTTTTAGTACAAAGTCCAAAGCCTAAAGTTCAAAACCCGATTTCCGGCGGACGAACAATCGGCAAAGGACAAAAATTAAAATTTAATTCGGTAATCGTCCGCGTCTTTCACGTCGTCGCGTCTTTCTAATTCGTTATTAACAACTAATTCGAGTTGCGGCTGGTTTAACCTTCTCGCCAGAATTACTGCACCGACGACTGCCATTAAAAGCAGAATTCCGACGATTTCGACCGGCAAAAGATACTCCGTATACATTGACGAGCCAATGCTCAAAGTGTTGCCGACGGTTTCGTCCGTCTTGATATATTGATTCGGCTTGCTGCTGACGGCATAAAAAATAAAAAATGTTTGCACCAGCAAAATCAATCCGAGTCCGCCGCCAATCGCGTATAAATATCGAAGGCGATTGACCGGTTTGTCGTCGTCCAGATTCAAAAGCATAATAACGAAGACGACCAGAACCATAATCGCGCCCGCGTAAATCAAAATCTGCACGGCGGCGATAAACGGCGCGGCGAGCGTGACATAAATGCAAGACAGCGCAATAAACACGCCGACCAGTGAAATCGCGCTGTAAAGCGGGTTTTTGTGATAGACGAGCGAAATCGCGCTGGCAATTGCCAAGCCTGCAAACAAAAAGAAAAGCGCACTAGCCATAAAACTTTAAGCCGCCGAATGCGGAGATTTTAAGAATTTGTTAGCTACAGATGAACACAGATAAGAAAAAGATAAAATCAATTTTTTATCGTCCTCAAAAAATCTGTGTTCATCTGTGGACGAATATTCTTTTAATTAAAAGCCTCTACGTATTCAAAAAATAAACAATCACAATTGTAAAAACCACGTTCGCCAACGCAACGGGCAAAAGAAATTTCCAGCCAAAATTCATCAATTGGTCAAATCGGAAACGCGGCAAAGTTCCGCGAATCCAGATATAGAAAAACAAAAAGAAACTAATCTTCGCCAGAAAACCCAAAATGCTGAATAGCGCGTAGGCGATTGAGCCGACTGCAAAAATGTGGCTCAAACCCGGAATATACCAGCCGCCGAGAAACAATGTTACGACCATCACGGAAACGGTGAACATATTGACATATTCCGCCATAAAAAAGAGCGCGAATTTTAAGGCTGAATACTCGGTATGAAAACCCGCGACGAGTTCGGTTTCGGCTTCGGGCAAATCGAACGGAACGCGGTTTGTTTCGGCAAACGCCGCAATCAAAAAGACGACAAAACCAATGAATTGCGGAATTATAAAAAAGCGAAACGGAGAAGTTATCTGAGCATTAATAATTCCGTTCAAATCGAGCGTTCCCGCCAGCATCACAACACCGATAACCGACGCGCCCATCGCCAATTCATAGGAAATCAACTGCGCCGACGAGCGCAGACCGCCCATCAAACTATATTTATTATTCGATGACCAACCGGCGAGCGCGATGCCGTAGACACCAACGGACGTAATACCCAACACGAACAACACGCCGACATCGATTCGCGCAATGGTCAAGGGAATTTGCCGGATGCCTTCGCCCAAACCGAACGGCAAAAAGCTCAAATCCGCCGTTATCGCGGGACCGAACGGATACACGACCATCGGCATCAGAGCGCAGGTTACGGCGACAATCGGCGCGAGAAAATAAATGAATTTCGTGGATTTGTCGGGAACAATGTCTTCTTTGAAGATGAATTTTAAAAGGTCTGCAAACGGCTGCATCATTCCCCAGGGTCCGACGCGATTCGGTCCGATACGTCCTTGAATCCAGCCCAAAACTTTTCGTTCCGCCAAAACCGTATAGGCGACAATTCCCATCACCAAGCCGAATGCAACCGTTGCCGCGCCAAACAGCACGACAATTGGAAAAACTGTTTTTGCAATAGATTCCATATCGAAAAATCGTGTTTTACGAATTCTTTATATACTGCGCTTTATTTGTAACACAAATTAAAAATTTAATTTCAAACGAGTTTTGTTACGTTATTTTAATAACCTGAAACCGACATTTCGCTGCCCGTCAAATTATTTAGGCGTAACTTTATGCGCAACATTTTCTTTATCTTCAATCTTGTCGCTGATGCCGACTGCCGCAACTTGAGCTTTTGTGTCCGCACGCGGTGTTCCGTCCAGATTAAACTGCACGAGCGGCGATACAAGAAGGTTTTCAGGCTTTGGATTGCCGTGCGCGAGCAGATGAAACTGCGCGGTTTTACTCGTCAAAGTCGTCAGGCGATGAAGTTTATGCCCAACTTTCGGCGTCTCGGTGATTTTGACCGTCTCGTCGCTCATTGTCTCGACCTGTCTTCGCAAAGCGTCAATTTCCCTCGGCAAATCTTTTTTGTCCGCAACGGCGTATTTAGCCTGCACGGGTTTTGACTCGTCTTTCAGTTGCGGATAGCGTAAGCCTTCGTATGCCGGAACGGAATCGGCAATCGCTTTGAAAACCGCCGGAGCGGAAAAGTTATAACCGAACTCGACGCCCATTTCTTTGGCAATCATTGAGGTTATCATCCAATCGGGTTTGGCTTGGTTGAGCGGTGCGATAGCCTGGCGAACTCTCTGAACAAAACCTGTATTATTGGTGTAAGTTCCGTCAACTTCCGCAAAGCTCGCGGCGGGCAAAACGACATCGGCAAATTCGGTCATCGCCGTTTCGAATAATTCCTGCACGACGATAAAATCTTTTTTGCTCAAAAAACCGTCGGTCAAAGCCGACGTTTTTGAAAGACTTCCGCCGATAAGCAGCGCCGTCGAGTTTATCAAAACGTCCGACAAAGATTTTCTCCCCGCCGTCATATCGTGCGCGCCGACCGAATTGTTATAAAGCGGAAGCGGATGAAGCAGAACGCGCCGATTCTCCGAACCAAATCCGGCGGCGGCATTTGCCAGCAATGCCTGCGATTCGGGCGACAAATCTCTGCCGAACATTATTACAAAATCGCCCGTCGCTTCTCCGATTGTTCTGAGCAAATCGTCAATCTCACTCTGCGCCGCGCCGATTTTTTTCAAAATCGCAGCGTCCGATTTGTCTGCAAAAGCCAGAGCAAAAGCGTCGAGCGAGTCTTTATTGACGTGAATAAATTGATTTGCCTGCGTCGTTAAGCGAATCGGCATGTCGTGTACGATTATAAATTTCGCGTTGTCGTTTCTGACCGCCTGGCGAATTTGCTTTGCCGTAAAAGTTTGTTCTTCTTCCGGTTCGCCGCCGATTAACAAAATTGTTCTTGCCCGGCGAATTTCTTTATGCGTCGCTAAAGGCACAGATAAATTATCAAAAAACGCGGCTAAATCGTAAGCGTCGGAAATCGCAAAGCTGTCTGAATTTGCGATTTCGGTGGCAAATCTTTTCAGTGTGAAAATCGACTCATTCGTCAACCGCGCCGAAGCGACGACGCCGACGTTGTTTCCATGTTCTTTTAACTTATCGGCGACAAAACGAATCGCGTCATCCCACGTTGCGGGAATCAGTTTTCCGCCTTTTTGGTAGCGAATCAAAGGCGTTTTGATGCGGTCGGCGTGGTTAATAAATTCGTGTCCGAATCTGGCTTTGACATCTAGAAATTCACCGTTCAGCCCGTCGACGTAACGGTCGCGGGCGGCGATTCGATGAACCCGTCCGCCACGGGCGCCGATGCTGAACTGCATTCCGTCCGAAGAATACGGGTCGGTTGAAACGGTTTGGTCTAATTCCCAAGGGCGCGTTTCGTGGCGAAAAGTCGCGTCGAGCAAAGTTCCCGTCGGGCAAACTTCGATACAATTTCCGCACTGCGAGCAATCGAGCCAGCCGCCGTAATTTCCGATAACCGTATTGACGCCGCGATTTCCCGCTTCGATGGCGTCTTCGCCCATCCATTCATCGCAAACTCGCGTGCAGCGTTTGCACAAAATACAACGCTGCGGGTCGTTGGCGACAATCGGCGAAAGAAACTTTTCCGGCACGGCGTTTTTCGGCTCGACGAAGCGTTCTTCGACATCTCCCCAATCGAAAATCATCTCCTGCAATTCGCATTCGCCGCCGCGGTCGCAAACCGGACAGTCGAGCGGATGATTCGCCAGTAAAAATTCGCCCATCGCGCGTTGAGCTTTTTCAATTTCCGCGCTCTGCGTGGTCACATTCATTCCGTCAGTGCAGGTTATCGTGCAGGAAGTCTGCAGCTTCGGCATTTTTTCAATGCGAACCAGACACATCCGGCACGAAGCCTGCAGAGCGAGGTCTTCGTAATAACAAAACGACGGAATGTTAAAGGCGTTTTCACGGCAAACATCAATCAGCCGCGCGCCTTTTTCAACCGAAAATTCCTGTCCGTTAATTGTAACTTTAATAAGTTCTGACATCTTTAAATAATAAAACTAAAATTTATTCTTTTGATTCTGTTTTGTTTTCAGCGTTTGTCACCGTGTTTTTCTTTCTTCCCTGTGGACGAGTCTTGCCGTAGCTGCCCGCAAAAATCTTACCGCGTTTCGTTCTTTTATCACCTCTGCCCATTTCTTTTTTCTCCTGTAATTATTAAAATTTTTGTGCTTCGGGTTCAACCGAAGATGTTTTTTCACCCGACAGATATGGTTTGAAATCTTCGGGAAAACGCTTAATCGCGCCTTGAATCGCCCACGCCGCCGCGTCGCCCAATGCACAGAAAGATTTTCCTTCAATATTATCAACCAAATCCAGAATTAACTGCGCGTCTTCCGGTCGTCCACCGCCTTCGGCAATTCGATTAAAGATTTTCACCAGCCAATCCGTTCCTTCGCGACACGGTGTACACCAGCCGCACGATTCGTGTTTGTAAAATTCGCTCAGATTTTTCGTCGAATCGACAATATTAACCGTTTCGTCAATTACGATAAAGCCGCCCGAACCGACCAGAGAACCTGCGGCGACAAGACCTTCGTAATCCATCAAAACCTTTTTCCCGATAACGTCGTCGGCTCGCATAATATAAACCGAAGAGCCGCCCGGAATTACGCCTTTTAATTTTTTATCGTCGCGCAGCATCCCGCCGCAATCTTCCAATATGAACTTTTCCATATCGGCGTAACCCATTGGAAGTTCGTAAACGCCCGGCTTTTTAACGTGACCGGAAACCGACCAGAGCTTTGTGCCGCCCGATTTTTCAGTCCCGAGATTGCGCCACGCTTCACCGCCCATTTCGAGAATTTGCGGAACGGCGGTTAATGTTTCGACGTTGTTGACAACCGTCGGCGAAGCATAAAGACCTTCGACGGCGGGAAACGGCGGCTTCATTCGCGGATGCCCGCGATAACCTTCCAGACTCGACAAAAGCGCGGTTTCTTCGCCGCAGATATACGCGCCCGCGCCGGTGTGCGTATAAACTTCGCACGAAAAATCCGAGCCTAAAATGTTTTTGCCGACTAGATTTGCCGCGCGTGCTTCCTCGACGGCTTTATCCATTATGTCAATCAAATAATTATATTCGCCGCGATAATAGATGTAACAGTTTTGCGACCCCAAAGCGAACGCTGCAATCAACATTCCTTCAATCAAAGCGTGCGGGTCGAGTTCGAGCAAATATCGGTCTTTGAAAGTTCCCGGCTCGCTTTCGTCGGCGTTGCAGACGATATATTTCTGCTTCGGCGAATTTTTCGGCACGAAACTCCACTTCATCCCCGTCGGAAAACCCGCGCCGCCGCGCCCGCGCAGCGCAGACGTTTTGACTTCGTTAATAATATCGTCCGGCGACATATTCATCGCCTTTCTCAAACTCGCGTAACCGCCGTTATCTTGATAAACCTTGAGCGTGTGCGAGTTTTCAAGATGCACGCGCTTTAATTGTAACGGTTCGCAACCGATTGCTTTGATTTCCATAAAACTACCAACGCTTACCTTTGTCCCAATCTTCTTTGTGAATAATTGTCGTTACTTTTCCGCGAATATCTTCACGCTTGATTGTTGGTTTTTGCCAATAACGACTATCCAGACTGTTTGGACGGTTATCACCTAACAAAAAGTATTCGTTTTCGGGAATAATCGTTGCTGGTAAATCCGCGCCGCCATCAATCTTTTGAAGTGTTTCATCTAATAATTCATCATTGATAAAAACTTTGCCTTTTTTTATTTCAATCTTTTCATTTGGCAACCCGATTACACGATGAATAAATATAGTGGTTTTTTCATCAAAACTAAGTTTTACCTTTGCCGGTTGCCCTTGGTAAACAACTACGTCAAATCGTTTGATGGGGTTTAACTTGCTACTTTTAATTTCAAAAGTTACCAGATGGTCGCCTACTCCAACAGACGGCATCATTGAATCGGTTACTTGCAAGTAATGTCCCGATATGCCGCAGCCAATTGCCAAACAACAAAAAACTAAAATTGTGCAAACAATGAAAGTTCGCATATTTTCTACAAAGTAAGTTTATTGTAAGCCGCGTGCGAGCCAATCCAAAACCAAATAATTCCTTCTTTTTTATCTACTCCAAGTGCGCGATAATGTTTCCCGACACGCGCCGACCAAAGATTTACGATTTGCTTAAAATGCAAAGACGGGCGCTTCGGATTAGCTTTCAACAGCTCAAAATTTTTGTCCGCCAAATCTCTAACGTCCTTCGGCAACGCTTTATAGCACGCCCAAAATTTCGGCGAGGCAAAATGCTTCATAGCGGTTGACATTTTCCTTCGACAAAATCTTTTTCGGCTTCTTCAATCAAACTTTGAAGTTTGCCGTTTTGCAAATCTCGCTCGATTTTTTTATCCCAAACTTCCGCTTCAAATTGTATAAACCATTCGGAAAGTTTGGAAACTTCGTTCGGCAGAAGTTTTTCGATTGCCGATTCGATTTCCGCAACATTCATACTCATAAAATTACTCCAGCGAATCGAGCAGTTTATCAACCTTTTCAACAGTCAAATCTTCGTGATAATCAAACCCGATTTGCATCATCGGCGCGGTTCCGCAGCTTCCCAGACATTCGACGCGCGAGACGGTAAATTTTCCGTCCGAAGTCGTTTCGCCCGCGTGAATTCCCAAACGATTGCAAATATGTTCGGTAATTTTTTCTTCGCCCATAATACGGCACGAAAGCGTTTTGCAAACCTGAATGTGATATTTGCCGACCTTGTGCATATTGAACATCGAATAAAACGTCGCCGTTTCCCAAACGTCCGTCACTTTGATGTCCAATTTTTCCGCCAGAAAATTTACGCCCGCGTTGTCAACGTAGCCGCGCTCGCGCTGGATGACCAAAAGAAGCAAAGGAATCAGCGCGGAACGCTTATGTTCGGGCGGATATTTCGCAATATGCGCGTCAATTTCCACTAAGACTTCGGGTGAAAAACTCGCTACTTCGTCGGTATACTCAACTTGATTTGTGTAATATGTCGGAGCTACTGATGCCATAAATTATGCAAATACTTTTTCTTCCAATTTTTCAACCCGCGAATTTAACTCTTCAACTTTTGCATTTACTTCAAAACCGGCTTCGACTTTCCGATTCAATTCTGCCAGTTCAAAACGAATTTGTTTGGCTTCGGCTTCAAGAGCGGTTAATCCTGTATCAATTGAACCGAGAGTTTCTTCGACTTTAGTTAGACGATTATTAATTTCAAGGACTTTCAAACCGACTTCGTTTAGCTGACTCGAAAGCGTTTTCATATCGCTTCTCATCAAAGCAATTTCCTGCGTATTTTTGTCGACTTTTTGATCTAAACCGCCGACTTTTTGATCCAAACCGCCGACTTTTTGATCCAAACCGCCGACTTTTTGATCCAAACTGCCGACTTTTTGATCCAAACTGCCGACTTGAACGACTAAGTTTGACAGAATCCGCATTACTTCGCTTTCAAAACGATTTTCTTTATCTGCCATAGCTTTACTCTCGTAAAAATTAGCGGTCAATTTCTCCAAGCACAATATCGAGCGAGCCGATAACCGCCACGACATCGGCGACCATTTCGCCTTCGCACATCACGGGCAAAGCCGACAGGTTGACGAAACTCGGACCGCGAAAATGAACGCGGTCCGGTTTCGGTCCGCCGTTTGATTTCATATAAACGCCGAGTTCGCCTTTCGAGCCTTCAATCGCGTGATAAACTTCGCCTTCGGGAATGTTGAAGCCTTCGGCGACAATCAAAAAATGGTGAATCAGCGAATCCATATGTTTTCGCATATCGTCGCGGTCCGGCAGAACGACTTTCGGCGCGTCGGCTTTGGTCGGTCCCGGCTTTAATCGTTCGAGGGCTTGCCTAACGATTTTGTAAGACTCGCGCAGCTCGCGCATTCTTACAAGAAATCTTCCCCAAACGTCGCCGCTCGGCTCGACCGGAATTTCAAAATCGTAAGTTTCATAACCCGAATACGGATTATCACGGCGCAAATCGAGGTTGACACCGCTGCCACGCAAACAAGGTCCGGTCAAACCCCAATCAATCGCTTCGGTCGCCGTAATCACGCCAATATCTTTCGTGCGGCTTTGCCAAATGGTATTGCCGGTCACGAGCGTATCGAACATATCGAGCGCGGCTGGAAAATCTTCCAAAAATTGCTTGACGCGGCGTTCAAATCCCGCCGGCAAATCCATCATCAAACCGCCGATGCGGAAATAACTCGGCGTCATTCGACCGCCCGAAGCCGCTTCAATCAAATTCAAAATCTTTTCGCGCTGGCGGAAGGCATAAAAGAAAGGACTCATCGCCCCGATGTCGAGCGCGTGCGTGCCGAGCCAAACCATATGCGAGGCGATGCGCTGCAATTCACAGAACATTACGCGAATCACCTGCGCTCGTTCGGGAATTTCGATTTGCAACAGTTTTTCCGCTGCCATCACATACGCGAGATTGTTTCCCAGAGGATTCAAATAATCCATCCGGTCGGTGATGACAATGCCTTGCTGGTATTTTTTATACTCGAAAAGTTTCTCCATTCCCGTGTGCAGGTAGCCGATGTCGGGAACGGTTTTGATGACGAGTTCGCCGTCGAGCTGGAGTTCGAGCCGGAGAACGCCGTGCGTCGAAGGATGCTGCGGTCCCATCGAAAGCGTCATCTGCGATTCGAGAGACTGGTCGAGAACTTCAAATTTGCTCGATATATTTTCTACTGCAACGCTCATATCAATTTTGGATTTTAGATTTTGGATTTTGGATTCACGTCAATTCCAAAACTAGAATTAAGTTAAGCTATACGGCTCGTAACCGCGCAACGGGTAATCTTTTCGCAATGCGTGTCCGTCAAAATCCGACGGCAAAAGAATTCTTCGTAAATCTGGGTGATTATCGAAAATCACGCCGAATAAATCGAAAGTTTCGCGCTCGTGCCAATTTGCCGTTTTCCAAACATTAACCACCGACGGCAAACTCGGCTCGTCTTCTGACAGTAAAACTTTTAAGCGCAGACGGCTGAAATGCTTGGTCGAAAACAAATGATAATTGACTTCAAAACGCGGGTCTTCCTCCGGTCCGCGGTCTGCTCCGCAAATATCGGCGAGCAAATCGAATCCGTGTTCAGTCTTCAAAAACCGACAAACATCAGCAATTGATTCGCGCGGAACGGTTGCGGTTACTTCGCCGAGCGTGTCTTTAAAATCGGTTATCCAAGTAGAATTTTCTTCCTTTAATTTTTCGACAAACCCAAGCGGAACTTTCGTGTCAGCCATATTTTAAATAAGTAAAGCGGCGGCGAGAATACTTCTTAAACTTCCCCGCTGAAATTCTATGAAGATTTTCTCCGTTCGTGCCTAGATGCAACTGAATACGGTCGCGTCGTAATATCTTTCGCCGCTGTTTCCGATTCCGTTCCCATCGTTACGGGTAAAGTTCCGGGAACGATTGAGTGACGCGATTCCTCTTCAAAAGTATCGACGCGATCTTTGACCGATTCGTTCATTATCTTTTCCTGCAGCATCATAATCGCGTGAATCAACATTTCCGGTCGCGGCGGACAGCCCGGAACGTAAACGTCGACCGGAACTATTTTATCGACGCCCTGCACAATCGCGTAATTGTCAAAAACCCCGCCCGATGTCGCGCACGCGCCCATCGAAATCACCCATTTCGGTTCGGGCATCTGGTCGTAAATACGGCGCAAAGCCGGCGCCATTTTCCGCGAAACGCGCCCCGATACAATCATTACGTCGGCTTGTCTGGGACTCGCGCGAAAAGTTTCCGCGCCGAAACGCGAAAGGTCATTTCTTGAGCTAACCGTATTCATCATTTCAATAGCGCAGCAAGCCAACCCGAACGTGGCAGGCCACATTGATGATTTTCTTGCCCAATTAACAACAGCATCAAGTTTGACTGTAATTACATCGGGTAACGATTCAAAAAGTGTATTTTCTAAACCCATATTTTTATTTTACTTCTTAGATTTTGAATTTTAGGTTAGAAAAACAAAATCGAGTTTCAATTACTACCCAAACTCATAATCCAGAAAAACTATTTAAGATAATCCTTTTATTGATTTAGAAGCTAAATATAAAATCAGCGATGCTTAAAATCATCATTATGCCGCACGCTTTAATTCTTGAATGCGCTGTTGTTTTTTGGTAACTAATTCGTGCGCTTCGGCGCGGGCTTCAGCGCGAGCCTGAATGCTCCAATCGAACGTGCCTTTTTTCCAGACGTAAATGTATCCGACAATTAAGGTAGCGATAAAGACAAGTATTTCCGCCAAAGCGATTGTGCCGAATGCGATGCCGCTGATTTTCTGTTCGGCAAGCAAACTCTTAAAAGCCACCGCGAACGGAATCATAAACAAAACTTCAATGTCGAAAAGCAGAAATACGACCGCGACGGCATAGAATTTTATCGAAAATCGGTCGCGTGCCGAGCCGACCGGGTCTTTTCCGCATTCATACGGCATTAGTTTCGTCGCCGTTCTCTTGCGCGGACCGATGAGTTGCGTGACGAGAATCTGGCTTGCCGCAAAACCCATTGCCACGATAAACATTATGCCAATCGGCGCATAGTCGAACAAATTAAATTCGGACATAATATTCGGTTGAAAAATTCTTTGCTAAAAATGCTTCAAAGTCGCCGGAAAGCCGAGAAATTCCCGTTTGAATTAGATTGAGAATTTTGGCACAAGTTCAATCGTAAGTTAAGCAAGATTGAGTGTCAAGGAATAAGGACTTGCGTCTTAAAAGTCGTGAGCGAAAAACGAATTAGGAATAATTTTCTTTGATTTTCCGGTTTCGACTATTAGCTCGGCACTTCTTATTATTCGTTGACCGTCATTAAACACCTGTGTTAATTTCATAAATGGTGCATAATACCGAAGTTACAGACCTTTTCTCGCCGATTTGATTTACAGACACTGTGATTACCGGATTTAATACAGATATTGAATATCAGGGCGTAACGTATCACGTTCAGACCGAAGACAAGGGCGTGAAAACGCCGCTTATTTTGTCTCTGGTCTATAATCGCGGCACGATTCTGGCTAGCAAACGCTCGGCTTACGACGATTTGCTGATTGATAGTTTTGACGAAAAACAATTGTCCGCCAGGCTCCAAAAACAGCACAATCTAATCTGCGCGGCGATTCGAGCCGGGAGAATCGAAGATTTGAAGCGAATGATGGAGAGAGATTTAGCTTCAAAACAAAAAATAGCGGCGCAGCCAAAGGAAATCGATTTGCCCGTCGAGATAAAATCCCCGCTCGAACAAGCGGCAAGGCGCGAAACTTTAAAAATCGGTGAAATCAGAGTTTCCGAACCTTTGACCGACCGCGAGAAAATTCAACCCTTTGATCGAACGAAAGATGAAAGATTGTCCGCCAATTCGATTAAAACTTCGCTCGACGCAAAAACCGAATTCGAATCGTTTTCAAAACAAATAGACGAACTTATCTGGGACATTCCCATCAGCATTATCGAAGAACCGTTCGTCGAAGCCGTTCAAGTCGTCGAAGAAGAATTTATCTTATCCGGCGAAGCGGTGGAAATCATTACCGCTTCATTTCAAAAGGAATCGGTCGCCGACAGCAAAATAAGGATCAGACTGCTTAATGAAGAAAAATTTAAAAGCGGCGACCGAAAAACAGTCGTTGTTTTAGCCAACCGCGGATCTTCCGAAAAAGGCTTGGGCGGTGCACAGGTGATGATTAAAATTCTCGGTTCGTCGTTTAGCCCTTTGATTTTTCACGCTCAAACCGACGATAATGGAGTTGCGACAATTGATTTGCAACTGCCGAAGTTTACGTCGGGGCGCGGCGCATTGCTGGTAAAAGTAATGAGCGAAGGCGAAGAAGCCGCCTTGAGACGAGTTATCACGCACGAATAATCGAATTATGAAAGTGTTTATCAACGGCGAAACAAAAGAAATTTCCGATGAATTTAATTTAAGCGAGCTTCTCGAAAACCTTTCCCTGCCTTCCGAGCGAATCGCTATCGAATTGAACAAAGAAGTCGTCAGAAAAAGAGATTGGGAAAACGTGAAAATCGCCGATGCGGACAGAATCGAGATAATCCACTTTGTCGGCGGCGGATAAATCAATTACGAATTTCAAATTACGAATTACGATTGGCGGATTGAAACATTTTCAGTCCGCATTTCTTTTGCGCGGTTTTTTGTTAGAATTCTAATTTAATGGACAAAACTTTTTTACGAGCTTTGCGCCTTTGCGGGAAATTTTTAACTTATTCTGACAAACTATTTATATGACACAAGATTTATTCAAACTTGCCGGAAAAAATTTTACCTCACGACTGATTATCGGAACGGGAAAATATCGTTCGCATCAGGAAATGAAGGACGCGCATATGGCTTCGGGCGCGGAAATGGTAACGGTTGCGGTCAATCGCGTTCCGCTCGACAGAAAAACCGAATCGTTTCTCGATTATCTCAATCCCGAAATGCAGATTTTGCCGAATACCGCCGGTTGTTATGACGCCGAACACGCGATTAGAACGGCGAGATTGGCAAGAGAAGCGCTGGAAACCGATTGGATAAAGCTCGAAGTCATCGGCGACAAAGTTACGCTGCTGCCTGACAACGAACAAACGCTCGAAGCAGCGCGCGTTCTCGTCAAAGAAGGCTTTATCGTCTTGCCGTATTTCTCGGACGATTTGATTATGGCGAAAAAATTATTGGACATCGGCTGTCCAGCCGTGATGCCGCTCGCCGCGCCGATTGGTTCCGGTTTGGGCGTGCAAAATCCCGCAAACCTGAAAATTATGCGCGAACAATTGCCCGAAGCAGTAATAATTGTTGACGCCGGAGTCGGGGTTCCGAGCGATGCCGCAATCGCAATGGAACTCGGCGCGGACGCGATTTTAATGAACACGGCAATCGCCGAAGCCAGAGACGCGGCGCAAATGGCAACGGCGATGAAACTTGCCGTCCGAGCCGGAAGATTGGCGTATCTTTCGGGCAGAATGCCGAAAAGATTATACGCTTCCGCCTCAAGTCCGATTGAAGGAGCGATTAAGTGAGTCTAAAGCCCAAAGTCCAAAGTCCAAAGTCCGAAATCGGCGGGCAAAGACCAAAGACAAAAATCGGCTTGATTTGTTTGTTCGTTACTTTTTCCATCGCGTCGTGCGTGCAAACACAATCGAAACGCAACGAACTTAACATCGCCGAAAGTAAATCTTACGAAGCGTCTCTGTTTCGCCAAAACTGCGCCGTCTGTCACGGGCAGGAAGCGAACGGCAAAGAAGTCAACGGAACATTAATTCCTTCCCTGCGTTACGGCGAAGCCACAACTTTGAGCGAAGAACAAATCTACACACAAATCAAAGAAGGAAAACTTCCGATGCCCGCCTTCAAAAATCAATTGACCGAAGACGAAATTAGAAAAATGGTGCGATTTGTACGGCGAGATTTGCAGGAAAAACAAGAAATGGAAAGGAAATAAAATAAAACTTTTATGAAAATTTTAATCTCAGGCGCGAGCGGTCTTGTCGGCAAACATTTGATTCCGACTTTGAAAGCAAAAGGACACGAAGTTTATAAACTTGTTCGCAAAACGCCGAAAGGTTTTGACGAAATTCAATGGGACGCTGAAGAAGGCTTTAGCGAAATGGAACAGGCAAAACTCGAAAACTTCGATGCGGTTGTGCATCTCGCGGGCGATAACGTCGCGTCGGAAAATTGGTCGGATGAGAAGAAAAGAAAAATTAGAGACAGCCGAGTTGTCGGAACGAGAGTTTTGGTTGACGCGCTCCGACGGGCGAAAAATCCGCCGAAAATTTTTGTGTCGGCTTCGGCAGTCGGGTTTTACGGCGACAGAAAAGATGAAATTTTGACGGAAGACAGCCAGCAAGGAAAAGGTTTTTTGACGGATGTCTGCACGGCTTGGGAAGATGAAATCGAAAGGGCGGAACTGTATGCGCGGGTCGTGTTTTTGCGAATCGGCGTTGTTTTAGCAAAAGACGGCGGCGCGTTGGAGAAAATGCTTACGCCTTTCAAATTCGGTGTCGGCGGAACAGTCGGAAGCGGCAAACAATGGATGAGCTGGATTGCGCTCGACGATTTGATAAAGCTCATTCACTTTGTGCTCGAAAACGAAAGTCTGCGCGGCGCGGTCAATGCGGTTGCGCCAAATCCTGTAACCAACGCCGAATTTACCGAAACGCTCGGCAAGGTTTTGCATCGCCCGACGGTTTTGCCGGTTCCCGAATTTGCCATTAAATTGCTTTTCGGCGAAATGGGCAAAACGCTGCTTTTGCAGGGCGCGCGGGTTTTGCCTAAAAAATTGCAAGATGCAGGTTTCGAGTTTGAATTTACAAATCTCGAAGACGCTATGAAAGAGGTTTTAGGAAATTAGCCACGAACAGACACGAAAATAAAGAAAATTAACCACAGATTTACACAGATTTTCACAGATAAAGACAAGATTAAAACAACAGGTAAATTTTATTTATTTTCATAAAATCCGTGTTTATCTGTGAAAATCTGTGGTTTCAAAAATATCTTTTTCGTGTTTGTTCGCGGCTAAAAACGTATGAAAATCTGGCTCTCGAAAAACTCCGAAGTTCCCGTCCGCGAACAGCTTATCACGCAGATTGCGCTCGGCGTGGCGAGCGATGATTTGAAAAAGGGCGAGCGGCTTCCAAGCACGCGCGAGATTGCCAGACGCTTTCAAGTCCACGCTAATACGGTCAGTTCCGCGTATCAAAAACTTGTCGAGCAAGGCTTAATTGAGTTCAAAAAAGGCAGCGGTTTTTTCGTCAGCGAAACTGAACAGGCGAATTTAGATGATGAATTCAAACTCGACGCGCTCGTCGCTCAATTTTTCAAAACCGCGCAAACGCTCGGTTTTTCTAACGCCGAAATCAAAATGAATCTCGAAAAATGGTTTTCGATTCAGCCGCCCGATTGTTTTTTGGTCGTCGAATCGGATGAAAATTTTCGCGCGATTTTAGTCGAAGAAATCAAACAGGCGACCAATTTCAAAGTCGTCGGTGTGAGCTTTGAAGAATTTCAAACCAAACAACAAAATTCAAACGCAATTTTCACCGCGATGATTGACGGCAAACCGAAAATCGAAAGCGTTTTGCCCGCCGATAAAACCTGTGTTTATTTGAAGGCGCGTTCCGTTTCCGATTCGCTGACGGGCGAAAAACGTCCGTCCGACGACGATTTGATTGCGGTCGTCTCCGGCTGGGAAAAGTTTCTTTCGTGGTCGAAAACGATTTTGGTTGCAGCCGACACCGAAGCCGATTCGATAATTTTGCGCTCGACATTTGAAAAAGATTGGCGGAAAGGTTTGCAAAACGCTTCGATGATTATTTGCGACTCGCTCGCGGCGAAGAAATTTTCGACCGACGCGCAAGTGCGAGTTTTTCGGGCGATTGCCGACAACTCGATTAGAGATTTACAGGAAATCGCCGGAAACAAATAATTTAGTCTGTTTCGATTCAATACAAAAATCGTATTCTTTCACACTTTCAGCAAAACAACTCGCCCGAAAATTTTTCATTTACATCGTTTTTATTTGAGATTGCGCGAAGGCACAATTCTTGCTGTTTTGGAGTATTACAATCTTTAAATAAGGAGAATTTTTATTATGCAAGACGTGCAAAATGTCCCGAATCCCGATGTTGATTCGATTATCAGAGACGATGATTTCGGAAGTCATTCGGATGTCAACCGAGACAATGAGAACTCGGATGTCGAACAGCCGGAAGGAGACGACCCGAATGACCGTGCGCGGCGCACGCCGATTGAAGAACCGCCAGCCGACGACGATATGGAAGAGCGAAAACGAATCGCGTAAAAAACGGAAAATGGAAAACGGAAAGTGGAAAATTGAAAATCAAACTCGGTTTTCCACTATTTTTTTAATTTATGACGGAAGTTATCGGTTGGGTTAGCTCGCTGATTTTGGTTTTTACAATCGGCAAGCAGGTGTATAAACAATGGAGTGAAGGCAAAAGCGAAGGCGTTTCCAAATGGCTTTTCGTCGGTCAAATCGCGGCGTCAATCGGTTTTGCCGTTTACAGCTTTCTGGTCTGGAATCCGGTTTTTATTTTTACTAATTCGTTAATGGTTTTGAACGGAATTGCGGGTTTGTTGATAAATCTGCATTTGAAGCGGCGCGAAGCCAGCCAAAGTTAAGGGAAATTATTTATCGAATAAGTTTGACTTGACAAAAGTTTTGTTTGTAACTAAACTTGTTACAGTTATGGCGGCAACCAGTCAATTTGCAATAGCGGTTCACGTTTTAGCTTTGCTTGCCAAAGGCGGCGAGGAAAATGTCAAGTCCGACTGCGTGGCAAAAAGCGTAAATACGAATCCGGTCGTGATTCGCAGGCTTTTATGCAGTCTTAACCAGGCGAAATTAGTCGTTTCGCAAACAGGCGGCGCGGGCGGGACGCGGCTTGTTCGTCCGCCGGAAGAGATACGTTTAAATGAAGTTTACCGGGCGGTCTGCGGTGGCGAAGTATTTGCGCTTCATCGTCAAACGCCGAACCAAAATTGTTTGATTGGAAAAAACATTCAGACGGTTTTGGAAAATCTGCAAACCGAAATTGATGAAGTTATCGAGCAAAAACTTGGCGAATATACTTTGCAAAACGTTATCGAATCGGTCGAGCAGGAAATTGTAATCAACTGTTAGCAATTGAAAAATTTTAGAAGAAGTTTATTTATATTTGTAGCAAAAATTGTTACAAAATTTTATAGAAAGCGGAAGGAATAATTATGAACAAAGAAATCAGCAGCGAAAAAATTTTAGAACAGTTACATTGGCGTTACGCGGTAAAGAGTTTCGATGCGACAAAAAAGGTTTCAGATGAAGATTGGAATACGCTCGAACAATCTTTGATTCTCGCGCCTTCGAGTTACGGGCTTCAGCCGTATAAATTTATCGTCGTCACGGACGAAGCAAAAAAGGCGGAATTAACGCCTGCCGCATACGGGCAGACGCAGATTGCCGATTGCTCGCATCTGGTCGTCGTGGCGTATAAAAAAGTTTTGAACGACGCGGATGTCGACCATTTCGTCGAGCGCAATATGGAAATTCGCCACCAGCCGCACGAAGCGCTGGCGGATTACGAAAACATAATAAAAGGCTCGGCGCAAAAAGCGATTGCCGACGGAACAATCGAAACCTGGAATTCTCGTCAGGCATATATCGCGCTCGGATTTTTGCTGGAAACGGCGGCGCTTCTCGGAATTGATGCGTGTCCGATGGAAGGTTTTAATCCGGCGGAGTTCAATCGTATTTTAGGACTTGAAGATTATTCGGCGGTCGTGTTGTGCACGGTCGGTTATCGAAACGAGGAAAAGGATTATTTAGCAAACCTGCCGAAAGTGCGTTTTCCGAAGGAAGAAGTGATTGAAAGAATTTAAGAAAATTTAACCGTCCCGCTTCGCGTGGATACAGTTGAACACAGATAAATTAAAAAGGATATAGGATTTACAAGATAAAACCAAAATAAAATCTGTGTTCATCCGTGTTTATCTGTAGTTTCAAAAAATTATGAAAAACTACGTCGAAAAATCAATGGCGTTTGCCGAGTATCTCAAGCTGATTGACGATTTGCTTCTTGAAGGCAAGACGACGGGCGAAAATCAATCGGAAGCGATGTTCGGTTACGGTAAATTGAATCGCCAAAGAATGAAACGGCTCGAAAAAACTGTCGAGTTGAATGATTCGCTGAAAGAAAAAGCGCGAAACGTAAAGGCGAATTGGATTTGGCTGGTAATTACGGAAGGCTGGTGCGGCGACGCGGCGCTGAATATTCCGATTATCGAAAAGATTGCGGCGGAAAACGCGAATATCGAAACGCGCTATTTGCTCCGCGACGAAAATGTTGAGTTAATGGATAAATACTTAACTTTTAACGCGCGTTCGATTCCGAAATTGATTTGCCTTGATGCAAAAACTTTCGAGGAAATCGGGACTTGGGGACCGAGACCGCAGGCGGCGATGGATTACTATTTTGAAATGAAGCATCAGGGTTTGGAAAAGCCGCAAATGATGGAAAATATGCAGCGCTGGTATTTGACGGACGAAAATCAATCAATACAAAGCGAGTTTGAAAATTTTTTGGAAGAATTGTCTTAACATGGAAACCGTTTCTGAACATAAATATTTACCGATAAACATTGAACGAAAAAATGAAAGCCTACGAAATAAACGAATTTGGAATCGAAAATTTAACCTTGACCGAGCGGGACGAGCCAAAACCGCAGGCAAATGAAGTTTTGGTGAAATTTCACGCCGCGTCTTTGAATTACCGTGACTTGATGATGGTCAAAGGTTTTTATAATCCGAAACTAAAAACGCCGCTTGTTCCGCTTTCCGACGGCGCGGGCGAAGTCGTCGGCGTTGGCGTGAGCGTGACGAAATGGAAAGTCGGCGACCGCGTTTGCCCGATTTTTATGCAGGGCTGGATTGACGGCGAAATTGATTTTCAAAAAGCGCGGACGGCTCTCGGCGGCGATTTGGACGGTTGTCTGCGCGAATTCGGCGCGTTTGACGAAAACGGTCTGGTGAGAATTCCCGACCATTTAAGTTATGAAGAAGCGGCGACATTGCCGTGCGCGGCGGTAACGGCGCACAACGCATTGATGGTTACGGGCAACATCAAGACAGGCGAATCAGTTTTACTTCAAGGCACGGGCGGCGTTTCGATTTTCGCCTTGCAATTTGCGAGCGTTTTCGGCTGCCGGACGATTATTACGTCGAGTTCCGACGAAAAATTAAACCGCGCGAAGGAATTGGGCGCAACCGATTTAATCAACTATAAAGAGCGTGAAGATTGGGACAAAGCGGTTTTGGATTTGACCGAAAAGCGCGGCGTTGACCACGTTATCGAAGTCGGCGGCGCGGCAACTCTACAAAAAAGCGTGAATGCCGTTAAAGTAGGCGGACACGTCGCAGTTATCGGCGTTTTAGCAGGCAAAGGCGAGTTTAATCCGACTTCGGTTTTGATGAAAGCCGTAAAATTGCAGGGAATTTTTGTCGGTTCGCGGCAGATGTTCGAGGATATGAACCGTCTTATCTGTCAGCATACTTATCTAAAGCCTGTGATTGATAAAACTTTTGCTTTTGACGAAGCGCGAGACGCGCTCAAATATATGGAAAGCGCGTCGCATTTCGGCAAAATTGTAGTGAAGATTTAAGAAAATGTAACCACAGATAAACACAGATAAACACAGATAGTTAAAGAAAATAATTCAAAATATCTAAGTTTATTAGTGTGCATCTGCGGCAAAAATTGAGGAGAGAAAAATTATGGACGGATTAAACGAACCGAGAGAACCGCGCAAGATGATTGCGCCCGACAATTGGGAGAAATTTTTGCAGGAATTTGCGACGCGCAACCGTGACCGCCGAGCGCGTTTCGATGTTTTTAGAAGCGACGGCACAACCGAGGAGGAAGCCGTCGAAGCGCATCTCGAAGACGTGAAATTGACTGAAAACGGCAACGCGAAAAACGTCGAGATTATTCGCATTGACCGCAGCGACAGCGACGCAGAAAAAACTAAAGAAACGGTTACGAATGTGCGCGGAATCACCGTTCAGATTGATACTGACGGCAGCGAAGACGCGCTCGAAATCACCGATAACCAAAATACTCTGGTCAGTTTGCGGCTCGAATCGAAGGTTGACGGCAACTCGTAAAAGAGATTTTTAGAAGGAGAATTTATGACTGAAAATTTATATGAAATTCCCGTTAAAAAGATTGACGGCGCGGAAACTAATTTGGGCGAATACAAAGACAAAGTTTTGCTTGTCGTCAACGTCGCGTCGAAATGCGGTTTGACTCCGCAATACGCGGGTTTGGAAAAACTTTATGAAAATTATCGCGCGAAAGGTTTGGAAGTTTTGGGTTTTCCTGCCAACAATTTTATGGGGCAAGAACCGGGAACGGAAGAAGAAATTAAGGATTTTTGTTCGTCGAATTATGATGTGCAGTTTCCGCTTTTCTCGAAAATTTCTGTCAAGGGTGACGACCAGCACGCGCTTTACAAACATTTGACCGAAACAAAACCCGAAACGGATGTGAACGACGGCGCGTTTGAAGCAAAACTCAAAGGTTACGGCTCGGAACGCTCGAAATCGAATGAAGTTTTGTGGAATTTCGAGAAGTTTTTGATTGGCAAAAACGGAAAAGTCGTCGGGCGTTTCGCTCCTGATGTAACGACGGAAGACGAGCGTTTAATTGAAAAACTCGAAGCGGAATTATCAAAGTAAGATGAAAGCTAAATTAACAGATTCAAAATTCGGGTTAATTCCGCACGATGTTTGGCGCGAAAATGCCAGCTTGGAGATTTTCCAAAAAATGATTGCTGGCGAGCTTCCGCAACCGCCGATTGCGAAAACTCTGGGCTTTCGACTGGAAAAAATCGAGAGCGGACGCGCTGAATTCGTCGGAGCATCAAAAACCGATTACTACAATCCGCTCGGCACGACGCACGGCGGTTTTATCGCGACTTTGCTCGATTCGGCGATGGGCTGCGCGATTCAATCAACGCTTGAGGCAGGCAAAGGCTCGACGAGTTTAGAGTTTAAGGTAAATTTTGTGCGCCCGGTTTTCGATAAAACCGGAACGCTCAGAGCCATCGGCGAAATTATCAACGCCGGCAAACAAATTATTACCGCCGAAGCCAAATTGATTGACGAGGCGGGCAAACTTTACGCGCACGCGACGACGACTTGTTTTGTTTTCGCGTTATAAAAATCAAGGGGAATTATGGAAAAGAGAAAATTCGGCAAAACCGATATGGAGTTTTCCGTGCTTGGCTTCGGCGGCGCGGAAATCGGATACGAAAACGCCAGCCAGGAAGACGTAACGGAATTGCTTAACGCGGCATTGGACGCGGGGCTGAATGTTATCGATACCGCCGCCGCTTATATGGAAAGCGAAAAAAGAATTGGCGAAGCAGTCGGCGGTCGGCGAAAAGAATTTTATCTTTTATCGAAATGCGGCGCGCTCGATAATTTTACACGGTTTGATTGGTCGAAAAAAGGAATTCTCGAAACGATTGAGCAGAGCTTGCGAAGTTTGAAAACCGATTATCTAGACATTGCGCAGCTTCACAGTTGCGACACGGAAATTTTGCGGCAAGGTGATTGTATCGAAGGCTTGCAGCGAGCGCAGGAGAAGGGTTACACGCGTTATATCGGTTATTCGGGTGATAGAGAAGAAGCGAAATATGCGATTGAGATGGACGTTTTCGATTCGTTTCAAACTTCGGTCAACATCGCCGACCAGACGCCAATTGAGGGTAACATTAAACTCGCGGCGGAAAAAGGTCTGAGCGTGATTGCCAAACGTCCGATTGCCAATGCCGTCTGGCAACATTCCGAGAAGCCGGAAAATAGTTATGTTCACGAGTATTGGGAACGGCTTCAGAAATTGAAATTCGATTTTTTGGGCAAAAGTTTGGAAGAATCAATCTCGCAAGCGCTGCGTTTTACAATGGCGGTTCCGGGCGTTGACACAATGATTGTCGGCACGACAAAACCGAATCGCTGGCAATCGAATTCAAAGCTCGTCGCGGAAGGAAACCTTTCAAGCGAAGAATTTGAAACGATTCGCCAGCGCTGGCAAGAAGTCGCGGATGAAAGTTGGGTTGGAATGACTTAACTTTTATCCGAGAAATATTATGTTGCAGATTGTTGGATTAGCGGTATTTGCTTGTATTTTTGGCGGATTATTCTGTTTAGTCGGCTTAGCTGACAAAAACGCTCATTCAATTTTTAGATTTTGGAGTTTTATCGTATTTGGCGGTGGATTTGGTGCAATCTTTTTAAGCTTTATTTGGATTGCTTTTCCATTATCTCCAAATGTCATTAATTTATTAGCTGCTTTTGGGTTTTTCACTGGTGGATTATTGGGAAGTTTTTTAGGTTGGAAATACGCTGTTAGGTTGCAGAATAAACGAATAAGGGAAAAATGAGTAAATTATTTGAAAAATTGAAAATAAGAAACATTGAACTTAGAAACCGTATTTGGGTTTCGCCGATGTGCCAGTATTCGAGCGAAAACGGAATGCCGACCGATTGGCATTTGGTTCATTTGGGAACACGCGCTGTCGGCGGCGCGGGACTTGTAATTATGGAAGCTACGGCGGTTTCGCCCGAAGGTCGCATTTCCCCGTCGGACGCGGGCATTTGGTCCGACGCGCACGCCGAAGCGTATAAAAAAATTACGGCGTTTATCAAATCACACGGCGCGATTGCCGGAATTCAGATTGCTCACGCCGGACGAAAGGCTTCGACTGCCGCGCCTTGGGACGGCGGCAAAAAGGTTGGCGAAAAAGACGGCGGATGGGAAACGCTCGCGCCTTCGGCGATTGCCTTTGACGATGATTATCCGATGCCGCGTGAAATGACTTTGAGCGATATTGAACAGGCGACAAAGGATTTTGCGGCGGCGGCAAAACGAAGCGTCGAAGCCGGTTTTGAGGTTATCGAAATACACGCCGCGCACGGTTATCTTTTTCACGAGTTCTTGTCGCCCTTGTCAAATAAAAGAACCGACGAATATGGCGGAAGTCTGGAAAACAGAATGCGTTTTCCGCTTGAAACAGCGCGAAAAGTCCGCGAAGTCGTGCCGGAAGATTTGCCGGTTTTCGTGCGGATTTCGGCGACCGATTGGACGGAAAACGGTTGGGATTTGAAGCAGTCAATCGAATTTTGCAAGCGGTTAAAGGAAATCGGCATTGATTTGATAGACGTTTCGACCGGCGGAAATGTGCCGCACGCGAAAATTCCCGTCGCGCCCGGTTATCAAGTTCCGTTTGCGGCTGAAATCCGCAAACAAGTCGGCATCGAAATGGCAGCGGTCGGAATGATTACCGAGCCGTGGCAAGCCGAAGAGATTTTAGCAAAAGGCGAAGCCGACGCGGTTTTGCTGGCGCGTGAATTTTTGCGCGAGCCTTATTTCGTATTTCGTGCAGCAAAAGAGTTGAGCGCGAAAATTGATTATGTGCCGAAACAATATGGACGCGCGATTGAAACCGAGAGCGCACAAGAAGTAAAAAGCGCGAGAAGTTAGAATGTAAATCAAGGAAGCTGTCCACAGATAAACATAGATGAACATAGATAAAATTAAGATGAAAACTAAATAAATGCCTTTGTATTCGTCTTTAAAGATCTGTGTTTATCCGTGTTTACCTGTGGATAAAAATTCTTCGGTTTAACACAATTGAAATTATGAAAGCAATCAGAATTCACGAATTTGGCGGAAGCGAAAACTTGCGCGTGGACGAAATCGAAAGACCGGCTCCGGGCGCGGAGGAAGTTTTAATCAATACTGCGGCGGCGGGAATAAATTATGCGGACACGATGCTGCGGCAGGGCAAGTATTTATTTACGCCCGAACTGCCGTTCACGCTCGGTTTTGAAGTCGCCGGAACGATTGAAGCGGTCGGCGTGAATGTTTCAGCTTTCAAAGTCGGGCAGCGAGCTTTGGCAACCGTTCGCGGCGGTGGTTATGCAGAATATGTCGTCGCCGATTGGCGAACGGTTGTTCCTATTCCCGACGATTTGGAGTTTGGGAAGGCGACGGCTTTGCTGGTGCAAGGGTTGACCGCGCTCGGATTGCTCGCGGATTTGAAAAGCGGGCAGACGATTTTGATTCACGCGGCGGCGGGCGGTGTCGGCTCGTTATTAGTTCAATTAGCAAAACACAAAGGAGCGAAGGTTTTAGGCACGGCTTCATCGGCGGAAAAACTTGAAAAGATTGCGAGCTTGGGCGCGGATGTCGGCATCAATTACAGCGAAAGCGATTGGACTGACGAAGTTTTAGCGGCAACCGACGGTAAAGGCGCGGATTTAATAATCGAAATGGTCGGCGGCGAAATCGGACGGCAAAACTTAAAATGTCTGGCGGCGGGCGGCACGATGATCGTGTATGGAGCGGCGAGCGGAGAAGATTTCCAAATATCAGCGTTGGGTTTGCTGGGGAAAATGCACACGGTCAAAGGTTATAATTTAAATCTCGAAACGCGCGAAAATATGGCGGCTTTTACGAGAGAATTGATGTCGCACATCACCGAAAACCGACTCGAAGTAATTGTTAATGAGTTCCCGCTCGAACAAGCGCGGGCAGCGCACGACGCGCTCGAAGGCAGAAAAACGATGGGCAAGGTCGTTTTGACAGTTTGACGGAGAGGTTAATTCTTTGCGTCCTTTGCGATTAAGAAAAAGTTTAAGACGCAAAGTTCGCAAAGAAAATTCGTATTCAAGCAGTTTTTGATTTATGAATAAAAAATTTTCAGACGTTCCGTTTTCGGTTTTAGATTTATCGCCGATTAATAAAGATTCAACGGCGGCGGAATCTTTTCGTAATTCTTTATCGTTAGCGCAGCACTCCGAAAACTTGTGCTTTAACCGATTTTGGCTGGCGGAACATCACAATATGACGGGCATTGCGAGCGCGGCAACGTCGGTTGTAATCGGTTATATCGCGGCGGGAACGTCGAAAATCCGCGTCGGCGCGGGCGGCATTATGCTTCCGAATCACGCGCCGCTCGTCATTGCCGAGCAATTTGGAACGCTCGAAAGTTTGTATCCGAACCGGATTGATTTGGGCTTGGGACGCGCGCCGGGAAGCGACCGGCAAACCGCCCACGCTTTGCGGCGAACTCTGCACAGCGACGGCGATGATTTTCCCGAATTGCTGGAAGAATTGCGCTTCTTTTTCCGCAAGCCCTTGGAAAATCAAAGAGTGCGAGCCATTCCGGGCGCGGGTTTGGATATTCCAATTTGGCTTCTCGGCTCAAGCGGATTCAGTGCGCAGCTTGCCGGACAATCGGGTTTGCCGTTCGCTTTTGCCGGACATTTTTCGCCCGAATATATTTTGCCTGCGTTTGAAATTTACCGTCGTTCATTCGAGCCGTCGGAGACGATCGAAAAGCCGTATGCAATGCTGGCGTTAAATATTATTGCCGCCGAAACGGACAAAGAAGCGCAGTTTTTAGCCACTACGCAGTTTCAGTCTTTCCTGCGTCTGATTCGCGGAATGCCCGGACAAATGCAGCCGCCGGTCAAAGATATGAACGAAATCTGGACGCCGCAGGAAAAGGCTCTGGTCAATTCGCGCGTCGGCGGCTCGATAATCGGCAGCGCGGCGACGGTTAAAAAAGGCTTGGAGAAAATTTTGGGCGAAACCGATGCTGATGAATTGATGATAAACGCAATGATTTTTGACCATCAAGCTCGGCTTCGTTCTTACGAAATCGTCGCTGATGTTTGGAAAAGTAAGGCTTCAGCGCAGACGATTTGACGGAACTTTCGGACGGAAAATTATGAACGTCAAAGGCAAAATAATTTTTGTAACCGGCGGCGCGAACGGCATCGGCAAAGCGTTGTGCGAAAGATTTGCAGCGGAAGGCGCAAAAAAAATCATTGTTGCAGACTTGGATTTCGCCAATGCAACTAAGGTCGCGGGTGAAATTGACGGTTTGGCTTACAAATTAGACGTAAGTGACGAAACGGAAGTAAAAAAAGTTGTCGAACAAGTTTTGAGCGAATACGGACAAATTGACCTTTTTTGCTCAAACGCCGGAATCGCGGGCGCGGCAGGCAGTCTGGAAATTTCCAACGATGTCTGGCAAGAAATTTATGAAGTCAATGTTTTGTCGCATTTGTATCTGGCGCGAGCGGTTTTTCCTTCGATGATTGAAAAAGGCGCGGGCTATTTTTTGCTGACGGTTTCGGCTGCTGGCTTATTGACGCATTTTGAAGCCGCGCCGTATTCGGTTTCCAAACACGCGGCTCTGGCATTAGCCGAAAATCTGGCGATTGAGTTTTATGACGAAGGAATTCGCGTTTCGTGTCTGTGTCCGCAAGGCGTGAAAACCGCGATGATAGCGAGCGCGGAAAATGAGCCGGAAAATTTTTTGATGGCGGAAGCAATTTCGGCGGAAGAATGCGCCGACGCGGTTATCAAAGGTTTGGAAAGCGAAAAGTTTTTGATTCTGCCGCACGCGGAAGTCGCGCAATACATTGTGAATAAAGCCGAAAATTATGACCGTTGGCTTCATTCTTTGCGAAAGATGCGTCGGGCGAATCAAGCATTAAAAATGGAGAAATAAAAATGAAAAAACGAAAATTGGGAAGTGATTTGGAAGTTTCAGCCGTCGGGCTAGGATGTATGGGAATGTCGGATTTTTATTCGGGACGCGACGACGCGGAATCAATTGCGACGATTCACCGAGCGCTCGAACTCGGCGTGAATTTTCTCGACACGGCAGATATGTATGGACCTTTTACGAATGAAGAACTTGTCGGGAAAGCTGTCAAAGGCAAGCGCGATGAGTTTGTGATTGCCACGAAATTTGCGATTGTGCGCGACCCGAATGACCCGAATGTGCGCGGCATCAACGGCAAGCCGGAATATGTTCGGCAAGCGGTAGAGGGAAGTTTGAAGCGTTTGGGAATTGAAACAATTGACCTTTATTATCAGCACCGTGTTGACCCGAACACGCCGATTGAAGATACGGTTGGCGCAATGACGAAACTTGTTGAAGAAGGAAAGGTTAAGTATTTGGGATTATCGGAAGCCTCAGCAGAAACAATCCGACGCGCTAATGCGGTTCATCCGATTACCGCTTTGCAGTCGGAGTATTCTTTGTGGACGCGCGATGTCGAGGACAACGACGTTTTGGCGACGTGCCGCGAACTCGGCATCGGTTTTGTTCCGTATTCGCCTTTGGGACGCGGATTTTTGTCGGGCGAAATTAAACGCTTTGAAGATTTGGCGGAAGACGATTATCGTCGCCACAGCCCGCGTTTTCAGGGCGAAAATTTTGATAAGAACTTGCACCTAGTCGAAAAAATTAAAGAAATCGCCAAGGAAAAAGGCATTACGGCTTCGCAACTCGCGCTCGCCTGGGTTTTGGCGCAAGGTCAGGACGTTGTGCCGATTCCGGGAACGAAACGGCGTAAATATATCGAACAAAATGCCACATCCGCCGATACTATTTTGAGCCAAGAAGATCTGGCGCAAATCGAAGATGTTTTCCCGAAAGATGCAGCGGCGGGCGCACGCTATCCAGAAGCGATGATGAAATCAGTAAACGGATAGTCGGGCGAGTTTAATATGAATGATGAAAAAATCGTGCTGATCGCGCGTTTGAAAGTTAAAAAGGGAAAAGAAGCCGAAGCGAAGCGTGCCGCTTTAGCAATTGTCCCCGATTCACGCTCGGAAGAAGGTTGTCTGAATTACGACTTTCATCAGGCGATTGACGATGCGACGATTTTCTTCTGGCACGAAACGTGGGCAAACAAATCTGCGCTCGACGCGCATTTCAAAAAACCTTATTTCGCCGAATTAGGCGCGAAACTAAAGGAAATTGCTGAAGAGCCTTCGCAGTTGACTTTGACAAAAATGGTCAGCGAAAAGGCGTAACTTTTAGGAAATTGAACAGACAAACATTATTTTAGGAGAATAAAAATATGCATTTTACAAGAAAAGCGGACGCCGATTGGGACGGCGGAATTATGGACGGAAAAGGCAAAGTAAAGCTCGGAAGCGGCGCATTTGAAGGCGCGTATTCGTTTCAATCGCGTTTCGGCGAAGACACGGTTGCGACAAACCCGGAAGAATTAATCGCGGCGGCGGAAGCCGGATGTTTCACAATGGCACTGTCGGGAAATCTGGGCAAAGCCGGTTACACGCCGAAAAATATTCACACGACGGCGAGCGTGAAAATCGAAAAGAAAGGTGACGGTTTCGTCATTCCGAATATCGATTTGCAATTGACAGCCGACGTGGACGGGATTTCGGACGAGGAATTTCAAAAAATTGCCGAAGAAACAAAGAAAACCTGTCCGGTTTCGCAGGTTTTGAGCGGTGCGGAAATTAGTCTGAACGCGACTTTGAAAAAAGCGGCAACGGCTTAGTGAAAAACGAAAAGCGAAAAGCGAGTAATTTTTTGTTATTCACTTTTCACTTTTAGTTTTTAGTTTTTTACTATTTCGTGTCAACGCCGCGTCCGGTTTTTTGCTGGAGTTCTTCGATGCGTTTGGAAGCATCGGCTTTGGTGAGATTTTCGTCAAATTCTTCTTTGGCTTCTTCGCTCAAAGTCGTCAGGTAAGAACGCTGCGCTCCGGTCATCGGTTCGTCGCCGGTCGTCCAGTTGTCCGGGTCTTTGATGGTATTGCTTTCGTCGGCTTGTGCCTGTGTATTTTTGTCTGTCATAAAATTCTCCCTGTATGATTTTGTGTCAGTGATTAAACACTAAGTTACAGGCTGCACAAATTGTGCCAAAAAAAAACGAATGTGCGGATGAATTAAAACAAAGTTGGCAAATCGGGCGTCGGCAAGTTAAAATAAATAAAATGTTTACGGAAATTTTGAAATAAAAAATTTCGTTTGGGTATTATAAAGTTACGATTATAAGGAGTAAGAACAATGGGAAACTTTGCAAAAGCAATTGAAGATTCAAATTTTGAAACGGATGTTTTAGGTTCGGACAAACCTGTCTTAGTTGATTTTTGGGCTGAATGGTGCGGACCGTGCCGGATGATTGCGCCGTCGGTCGAAGCAGTCGCCGAAGAATACAAGGAAAAAGCGGGCGTCTATAAAATGAACGTCGACGAAAATATGAGCGTGCCGCAGCGTTTCGGCATTCGCGGTATTCCGACGCTGATTCTGTTCAAAGGCGGACAGGAACAAGAACGCATCGTCGGCGCTGTTTCACGCGAAAAGCTGGCGGAAGTGATTGATAAATACGTCTAAATCAAAGGATGAAGGATGAAGAATGAGGGATGAATAAGAGAAATCTTTTCGTCCCTTTTTCATTATAAACCAACTTTTTTGCTTTATTCATCCTTTATCCTTCATCCTTTCTTGTTGGCATAACGATTGCTCAAGCCAAAGCACGCTGTATGAAAAACATTCTCTCGGTTTTGAGAGTCGAAAATAAAACAGAAAATTTGGAGGAATTATGAACGCAATCGAATTATTAAAAGACGACCACAATAAAGTCAGCCAGCTTTTCCAGAAGGTAAAAGCGACGGAAGAAGGCGAAGAACACAAAGAGCTTTTCAAACAAATCAAAGCCGAACTCGACGCGCACACACACATCGAGGAAAAGATTTTTTACCCGCGCTTGCGGGAAGAAGAAGAACTTGAAGACATCACGCTCGAAGGTATCGAAGAACATCATCAGGCAAAAATGTTTCTGCGCGAACTGGCGAGTTTGAGCGAGGACAGCGAAAAGTTTGAGCCGAAATTGAAGGTTTTGATGGAAGACATTACGCATCACGTTCAAGAAGAACAAGGCATAATGTTTCCAAAAGTCGAGAAGGTAATTGGTAAAGAAGAACTCGAAGAACTCGGCAAATTAATGGAAGAAGAAAAGAAAAACTTTCAAAAAACGCAGTCGGCAAGCGCGTAAATAAACTTAGTTTCTATTTCTAAGAATCAACACGAAATTTCTCGAAAAGGAGTTTCGTGTTTTTCTTTTTACGATTTCAGAGATTTCTTTATAAAATTTATCAGACTGGTTTAATAGAAAATCCATTTAAAATTTTCTGCATTTGAGTAATTAGCGGCTTTGCATAAATCCAATTATACAAAGCCGCTTGGAACAAATTTCAAGTTTTGAAATTTAGAGATTTCTAACTGAAGAACTTATTTTAACGCCACCGTTTGTGGTAACAACACGAATCGGCGCGCCGCCGCCGTTCAAGTTGGTATTGAGACGCTTGGCGCGACTTCGGTCGTTTCTTTCCACGTTTAATTGACTGATTTCGCTATTAAAACCGCCGTTGACGGTTCCGGTTTCGACGTGAGCCGCGTAAGTTTCAGGCATTGATAAGTGAACGCCGCCGTTCTGCGTTTCGACATTGAGTCCGCCGCCTTTCCAACTGTTGCCCGCTAAAGTTACGGAAACTCCGCCGTTGGTTGTTTTGCCTTTCACGTCGCCCGCGACATCGTTCAAACTAACGCCGCCGTTCTGCGTTTCAAACTCCATTGTTCCTTCGACGCCGCTGATTGAGATGCCGCCGTTTTTAGCCGTCAATTTAAGATTCGTCGAGCGCGGAACGAGAATTTCGTAAGAAACGCCCCAGACTGGTTCGTCCGGCGTATTTTCGGCACGAACGTTCGGACTGGTTTCGATGCGGATATTTTTGGCAAACGTCTGCGCCTCCTGTTCGGTTGCACCCGTCGTCTGGACACAGGCTCGAATCAACACATCGCTGCGATTCTCGCCTTTTATCTGAATGCCGCCGTTGCGCTGCCCGTCAACATTTAAAAGACTTCCGGCACTTATCGTCATCTCGCGCGTTTCTTTGTAAGAAACCTTGCCGTTGTAAGAATAGTTATTGCTCGAACAAAAATCTCTTTTTTTGTATTCCTTATCATTTTTATCCTGCGCGAAAACGGCTGTGCCGGATAAAAAGAAAACCGCGAACAGTAGAATAAAAAATGTGCTACCTGAATTAACTATTGTCATTACTAAAATTCCTCCGTAAATTGTGTTTGATTTTGAAACTTGCGTTTTCTAATTGAGGAAACACCGCGCGTTTGGATTTTGTGACATTAAAATTCGGAAGAAAAAACAAAACCGCGAAATAACGCGAACCACGACAATTAAAACTTTGTGTCGCTTCGCATAAATTCGCGGTTTTTATTTTTTAACTTTATGAAATCGCCGCCGTTTCTTCTTTTGCCTTAAATTGTTCTAAAACATCGAAAACCTGAAGCGCGTATTTGACGTTGCCGAACGGCGCGGAAACCTGCACGCCTTGAATCAAATCCTGAACTTCCATTAAAGATTCACGCGCGATTTTTATGCCTTCGTCGCGGGCTTCTTCCTTGCTTTTTTCCGACGCCTTTCTCATCCGCGTCAAAATATCCTGCGTCACGACTACGCCCGGAACTTCGTTGTGCATAAATTCGGCGTTGCGAATCGAAACGAGCGGAAAAATTCCGGCGACAATCGGAATTTTGCAGTGTTCGATTCGTTTGAGAAAATCCCTGAGTTGTTTCGTGTCATAAACCGGCTGTGTGATCGCGTATTCCGCGCCCGCCTCGACTTTCCATTCAAAGCGTTTGATTTCCTCGTCCATATTTATCGCGCCCGGATTGACGCCGACACCGATTGAAAACGCCGTCGGACAGCCGATTGGGTTGTTGCCCAAATCAAGTCCGTGATTCAGCTTATTGACCATATTTGTCAAACCGATTGAGTCAATATCGAAAACGGCGGTTGCGTCCGGGAACGGTCCCATTTTAGGCGGGTCGCCAGTGATTATTAAAAGATTGTGAACGCCGAGAGCCGCCGCGCCGAGCAAATCCGACATCATTCCCAAAAGATTTCTGTCGCGGCAGCAATAATGCAAAACGGCTTCGATGCCGATTTCGCGCTCGACTAAAATCGCTGTCGCCTGCGCACTCATTCTGGTTTGCGCTCGCGGTCCGTCAGGAATATTTACGGCATCAACGCCCGCAGTTTTTAATAATTTGATTGATTCCAAAGTTTTCGCCGCGTCGCAGCCCTTCGGCGGCAAAACTTCGACGCTGGTTACAAATTCGCCGCGAACGATTTTCCGCGCCCAATTCGAGCGGTTTTCCTGCGGAACAACCTGCACGTCAACCGGCTTTAAATCAATAACTTTTGCCGATTCGGTTTGTTTGACCGCAGTTTTCAAAATGCGCGGCGAAACAGCGCGAACAGAATCCGAAATTAACTTGATATGCTGAGGAGTCGTGCCGCAGCAGCCGCCGATAAACGTCGCGCCCGCTTTGATAAAACGCTTGGCAAACTTCGACATATATTCAGGCGAACACATATAAAACTGTCTGCCCTGCACGTCTCTCGGAAGTCCGGCATTTGGCTGCGCCGAGAGTTTTTTTGTCGTCGCGCCGCGCATTTTTTCGAGCGCGGTTAAAATGTGCGTCGGACCAACACCGCAATTCAAACCGATAACGTCCGCGCCTAATTCGTCGAGTCGCTGCGTAAAAATTTCAGCATCCGCTCCGAAGATAGTTTTTCCTTCCGTATTAATCGTCATCTGGGCGATAATCGGCAAATCTGAAAGCTCTTTGACGGCGCGAATCGCCTGTTCGATTTCCGACAAATCCGAAAAAGTTTCGAGAACAAATAAATCAACGCCGCCTTCTAAAAGCGCGGAAACTTGTTCGGCAAACATTTCTTTTGCTTCATCAAACGAAGTCGGACCGTAAGGCTCGATTCTGAGGTCTAAAGGTCCGATTGCGCCCGCGACGAAAACTTCTTTGCCTGCCGCTTCTCTGGCGATTCGCGCACCGGCAATGTTGATTTCGCGCAGTTTACCTTCGAGACTGTATTGCAGAAGCCGATGGCGCGTCGCGCCGAAAGTGTTGGTTTCGATGATGTCCGCGCCCGCTTTGACGTATTCGGCGTGAACTTCGCGCACAAGTTCGGGCGCGGTTAAATTCAGTTCGTCGTAAGAACGATTGATGTAAATTCCCTTGTCGTAAAATCTGGTTCCGATTGCACCGTCGAAAACGAAAACACCGTCGCTGTTTAATAAATCTCTAAAGTTTTTCATATAGGTCAATTGTCCACAGTTTGCAGCCGGTCGGAAGACAGGATTAACAAACAAGCCGCAAACTGCAAACAAAACAAAAATCTCGCCTGTAAAAACAGCACGAGACTTTTTATTAAAATCCTTCTTTTGGCTGTTTAGCAGTTTATTTAACGTGGTCGCAAGTCGCAAATAACTCACCACGATTGTTAAAGATAAATGATGCGATTTTACCGGCAAAGTGTCAAGTTTCAAGCCTTTAGTTAAGAGCCATTTTTCTCAAAACCAGCTTAACGTAAAACGCATAATTTGCTTACTTTGCCTGTAATCTTATTATTTCTGACATTTCGGGCAGAAATAGCTTGAGCGCCCGGCTTGTTTAACTCGCTCAATCGGCGTTTCGCAATGGACGCAAGGCGCTTTCTCGCGGTCATACACGCGCCAACTCGATTCATAACCGCCGTCGTAATAACTGCCGTCGATATTTTCGGGATCGACGTTTAAGGTCGAGCCGTGCCGGATTGATTCGGCTAAAACATCGCGGATTTTTTCAAATAAAACATTCGCTTTTTTAGCGGATACTTCCTTTGCCGGAATTTGCGGGTTAATGCGCGCCAGAAACATCGCTTCGGAAGCATAGATATTGCCGAGTCCTAAAACTTTCGTCTGGTCAAGCAGCAATTCTTTGATAGATTTTTTAGAAGTTTTCAAAGTTTCTCGAAAATACTTTGGAGTAAAATCTTCGGAAAACGGTTCGGGCGCGAGATTTTTTAGTTCTTTTGCTTCAAAAAGATTTGTTGTCTCGACGATTTTCATCAGACCGAAATGGCGCTGGTCGCTGAAGACGAGCCGTGTTTCGTCTGCAAAATAAAAAACGGCGTGCGTAAATTTCGGCAGTTCGCTCTCAATCGGCAGCAGCAAAAATCGTCCGCTCATACGCAAATGCGCGATTAGAGTTTGCCCGTTATCCAAATCAAAAAGAATGTGCTTGCCGCGCCGGTGAACAAAATTTATATTCGCGTTTTTCAATTTTTCGGCGAAATCGGCGGGCGGATTTTCGGGCGCGAGCCGTTCTCTAAGCAGCTCTGCAACAATTATTTGGCGTTTGCTGACAAGTTTGTCGAGAGATTTGACGACGAGTTCGACTTCGGGAAGTTCGGGCATAATTGATTAATGGAAAATGCATAACAGATAGTGGGTAATTTAAGAACTATTCTCACATTATCTATTGTCCATTAATCAATTATCCGTTATCCATTAAGTTTTTGTATAATCCGTCAGCGAAGTTTTATCGCCCAAAACCGCGCCGCTCGATACGGAGACATTTCTGCCAATGTAGCAGCTTCGTCCGACGACGGCATTTTGAATGTGCGCGGCGCTGGAAATTCGTGTGTGCGCCCAGACGACCGAATTTTCGATAACGGCTTTTTCTTCGATGTGAACGCCCGCGCCGATTACCGAATTAGTAATTTTCACATTTGGTTTGACGACGCAGTTTTCCCCGATGATCGAGTTGTTATCGACGATTGCAGCAGTTGCGACTTCGGATTTGCCGGACTTTTCTATTCTGAAACCTTTTATTTGTCCGCTCAGAAAATCGTGGTGCGCTTCGAGATAGCTTTGCGGCGTGCCGATGTCGCGCCAGTAATTTCCGTTCATCGTAAAAGCGTAAAAGGATTTTTCGCGAATTAATAAATCCGGGAAAACATTGTATTCAAACGAGTAATTTTCGCCCGCCGGTATCGTGTCTAAAACGCTCGGCTCTAAAATATAAATTCCGGCATTGATGTTATTCGTCGTCGAATGGATAAGTTCTTCGCCTTTCGGTTTTTCCAGAAACTTCAAAACCCTATTTTCTTCGTCGGTTTCAACCAGCCCGTAAGCCGCCGGATTTTCCACCGGCGTTAAAACAATCGTCGCTTCCGCTTGCTTTTGCTGGTGAAAACCGATGACTTTAAAAATGTCCAAATCGGTTAAAATATCGCCGTTTAAAACAATGGTCGTTTCACGAATGCGGTCTGCCGCGAATTTATATGCGCCGCCCGTTCCCATCGGCGACGGCTCGGTCACATAGCGCAGGTTTACGCCGTATTCCGAGCCGTCGTCGAGCAGGTCTTCGATTTTGTCCGGCTGGTAACTTAATGAAAGCGTGATGTCTTTGATTCCGGCGCGCCGCAGAATTTCGATTTGATAAAGAAGAAACGGGCGATTTAAAACCGGAACAATCGGCTTCGGCGTGTAAACCGTTAGCGGTCGCAGCCGCGTTCCTTTGCCTCCCGCTAAAATTAGTGCCTGCATAAAATTTAAACCGAGTTTTATCGTCAAATAGTAAAACTAAAGACTAGAAAATGCGCAGCGAAAAATCAAAGATGAAAATGAACTGAAAAATTATGTTTAAAACATTGTAAATTTTGTTAAAAATCGTTGACAGGTTTTATTTAATCGTGTTAGCTTAATTCTGGAGATTAACCCGGTAACTTTACCCGTCTCTTTCACTTCAAAAGTATTTCCTCTCGAAAGCGTCTCAGAACAATATTCGGATTCTTTATAATTTCAATTCACGATGAGTTTCGATAAAACAAAAGCGATGCGAAGTGCCGAGAGATTTTTGTCACAGGGCAAGATTCGCGCGGCAATCAGCGAATACCAGAAAGTAGCCGAAAATGACCCGAAGGATTTCAGCACGTTGAACATCCTCGGCGATTTGTATGTCAAAAGCTCGGAAAAGCTCGAAGCCGTTCAATGTTATACGAAGGTAGCGGAGCATTATAACAAGCAGGGATTCGCTCACAAAGCCATCGCAATCTACAACAAAATCTCGCGCTTAGAGCCGAATTCGATGGAGATTTCGACCAAGCTGGCAAAGCTTTATCAATCGAAAGGTTCTATCGCCGAAGCGCGTACGCATTATATCTCCATCGCCGAACAGCTTCAGCGCAAAGGCGATAAAACCCAAGCCTTAACCATCTGGAAACAAATCGCCGAACTCGACCCGAACAACACGGACATTTATTTAAAAATCGCCGAAACCTGCCAGCAGGAAGACCAGCCTGACGACGCGGCGAAAGCCTTTACCGAAGCCGGTCTGCGACTTTCTGAGCAGAGACAATTTGAAGCCGCGGTCGGCGCGTTTACCAAAGCCTTAGAAATCAAGAAAAACTACTTGCGGGCTTTAAACGGAATGGTCAAGGCGCAAATCGGTCTGGGCGATTCTGACGAAGCGGCGAAAATTCTGGAAAACATCCTCAAAGAACAGCCGTATAACCGCGATATTCTCTATCTGCTTGTCGATTGCTATCTCGATATGAACAACCCGGCGGAAGCCGAGCAAGCAGTCATTAAACTCGTCGAACAGGAACCGGCAAATTATCCGAAATTTTTAGACCTCGTTAAAGTTTATCTCGCGGGGAACGATTTGGATTCAGCCGCGCGGATACTTTCGACTTCTTCCGAGCATTTACTGGTCGGCGGACAGGCTGATGATTTCCTCAGTTGGACAAACGAGATTCTGGCGAAAAATCCAGAACATACTGACGCGCTGCGGCTGCTCGCGCGCTATTACGGCTGGCGGCGCGACGAAACCGAAATTAAAAACACTCTGGAAAGATTAGCCGAAGTCGCACATTTGAACGAAGCGGTCGAAGACGAAAGATACGCTCTCTCCCAACTCGCAATGATTGCGCCGCACGAAGCCGAATACGCAAGGCGTCTGCACGAATTCAATGCCGTAAACGGTTATGACACCGGCGAGTTCGTCGTCGAAGATTACACGCCCGCCGCCGAACACGTCGAAGACTTTCCGGTTGTCGAAATGCTTTCTGTGCCTGACGAACAAAACGAAATACCGGAAACCGATTACCAGGAGTTTAGCTTTGCCGAAGAAAATGCTTTAGCGGTCTTGGAAGATTCGAGCGGCAACGAATTTTCCGGCGAAGTCAAAGAATTTAATTTTTATAATGAAGACGTAGATACTGAATATATTGAAGCCGCTGCCGTCGAAGACCAACCGATAGAAAGTAAGTCCGCACCTTCTGAAGAAGCTGACAAAAAATCGGATGATGAACGGGCGAACGTTCTCAAACTTGCCGACAAAATAAAATTACAGCAGGAAATTGAAAGCATCGAATTTTATATTGTTCAGGGTTACAAGGATTTGGCGGAAAAATCTTTAATCGAGCTGGAAGCCGAATTTGGAGGGCAGCCGGAATTTGCCGGGCTTCGAGAACAAATAAACAACCCGACTCCGGTTCCGACCGACACGACCGCATCTTTAAAGGAAGAGATTGCCAGAGAAAAAGCGAGTGAAATCATAAAAACGCCGGGTTTTGAACTGTATGACGAATTAAAAGACGAGTTTGGTTTGGAAGAAAAACCACTCGCAAGCGAAAGCGATTACGAAACGCATTATCACACCGCGACCGCTTACCGCGAAATGGGTTTGTTGGAAGACGCCATCAAAGAATTTCAGACAGCGCTCGGTTTTGTCGGAAAAGGCGACGAGACGCGACGACTTTTCCAATGTTCCAATTTGCTCGGGTTTTGTTTTATGGAAAAACAGATGCCGAATCTCGCCGTAATGTGGTACAAGCGCGCCCTCGATGAAACGAAGAATTTAACGGGCGACGAAAAACAAGCTCTCTGGTACGAACTCGGCAACGCTTACGAGACCGGCGGCGACCGAGTGAAAGCCATCGAATATTTCGAGCAAATCTACGCGCGCGACGTTAGTTATCGTGATGTCGCCAGGCGTCTGCAAAGTTTGCAGACGAGCGATTTACAGCCGCCGCTTATTACCGGTAATCAAAACCGCGCCATTTAGACAAATTTCACGCCCTGCCTATTTATCTCCGAAACATAGATATTAAAATCAATCGCGGTTTTCTCGTAAATTTCTCGCATTGCGTTTTCGACTCTGCGTGCCGTATCAGCAGTTTCGCTCAACATAAAAATTGAAGGACCGGAGCCTGAAATTCCGCCGCCGAGCGCGCCCGCATTTAAACTTTCAAATTTTATTTCATCGAATTTCGGAATCAAAATCTTTCTCACCGGCTCGATTAAAAAATCTTCGAGCGAACGCGAAATCAATTCATAATCGCCTTTTGCCAATGCCGCGACGAGCGCGCCGACATTGCTCCATTGCCGAACAGCGTCTTTAAGCGGAATTTTTCGGGGAAGCATTTTTCGCGCTTCGGAAGTTTTAATTTCGATTTGCGGGTGAATGACCGTCGCAAACATCGGCGGGAAATCGAGCATAATGATGTCCAGGGGATCGACCGAGCGAACGAGCGTAAAACCGCCGAAAATACACGGCGCGACATTATCGGCGTGTCTGCCCTGCGAAGCGACGAATTCGCCGGCGAGCGCGAATTCGACGAGTTCGAGCTGAGAAAATCTATCATCCAAAAGCGCGTTTGCCGCCGCGACCGCGCCGACCGCGCTCGCCGCGCTCGAACCGATTCCGCTTCCGGGCTTGATGCGTTTGGTGCTTTCGACTTCAAAACCGTAATCTACGTCGAGTTTTTCGAGCATCGCCAGAAGCGCCGCGCCAGCGACGTTTTTTTTTGAATCAATCGGTAAATTAAAGTGGTCGCGGTTAACGATACGGACGCCTTTTTCGTCAATTTTACAAATCGTCATTTCGTCCTGCGGATCGGATAAAGCAAAACCGAGACAATCGAATCCGCAGACGACATTGGCGACCGTAGCAGGAGCTAAAACACTGACTTTTTCCATAAAGTTAAATCAAAATAGTTTTGTAAAATAAAAAATCGTATTATGCTTGAGTCTTAAAATTTTCGCTCTAATTATTCCTAAAAATTAATGCAATACTTTAGCACAAACCGAAAATCCACTCCGGTTTCGTTTCCCGAAGCCGTCTTAAATGGGCAGCCGGGCGACCGGGGTTTGTATTTTCCCGAAAAAATACCGAAACTTTCAGCGGATTTCTGGAAAAATTTTCAAACAAAATCAAAAAAAGAGATAGCGTTTGAAATAATAAAACCTTACGTCGGCGAAACAATCCCGGAAGGTATTTTGCTAAATATCTGTGAGGAAACGGTCAATTTCGATTTTCCGCTCATTAAAATTACGGAAAACATCTCAACGCTCGAACTGTTTCACGGCGCGACGCTCGCCTTCAAAGATGTCGGCGCGAGATTTATGAGCCGTTGCCTGCAACATTTTTCAAAGGCGAGAGACGAAAAAATAGTTGTGCTGGTCGCCACTTCCGGCGACACGGGCGGCGCGGTGGGGAACGGATTTTACGGCGTCGAAAATGTCGAAGTCGTAATTTTATATCCGAAGGGTAAGGTTTCAAAAGTTCAGGAATTGCAGTTGACGACGCTCGGCGGGAACATTTCGGCTTTAGAAGTCGAAGGCACTTTCGACGATTGCCAGAGTTTGGCGAAAACGGCTCTGGCGGATGAAGAATTAAAACAAAAGATTTTTCTCACGTCGGCAAATTCGATAAATGTCGCCCGCTGGCTGCCGCAGCAATTTTATTATTTTTTCGCGCTCCAGCAATGGCAGCAAGACGAAGCGCCGGTTATCTCGGTTCCGAGCGGAAATTTCGGCAACGTCTGCGCGGGAATTCTGGCGCATATTTCGGGTTTGCCAATCAAAAAATTTATCGCCGCCTGCAATGCCAACGATGTCATTCCGAATTTTTTGCAAAGCGGAAAAATGCAGACAAAACCTACCGTTGCAACGCTTTCCAATGCGATGGACGTTAGCAATCCTTCGAATTTCGTTCGTATTCTGCAAATTTTTGACAACAACTTTTTGAGCTTAAAAGAGAAACTCGAAGCCGTCAGCATTTCCGACGAAATAACCGCTGGAACAATCCGCAAAGTTTTTGAAAAATACGGTTACGTTTTAGACCCGCACGGCGCAATCGGATTTTATGCTTTGCAGAAATATCTGGAAGAAAACGCCGACCAAAAAGGTTTTTTTCTGGAAACGGCGCACCCGATAAAATTCGATTCGGTTCGAGAAATCATCGGCGATTACGGCGAAATGCCTGAAACTGTCAGTGATTTGCTTTTGCGTCCGAAGCAAAGCGTCGAGATAAAAGCCGATTACGAAGATTTGAAAAACATTTTGCTGAAAATAATATAAGCGATTATGAGTAAAAGCATTGAAATGAACTGCAACAAAAATCAATTTCGTTTTGTATTTTGCACTCGTTAGAAAACTCAAAAATTGAATATGAAAGTCTTGAAATTCGGCGGAACGTCGGTGGGAAACGCCGAAAGTATCGAGAAGGTCGTCGAAATCGTCAAAAACGCGGTTGAAAAGGATTCGTGCGTCGTCGTTCTGTCGGCAATGCACAAAACAACCGACGCTTTGATTGAAACGGGTCAACTCGCCGAAAAAGGCGACAAAAATTTCCGCGCAGCCATCAGAAAAATCGAAGCGCAACATCTGGACACGCTGCGCGCACTTCTTCCCGCCGACCAAAATACGAACACCGCTTTTGTCGAAAACTGTGTCAACGACCTTGAAAATATTTGCGAAGGCGTTTTTCTGCTCGGCGAACTCAGTCCGCGCACGCTCGACAGAATCGTCGGTTTCGGCGAAATTCTCGCAACGAAAATCGTCGCCGCGAAATTCGATTCGCTCGGCATTGAAAATGTTTGGAAAGACAGCCGCGAATTGATTTTGACGGATTCCAACTTCGGCTCGGCGGTGGTCGATTTCGCCGAATCAAACAAACGAATTAAAGATTTTTTTCAAAACTCCAAAACAAAACTACACGTTTTACAGGGCTTTATCGCTTCGGACGCGCGCGGCATCACGACGACTTTAGGACGCGGCGGCTCCGATTACACGGGCGCGATTTTAGCGGCGGCGGTGGACGCGAAAGTGTTGGAAATATGGACGGACGTTTCCGGTATGATGACCGCCGACCCGCGCATCGTGCGCAACATCAGGCAAATTCCGCGCATCACTTACCGTGAAGCGATGGAGCTTTCGCATTTCGGCGCCAAAGTGATTTACCCGCCGACGATTCAGCCGGTGATGGCAAAAAATATTCCGGTTCTGGTGAAAAACACATTTGCGCCCGAAGACGCAGGCACTTTAATCGAAGCCGATGCTGCCGACGAAATAGAAATCGTGCGCGGCATCACGAGCATTGACAACATCGCGGTTTTAAGCCTCGAAGGAAGCGGAATGGTCGGCGTTCCGGGCTTTTCCAAACGTCTCTTCGACGCTCTTTCGCGGGCTTTTATCAACGTCATTTTGATTACGCAAAGCTCTTCGGAACACTCGATTTGCGTGGCGATTAGTGAAAAGTTCGGAAAATCGGCGAAAGAACTCGTCGACCGCGAATTTGAATATGAAATCGGCTCCGGGCGCATCGAGCCTCTGCGCGTCGAAAACGGTCTTTCGATTCTCGCGGCGGTCGGCGACAATATGAAAAATCACACGGGCGTGAGCGGGAAAATGTTCGCCGCGCTCGGACGCAACGGCGTCAATATTCGCGCCATCGCGCAGGGTTCGTCCGAAAGAAACATCTCGGCGATTATCGAATCGAAAGACGTGCGTAAAGCCGTCAACACTTTGCACGAAGAATTTTTCTCGGACGACACTAAACAGCTCAATGTTTTTATCGTCGGAGTCGGCACGGTCGGGAAAAAACTGCTCGCTCAAATCGAGCGGCAAGGCGATTTTCTGCGGGAAAATCTGCGCTTGAATCTGCGCGTCGTCGGATTGGCAAACAGCCGAAAAATGATTTTAGCTGAAGAAGGAATCAATTTGAGCAGCGACGATGTTTTGCTCGACGACGCGGCGCCGATGAATTTGAGCGAATTTACCGACGCGATGCTCGAAAAGAATCTGCGCAACTCGATTTTCGTTGACGTTACGGCAAACGCGAAAGTCGTCGAAGTATATTCAAAACTTCTCAAAAAAAGCGTCTCGGTCGTCGCCTGCAACAAAATCGCCGCATCGTCCGAATACGAAAAATATCGGAACCTGAAAAATTTATCGCGCGAATATAACACGGCTTTTTTGTTTGAAACCAATGTCGGTGCGGGTCTTCCGGTTATCAACACGCTTAACGATTTGATGCGGAGCGGCGACGAAATCAATCGCATCGAAGCGGTTTTATCGGGAACATTAAATTACGTTTTTAATAATTATGACGGCACAATTCCGTTTTCTTCGGTCGTTCGCCGCGCGCAGTCTGAAGGCTATACCGAACCGGACCCGAGGCTCGATTTAAGCGGAACGGATGTTGCGCGAAAAATCCTAATTCTGGCGCGCGAGGCGGGCTATAAATTGGAAATATCCGACATCGAAAATAACGGCTTCCTGCCCGAATCTTGTCTCGAAGGCGGCATCGAAGATTTTTACGTCGAGATGGAAAAACAGGAAAGCTATTTCAGAGAATTGCTGGAAAAGGCGAAAAAGCAAAATTTATCGTTGAAATACATCGCAACTTTTGAGCGCGGCAAGGCGTCAGTCGGTCTGCAAAGCATTGACGCGGCGCACAATTTCGCCAATCTTTCGGGAAAGGACAACGCTGTTTTGTTTTACACGAATCGTTATTCCGAGCAGCCGCTCGTCGTCAAAGGCGCGGGCGCGGGCGCGGACGTGACGGCAGCCGGAGTTTTCGCCGACATTATCCGTGCGTCGAGAGTTTAGTAATCGAATTTGAGTTTCAAGATTTTGAAAAACAAATTTCTTATGTACCGAGTATATGCCGGATGTGCCAAACTTCGACTTAAGCGAGCGAAACTACTATAATTTATCGTTGTGTAAATATTAAGTAATATGAAAACCTGTAAACTCATTAAAATTGAGCCAAACCACTTTTTATGGTTGCAAAACTGACCGTTATTTTTTTTATAATTTTGTTCCTGCTGGCGGGTGTTTCCCTGACTCTCGCGCCTTGGATGAGCATCGGTTTGATTGGCGATTGGAGCAATAATTTTTTTTTGAATTTCGCAGTCGCTAAAACCGGCTGGACTTCGCTGCACGAAATCGTCGCCTCAAACTGGTTTCGCGGCGCGGTCACGGGATTCGGCGTTTTGAATTTGTTTCTTGCTTTCTGGGAATTGGCGCACTTCAAACAAGGCGTGGAAATGATTGAAAAAAAAGAAGAAAAGACAGCGGGCGGCAAAAAGCAGGCATTCAATTCAAACAACATTTAAACTCAAAATAACGACACCGCCATTTTTCTAACCTTCTAAGATTTTCTTTGCATTCCGCGCGCCTGTCAGAAAAAACTTTCCTGTGAACGATTTTCCATTAATTTACTTGATAACAAACGGCGAAATGATCGCGCAGAATTTTGTCGAGCGAAGAGCGCGGGTGCTTGAACTCATTAAAACTGCCGCGCAAAGCGGCGTTTCTCTGATTCAGATTCGAGAGAAAAAACTTTCGGCGCGACTGGTTTTTGAATTTGCTTCGGAAGCGGCGGAAATTACGCGAAATACCGAAACGAAACTTCTGGTCAACGACCGCGCCGACATCGCTTTGGCGGCAAATGCCGACGGCGTTCATTTGACTTCTTTTTCGCTTTCCGCCGGCACGATTCGCCAATCGTTTCCCGAAAAGTTTATCGTCGGCGTGTCGACTCATACGATTGAAGAAGCTGAAAACGCCAAAAAACAAGCGGCAGATTTTGTGACTTTCAGTCCGATTTTCTCGACGCCGAACAAAGGCGAGCCGCAGGGCATTGAAAATTTGCGCGAAGTTTGCAAAAAATTAAAACCGTTTCCGGTCATCGCGCTCGGCGGAATCGGCGCAAATGATTTTTCTGATGTTTTAGACGCCGGCGCGAGCGGTTTTGCCGCGATTCGCTTCTTGAACGAGGCGGAAAATTTGAGAAAATTAGCCGCGGATTTGCGCCGATGACGCGGATAAAATCAATGAAAAATTAAAAATGTAAAATGCAAAAACATTTCCTGTAATTTTCAACCACCTGTTTTAATATTTAAAATCCGCGTCATCGGCGTAAACCCATTGCAAAACAAATGAAAAGTAAATCCGAAACCCAAAATCCGAAGCCCAAAATTTGTTTGACGATTGCCGGACTCGACCCGTCGGGCGGCGCGGGAATTATCGCCGATATAAAGACTTTTACGACGTTCGGCTGCTTTGCGACCGCCGCCGTAACTTCGCTGACCTTTCAAAATACAATCGGAGTTTTCGGCGCAACGCATCAAACCGCCGAAACCCTGCGCGGGCAGATCGAGCCGGTCATCGAAGATTTCGACATCTCCGCAATAAAAACCGGAATGCTGCCGACGCACGAAATAATCGAAGCGGCGGCGCGGCTTATCGAAGAAAACAAGTTAAAGAATTTGGTCGTCGACACTGTGTTGCGATCGACTTCGGGTTTTGATTTGATTGACGACAAGGCGTTGAAAACTCTCGTCGAAAAACTTTTTCCGCTTGCCGAGCTAGTTACGCCGAATTTACCCGAAGCCGAAAGAATCGCGCGAATGAAAATCCAAAACGAAAAGGATATTGAAAAGGCGGCGAAGATAATGCAGAATGCGGGAGCGAAAAACGTGCTGATAAAAGGCGGACACATCTCGATTTCGGATTTCGGATTTCGGATTTCGGATTCAGGCGAAAGCGAAGTCCAAAATCAAAAGTCAGAAATCCAAAGTTCGATGAAAGAAGAGCCAAAAGCGCGTGATTTTTTGTTTATCGGTGATGAAAAATACGTTTTTGAAGCTGACTTTATCAAAACTTCCGCGACGCACGGAACGGGATGCACGCTCGCTTCGGCAATTGCGGCAAATCTGGCGCTGGAGATAAATTTGGTTGAAGCAATCGAAATCGCAAAGAAATTTGTCACCGAAGCGATTCGCACCGCACCGAATTTGGGTCGCGGGCATTCACCGATAAATCATTCGATTATGAATTTCAGAGTTTAGATTACCGATTGTCGAGTTTAAGAAATTATATCGGACTCAAAATTTTGAACTTTGAGCTTTGAATATCAGACTTATTTCGCCGGAGTAAAAATACTCGGCGAGATATAAGTTATGCCGAAGGTGACGCCCGTGCGCGGGCTGAATCTGGTTAAGCCGAAAATCGCGGCGGTGTCGAAGCGCAGGTTTGAAGCCTTGATTTGCGTGCCGACGCGAAACTGCGAAAGGCTTTCGGTTCCGAGCGGCGCGCGTCCGCTGCGCGTGTTCGAGCGTCCGTTGACTTCTCCGACGACGTTGACGCGGTCGTTGATGCGGAAAATGCCCGCCAAGCCGTAAATCAAAACGTCGTTTTGCGTAAAGCGTTCAATCGGTGCGGTCAAAATAGCGAGTCCGAGATTGCCGAAAGCATTGACGCGCGGAGTTTTACCGGCGCGTCTGCCGAATTTCTTCTGCAATAGAATTTTACCGAAAACGTTTATCTGATTCGTGCCGATGCCGCGCGACTGGTCGGAATTCGGCAGTTCAAAACCGAACTTGAATCCGAGCGCGGGCAAATTGCGCGTTTCGTTGCGCAACTTAATTTTAGTCGAGAGTGTAAAATCGCCCGTATCGTTCGACGAATTGTTGTTGAGATTTAAAGGCACCGCAGACGGCGCGAAAGCCGAGTTTACCGCTAAAAAGTTTTGCAAAACGCCTTCGACCTGGAATTCGATGTTCGACGCAAAACCGATTTTGACGCGAATATCGCCGACGCGCGTCAAATCGCCGCGCAAACCCGACAAAGGAAATTTCGCATTCTGCTCGAAATCAACTCCAGCCGCAACTTCGACCGCGCCGACGGGTGTTGTGTCAACATCATCCGTCAGCAACGGTCTTTGCTGCGCAAAAGCAAAACCACTCAAACAAAAAATCAAATTCAGACTTGCAAAAAGGCGTTTCATATTTGGGACTTTAATTGTGTCATCAAACGGGATATTTTGTAAATGAGAAATTTAACGGCGGAGTTGACGTGGGGGCGAAACCGAATAAACACAAACTAAGGGTAAAAAGACTCCTTGATAACAAAGTAGGTGTTTCGCCCTCACGTCCATTGAATTGTTAGCTTCCGCCGATGCGGATAAAGTCGCCTTCCGTTATTCGGTTTAACACTTCTCTAGCTTCCGGCATCAAAGGCAGTAAGGTTTTGAACCGATTGTTTCGCGCTACCAAAAGAATTATTGCGATGCTGAAATTCTTCAAATTCTGCTGATATTTCAGATTCTGGTCAACCGTTAGAAAAACGTCAAACTCCGGCGCGGCTAAGGCGAGAAGATTTCCGTTCTTTATTCCTGACCAGCCGCGTTCGGTAACCGTTAAAATTTCGTGTTCTGGCAGTTCGCGCCTTAGTTTGCGCGGCACACACTCGTCAAGCAACACTTTCATATTCTTGCGTCAACATTGTTTCCTTAGTTTTTTCAAGAACTTTGACAGCGTGTTCTTTGCTGACAGCCGGAAAATCATCAAGAAATTCTTCGAGAGTATCGCCTTCTTCGAGATAATCGAATAAAGTTCGGACAGGCACACGAGTTCCGGCAAATACAGGTGTGCCGCCAAGAATCTCATCGGAACGTTGGATTAAAGGTGTTTTCTGCATTGGTTTATACCTCGCCTGATTATCATATCCGAAACCTGCAAAGTTGGAAAACAAAAAGGAAGCTAACGATTGAATTGACGTGGGGCGAAACCAGCAACGGACAACGTAAAATTTACCACGCAAGTTTTTAAAGAGAAGCTGTTTCGCCCTCACGTCCAATGATTTGTTGTGCAGCCCGTTGCCAGAATGAACTGCTTTGTAAAACGGACTACTCAAAGCCTAATTGTTCAATGTCCAACTGAAAAATCTTGTCTGTGATTTTCATAGACGACTGAAATTTAGCGTCATAACCGCGACTGACTACCAAACCAATAACGGGCTTGCCTTTTGCAATTCGCTCCTGCACCCAACCAATGTAGTTGGAAATTTGCCCGAAAGTGTTTTGACCGGCGCGAACATTTTTCAACTCGATGACGACATATTGTTTTTTCTTTCGGTCAAAGCAAAGTAAATCTATGCGTCCGCCGTTGCCTTTGCAAACAAGCTGTCGCCCCGATGCGCCGTCAATTGGATGAAACGCAAAGTTCAAGGTCATAACCAAACGGATTGAGCAAGCCTAAGTTTTCAACGAGCGCGTCTTCAAGTTCTTCTTCGAGCAAAATACTTTTGACAACAGTTGTTTGCTCAACCTTGCCTAAAAATCTACCATAATCGGGATTTTTCTCGGAAGC
>JAABUN010000386.1_pt1 | contig 115932 bp, 141 predicted proteins | sample 5559311 | NCBI WGS metagenome assembly JAABUN01 (sample SAMN10711877, study PRJNA513370) | rock metagenome | isolation source: Antarctica rocks | place: Antarctica: Victoria Land, Siegfried Peak sud | reverse complement strand
GAATACGAACGGGAAATTTTATTTAAGAAAAACGACTCGGTTAATTTGATTGATTCGATAAAAAGCCATCAATTGAACGCTTATCAATTGAATTTCATAGTTGCTCCGCATTTGTCGGCTGAAATAGAAAACGACTCGGTTACAATTTTTAACAAAAAAAACAGAGCGCGAACCCGATTAAACCTTTATACTGAAATAGTCGCCGAAAATTTGGGCGGCGCGGCAAGTTGGAAAATTGAAAACTGTTGGATTTCTTCGCGTTACGGCAGTAAAATCGAATCGAAAAAACTCGTGTTGACGGCAACCGCGCAGGGAAATATCAAGTTCGTAACCGCAATCACCAAAAAGACAAAGCAAACTTTCGCACCGGAAAATGCGGTCGCGCTCCGCGAAATTTTAAGTTTATAAAATTCACCGAAAACCTTTTCTTTCTCAACCGTCTAATCTGTGTTGAGATATTCAAATTAAAATGTGCGGCATTAACGGTATAATTTATTCAAACAAATCGGGACGCGAAATCGAACGGGAAACGCTTGTCAGAATGCGCGACGTTCTCGAACATCGCGGTCCTGACGAAGCCGGAATTTTCGTCGAAAAAAACGTCGGTCTTGGTCATCGAAGACTTTCGATTGTCGATTTGGCGAGCGGTCAGCAGCCAATGTTTAATCAGGACGAATCGTGCGTAATTGTTTATAACGGCGAGGTTTATAATCATAACGATTATCGCCGCGAACTAATCGAAAAAGGTTTTGAGTATAAAACGCACTGCGACACGGAAACGATTCTGCATCTTTACGAAGAATACGGCGCGGATTGTGTTCAGTATTTGCGCGGAATGTTTGCGTTCGCCGTTTGGAATAAAAAAAATCGGGAATTGTTCATCGCGCGCGACCGTCTTGGCGTCAAACCGCTTTACTACGTTCACGACGCGGACGGGAATTTGTTTTTTGCGTCGGAAATAAAAGCGCTTTTGAAGGCGCAAGCCGTCAAACCTGAACTCAATTACGCCGCACTCTCTGATTATCTGGCGAACCACGCGCCGTGCGGCGACGAAACGCTTTTCGCGGATGTGAAACGTCTTCCGGCAGGACACACATTGACGTGGAAAGACGGCGAAATCCGTATTGAAAAATTCTGGGATTTGCAGTTTGAGCCGAAACTGAACGGTTATAAGCGAACCGATAAAGACTGGACGGCGGAATGGTTCGAGCTTTTTCAAAAAGCCGTCGAATTGCGCTTAATGGCTGACGTTCCGCTCGGAATGTTTTTGTCGGGCGGAATAGATTCGAGCGCGATTGCGGCGGTGATGTCGAAAATGGTTCGTGAGCCGATAAAAACTTTTTCCGTTGCTTTCGCCGAGCGCGAAGCAAATGAATTGGAGTTTGCACGAACAGTTGCGGCGGCTTTTAAAACCGAACATCACGAAATCGTCGTCTCGCCCGCAGACTTTTTCTCCTCTTTGCCCGAATTAATCTGGCACGAAGACGAGCCGCTCGCGCATCCGTCGAGCGTCGCGCTGAATTTCGTTTCGCGTCTGGCGAGCGAACACGTCAAAGTCGTTTTGACGGGCGAAGGCAGCGATGAAAGTCTCGCCGGTTACGGACGTTATGCGAAGACTTTACTGAATCTCAAATACGGCGAAAATTATCACAAATTGACACCGAAAATCGCGCGCGAATTCGTCGCCGACCGAATCGAAAATCTGCCGCTCGATTCGACGGTTCGGCACAAGTTGCGAAAAAGTTTTTTTGCCGTCGAGCCGAATATCGAAAATATATATTTCAATAATTTCGCCGTTTTTCCGCAGAAGATGCAGAGCGAAATGTTCTCGGACGAAACGAAGGCGCGCATCGGCGCGAATGTGAATCCGTATGCCGAAATGTCACGTTTTTTCGACGCGGCGCAGACGCAAAGTCTTCTCGACCGAATGCTTTACGCCGATACAAAAACTTATCTGCACGAGCTTCTAATGAAGCAAGACCAGATGTCGATGGCGGCTTCAATTGAAAGCCGCGTGCCGTTTCTCGACCATAAATTGATGGAATTTTCCGCGCGAATGCCGGACAATATGAAACTTCGTGGCAAGACGACAAAATTCGTTTTGCGCGAAGCGATGCGCGGGATTTTGCCGGACGAAATTCTGACGAGAAAAAAAATGGGTTTCCCCGTGCCGATTGGAAAATGGTTTCGCGGCGAATATAAACATCTTATTGACGAATTTGTTTTGTCGGAACGCGCGCTCGCACGCGGAATTTTTAACGCCGATTTTGTCAAAAACTTAGTCGAAAGACATCAGAAAGGCGAAAATCACGACGAGCGGCTGTGGGCTTTGCTCAATTTTGAAATGTGGCAGCGCCGCTTTTTAGACGATGAAAATTAAGCGGGCTGACTGTATTAATAAACGATTTCACAAGGAAAAAATTTCCCAAAATCTTCGTATAAAATCTTATCAAAACCGACGTTTAGAAAATAAAAAGTGCGAATACTCTGGCTGAAAACAGAACTGCTTCACCCGATTGATAAAGGCGGAAAAATCCGCACGTATCAAATGCTGAAGGAGTTGAAAAAAACCAATCACATCACGTATCTGACGCTTGACGACGGCACGGCGGAAGCGGGCGCTTTGGAAAAATCGAGCGAATACGCGAATGAAACAATCGCAATTTCACACCGCACGGCAGCGAAGTTTTCGGCGAGATTTTATCTTGAATTGGCGGGCAATACGGTTTCGGAACTGCCGTATTTTATGCAGAAATACGTTTCCGAAGCGATGTTCAAAGTGATTGAAGAAAAGGCAAAGCGGGAAAATTTCGATGTCGTCGTCTGCGATTTTCTGATGCCGGCGGTCAATATGCCCGAAGAAATTGAAATTCCGATTGTGCTTTTCCAGCACAACGTCGAAGCGATGATTTGGCGCAGGCATTTTGAGGTGCAGAAAAACGCTTTCAAGAAATTATATTTAAAAAATCAATGGCGGAAATCTTTCGATTACGAGCGTGAAACGTGCCGGAAATTTGATTTCGTCGTCGCCGTGTCGAGCGAGGACGCCGCGACGATGCGCAATGATTACGGCATCGAAAACGTCGCCGACGTGCCGACGGGCGTTGACACGGAATTTTTTAAACGGGACGAGACAATCGAAAAAAACGAATATAATTTAGTTTTTACAGGCTCGATGGATTGGCTGCCCAACGAAGACGCAATCGACTGGTTCACGCGGGAAATTTACCCGCTCGTAAAAGAGAAAATTCCGCGAGTTTCGCTCACAGTTGTCGGGCGCAATCCATTTTCTACGCTTGTCGAGATGAGCAAAAAAGATTCGTCAATCGTCGTTACGGGCAGAGTGCCGGACGTGCGACCGTTTATGAACGAAGCGTCGGTCTACGTTGTGCCGCTTAGAATCGGCGGCGGAACGCGGCTGAAAATTTACGAAGCGATGGCGATGCGGTTGCCGATTGTTTCGACTGCTGTTGGCGCGGAAGGCTTGCCGCTCAAAAACGGCGAAGAAATTGTTTTGCGCGATACGCCGACAGAATTTGCCAATGCGGTCGCCGAACTGCTGACGGACAAAAGTCGGGCGAAAAAAATCGGCGCGCAAGCTGAAAAAACCGTGCGCGAAAATTTTGGCTGGCAAAGAGTTATCGAAATTTTCGCCGGAATTTGCGATAACGCGATTGAAATGCGGAAGGAAAAGACGAAAAAAGCGAGAGTTTGAAAAATGATGAAGCTGCAAATTCTGACTTTTGAATTTTATGAAAACCGTTCTTATTTATCACGAAAACGATTTGGTTGACCGCGAGGTAACGGCGCGCTGGCTCGCTTCGTTTTCCGATTTAGTCGGCGTTGTCGTTCTGCGCGAAAAACCGAAACGGATGAAAACGCGCGTCAAACGTGAAATCAAACGGGTCGGTTACGCCCGATTTCTGGACGTTCTGGCGTTTCGCCTGTATTACAAATTTTTTCTCGCCGCCGGAGACGAAGCGTGGCGCGCCGCGACGATTGAACGCTTTAAAAAGATTTACCCCGATTTGAAAAACATTCCGACGCTTATAACTCATAGCCCGAACTCGCCCGAAGCGGAAAAGTTTTTAACCGAAGCGGCGGCGGATATTATCGTCGCGCGCTGTAAAACCTTGCTGAAAAAGAATATCTTTACATTGGCGAAAACAGCGACGGTTGTTTTTCATCCGGGAATTTGTCCCGAATATCGCAACGCGCACGGCTGTTTCTGGGCGCTGGCGCGCTCTGATTACGAGAAAGTCGGGATGACGCTTCTGAAAATTGACGAAGGCGTCGATACGGGTCCGACATTCGGTTATTACTCTTACGATTACGACGCCGGACGCGAGTCGCACATCGTCATTCAAACGCGCGTCGTTACGGAAAATCTGCCGAAACTCGCGGCAAAGCTCGAAGAAATTCACGCGGGAACGGCGCGGAATTTGGATGTGAAAGGCAGAGAGTCAAACGTTTGGGGACAGCCCTGGCTGACCGAGTATTTTAAAATCAAGCGGCGCGCTAAAAATTCGCTCGACGCAAAAACGCGGCGGGAAATTAAAAACAAAAACGCCAAAAGTATTTGAGAAACCAAACAAGATTTTAAGTTTGTTTTCTGCTGCGGGCAATCGATTTTTTATAAATGAAAGCAATTTCACTGATGTATCACGACATTTGCGATGACGTTGACGCGAGCGGTTTTGCGGGCGCTGACGCGGCGCTTTATAAAATTTCAGCGCCGGTATTTGCCGCGCATCTGAACGCGATTTCAGAAAAAGTTAAGGAAAAACCAATTTGTGTAACCGATTGGAAAAGCGACGAAAGCGCGATATTTATTACGTTTGACGACGGCGGAAAGAGCGCGCTCGAAGCTGCTGAAATGCTCGAAAAAAAAGACTGGCGCGGACACTTTTTCGTAACGACAGGCAGAATCGGAACGGACGGTTTCGTCGGCAGAAATGAAATAATCGAGTTGCGGAAACGCGGACACGTCATCGGCAGTCATTCGGATTCGCATCCGCTGCGAATGGCGAGTTTGAGCCGCGCCGAAATCTTTGAAGAATGGCGCGTCAGCACGGCGAAACTCGCCGAAATTACGGGCGAAAAAATAATAGTCGCGTCCGTTCCCGGCGGTTTGTATTCAAAAGAAGTCGCCGAATGTGCCGAAGCGAACGGCATCAGATTTTTGTTTAATTCCGAGCCGACGACTAAAATCGGGCGAATCGGCGATTGCCGGATTTTCGGGCGCTACGCGGTGCAAAATCGAACGAGCGCCGTTGAGATTTCGGCGATTGCGGGCGGAGATTTGTCGCCGCGATTAAAACAGAGCTTGATTTGGAACTCGAAAAAGCCGCTTAAAAAAATTGGCGGCGAAAATTTTTTGAAGTTGAGAAAATTTTTGATAAATCAGAAAGCAAACAAATGAAAACGATTTTCACTCGCATTTTCGGTCGAAGAATATAAATTTTACGGTAAAGAAAATTTGTTTCCGGTTGCGATGAAAATAAAAAACAATAGAAAAATAAATTTTCGAGAAAAAATCAATTTATAGACGGTAAATGAATTTATGAAAATCAGCGTATTCGGTTTAGGTTATGTCGGCGCGGTTTCGGCGGCGTGTTTTGCGCGCGAAGGCAACGAGGTTGTCGGCGTCGATGTCGGGCAGACGAAAGTGGATATTATCAATTCGGGTCGCTCGCCGATTGTCGAAGAAGGAATCGGCGAACTGGTCAAGCAAATGGTCGGCGAAAAGAAACTTCGGGCGACCAGAGACGTTGACGACGCGATTGAAAACTCGGATGTGTCGCTGGTGTGCGTCGGCACGCCGTCGAACGATAACGGCTCGCTCAAACTCGATTATGTGAAGCGCGTCAGCCAGCAAATCGGCGAGGCGATTTCAAAAAAGGCGCGGCGGCACACGGTCGTGATACGCAGCACGATGCTGCCCGGAACGATTGAAAGCCTTGTCAAACCGACTCTGGAAGTTTATTCGGACAAAAAGGCGGGACGAGATTTCGACGTTTGCATCAACCCTGAATTTCTGCGCGAAGGCACTTCGATAAAAGATTTTTACGCGCCGCCGTTCACGCTCATCGGCGCGGATTCCGAAGAAGCGGGCGAAATTTTAAAACGTCTTTACGCGAAAATCGACGCGCCGCTTTATGTAACGAGCGTTAAAGCCGCCGAGATGGTCAAGTATTCGTGCAACTGTTTTCACGGCTTGAAAGTCTCGTTCGCCAATGAAATCGGTAATATCTGCAAGGAACTCGGCATTGACAGCCACGAAGTTATGGAAGTTTTCTGCAAGGACACGAAGCTGAATTTGTCGCCCTATTATTTGAAATCGGGTTTCGCGTTCGGCGGTTCGTGTCTGCCGAAAGATTTGCGCGCTCTGCAATATAAAGCCAAAGAACTCGACGTAAAAGTTCCCGTTTTGGAAGCTGCATTGGCGAGCAATCTGCTGCAAATCGAACGCGCCGTGCAGATGATTGTCAAAACCGGCAAAAAGAAAGTCGGAGTTCTTGGTTTTGCTTTCAAAGCAGGAACAGACGACTTGCGCGAATCGCCGGTTGTCTCTGTGATTGAAAGACTTATCGGCAAAGGCTACGACATCAAACTTTACGACAGAGAAGTTTCGGTGGCGAAACTCGTCGGCGCGAACAAAGAATATATCGAGCGCGAAATTCCGCATATCTCTAATTTGATGGCAAACGACATCGACGAAGTTTTGCAGCATTCGGAAGTGATTTTAATCGGAAATCCGGCGAAGGAATTTAAGGAAATCGAGCCGAAACTGACCAAGACGCAAATCGTCGTTGACCTTGTGCGGATTTTCGGCAATCGGACTTCGGATGAGAATTATCAGGGAATTTGCTGGTGATTTCCTGAATCGTGATTTTTATAAATGTAAATTACGAAAGAAATGACGGAAAAAGAACGGGTGAGAAAGTGAAAATGTGAAAAAGGAAAATCGGGCATTTAAATTTTCGATAATAGTTTTGATTTTATTTTTCGTTTGGATTTTGCTGTCTCCGCTTTTGGCTTCGTTTTTGATTGTCGAAAAACCGCTCGAAAAAGCGGACGCGATTTTCGTGTTGGGCGGCTCGACAACTTATATCGAAAGAAATCGGAAAGCCGCCGAGCTTTATAAACAAGGCGTCGCACCGAAGATTTTGCTGACCGACGACGGCTTGCAGGGCAGCTGGAACAGCATAGAGCAGAGAAATCCGTATTATGTCGAACTCGGGCGTCGAGAACTGATTTCTCAGGGCGTTCCCGAAAATGTTATCGAAACATTGCCCGCGATTGTCAACGGAACGAAGGACGAAGCCGAATTGTTTGTAAAAACGGCACGGGAAAATGATTTGAAATCCGTTTTGCTTGTTACATCCGCGTATCATACGCGGCGCGCTTTGCGGACATTTGAAAAGGTTTCGGCGGACAGTGGTTTGAAAATGGAAATCGGCATCGAGTCCGCTCCGTTGGGTCAGCAAACTCCGCCGTCTTACTGGTGGCTGTCGCCGTCCGGCTGGAATACGGTCGCGGGCGAATACGTGAAAAGTTTTTACTATTCGGTGTATTATTAGAAAGTTAGAGGATTCGCCGCGCCTTGCGGACTCACTTTCCGAAGTCGATTTTGGAAAACGACTGAACGAAACATCACATTTCCCGCCGCAGAGGTAAATTTCATAATGCAAGACCTGAGCGTCAAAATTCTTTCCGGGCAAAATGCGTGCGAGCAGCTTGCCGACGTTGATTTTCGTAATCAATGGACGGATTTGCACGAAAGATGCCCTTGGGCGACTTCGATGCAGAGCTTGGCGTTTGTCTCGTTCTGGTATGATTTTTATTGCTCGCAATACGAGCCGGTTTTAGTTACGGCGCGCGACTCGGAAAATAAACTTGTCGGATTGCTGCCGCTCGCCGTCGAGCAGAGTTCCGGGCGTCTCGTCGTCGCCGGCGATTATTTGTGTGAATACGGCACTTGGATCGCCGCTTCCGCCGCCGACGGCAATCGATTCATCACGAAATCTTTGTCGGCGCTTCGTGAACAGTTTCCGAATACCGTTCTGCAATTTTTGTATCTCGCCGCCGACACGCCGCTCGGATGGTTGAATGAAAACGACGAATTGAGTCGCCGGTGCATATTACAAAAGGTGAGTCGTCCGCTTTTGCGGCTTGACGACGCGAGCCAATTGCAGGCTGTTTTAGACAAAAAGAAAAACCGCACGCGGCTTAAACAAATGGGCAGAGCCGGAGCGATTGAGTTTGCGCGCGTTACCGAAGCGGACGAATTTGAAGCGATTCTCGATACGGCGAAAACGTTCAGCGATTTGCGCCTTAGCGCCGTTCATCGGGTCGCTCCGAAATCAGACCCGAACAAAAAATCGTTCTATCTTGAGCTTTTCAAAGCGAATCTGCTGCACGTAACGCTGCTCAAAGTCGGCGAAAAAATCGCGTCCGCGCATTTCAACACATACAACCGCGACGAGGTTCTTCTCGGTTTAACGGCTATGTCGCCGTTTTTCGCCAAACATTCCCCAAGCAAGTTTCATATTACGATGCTCGGTTTGGAACTCGCTAAATCGGGCGTCAAAACCTGCGATTTAACGCCGGGCGGCACATATAAAGACGCTCACGCTAACAGCGCCGACGAAGTTCACATACTGACCGTTTATTTCAACCGCACGGCGCGCCGTCGATTCGCGTTAAAGCGACAATTGGCTGCGGCGACAAAAAAAGTGATGGAACTGGCGAAAATAAATTGGGGAAATCTGGACGAACGCTTATACGACGCCCGCCACAACTTAAAATTTACGGGCGCGCGCGATATTATTCCAGTATTGGCGGCAAAGACATTAAACGGGAAAAAACGCGAGATGCGAATTTACAGTTTTGACGCCGGGAAAATTGCGTCCGTTCCGAATCCGAATTTAATGAATCAGGATTGTTTGGAAGATTTGCTGAAATATGAACCGACCGACGCGCGGCATTTAACGGCGAGTGCTTTTCATCGTCTTGCAATTGAGCGTTTGAGCGAAGGAAATCACGTTTATACTCAAGTCGAAGCAGGCAAATTGGCGCATTGCGGCTGGCTGATTGAAAAACAGGAAAAAACTTTTATTTCTGAAATTAATCAATATCTTACGCTGCCGCCCGATTCGGCGCTTCTGTTTGATTTTTTCACTCACCCGCAAGCCAAAGAAAAAGATTTTCTTCAATCTTCGGTGTGTCAGATGCTTCACGATGCCAATCGCATACCGAATTTGCGTGAGGTTTACGTTTCTGTTTCGGCTGAAGAGGATGCCTCGCGGAACGCAGTCGAAACAATCGGTTTTGAATATAAATACAGTCTGTCGGATAAAAAGTAACCGTCGTTTTTAATCGATTTCAGCCGAATTTTAAGAACTATTGAGACTTTGCCGGAGCAATAGAAATTTTATGAACGCCGTTGACACGAAAATTTGGCAGCAAAAACAAAAGCAGCGCCGCACATTTTTGCGAAATGCGGGAAGAGACAAATCTGCGGCACATTCGCGGAAAAGAATTTTTTCCGCGCTTCTGTTTGTCGCGCTGGCTTTACCGCTAATCGCTTACGCGGCTTATTTTTACCGGCAGCACGCGGGAAATTCCGCACTAGAATTTTTCGGAAACATTATCGTCGTCAAAGCCGGCGGCGACTTTCAAGCCGCGCTCAATCGCGCTAAAGCCGGCGACACGATTCAACTGCAAGCAGGCGCGACGTTCAAAGGCGCGTTCACGCTGCCGAACAAGGCGGGAAACGAATTTATCACCGTTCGCACGTCCGCAACCGACGCGCAATTGCCAACCGCCGATACGAGAATAGACCCGAAAAAATACGCCGCCGTTTTGCCGAAATTAATTTCGACGATGAACGAGCCGGTTATAACGGCGACAGACGGCGCGCATAATTATCGTTTCGTCGGCGTCGAGTTTGAAGCAAATCCGCAGGGCGTCGGCAATGTTATAAAAATCGGAACGAGCGAAGAAAAGCGCATCGAAGATTTGCCGCATCATATCGAATATGACCGCGTTTATATTCACGGCAACGCTCAAAACGGCGCGCGGCGCGGCATTGCCGCCAACGGCAGGGATTTGAAAATCGCGAACAGTTATATTTCCGACATCAAGCGCAAAGGCGACGAAAGCTCGGCAATCGGCATCTGGGCGACCGACGGACGAATTGAAATCACGAACAACTACTTGGAAGCGGCGGGCGAAAACATTCTTTTCGGCGGCGCGGAATCCTACCTGAAACTTATACCGTCCGACTGTCTGATAAAAAATAATTGGATGAACAAACCTTTGAAGTGGCGCGAAGAAGGATGGGACGTGAAAAATCTGTTCGAGATAAAAAACGGGCGGCGCATCCGAATCGAAAACAATCTGCTGACGAACAACTGGGCAATGGCGCAGGACGGCACGGCGATTCTCTTTACGACGCGCGCCGACAATGGCGACGCATCCGTTATCGAAGACATCGAATTTATCGGCAACATCGTGCGCGGCAGCGCGAGCGCCGTCAGCGTTTACGGTGCGGAAGGCAGCGGCGGGCATCGCTTGACGATTAGAAACAATTTGTTCGCCGATATTGACGGAAGGAAATGGGGCGGCGCGGGAATATTTTTAAAATCGACGGCTTGGGACGGACTTGTAATCGAAAACAACACGGCTATTCAAACTGCGAACATCGCGAACGCTTACGATGTGCCGGTTAAAAATTTCGTTTTCCGCAATAATATAATTTTTCAAAATGAATACGGCTTTGCCGGAGATTCGACCGCACCGGGACAAAAAACGATTGATAAATTTTTTCCCGGCGGCGATGTTTCGTTCAACGCAATCGTCGGCGGCGACGCGGTGCGCTATCCGGGGAAAAATATGTATCCCGTATCAATTAAACAACTCGGATTCGTCAATTTTCAGGCGGGAGATTTTACGCTTCTTCCCGACAGCCCGTTGCGCGCAAAAGGTTTTCAGGGAAAAAATATCGGCGCGGATTTGGACGCCCGCGCGGTCGGCGGAAAATAAATTTGTCGATTCGGTTTTATTTTGATTTGAAGCGCGCGGGCGGAAAATAGCGTTTCGGTTACGGATGTTTGTCGGCTTCTATCTTTTGCATCAGCCGCTCGAAACGCTCGTCGGAGCGTATCGGCGCGAGCCTTTTGTCAGTTTCAAACCACGGGCGATTTTCGTTGCCGAGTTTTATTGCGCGCTCGAGCCAGTAAAACGATTCGTCCGTTTCGCCGATTTGGGCGTTTGCCGACGCCATCCAGTAAGCCATATCGTGGTCGGCTTTGGCGAGCGCGCGGACTTCGGGCGTGAGCAGCTCGCGGGCTTCGATTTTGTTGCCCTGATTGGCTAGAAAAATGGCGAGAAGCGCTCTGATGCCAATCATTTTCGGGTTTTCCCGGATGATTTCGCGCAGGATATTTATCGCTTCTTCTTCGCCGCCCTCGTCGCCGCGATAAAACAAGATCGTCGAGCGGAAAATTCTAATCATCGGATGATTCGGCTCGAGGCGCGCGCCTTCGTCAAGTATTTTCAAGGCTTCCTCGTATTCGCCTTTGTATAGAAAAATTCTCGCTTTGTTGTAACTGGCGACGACAATCGCCGCCGGGTCGAGTCTTGATAATTTGCTCCAGGCGTTCAATGCTTCTTCGTATTCGCCGTCGAGCCGGTGCATTGTTCCTTTGACGAAATAAAGCGGCGCGTCGTTCGGAAATTGTCTTTGCAGAAGCCCGATTTCGGCGCGCGCCTTTTTCTTCTCGCCGCGCGCGAGATAAATCAGAACCATCAGGACGCGCGCTTCGACGACGTTTTCGTCGTAAATAAACGCTTTTGAAAATGCGGCTTCGGCGTAAGTGTAATCCTCGGCGTTGCCCATTCCCTTGAAGACGCGGTTGGCGTAGCACGCGCCCAAACCGCTGTAAGCGAGCGCGAAATGCGGGTCGAGTTCGATGGCGCGGCGAAAATTTGCGATTGCCGCTTCGCAGTCTTCGTTGGCGACGGTGCGGAAAATAAATTTGCCGAAATTGTCGCGCCCGCGCAGAAATTCTTCATACGCTTCGGCGTTTTCCGTCGGTCGTCGCCCAAGTTTCTGCTGCTCTTTTTCGGAAAGTTCGAGACTCAAACCTTCGAGAATGCGCTGCACGATATTGTCCTGCAAAGTCAGAATATCGCCGCCCTGCGCGTCGATTTTATCGCTCCACAAAATATCGCCCGACACAACGTCCAACAACTGCGGCGTTACGCGCATACGGTCGCCGGAGCGGATGAAATTTGAAGACAGAACGGCGTTGACTTTCAATTCTCTGCCGACTTCGCGCGGGTCGAATTCCTTGCCTTGATATTTGGCAATGACCGACGACGGACGAACAATAAGAGAACGCAGGCGCGCGAGTTCCGTAATTACGGCGTCGGCTAAAGCGAATTCGTAAAAGTTTGCGTCCGCGTCGCCGCCCGAATTTTTGAACGGCAAAATGGCGACGCTTTTTTTCTCCTGACCCGTTCCGGTCAAAGACATATCGGGCGCAAAAGTCGGCGTCATCGAAAGCGACGAAGAGGTGCGCGGCGAAATCGAAGCACTCGAGGAACCCTCGCCGCTCGAAGGTTTTCCGGTCAGCCAATTCCACGCGCGTTTGACCGGACTTTCGTTGTCGAGATGGCGCGGCGTGAAGGTGTCGCCTTGAAAAATCGGCATTCCCGAAAGCTCTTGCAGAACTTGCCGCAAATGGTCGCGCATTTCGGAAATTTTCTGGTAACGGTCGTTCGGATTTTTCGCCAGCGCCTTGTTGATAATTTCCTGAAGGCGCGGCGGCGTCGGTTCGGGACGCAGCTCGCTAATCGGTTTCGGCGTTCCGTAAAGAACTTCGTGGCGCACGTCGTGAACGCTTTTTCCCTGAAACGCCCAAATTCCCGTCAGCATTTCGTAAAGCAGAACGCCGGTCGAAAAGATGTCGGCGCGGTGGTCGGTTTTTTCGCCTCTGGCTTGTTCCGGCGCGGCATAAGTCGCCGTTCCGTAAGGCACGCCGATTTCGGTAATGTCCGCGCGGTTAATGTTTTCGCCCGTTTGCATCGGTTCGTCCTGAAGAAGTTTCGCCAGCCCGAAATCGAGGATTTTCGCCTGTCCGGTATCGCCCACGATGACATTTCCCGCCTTTATGTCGCGGTGAATAATGCCGCGCGAATGCGTGTAGGCGAGCGCGTCGCAAACCTGCACGGCAATTCCGAGCGCGCTGCGTAAATCGAGCGGGCGTCCGTCAACTAATTGACGCACGTTTTTCCCTTCGATAAACTGCATCGCAATATAAAAAACGCCGTCTGCGCTGTGAAAATCGTAAATCGTGCAGATGTTCGGGTGGTCGAGCTGCGAGCAGAGCTGCGCTTCGCGCTCGAAGCGTTTGAAGTTCGCGGTTTTCGCGGTCAATTCCGGCGGCAGAACTTTGATGACGACCGTGCGGTCGAGTTTCGTGTCGCGCGCTTTATAGACCGTTCCTTGCCCGCCCGCGCCGATTTTTTCGAGTATTTTATACTGGTTTATATTCTCGCCAACCATATTTAATTGCGGAGTGCGGAGTGCGGAATGCGGAAGTGAAGACATCCGCGCGCCTTGCAAATTGACATTATATTAGAAACAAAAATATTAGAAACAAAAAAATTCCGCATTCCGTATTTCGCGCTCCGCATTTGTTTTTTTACTCTGCATTTATTTGTCGGCAAACTGCCGATTTCAGTCGGGCGTAACCGTTCAGCCGCGCAGCGGATTTCCCCAGCCCGATTGAATGTATTCGCCGTCGTCGATGATGCACGGAACGACAAGGTCGCCGCCGGAAATTTCCAGCATCTCGCGTTTCCTTTGCGCGTCGTTTTCCGCGTCGTATTCGGTGAAAGCAATGTTGTTTTCCGTATAAAAATCGCGCGCTTTCCCGCAATACGGGCAGCCCGGTTTGGTATACATTACTAAAGCCATTTTTGAAAATTCTCCTTGCCCAAAAAACAGTTTATCAGTTATCGAATTTCAGTCAACAAACGAAATTTGACAACCGGCAAATGATAAATGATAAATGTTGAATGATTGATTCGGACATTTTCGAGCCGTTTGAGCGGCTTGTCGAAATCGAAATTTCAGGCGCGGCAGAACAAGTTCCCGAAAACAATAATTTGCTGCGCTGTTTTCAGTTTTTGAGTTTGGAGACGATTTCACACGGCGATTTTTGCTGGAACGGCGAGTGCGCCAATTGTCAGGTTTGGCTCGAAGGCGCGGAAAACGAAAAACCCGTTCTCGCCTGCCGCACGATTGTCGAAAGCGGAATGAAAATCGTTAAAACCAGCGACAAAATCGAATTGAAAAAATAAATTTGTCTATCATAAATAAAAGAAATTCACGCGCTTTCAAGAAAATTTTGCGCTGATTTAGCTCAACTTGTGAATTTCTTTTATTTTCTCAAAATCAGCTTGCCGACGAAGCGTGTTCAAACGGAATTTCCTCAAAATGCGTGATGCGTTTGAAGGTGCGAAAGCGCTCGTTGATTTCGTCCTGCGTCAAACGGTCGACTCGTTCCGTGCCGAATTCTTCGACGTTAAACGACGCCATCACCGTTCCGTAGACCATCGCGCGGCGAAGCGCGTCTTCGGTAATTTCGACTTGCGATGCGAGATAACCCATAAAGCCGCCGGCGAACGTGTCGCCCGCGCCGGTCGGGTCAAAGACGCTTTCTAACGGATAAGCGGGAATCGCAAAATAATTATCTTTTGTAAAAAGCGCCGCGCCGTATTCGCCGCGTTTGATGACGAGCGCGCGAAGGTCGCCGATTTCCATAATCTTTTTCGCCGCTTTATGAATGTTCGGCTCGTCCGCCAATTGACGCGCTTCGGCGTCGTTGATAATCACGCAGTCAACGACTTTTATTGTTTCGATAACGGCGTCCTTCATCGAATCAATCCAAAAATTCATCGTGTCCATTGCGACAAATTCCGCTTCGGATTGTTCTCTGACTTGCTTTTGCAGCATCGGCAAGATATTCGCTAAAAATAAAAGCCTTGAATTTTTCGATTCTTCCGACGGTTTCGGCTCGAAAGTTTCAAACACGTTGAGCTGCGTTTCCAAAGTGTGCGCCGTGTTCAAATCGTAATCGTAACGCCCGCGCCAGAAAAATGTTTTGCCGTCTTTTACTATTTCAACGTCGTCCGTGTTGATGTTATGACGCTTGAAAACCGCCCATTCATTTTCCGTAAAATCGTTGCCGACAACGCCGATGACGCGCACGTCCGTAAAAAAACTCGACGACAAAGCGAAATGCGTTCCTGCGCCGCCAAGAAGTTTATCGCGCTTGCCGAAAGGCGTTTCCAGCGCGTCGAAAGCGACCGAACCTACAACTGTTAAAGACATTTATTAAAATATTCTCCTGCTAATAAATAAAAATTAATTTGGAACTTTTTCACCAAAAGACTTAATGAAGTCGTCTTCCGTCCCCGAAATATTATCAAATCCTTTTGACCAAACCATTACTCTAAAACTATGTTCTCCATTGCCTTTGACTGCAATTTTGAATTTTCTTTCCTTCATATCTTGAGGTTGAAAATTCGATTGAGAACAATTTTGAGGAGAAATATTTTCGAGTGCGGATTTTGCTTCGTCATCGCTAAGAACATACCAACTTTCACTGCTTTGGGCAAAGTTATGCAGCTTGTCCGCCGAATATTCTGCTAAATCGCTTTCGACAGATGAAACACAAGAACGAAGCATCGAATTCTTCACATAATTTGAGATGATGTAAATCAGAAACGCAAATATCAGAACTGCGAAAAGCGCGGAAAACAGAGAGAATATTTTTTCTAATCTAATCATTTATTTAAATAGTTTCGATTCATTTTTTGTTTCCGATTTGTTTCAAAGTCTTTTCCGCATCCGATTTATATTGGCTTTGCGGATAATCTTTGACGAGTTGCGACAAATAGGCAACTGCGTCCTCGCGCAGTTTTTCCGGCGCATATTTCGCTTTTTCTTCGGCGTTTGCGGTTTTGTCGAGTTTCTGTTTGCCTTTATTTTCCGACAAATAAAAACTGCTCATTCCGGCGTAATAAAGAAATTCGTCCATTCGGGAGAACTGCGGATAGGCGGCGAAAGTTTCTTCAAAGCGCAGTAAAACGGCGCGGTAAGCCTTTTTGGTAATAAAATACTGGCGCGCGACTTCCAGATTGTGTCTCGCGTCGGTTTCCAGAATCGGGTCGCGCTGAACCTGCGGCTCGATTTGCTTTTGCGCGAAAGTCGCAGATGTGAAAGTTAAAAATACGAAACTAAAAATTAAAAATACTTTTTTCATTTTTTTGCTCAAACTCCTGCGCGGTTTGATGCGCGAAGATTATTTTGAGTTTGTTAAAGCCGAAACTTACTTTACCGCGTATTTGCCGATAATCGCGTCGAGGTTTTTCGCTGTCTCAGAATTCCAAAGTTCCGGCGCGGTAAAGATTGCATTTTTCGTCGCGCCCGCAAATTGGTTTGGCGTATCTTTCGCTGCAACTCGCCTTACGGCTTCTTTCAAAACAAGCTGCGCGTTTCGCACGTTCTTGTGCAGATATTCGATGACCATTTCGACAGAAACATCGTCGTGCGCGTCGTGCCAGCAATCATAATCGGTAACGAGCGCAAGCGTCGCATAAGCGATTTCGGCTTCGCGCGCCAGTTTCGCTTCCTGAAGATTCGTCATCCCGATAACGTCCATTCCCCAACTTCTATAAACATTCGATTCGGCTTTGGTCGAAAACGCCGGACCTTCCATACACAAATAAGTTCCGCCGCGATGAATCTTTAAATTCTCAATTGTTTTACACGATTCTTCCAAAATATCGCCTAATTCGCTGCAAACCGGATGCGCGAAAGTGATGTGTCCGACGATGCCTTTGCCGAAAAACGTCGATTCTTCGGCGCGCGCCCGCGTTCGGTCAAAAAACTGGTCTGGAATAACAAAATCGGTCGGCGCGTATTGTTCCTGAAGAGAGCCGACAGCCGAAACCGACAAAATATATTCGACGCCGAGCAGTTTCATCGCGTAGATATTGGCTCGAAAGGGGAGTTCGGTTGGCGTCAATTTATGCCCGCGCCCGTGTCGCGGAAGAAAAGCGACGCGCTCGCCTTCGAGCGTTCCAATCAAAAGGGCGTCCGACGGTTTTCCGAACGGCGTTCCGACTTCGACTTCTTTGATGTCCGTCAATTCCGGCATCTGGTATAACCCGCTGCCACCAATAATTCCGATGTTCACCTTTTTCATCAAATATTCTTTAATCTCCTAATTTTTCCACGTCCGCCAAATCTTGAAAGCGTCCCGAAGCACGTTTGTTTTTCTTTAAATTTTCCAAATCAATTACACAGATTTTAATTTTTTCAAACTCGATTTCAATACGGCTCTCGTAACATTCGGCGAAATCAACGCCCGAAGGCGAGTTTAGTAAATCTATTCTGTTCGGCGGATAACCAAGCTGAATTACTTGTCCGACTTGTAAAAAATCTTCGCTCGTTAAATCGAGCGCGCCGAAACCGAAATCTTCCAAAGCCTGCAAAATTTTTTCGGCGTTTTTCTCGCTCGACTCAATCCAAACGTCCAAATCTTTCGTGTAGCGCGGATGCCCGTGAAACGCCACCGCATAGCCGCCGACTATTAAATAGCGGACGTTATTTGAGTTTAACGATTCGATAAACTCTTTGAAATCGCGGTTCAGCATCGTCGTATTTCCATTTGTGATATTCGCGCCGGATTTCTTCGAGCGCGGCGAGACGTTCGACCGGAGATTTTGTCTGCCAGTAAGCGAAATCGGATTTTTCTTCGCCGAGCGAAACCTTCGTAACCGTCTTTTCGATTGTTCGATTGTTCTTCATAGACACAAAGCGGGAAAAACTAAAAATGGAAAACAAAGAATGAAAATTTAATTTTCCATTATCCGTTTTCCATTATCCGTTGAACCAAGCTATTTGTTCGCGCCCGCTTTTTTCGGCGGCGTTTTCGCCTGCGGCGCTTCGTCGTCCGGCATTTCGGCTGACGGCGGCGGCATTCCGCGCATTTGCTGCTGCATCATCTGCTGCTGCATTTGCTGTAATTCTTCGGGCGAAGGCTGCGGGATGTCGAAATCTTCGGCAACTTCAATCGGGTTGGCGGCGACGATTTCGTCAAGAACCTTTTTCTGTTTTTCTTCTTCAAGCGTCTGGCGCGCCATCTCATTGGCGGGCATTTCGCGCGCGAACGGGTTGTTCGGGTCTTTGATTGTCGTCGTAACGAGAATGTGGCGCACGTCATAAGTGTCGGCGGGCTTGCCGTCCGCGCCTTTGCCCGCACCTTTTCTTTCGAGTTTTATAATGTGATAACCGTATGGCGTTTCGACAAGATTGTCGGCGATTTTTCCCGCTTCGAGCGCGAGCGCAGTTTCTTCAAAGGCGGGCATCATTTTGCCTTTCGTTACATCTTTATAAAGTCCGCCGGTGTCTTTCGTGCCGGGGTCGTCGGAATTTTCGTCGGCTAATTTGGCGAAATCTTCGCCCGCTTTGGCGCGTTTTAAAAGGTCTTCGGCTTTAGCTTTTTTCTCCGCCGGATTCATTTCAGGATGCGAGGCGATATAGTTCTGCACTTCTTCGTCCGAAACTTTTACTTTTTCGACAAGCGTTTTTTTCGCGTATTGTCCGACGAGAAACTGCGCCTGCTGCAATTTGACCTGCAAATCAAGCTCGCGCTGAAAATCTTCGCCGAGTTCTCCCGATTTGGCTTTGGCTCTGGCTTCGGCTTCGTAGATTCTGATTTTCGCGTAATCGTCCTTCGCCTGTTTGATTTCTTCTTCGCTCAACTCTTTGTCTTTCGGGAACTTGCCGCTTTCTTTGGCAAGCGCGATTTTCGGGTCGAGAAACTCTTTAAATTCCGCTTCGTGGCTCGAATCGTTCCAAAATTCCTTCGTCTGTTCTTCGGTAATATAGCTGAACGGCGGCATCGGACCTTTGTCGCCGTTGATTTTCTGGTCGTAAATGGTCGCCGTCAAAACCATTCTCATATTTTCAAGCTCGCGTTTGATGTTCGGCTCGTCCGCGATGCCGTCTTTGCGCGCCTGACTTGCGACGGCGAGAACCTGCCGGATACTGTCGGCGATTTTCTTTTTCGCTTCCGGATTGTCCGCCAGTTGTTTGAGCTGCATCGGGTTTGCGCCTTTCAGTAGAAGCGCCATATCTTCTTTGCCGATATGACTTAACGCTTCGTCGCCGTGCCTGCCGCCGTATTTGGTCTGCCAGAAAACAAGCCCCGCGCCGAGCGCCAAAATGACGAGCGCGACGATTGAGGTTTTCGCCAGCGCGCTCATTCCGCCGCCGCTGTTCGGTGTTCCCGGCGGCGTTAAAGTCGCCGGTTTTATTTCATTAGCAGTTGCGGTCGTTATTCCACTTTCGATTTTCGCTTCGCGCGCGTCGTCTGCCGAAAAATCATCGGTGAGCGGCGTTCCGAAATCGTTTGTCGCGGCGTCGGTTGTCTCAACTAATCGCGCGTCGTCGTTCGGACAAATCTCGGTCGAGTCTGTGTATTGGGTTCTGCATATCGGACATTTTTTCATTAAATTTTCCTCGTTTTAAAGCTGATTTTTATCTTTATCTTTATTATTTTTCGGTTTGCACTAATTCGAGAAGAACGCCATCGGCGGACGCCGGATGGATGAACGCGACGAGACAGCCTTCTGCGCCGACGCGCGGCTTTTCGTCGATTAAACGTATATTTTGCGCTTTTAGTTTCGAGAGCGCGTCTTCAATATCTTCGACTTCGACGGCGATGTGATGAATGCCGCCGCCGCGTTTTTCGATAAATTTCTGAATCGGCGAATCCGGCGCGGTCGCTTCTAGCAATTCTATTCTTGTATCGCCAACGGGCAGCATCGCCACGCGCACTTTCTGCTCGTCAACCGTTTCGGTATGAACGTTTTCGAGTCCGAGCGCGTCCTGCCAAAATTTGAGCGCCTCGTCGATTCCTTTGGTTGCGATGCCGAGATGATTTATTTTCATTTTTGTTGGTTTAATAATTCCTCAATCGCCGAATACGGGTCGCGCCGCTTTTCCGCGACTTCGAGAGCGAGAGTTTCGAGCGTTTCGCTTGTGCCGTTTTTATTTAACAATTGCCGCAAAAGCGTTTCGCGCAAAAGCTCTAAAAGACGCCAGCGTGCGATGTCTCGTCTTCTGGTCAGGCTCGCTTCGCCGTCGGTTTGAAAATTCTTGTAGCTTTCGATGGCTTTCGACAAATCCTCGATGCCTTTGCTTTCGGTGGCGACGGTTTTGACAATCGGCGAGTTCCAGAAATCGGGGCGATGCGCAAGCGATAAAAGCGCTTCTAATTCTTTTTCGGTGCGCAAAACGCCTTCGCGGTCGGCTTTGTTGATGACGAAAACGTCGCCGATTTCCATAATTCCGGCTTTTATCGCCTGAATGTCGTCGCCCATTCCGGGAACGAGAACGACGACCGAAACATCAGCCGTTTTGACGATTTCAACTTCGTCCTGCCCGACGCCGACCGTTTCGACGATGATTTTATCGAAGCCCGCCGCGTCAAGAATCGCAACGGCATCGACGGTCGCGCGCGCCAGACCGCCCAAGTTGCCGCGCGTCGCCATCGAGCGGATGAAAACGTTTTTATCGAGTCCGAGCGTTTGCATACGGATGCGGTCGCCCAAAATCGCGCCGCCGGAAAACGGGCTTGACGGGTCGATACAGACGATTCCCACCCGCTTACCCCGCTCACGGTAAAAGAGCGCGAGTTTATCGACGAGCGACGATTTTCCTGCGCCGGGCGAGCCGGTGATGCCGACAATAAGAGCGCGTCCGGTGCGCGGAAAAACCGCTTTCATCAACGCGGCGGCATCGTCCGCGCCGTTTTCGACGCGCGTAATGGCGCGCGCCACGCTGCGCGCGTCACCGCGAAAAAGTTTTTCTAAAAATCCGCTGTCCGCCATTTTTTATCGATCTTTGATTTTTTTACGAAGTCGGTTCATTCGAGAAGAAAATTCAAAACAGACTTTTTTATGCAAACAAAGATTTTCTCACTTTTCCCCGAAATTGCAAAGTTTCGCCTCCTTGCGACTGCATCAACAAAACTTAAAAAAACAGATTTTGAAATTTAACAAAATTTTTTTGAAAAAACATTGTTATTCATTGTTTGGTGTAGTAGAATGGTTTTCTCCTGCATTTTACGGAGAACCCCGCAACGCCCTCTCACGCCAAAACATTATGATAAAAAAACAGAACGGTTTCAGCTTGATAGAAGTCATAATTGTTTTGCTGATTATGGCAATTTTAGTTGTCGCCGCACTACCGCAGATTCAGCGAAATCTTCAGTTATACAGGCTCGAGACGGCGACGGGTTTGCTGTCGAATCGGCTGACCGAGACTCGTTTAACCGCCGTTAAGCACAATCGCCCGGCGTGGCTGGAGATAAACGCCGCTGCCAGAACGCTCGAAGTTTGGACAACGGATGCCGCCAACCAGCCGGTTCGCGCGAAAACGTCGCTTGCAATTTCGGACAATGTTGTAATCGATTCGGCATCGCCTGCGCGCGTTACTTTTAACTCGCTCGGCAGAAACCAGACCAATACGAACAGCGTCGTCTGGTTCAGGCTTGCAAACACGAATTTCTGTAAAGCCGTAACCGTCTCCGCCGTCGGGAACATCACTTCCGCGCCTTGTTAAAAGCAATTTTTATGAAAGAAAAAACTGATGTCAAAGGTTTTACGCTTATCGAATGCGTAATTGCGATGGTTTTGGCTGTCGCCGGTTTTTCGGCGATTTTCGGGCTTTTGACCATTTGCCTGCGAACTGAATTGGTTTCGCGCGAGATGTCGGCGGCGAATTCGCTGACCCGTTTGAAGATGGAAGAATTGAAAAACTCGACGCGCGCTGCGGGCGGCAGCCTGACAGCCAACACGACGAATTATTTTGACGCGCCGAATGCGAAATATACGCGGCGCTGGCAAATATCGGATGACTCGATGGGAACGCAGACGGTCGTCGTGCTGATGACGCCGACTGTGGCGGGCGCTCTTTTGCCCGAAGTGAGATTAACCACCAGAATGAATTAAATTTTTAAATTTTATGCGCGGCTCGATTCAAAAATCAAAAAACTCTTGCTCGTCGAAAGGCTTCAGCCTTATCGAACTGATGATTGCAATGACAATCGTGCTGATTGTTCTCGGCGTTTTGGCTTCGATTATGGCGGGAATAAATAATCAGTTTAAAACGCAGCGCCCGCGTCTCGAAGCGGTCAGCAACGGGCAAACCGCTGCCGACACGATTGTTCGCTTGATTCGGATGGCGGGCAATCGTCCGCTCAATTGCGTCAGCACTTTTCTTGTGTCAACGCCCGTGCCTTCGGCGGCGCTCGCAAACGGATATTTCGGCAGCCTTCGCATCCAATCGGACTGGAACGCGCCCGACTGCACGCTGAACGGCGTCGAAGAAGACGTTACTTTTTCGGCGGCAAACAACGTTTTTTATCTGGACGCCGCACGGCAAAATCCGTTTGTCGATAAAATCTCGGCGCTGCGCTTTAAGCTGTTCGACAAAAATAACGCGGTTATCACCGACCCGAATTTAGCGACAAACACTAAACTTATTCGCGTCGAGGTAGACACGATAGCTTCGGACGGAACTTTGACGACTATCACGAGCGGAGCTTCGATTCGTAAATAAAAAGAAATTTTGTTATGAGAAAAGTCTTGCAAAAAACTGAAAAAAACGTTCGTAAAAACGAGCAGGGAATAGCTTTGATAACGGCTATCTTTTCGATTCTGCTGGCGACCGTCATCGGTTTCGCCCTTTATTATTCGTCGTCGATTGCTTTTACGATAGCCGCCAACGAGCGCGACAACACCGAAGCGTTTTATCTTGCCGACGCGGGCATCAATCACGCGCTCGCTCTTATCGGCAAAGTGCCGAAAAGCAAGGCGTCGGCGATTCTGACCGGCGGTGCAAACGCGACTCCGAACACCGGAGACGAATTGAGCGCGCCGCCGACGATTTCATTATGGAGAGCTGCCGAAAGCATTCCCGCCGGAAATGCGACGAGCGGCGGCGTCGTAAATTTCGGCGCGAACGGAGCGGGCAGATATTGGGTCAGCGTCAAAAACGACACCGCCGCCGGCGAGGGTTCGACGACCGACTTAAACGGCATTCTCGTCGTTACTTCAACGGGCGTCGGGCGCGACGGCGCGACGGCGACAATCGAAGTCGTCGTAACGATGAAGCCGTTTCCCGCCGTCCTGATAAACAGCAAGGCGGACGTTACGGGAAGTCTCGACGTAAAAGGCGCGGGCGGGATTATGCACGCCAACGATACTTTTCGCCTGTCGGGAAGTCCGTGCGCCGACCTCTATTTCAGCGCGTCGGGCAGTATCACGAACCCGAATCTTTTGCGCGGCGCGGGCTGTAACGGCACGGGTTTCAGCCGAGAATATCAAAAAATCATTCCTCCGCCGATTTATAATATACGCACCGATTTTTATGATAAAGCCGATTATATATTGGGCGCTATCGGCGGAAAGGCGGGCAAAGTTTATGACCGAAGCGGATTTATGGTTTATAACACCAGCAGTTCGCGAAATCGTTGGGAGGTGGGTTCATCGGCGTGGATTTGGGATTCCGCCAATATGACCTGGAGTCACAGCGGAAACGAAATTCAAAGCGCCACCTTTTATTCGGAAGGCAATATCGAGTTTGGCGGCAACTTCGGCACTAAAACCATTCCCGTCCGCGTAACGCTTTTTGCCGAAGGTTATATCTCCAATCAGGGCAAACAATATATTGCGCCCGCTTATTCCGTCTATTCGCTGGTAGCCGGAACTGATTTGAAGCTCAAGGGAAACTTTAACGAATCGACGGACTTAAGTCTGCAGGGCATCAATTATGCTCTCCAGCAAATTTCGTTCGGCGGTTCGGTGAGCCTTGCCGGAATAGTCATCGCCGCCAATCAGGGCGACGCTAATTCTCCCGGCTGCGGCTGCAATCCCGTGCCTCTGAACAACGGCTATATGGACATCGGCGGCAGCCCCGACGTTACAAGCGACGGCGATTATTTAGGCGGCGGTGCTGACGTAAACAGTTGGAGAGAGGTGCGTTACTAAAAATAAAAAACAGATAAATTCTCCGCTTAAAGTCCGCCCACGTTTTTCTCGTAAAGAAAAAATTCCCGATTGCCTCGACTAATTTGAAGGCTTTCAGCAAAAAAACCGAATCATATTTTTAGTAAATATGATTCGGTTTTTTCTTGCGCGGCACAATCGTCTAAAAAACCGCCACGCCAAATTTTTATAACCCGCCAATCACACCGTATTCTCTGTAATATTTCTCCGCCTTTCGCCATCTGAACTTCTCTGCAAGCACGCCTTTCAAATCAAATCGAATCAATCAAAATAACATAATCAATCAATCAACTTGACCGCTTGATTGATTCGATAATTCATCGCTTAAATCGTTATTCTGTTTATTTGCTTGCATTTATACGTTTTGATTTTAATGGCACAAAGGTTGTTATAGAAGATTTCGGGTCGCTGTCGAAACGGCGACGTAGAAATTTGAAATCTTTACCGATAATGAGTCTGCGTTTTGCGAAAGCGAGCGAGAGGCACGCACTTACCAGCCTAAGTTTTAATTAAAAGAAATACGGCAGTGGGAGTTACCGAAGAAGGATAAAGCGATGAAACTTAAAATGAAAAACAACTTGAAAACACTAAACTGGCTCGCCCTGTTCGCCATCTGCTTCAGTCTTGTGCTGGGCGCTTCGGTTCAGAACGCGGCGGCGGCGACTAAACAGAAGCAAAGCGACAAACTTAAAAAGAAGATGTCGCAAACCGGCAGCTACGAATTTATCGACGTGATTATTCAACCGTCGGCAAGCTGGACGAACAGCCTGACGACCAATTTGGACGGCGTCGGCGCGGTCAAGAAAAATTCTTACTCTAACTTTAACTTTCAGGTCTACAAGGTCAAGCAAAAAGACATCGACGCGATTGCAAATCGAACCGACGTTGATTTTGTAACTCTGGACGATACGGTCAAAACGCTCGGACATATGACGACGACGACCGGCGCGGGCGCGGTTCGCGCGATAAACGGAAGCGGCACATCGCTTGACGGAAGCGGTGTCGGCATCGTCATCGTCGATTCGGGCGTCGACCCGTCTCATCTTAGTTTTAGAGATAGTTCGGGTAATTCCCGAATCGTCTACAATCAGGATTTTACCGGCGAAGGCAAGACGAACGACCCTTACGGACACGGCACGCACGTCGCTTCGATTGCGGCGGGCGTCACCAATATCGCGCAGGGCGCGTATGAAGGAATCGCCCCGAATGCCAAACTTATCAACCTGCGAGTCTTAAATTCAAACGGAACAGGCTCAATCAGCAGCATTTTAGCCGCGCTCGACTGGATTTACACGAACCGCAGCAATGCGACTTACAATATGAAAGTCGTCAATTTAAGTCTCGGCGCAAACGCGCTCGATTCTTATACGCTCGACCCGCTCTGCAAAGCGGTGCGAAAATTGGTCGATGCCGGAATCGTCGTCGTCGCGGCGGCGGGCAACGAAGGCAAAGACGGCGCGGGCAGCAAGATTTACGGACAGATTCATTCGCCCGGCAACGAGCCTTCGGCAATCACGGTCGGCGCGGTCAACAGTTTCGGAACGGACGCGCGCTTGGACGACGCGATAGCAACTTACAGCTCGCGCGGACCGACGCGCTCGTTTTACACGGACGCACTCGGAGTAAGACATTTCGATAATCTGGTCAAACCCGATTTAGTCGCGCCGGGCAATAAAATCATCGACGCGCAGTCGTATCCGGGAACTTATAACAATCTCGTGGTCGCTAGTCCGGTTCTTGATGCAAACATTACTAATTCGCCGACTAAAGAACAGATGTATCTTTCAGGCTCGTCGATGGCGACGCCGGCGGTTTCCGGCGCGGTCGCTCTGATGCTTCAGGCAAATCCGACATTGACGCCGAATATGGTCAAAATGCTTTTGACATATACGGCTCAAACGATAAACGGCTTCAACCAGTTAGAGCAGGGCGCGGGCGAGCTTAACATCGACGGCGCGGTTCGCGTCGGCAAGCTCGTGCGCCGGGACTTAACGGCAGCGACTACGGTCGGCTCGCCCCTTCTGACGACGACAACCGCGCCCGCGCCGCAAAGCACGATTGCCGGTCAAACATTCGGCTGGGGAGGAGGCGTGATTATGGATTATTCGTTCGCCACCGGCAGCAATCTGATTACCCAATATCAAGGCATTTATACGCTCGGTGTTTTAATGAGCGACGGAACGATTGAATCAAACGGCGTTTTAATGACTGACGGCACTTTAATGAGCGACGGCGTTTTGATGAGCGACCACATTTTAACTGGCAACGGCGTTTTGATGAGCGACGGTTATCCGTTTTTAGGCTGCGGCGTGCTGATGGGCGACGGCGTTTTGATGAGCGACGGCGTTTTGATGAGCGACGGCGTTTTGATGAGCGACGGCGTTTTAATGGGCGACGGCGTTTTGATGAGCGACAGCGTTGCGGCAAACGGAATCGCTTCGCAGTCGAGCAAGGCGCTGGCAAACGGCGACGCGACTGCTTCGATGGGGGTTGTTGCCGATATGAGTCCTGATGCTTCGCCGACGAGCCTGACCGCTTCGGCTGCTTCAAAAGGGCAGATTAATTTAGCGTGGGCGGACACTGTAACCAACGAATCGGGTTTCAGCATCGAACGCTGCGCGGGCGCGACCTGCACGAACTTTGCACAGGTGGCAACCGTCGGCGCAAACGTCAAGAATTTTTCAAACACCGGCTTGACGACGGCGACGGCGTATCGCTACAGAGTTCGCGCATACAACGGCGGCGGCTTTTCCTTCTACACGAACATCGCTGCGGCGACAACGGCAAGCAGATAAACGGCAATCCATACGAACAGGAGCAAAACTATGTCATTAGAAAATATGATGCAGACTGTGATGGAAGATACTGCTCATTTGCCGCAGCCGAATCTATCATTAATAGTCAGCGAGCTTACCGAAGCCGAAACGGACGAAGTAATCGGATTTCTCGCCGAGCGCCCGATTCACACGGTAATTATGATGGGCTTGATTCGTGATAACGGATTGACAAGCGAGCATAATCGCGGCAGCTTCTACGGCTGCCGCAACTCCGAAGGCAGACTAGAAGGCGTCGCCTTAATCGGACACGCCACCTTAATCGAAACCCGAACGCGCGGCGCAATCGACGAGTTTGCGCTCGTCGCTCAAATCCATAATCGCCTGCATATGATTATGGCGGAACAGGAAAAAGTCGAGCAGTTCTGGAACGCATACGCCGACGACGGACAGCCGATGCGTCTGGCGTGCCGCGAACTGCTCTTTGAACTGAAAAGCGCGGTCGAAATGCCGGGCAAAACCGAAGGCTTGCGATTGGCGACTATCGACGACCTTCATCTGATTGCGCCGGTTCACGCGGCGCTTGCCGAAGCCGAAAGCGGCATCAACCCGCTCGAAACCGACCGCGAAGGTTTTTTGCAGCGATGCGCCCGCCGCATCAGCAAAAATCGCGTCTGGGTAATGGTCAAAAACGACCGGCTGATTTTCAAAGCCGACATTCAAGCCGAAACGCCCGAACTGATTTATCTCGAAGGCATTTATGTTAGTCCGGAAGAACGCGGAAGCGGTTTAGCCAGACGCTGTCTGACGCAGTTGTGCAAATCTCTTTTGACGCGCACTCGTTCCATCTGCCTGCTTGCCAACGAGGAAAACGAAGCGGCGCAGGTATTTTACCGGATGTGCGGCTTCAAGCGTATCAGCAATTACGATACGATTTTCCTTTCAGCTTGATTTTACGACGAGTCTTAGAAGGCTAATCACCTGCTTTTTATTATGAAAATAAACGGTTAATTTTTAACCATTAAAAAACTCGTTTCAGTTCTTGAGTTTTTTTCGACATCACGCGAGCTAAGTCAAATTGACAATAAAAACAGTCAGTTTGACTTGCTCGTGTTTGTAATTCGGAAAATCAAACGCCCGCCAGAGGTTTCTCATTCCTGCATAACTCTCTTGTTCACCTGATTTACAGACGCTCGACTAAAACGTCGGATTATGGCATATCGCTTGCTATACGTCTGTCCGGCGGTTGAACCGTCAACGCAAAAGCACGCCCCGAAGAATCTATATTTTTTTAACCGACATTAGTATTTCAATGAAATCAGAAACAAGACTGTCGCTTGCAAAACCTTTTATCTGGCTGGTCGTCGTCTCCGGCGCGCTTGCCGGGCTGCACTCCTTTGCCAACCTTTCACTTGAAAAAATCGGCGTCGGGTATTTATTTATTGCCGTCTTGACGCTTTGCTTCGGTTCGCGCGTCATCGTTCAGATTCCGCGCTGCAAAGGTCAGGTTTCCGTTTCCGATACTTTTATATTGCTCTCCCTGTTGCTGTTCGGCGTCGAAGCCGCTGTGCTTTTGGCTGGCGCGGACGCTCTGATTTCTTCTCTGCGAATAAGCAAAAAGAAATTAAATATCGCGTTTAATACGTCCGTTTTTCTCTGCTCGACATTTCTGACCGGACAGGTGCTGCTCTGGTTTTTCGGTTCGATGACCGATTTGACCGTGCAGGAATTCTCGCCCGTTTTCCTGCTCGCTTTAAGCGTTATGGGCTTGACGCAGTATGTCGCCAATTCGGGTCTTGTCGCTGCCGCCGTCGCGCTGCGCGCCGGGGAACGCATCTGGAAAATGTGGCGCGAAAATTTTCTCTGGACTTCGATTACTTATTTTGCCGGCGCTTTCGCCGCCGGAATCGTCGCCAAGATGAGCGGAACAATCGGGCTGTTTGCTTTTATAGCAACCGCGCCGATTATCGCAATCACCTATTTCACATACCGCACATATCTTAAAAACGTCGAAGCCGCCGCCAAACAAGCCGAGATTGCGCAAATTCACGTCCAAGAGCTTAACCAGCATATCGTCAAACAGGAACGAATCAGCAGCGCGCTCAAAGAAAGCGAAGAACATTTCCGAACCGCGTTTGACCACGCCGTCGGGATGGCTTTGGTAAGTCTCGACAGCCGCTGGCTCGAAGTCAACGAATCGCTCAGCAAACTTTTGGGCTACACGCAGGAAGAATTGCAGAGCATCAGTTTCCGAAGCATCGTTCACCCGGAAGACTTAGGCGTTACGCTGGTTAAAATGCAGGAATTGCTCGAAGGCGTTATAAAATCTTTCCAGCTTGAAAATCGTTATATTAACAAACAGGGACAAACTTTATGGGTTCTTTCAAGCGCTTCGCTCGTCAGAACCGAAGACGGCAAGCCGCGTCATATGGTCTTTCAGGTGCAGGACATCTCCGACCGTAAACAGGCTGAAGAACAAATTCGCTACGCCGCTTTTCACGACGCGCTGACCGGCTTGCCGAACAGAACTTTGCTTTCCGACCGGATGAGTATGGCTGTCGAGCGCGCGAAACGGGCGAGCGATTTTAAATTCGCCGTGCTTTTTATCGACCTCGACCGTTTCAAAGTCGTCAACGACACGATGGGACACGAGATGGGCGACAAGCTGCTCGTCGATTTGTCCAACCGTCTGAAAGAATGCGTCCGCGCCGTCGATACGGTCGCGCGTCTCGGCGGCGACGAATTCGCCGTGCTGCTCGACGGCATAATCGACGAGGAAGCGGCGATTGAAATTGCCACGCGCATCCAAGAATCGTTGAGCCAGCCGTTCGATTTGGACGGACAGGAGTTTTTCACCAGCGCGAGCATCGGCATTTCGTTTTCCTCGCTCGGATACGAGCGCCCCGAAGACATTCTGCGCGACGCCGATACCGCGATGTATCGCGCCAAAGCAAACGGAAAAGCGCGCCACGAAGTTTTCGACCTCGGAATGCACACGCGCGCCGTCGAAGCCTTGAAATTGGAAAACGATTTGCGGCGCGGCATCGAAAAAGGCGAGATACAGCCGTATTTCCAGCCCATCGTTTCGCTTCCGTCGGGCGAAATCACCGGCTTTGAAGCGCTCGCCCGCTGGGAACATCCGCATCGCGGTCTGATTCCGCCCGTCGATTTCATATCGCTCGCCGAAGAAACCGGCTTGATTGTGCCTTTGGGCATTTCGATTTTAGAAAAATCGTGTCAGCAGCTCCGACGCTGGCAAAAAATGTTCGACACGGAAAAATCGCTGACGATGAGCGTCAACCTTTCGGGCAAGCAGTTCGCGCAGAAAAATCTGGTCGAAGAAGTCAGAAGAATTATCATCGAAACCGAAGTCGAACCCGATTGCATTCGCCTTGAAGTTACCGAAAGCGTCGTGATGGAAAACGCCGTCGCGGCAATCGAAACGCTCAAACAATTAAAATTAATCGGCGTTCAGCTCTCGATTGACGACTTCGGCACGGGCTATTCTTCTTTGAGTTACCTGCACCGTTTTCCGTTCGACATCTTGAAAATCGACCGCTCGTTCGTCAGCTGTATGAATACTGATAAAGACAGCCGCAGCATCGTCGAAACAATCATCACATTGGCGAACAAGCTCGGCAAAACAACGGTTGCCGAAGGAGTCGAAACGGACGCTCACCGATTTATGCTCTCGGAATTTTCGTGCGAATACGCGCAGGGTTATCTATTCTCGAAACCGCTTAACGCGCCGGACGCGGAAGAATTTCTACACAAAAACGCGGTTGCAAAAGACGACGGCGACCAGCCGCTCGAAGTCGCTTCGCCGCGCGCCGTCGAAGCGCGCAACATCGAAATTATTACCAATCAATACCCGATGTAATCGCGGACGCGCGCTTTGCGCTATTTATCAAATGTCTGCACGACCCGAAGGCAAGCGCGAGAACTCTCGCGCTTGCCTGAACTTTAAATAATCAAGCATTCGGCGAAAACCGGAAACACGCCAGCCGCTAATTCAAACCGTACAAACATTCTCGAAAAAACTTAGTCCCGCTTCATTATGACCGATACGCGCCGACTTTAAATCAATTTGATTGACCCGATAATATGCCGACGAGCTTCAAGATTATGATTAAACACTTATATTCATTGCCTTTAATCGAATTTATTTCTCTGGCACGTCAGTCGCAATAGGGTTCGTTGTCTCAATCTGTGTTGAGGCGAAGTTCTTAAACAGGAAACGAAAGTTATTGAAGTATTTGCCCGGTGGAAAAACTTTTCAAAGCGTTTGGATACGCGCGGTAAATATGAAAACGAATAACCGAAACTCTCGCAGCAAAGCCGCACAGATTTTGAATTGAGAAATCGCTGCAGCCGCAGCTAAACAAGCCTCTGAATTACTGATTGGAGTAGAACAATGAAACTTAAACGGAAAAATACAAATCTCAAAAGCGTCGCGGACGGCGCGGTGATTTCTCGAAAGCGTTCACGGCTTTTGAAAACGAAATTGCTGTCGCTCTCGCTCCTCGCCGCATTTTTATTAGCCTTTAACCCTTCGGCAAACGCGCAGGCGCAGAACGGAGCGGGTAAAGTGTCGGCTCACTTGCTCGAGCATATCGGCAAAACTCAAAGCCGCCGCGTGAGCGTAATCGTGCAGCTTAATTCATCTCCGAGCGGACTGCTGAACGGCTTTTTGCAGCGCAGCGGTTTTCGCGTCAAAGGACGTTTTGCCAATCTCGGTGCGATGGCAATCGAAGTGCCTTCAAATATGCTCGGCGAACTAGCGCGCTTCCCGGAAGTCAGCTATATCTCGAAAGACGAAGAAATCGCTTCAGCCGGTCATATCACGCAAACGACCGGAACGGACGATGTTAGAACCGAAACCACTACTTCTATCTCGACTGACGCTTTCGGCATCCAGACGACCACGACTTTGACCAAAACCTTTGACGGAAGCGGCATCGGCATCGCCGTAATCGATTCGGGCATCGACCCGAGCCATAAAAATCTGCTCGGCAGAATCACTTTTAATCGTGATTTTACCGGCGAAAATCGAACGGACGACCCGTTCGGACACGGCACGCACGTTGCCGGAATGGCTGCCGGTAAAAATAGTTTTTACGGCGGCATCGCCAACGGAGCGAACATTCTCAATCTGCGCGTTCTAAATGCAAAGGGCAGCGGCTCGTCGTCGGCTTTACTCGCTTCTTTAAACTGGGTTTTGGCGAATCGCACGGCTTACAACATCCGTATCGTCAATATGAGTCTCGGCGCTCCGGCAATCGAATCATACAGAAACGACCCGCTCTGCAAAGCCGCCCGCCAATTGGTCGACGCCGGCATCGTCGTCGTCGCCGCAGCCGGCAACAACGGCAAGGATGCTTCGGGACGAAAAATCTACGGACAAATTCACGCTCCCGGCAACGACCCGTCGGTTCTGACCGTCGGTGCTGCCAACACGTTCGGAACTGATTCGAGAGCGGACGACGCGATTGCTTCATACAGCTCACGCGGTCCGACACGTTCATACTGGACGGACGCGAGCAATGTCAAACATTATGACAATCTCGCAAAACCCGATTTGGTCGCGCCCGGCAACAAAATCATCAACTCGATGTCGGATGTCAACACGACCTTTTCAAATCAACTGGTCATCGACAACCCGTGGCTCGACGCGCAGGTTGCAACCGGCGAAAACAAACGAATGATGTATCTGTCGGGAACGTCGATGGCTTCACCGGCGGTTGCCGGTGCGGCGGCTCTGCTGCTTCAGGCAAACCCGAAGCTAACGCCCAATATGGTCAAGATGATTTTGACCTATACCGCGCAGCGGCTTTCCGGTTTCAGCACGTTTGAGCAGGGAACGGGCGAGCTGAACGTAAAAGGCGCGATGCAGCTTGCAAAACTGGTTCGTCAGGATTTAACAAGCAGCACGCCTTTAAGTTCTGCCCTTTTGACAACCGCAACTGTGCCGACGCCGTCTACGACGATTGCAAATTACACGTTCGACTGGTCAAAAAGCGTTATTTTCGACCACAGCATCGGAACAGGCACGGATTTTATCACCGAATATCAGAAGATTTACGGAACGGGCATCTTGATGTCGGACGGCATATTAATGTCGGACGGAATCTTGATGAGCGATGGAATCTTGATGTCAGACGGTATATTGATGAGCGACGGAATTTTGATGTCCGACGGCATCTTGATGTCGGACGGTATCTTAATGTCGGACGGAATTTTGATGTCGGATGGTATATTGATGTCGGACGGGTTTTTATTGTCGGATGGTATATTGATGTCGGACGGCATATTAATGTCGGACGGAATCTTGATGAGCGACAGCTTTGTCCAAGCGCAAAGCGCGCTGTTAGGCGGCGACCAAACCGAAACGATGCCCGTCGTTGAGTTGTCCAACGACAACTGGTAATTGCCGACCGTTCTGATAATTGTCCTTTTCATTCGATTGTATTCAGAGTGCCTGTAAAAATAAAAAGACCGCTGATTATATTAAATCAGCGGTCTTTTTATTTTTTATTTAGCGGCAAAAAGCGGTTCGTATATCAAAACCTTCCGCCGCGCTCAACGACATTTCGAGTAACCGCAGTCGCGGCAGAAATCACAGCCCGAAGCGTGTTCGAGTTGTCCTTTGCACTCGGGACACTCGCCGATTAAAGCGCCCATCTTCGATTGGTCAGATGCCGTCGTTATGGCGGAAACATCAACCGTATTTTCGCTCGCCGCTTTGCCGATTTGACGTTCGGACGCGGGCAGTTTTCGCAAGCGTCGGTCGGTCAATAATAAACATTCGGCAATCGCCTGTTCGGGCGAAGTAAGCAGCCGCTCGTTAAACCAGACGGCGTGCGTGCCGGTTACCTTATTCAAACTGCGCGCGACTTCTTTGACTTCAAAACCGCCGCGCAGCATTCTCGACGCGAGCAATCCGACGCCTTCTGAAATCGGACCCGTCGCAAAGACTTCCAAAACATTTTGCCCGTCGTGATTGACCGTAACGTAAAGATTGACGTTATCGAAAGGAATGCGCCACGTTGAGCCTTGCAGCTCGCGCGGACGATTGATATGCGCCTGCGCTTCGACTTTTTTATACGAAGCGTTTTCGGCTTTCGCATTTTTGTTTGTCTGCGGAATGGTTTCGAGCGTCGTTATCTCGTTGCATTCCTCGACGACGATTTTTTCCGCGTCCGGCGTTTCAATCTTTTTGTCTTCGCTTTTCATCGAAGTCAAAACCTGACCTTCGCGCGAGCCGTCGCGGTAATAGGAAACGCATTTGCAGCCCAAATCACGCGCCAGACGATAAAGCTCGGCAACCGATTCAATCGTATCGTCTTTCGCGCCGTTGCAGGTTTTCGACACGGAATTATCGACGTTTCGCTGCGCCGCCGCCAGAACCTGAACGTGCTGTTTCGACGTGATGTTGAGCGCTGAAATAAAATAATCGGGCAGTTCGCTTTCGTGTTCGACGACGTGCTGCGCCGCGCATTTGATTGATTCTTCGTCCGTCTGGTCAACTTCGATTCCCAACGCTTCCGCCGCCAAAGTGTGAACATAAGTGCGCGTTCCGATGGTGTCTTGACGAACGTAAGCCCACGAAAAATTCGGCTCGCAGCCCGAAGAAGTTTCCGCGACAAGCGAAATCGTTCCGGTCGGCGCAATCGTCGTCGTTTCATAATTGCGCGGCGTCAAAGGCACATCGCGCGAAATTCCGATTTCGTCATAAAGAAATTTCGCATACGCTTCGCGGTTGCCTTCAAACTCGGGAAAAGTTCCTTTTTCCGCGCCCAATCGAAGCGAAGCCGTCCACGCTTCTTTGCGGACAAAACCCATCACTCTATCCATTAAATCAATCGAATCTTGCGAGCCGTATGTGATTTTCAACTTCAAACACAAATCCGCAAAGCCCATAATTCCAAGTCCGACGGGGCGAGTTTTTTTGACAACATTGTCGATGTCTTCGAGCGGAAAATCGCCTGCATCAATCACATTGTCGAGAAACTGCGTGCTGAGATGCGTAACATTCGCAAGCCTTTCCCATTCGACACTTTCGTCAACATTCGTGCCGTCGCCAACCGCTTTATAAAACTTAGACAAATCAATCGAACCCAAATTGCACGAATTTGAAAAGTGTAAAAATTGTTCGCCGCACGGATTGCTCGCGTAAATCGCGCCCATCGTGTTCATCATATGATTGTGGCGATTCACCTGGTCAATAAACGCGATTCCGGGTTCGGCGTATTTGTGCGCCGACGCGATTATCCGATTCCAAATATCCGGCGCGTAAATCTGTCCGGGCGCAGGCGGATTTTCGATTGTGCAGTCGGACAAATCAGTCGTTTCAAAAGCGAGTTTGTCGGCAAACGTAACCGTTTCGCCATTCGCGCGGCGATAAATCGCGTAATCCTTTCCGGCTGACGGGTCAAAAATCGCCTGCGTCCAATCCTTGCCGCCGAATTCGGTTTGAAACCATTCTTTATTATCGACTGCTTCAAGAAATTTATCGGTTACGTTGACGGAGATATTAAAATTCGTCAGCGAATGCTGGTCGTTTTTCGCGTGAATAAAACGCAATAGGTCAGGATGCGTGCAGTTGTGAACGAAAACTCCGTTGGCGACGAAGTTATGAAATACCGGAACGGTCATATCATAAACTTCTTCGGCAATTCCGATTGTTTCGATTTTGACAACTTTGTGATTTGCTGTGGTTTTTGCCTGTGCTTTCTTTTTCATCCAACTCGAAGCACTCATCTTGGCTTTCCATTCATTTGCCTTTTCTTCGCCATAAACTTCTTCTAAAGTGCGTCCGCGTCTTTCAGTAGCAATTCTTTGTCGATGTTCATTCAAATTTTCAGCGTGTTCTTTAGCGTGTTCGCTGCGAGACATCATTTGCAAATTGAATGGGTGATTGTTGAGCGAATCGCCGTCAATATGATGAACCTGCCAATTTCTGCTTGGAACTTCGCCTAAAATATCCCGCGCTACGGCTTGATGTTCCGCAATTGAATAATTACCCGTGCAGCCGATGTTTTTGATATATCGTTTTTCCGAACCGTGCCGCGTGATAGATTTGGAAAAAGCCATCAAACTGTCGCCCAAAGAAAGTTTTTGCGCTTCTTTGTATTTCCCGTTCGAGAGTAGAAAACGGTGGTCGGGAGTGCAATCAACATATTCGTCGTTATCCATCCAAACGCGAACCATTTCCCGATTTCTGTCGGAAACAAAAACGGCTTGGGCTTGAATAACGTGAGTTTTCTTTGTTTCCGGGTCGCAGGCATAAACATACGGATTTTTTCCGACCAAATCTTTAATTGGAAAACGCCCTTCGAGCGTATGAATCATCGTGTCACCGCTCAAACAGCGCATCATTCCCATATTCGCGCCGCGACGAACGCCGCCTTGTTTGACGACTTCGGTCATCGTATTGACGATGTTCATAAACGAAACCGGACCCGAAGCGACGCCGCGCGTCGAGTTGACCATCGCGCCCATCGGACGAATAAATTCATACGTCATTCCCGTTCCGCCGCCCGTCTGGTGAATAATCGCGGCGGCTTGCGCGTGTTCCATAATTCCTTCAATTGAGTCGGGAACATTCAAAACGAAACAGGCGGCGAGCTGTCCTTTCAGCTTTCCGGCATTCACCAAGCAAGGCGTGTTCGGGATAAACTCGCGGTTGAGCATCGTCTCCAGCATCGAATTATAAAAATAATCCCGCGCCCGCGCGTCTTGTTCGGCGCTCGAAACGTGTCCGACAACGCGGCGCACGATGTCGTCCCACGTTTCAATCGGCTCACCGTGCGCGTCCTTCAAGCTGTAACGTTTGCCGACGACTTTCTGACCGTTCAAGCCGATTGGCTTGATTTCTCTTTTTTGGCGAGACGCGCCCGTGCCGTTTCCGTTTGCTTTTTCGTTTGTGGTTGCCACAAATGCGCTAGAAATAACAGGCTCAAAGACTGAACTCATTTTTATTCACCTTTCCTTTAGCGTCGATTTTTAAGTTTTAAAAAGACGCTGATAGATTATATTTTAATTTTTCCGTTCGTTTTTGCATTTACAAAACGCGGATTCGGCAGAACTTTTTGAAACCGTATTTGAAAAGATTTTTCGGCTTCGCTCTCTTAAGTGAGAAGCAATATAACTCGGTTTAAATCCGCTTGTCAACAGAAAAAACACAATATATTGTGCCAATCGGAAAAAACTAAACCAAATAAAGCGTAAGTTAATGTAAAACCTTAACTTCGGCGTTTGAAAATATTTTATGCGCGGCGAAAGATTTTCAGCGGCGCGTTGAATTTGACTTTATCAACGGATTTTTCCGAAACTGTTCGTATATGGACAAACTAATCTACGGAACGGCGATGGACGGAACGATTCGGCTGATGGCGGCGATAACGACCGATATTGTCGCCGAAGCAATCCGAAGACACGAAACTTCGCCGACGGTTTCCGCCGCGCTCGGACGAGTTTTGACCGGAACGCTGATGCTCGGATCGAGCCTCAAGGAATTTGACCGCCTGACGGTAAAAATCGAATGCGACGGCGCTGTGGGCGGCATCGTCGGTGAAGCGACAAATAAAGGAACGGTGCGCGGTTATGTCAAAAATCCGCACGCCGAATTGCCGCCGAAAGACAACGGAAAATTCGACGTAAGCGGCATCGTCGGCGCGGGAACTTTTTACGTTATCCGCGAATCCGGTTACGATATAGGACTTTACCGCGAGCCTTATGTCGGTTCTGTTCCGATTATCTCCGGCGAGATTGCCGAAGATTTTGCTTATTATTTAGCAAAATCCGAACAAATTCCGTCCGCCGTCCTTTTGGGCGTTCTGCTCGAAAAAGAAGCGCCATACGTTAAAGCATCTGCCGGTGTGATGATTCAAATGATGCCGGGCGCAAACGAAAACGTCGCCGTGATGATTGAAGATACAATTTTGCACGCGCCGCAATTAACCACCGTTATTACCGCAGAGACGACGCCGCAGGATTTATTAAAACTCGCGCTCGGTATAATTGATTTTGAAGTTTTGGAAGAAAGGGAAGTGTCCTTTGAATGCAACTGCTCGTTCGAGCGCGCCGTTATTTTAATTTCGTCGCTTGGACACCGGGAAGTCGCTTCGATGCTCGAAGAAGACAAGGGCGCGAAAATGACGTGCGGTTTCTGCAACGAACTTTACACGCTCGACGAAACGGACTTGCGGGAAATGCTGTCGGCGTCGGACGCAAACTAAAATTATGGAGCGAGAAGATTACGCCGGTTTGATTTACGTTTTGAGCAGCATCGTTTCGGTGCTGATTTTTTCTATTTGTCTGGTGATTTATTTAATGTATAAGCAAATCAGCGTTTATCTGGTCGGACTTGGACTGCTGATGCTTCTGACCGGATTTATAGCTAAAAGATTTATCGATAAACCCGGCGGAAAATAACCTCAACACGTAAATATCGTATTAAATCTAACAGCTAATTTGACACAGGCGAAACTGCCACGCGCAACGCCGACGTTTAATAAAGACATTTTTATCGGGCAAGGCTGTTTCGACTTTCGTCGGATGACTTGACAGACAGCGTGCTGAATTTCGTATCAATTATTGTTGCACGGGGCGTTGGACATATCTGCATTGCATTTAGGGAAAGGAGATTTCCCCAACGGTTTTGCGACAAGCACTAAAACCACCACCGCAGCGGCAATTCCAACCCCGATTAAGACTTTCGTGCCTGTCGAAAGACCGCTGCCTTTGGCTTTAACCTGTGTCGCGTCTTCATATCTGATTTCGGTTGTCGCGCCCGTCTTCTCGTCGCTTACGACAAAGGAATCTTCCTTAACTTCGCTGATGCGCCCGTTCAGTTTCGTCCCGTCCCGTGGCGTAATGACGACACGCTTCTTTTCAAGTTGAGCTGCGCCGATACGTTCCTTCATCCGGGCGACACGCTCCGTTTCCGTATTCGTCGGCGCAAAAGCCGACACCGGCGCGATGCAAATCATCTGAATCAAAAATGAGACGAGCATCAATGACAAAGCCTTTTTATACATATTTATCGTTCTTTATTTAATAGTTAGATTGCGCTTTAATTTTCAATCGGTACCTTTTTCGGCTCGACAACTGTTCCGTCCAATTTCACAATCGGCATAAAACTGCGGCTTTCAAGTTCCCGACACGGCGCGCCCGAACAGAAGAAGTGAATTCGGTAAAACCATTTATCCTCGCCCATACTTTGCAGCATAATCGCTCGCATTTTCCAGCTTTCGGCGCTTTTAACAAAGCGCGGCAAATTCTCGCGCGCAACCTTATACGGCGCGCGCGAGCGAAAGCGGCGGCTCGCCCTCGTCCTCGTTCCACGACGGCGTATTCACAAAATCCAGGTCGGTCAGCTTGTAAGCGTAGCCGTCGCCGCTAAAACCCGAACTCCGCCGCACGGTTGTTTTTGCCTCTTGCGCCAAAGCGCCGATAGATAAAAAGCACAAAACGCAATAGGCAAAGAAAAGCGTTGAAAAAAGCGTCTTTATGTTCATAAGATTTCCTCAAATTATATTCGTTGGCAGCGAATCGTGCCAAACGGCGGTTGACGGGGGCAAAAACCGATAATACCCAATTTCGCTTTAAAGAGGCAAGATTTTAAAGAGAAGCTGTTTTTGACGCACGTCCAATGACTTATTCGGCATCGCGTTTATAACAGTGACTTTAACTTTTTTAGAACTTCATCCGATACGGTTTTCGGTAGTTGAGTGATAAATTCGGCGTCTCTGACTCTCCAATCTAAACTCTTTGCCTGGTCCGACAAAACTACGCCCGTTAAGCCCGAACCTGACGGAATCAAAACTTCAAACGGATAACCCTTAACTTGATTCGTAATTGGGCAAAGCAAGCACAAACCGACTTTTCCGTTGTAGCTTTGCGGCGACAAAACTATTGCCGGTCGTCTGCCCGCCTGCTCGTGTCCGGCTTGCGGATTAAAATCAATCCATATCGCATCTCCGCGTCCGGGAACGTAACTCATCAACAGACTTCCTTCCCGACGGAGCTGCCCGTGTCAGTTTCGCCGTGCAAGTTTTCTGCCGTGACTTGCGCCAACAACTTATCAAGAGAAAATTCCTGCTCGGCGATGGGAAAGACAATTATTTTGCCGCTTTCCAAAGAAACTTCGACAGTTGAACCTTGCTCTATTTTTGATTCTACAGCAAAGGATTTTGGGATTCGTAACGCCAAACTGTTGCCCCATTTTTGAATTTGAACTTTCATAACGCACCTATTCAGTTTCTACAAAGAAGATACAAGATACTACTTCATTTTTCAAACTGTCAGGGAACAAGCGAGAATGCCGAATTATTGATTATCAACAATCAATCGTGCTGATAACTATTATAGATGGATTGATTACAAGTCTTTTTTTGACAAAGACAATGGAATTATTTCACGCCGAAATCTTTAATCTGTCTGTAATTTCCTTGAAAATAAACGAGCGGCTCGCCTTCGCAGATGTGTGATTTTTCGATTTGACCGACGAAGATTGTGTGGTCGCCGGCGTCGAAGACGTGTTTCAGAACGCATTCGAGATTGGCGAGCGCGCCGTCTAAAACCGCCAAATCTTCGATGCCCGCGCTGTATCGGACGCCTTCAAATTTGTCGGCGACGCGCGAGGCAAAACGCTCGGAAATATGTTGTTGGTTCGATTTGAGAATGTTGACGACAAAAGCGTCGCTTTCCAAAAATGCCCGGTGGCTTCCCGTATTTTTTTCGATGCAGACGGAAATCAACGGCGGCTCTAAAGAAACCGAGCAAAACGCGCTGACCGTTATTCCGTGCTGTCGCCCGCTTGCGTCCCGTGTCGTAACCACGCTCACGCCGCTTGCGAAATGACCGAGCGCGCGGCGAAATTCATCTTTGTTTATCGGCATTTTGGGTTTATCCGGCTTGTTTGCGATTTACTATTCAACAAGCTAACAACCGCATTGCAAAAATTCAAATTGTAAAACATACAATTATTTTCACAACGAAAAAGCCGTCCCGAAAAATTAAATTTCCGGGACGGCTTTTGTTGTTTTCTATTTTAACTTACGCTTTCGCGCCTTCTTTTTTCTCGCGCTTGATGCCGCCGATTTGGACGAGCTTTTCGCCCTTGATGCTGTTTTTCTCCATTACCATTTCCTGATAAAGTTTTTTCATCATCTGCATTTCTTCGGCAGCCGTTTTCGGTCCTTCCATCTCCGGCTTGTTCGGACGCGATAAATCGACTTCGTTCAAAATCATATTATGCGTTGCGTCTCCGAGACCGACTTCCTTGCCGCGCGCGAAAACTTCGTGGCGTCCGTGTTCTTTGTACCATTGAGCGACGGTCGCATTTTGGTGCATATGCTCGATGATATTTCTCCAGCCGATGCCCGTGTTGTAAGCGCAAAACGAAATTTCGCCTTCCTGCGTGCCGTAGGGAATAATGCACATTTCGGTGCGGCGGAAATCATAGTTAAACAAATCTTGAAACCACATTCCGGCGATAAACAGAAAGTTCCAAGGGTCTTTGCGGCGTTTTTCGATGTCTTCCGCCGTGCGCGTGCCGTCGACTTTTCCGTAATCTTTGCCCGACAAACCGAACGATTTATCGAATTTTGCAAAGATTCCGCCGAGCGTCAAACTGTGCGGCGCGCCGTATGGATTGTAATTCTTAAGCAGCGCCAAGCCCATCATCATATTTGAAAACCATTTTCCGCGCGCCGTGTCGGTAATATGCTTCATATCTTCGACAAGATTCGGAATGTTCAAAAACTGCGGAACAGGCGCCATCTCCTTCGTTTCCTTATTAATCATCACGGCAGTTCCGACGCCGCAGTTCGGATGGCAGCCGCAGGAAACCTGTCCCCAATCGGCTTCCGGTCCGTGAACCAAATCCGCAAAATCGGCAAACGCGCCCATCAAAGAAAGCGGAAACCAGTCGCGCGTCGGTTCGGTGATGCCGACTTGTTTTTGAACGTCTTGCGCTAAATGCGACAAAGTATATCTTTGTTGCAAGCGGCGTTGTTCGGTAATATGTTCATCACGTCCGGTAAATGAAACGGGTTGAAATGACACAAACGAAATCTTTTTCGGATTTTCCAAAGCGAAACGAACAATCGTTCCAACTTGGTCATTATTAACGCCGTTCACCAAAGTCGTAACGAGAACAATATCAACTCCGGCTTCGTGCAAGTTGTTGATTGCTCTTAATTTAACGTCGAATAAGTTGCCGATTTGACGATGCGAGTTGGCGTCGTTGCCGATTCCGTCGAATTGCAGATAAACAAATCTTAAACCGGCTTCGGCGGATTCGCGGCAGAAGTCTTTCGATTTCGCAAACTCAATTCCGTTTGTCGCAGCTTGCACCGAGTTATAACCGACTTTACGGGCGTAACGAATCGATTCGAGAAAATGCGGCGAAAGCGTCGGCTCACCGCCCGAATACTGAACCGACATCTGACGACGCGGCTTAATCGAAATAGCGTTGTCGAGAATCTCCTGAACGTCTTCCATCGAAAGTTCATGAACAAAACCAACCTGATTCGCGTCCATAAAACACGGGTCACACATCATATTGCAGCGGTTCGTCAAATCAACCGTCAAAACCGCGCCGCGCCCGTATTTAATCGTTGAAGAACCGTGATTGTGAAGTTTTTCGTCGTTGTGCGATTGAATATCGCGTCCCGGAAAATTCGCTTCGATGTGCTGCAAAAATTTCGAGTCAATCGCCATCAAATCTTCGAAATGCCCGTGCGTCGGACAATCTTTAATCATCCAGATTTGACCGTCGCGTTCGATAATCTGCGCCTTAATTTCGCCGACCTTTTCATTAACTAAGAGCGAAACGTCCTGCTTGCCGCTTAAAATATCTTCGCGCGCTTCGATGACGCAGTTCGGACACAAAGAATCGGTCGTGCGCGGAAAACCAAGCGTCGGCTTTGTTTTTTGCCAGGACTTAAGCAATGGTTTATCCGACCACTTCGGCGTGAACGATGGGTTCGGTTTGTATTGATTAACTGATTTGACGGCGCTGAAAACGCCTTTTGCAATATATGTCAAACCTTTCTCGAAATGTTTTACAGGTCTCATAATTTCTTTTGCTCCAACAAAATAAAACTTTTAATAATTTCCTGAGTTCTCTTTATATATGATTTAAAGTTGCGGTGGACAAACGGATTTTTCCGCGTTGTAATAAAATAGAATTTGTTCAGATATCATTATTGAAGAACTCTTTGTCCATCATAGTAAATAATACTTAGCAATTAACGTGCCGTGATATCTAAACCCTTAAAATGTTGATAATACGGAACTTAGCTAATTTTATAAATTGCGGATTAAACGTTATCAATGTGTTGTAATGACCCAAATTAAATTGTTTGGCGGATTTCAAGTATTATGATACAAAAAAATAAAACCCATATCCTTATCGGTATTTTTGATTTCTTAAGCCTTTGCTTAAATTTTTTAATGGATTTAGTAAACAACCTGTGTAAAAATAGAGTTGTAGCAAGGTTGCCGAAAGGAAAAAATAACCAATTCGGATTTTCGTTCACGTATCGTTCATATTTAAGCAGTTAGCTTAACAGTTACTTGAGATAAATTTCGTAAACCATAAGGAAAACTAGGTTTAAGATGCAAAATAAAATCTTTACATAATATTTTTTTCTATGCTACAGTCAGTCTCACCTTTTAGCTGATTAAATCATAAGACGGTTGATTTTCAGCTCCGTCCAAATATTTAAAGAAGTATCAAAATTAGATTCGTTGCAGAAATAGGGATAGGAATAACTCTGAATTCTTTTTTCACTAACTTGTTATGACTATTCGCTTCGGAACTTCCGGTTGGAGAGCAATTATCGCCGACGAATTTACTTTTGCCAACGTTGAATTAGTTACGGAAGCAATTTGCAGTTATTTGAAAAAAAATATCGGTCAAGAGCGAGCGACTTTGATAATCGGACACGATACGCGTTTTATGGGCGAGAGATTTTCAGAAGTTGCCGCCGAAATTGCTGAGAGAAAAGGCTTTCGAGTTTTACTTTGCGATAGTCCGACGCCGACGCCGACAATTTCTCACGCGATTCGCTTTGAGAAAGCCGTCGGCGGAATAAACTTCACGGCGTCGCACAATCCACCGGAGTATCAGGGCATAAAATTTTCGACGGCTGACGGCGCGCCCGCGCTGCCGGAGATTACGAAACAGATTGAAGAATTCATACAAAATAAGACGAAAACGGAAGATGCGAGCGGCGGCTCGATTGAAAAATTCGACGCGCGTCCGAATTATTTGGACGATTTGAAAACTAAAATTCGTTTTAATATAATTGCGAGCGCAAAAGGCAAATACGCTTACGACGCGCTTTGGGGAACGGGTCGCGGTTATTTGGATAAAATTTTGCGCGACAATGGTTTGGAAGTCGAAACGATTCACGATTGGCGCGACGTAACTTTCGGCGGGCGCTCGCCCGAACCGGGCGCGGAACATCTGGACGAATTGCGCGAAGCGGTTAGAACGAAAAATTTGACGCTCGGTCTTGCAACCGACGGCGACGGCGACAGATTTGGAATCCTGGACGCGAACGGCGCGTTTATTACGCCGAACGAATTGATTGCGCTTCTGGCGGATTATTTAGCGGAAAGCCGCGGCTGGACGGAAGGCATCGCGCGCAGTGTCGCAACGACGCAGATGATTGACAGAGTCGCGGAAAATCGCGGTTTGAAATTATATGAAACGCCGGTCGGATTTAAGTTTATCGGCGAATTGATAAACGAAGACAAGATTATTTTGGGCGGCGAAGAATCCGCCGGTCTTTCAATCAAAGGACACTTTCCCGAAAAAGACGGCATTCTTGCTTGTCTATTGGCAGCCGAAGCGGTTGCGGCGCGCGGCGTGAGTCTTACCGAACAGCTTGAAGAGCTTTACAGCCGCGTTGGAAAATTGGAATCGGGGCGAATCGGCGTCAAATTAACCGCCGATGTCGCGCAGAGATTGAAGGAAAAGTTCGCGCAGGAGCCGTCGGAAATCGGCGGGCGGCGCATTGAAAAAATAAACAGATTGGACGGCGTGAAATTCGTTTTCGCCGACGGCAGCTGGATGCTTTTGCGTCCGTCAGGCACAGAGCCGCTCGTCAGAATTTACGCCGAATCAGAGAAAAAGAAAGATTTGGAGGTGCTACTTGAACAAGCTCGCAACTACTTATTGGGATAACCCGCAAACAATGTCGCTGCCGGTCGACGGCAATCGAAAAAGCCGCGCTGAATCTGGCGTCAAAAGCGTCGAAAGCGCGACGCCGCAATGGTTAGTCTTCGCCGTCGTCGCGTCGATGACGCTGATGCTTTGTCTGGCGATAAACTTGCGCGCTTACGCCGTGATGAGTTCCGAAGCCGAGCAAAATCAGCGCTTGAACGTGGCAATCGAGCAATTGACAAGTAACAATCTGGCGATTCAGGAAGAAATACACAACCTGAAAACCAACGCGCGGTCAATCGAGCGCGAAGCCAGAAAAATCGGGCTCAATCGTCCGTTTGAAAAAGTTTCCCTGCCGTCGGACTAGCTTACGGAGAGTTCGTCCGCCGGCTTTTACTGCCTGTCCCCTGATTATCCGCCTTTTGCCCATCAACTCCGTTTTGCCTGCAGTTTTTCCCTTCCGCCAAAAAACGCGGCTTGTGTTTCCCGAACACAAGCCGCACTTCCTTTTTAAATTAAGAATTAAGAATTAAAAATTAAGAATTGAAATCTACAAACTTCTCTTTAAATTTTAAAACTTAAATTTCAAATTTCAACCTTTCAATCCTAAATAATATACTCTTGATTTACAATTTTTTATTCTTAATTCTTAATTCTTAATTCAAATAAATGAGCAGTTATCGAATTTTTTACTCGCCTTATTATTACGCCGACATCGGCGAAAATCACGTTTTTCCGATTAAGAAGTTCGAGCTTGTCAGAGATAAACTTCTGGCGGAAAAAACTTTGCTGAAAGATGAAATCGTTGAGCCGCTGCCTGCGGAAATCGAACAGGTTTTGCTCGTCCACACGGAAGGTTATATTTCTCGTCTTCGCGCGGGAAGTTTGACGGCGAAAGAAATTCGTCGGCTTGGCTTGCCTTGGTCAAACGCGCTCGTGCGCCGCTCGTTTCTGGCTTGTTCCGGCACAATAAATGCGGCGAGCCACGCGCTTGAAAACGGCGTTTCTTCAAATCTGGCGGGTGGAACGCATCACGCTTTTCCCGACAGAGGCGAAGGTTTTTGTGTTTTAAATGATGTCGCCGTCGCAATTAATGTTTTGCGGCGCGATAACTTAGCGCGCAGATTTTTAATCGTCGATTGCGACGTGCATCAGGGAAACGGAACGGCTTTCATTTTCAAACGGGACGAAAGCGTTTTCACTTTTTCGATGCACGGCGCGAAAAATTATCCGCTTTTCAAGGAAATTTCCAATCTCGATATTGAATTGCCAGACAGGACAGCCGACAAGGAATATCTCGAAACTTTGAATGAAGCATTGCCGCGCGTTTTTCTTCATAATCCCGACATCGTTTTTTATCTCGGCGGCGCAGACCCGTTCGAGTTGGATAAACTCGGACGACTCGGTTTGACGTTTGCGGGTTTGAGAAGGCGCGACGAAATGGTTTTGGAATTTGCTAAAGAGCGTGAAGTTCCGGTTGTTACGTTGATGAGCGGCGGTTACGCGGCGGACATAAACGACACGGTTGAAATTCACTGCAACACGATTCGTGCAGTGAAAAAAGTTTTCGGGGCGTCGCAAATCGCAGGAAACGGGCGCGCTTAAAATCTTGGAAATAATGAGAGAGAAATTTAACCGCAGATAACCGCAGATGCACGCAGATAAAATCAAATGATGTAAAAAAAATGAAGCGTTATGAAAAATAATTTTCCGGCAGCTCGGAAATTAATTTGACGGCTTTTTCGACGACTTCTTTTTCGCTTTTGAAAGCGAGCATTTCGACGGCTTCGTTCGCTTTCATCCAGCGCGCTTCGGCGACTTCAAAATCGTGGTTGGCGACATCACCGCCCGCATATTTTAATAAAAAAAAGTGAACCAGCTTGTGAAATCTGACGCGCCCTTCGCCGCGACTCTCGCCGACATACCAATATTCGACCGTTTCGATTTTCGATAAAATTTCCGTGTCGATGCCCGCTTCCTCACGCACTTCGCGCAGAGCAGCGATTTCCGGCGTTTCGCCCGCGTCGATAATTCCTTTCGGCAACTGCCAGCGCAAACTCGGTCGGGCTGAAATTACTGCAACTTCAAAACCCGCATCGCTTTTGCGAAACGCCGCGCCGCCCGCCGAAACTTGTTCGACGGTTCGCAGACGCGCCGGTTTTTTCGTCTGCTCGTCCATTATTGTTTCACCGCCCTTTCGACCGCTTTGTCCAAATCGTATTTCGTTTGCAAATCGTAGCCGACGAATTTTTGCACCAATTTTCCGTCGCGGTCGAACACTGCCGTTCGCGGAATTTCGTCGCCGTCATTGAAAATAAAACTGCTTAAAGCGCGTTCCGGCACAGCCAGCAAATAATTTATTTTCAATCGTTTGGCAAAAGCCGGAACGCCCAGACGGTCTTCATCGTCGCCTGCGTGCAGTCCGACGATTTGCAGATTTTCCGCGCCGTATTCGGTTTGCAAACGGTTTAAATGCGGAATTTCTTCGATGCACGGCGGGCAGTTCGTCGCCCAAAAATCAAGCACGACGGCTTTTCCTTTCAAATCGCCGAGCTTTTGCAGCTTGTCGTCAAAACTCGTCCAACTCATTTCCGCCAAAGGCTTTGACGGCGGCATCGGTAAATTCGTCTGCGGCACGTCGTTAATTGAAACCGGCTTTTCGGAAATCGAAATCGGCGCGGCGGCAGGACGACACGAAACCGAAAGCAAGAAGGCGAAAGCCGAAAAAATAAAGGCAAGAATTTTCATAAAAATGTTTTGCCAAACATTTTTAATGGTAAATGGTAAATGGCGGAAATGGAAAACGGAAAATGAAAAATGGAAAATATAAGAACCGCTTTTCATTTACCATTAAGCGTTTAGCATTTACCATTTAATTAAGTGAGTTTTTATCCGAAGAAAATAGACGAGAGGTTTCGGGAGGCGCGCGGCGTCGGGAAAATCGCGGACGCCAACGGCGCGGGCGCAGGCGCGAGCTTTGCGTGCGGCGCGTTTGTCAGGTTTTTTTTGCGGATTGAAACCGATGCGAAACAAATCGTGGAAGCGAAATACAAATCGAGCGGCTGCGGCTTTGCGATTGCGGCGGCGGAAGTTTTGCGCGAAAAAATCGTCGGCAAAAACTTGGTTGATTTGCACGGCTTGGACAAAAGCGTTTTGCAGCGTGAAATTGAAAATGAATTGGGCAAATTTCCCGACGCGCGCGCGCATTGCGCCGAGATTTGCTTTGACGCGCTGCACGCGGCGCTTGCCGATTTTCGCCGTTTTCAAGTCGAGGAATTCACAGGCGAGCAGGCGTTAATCTGCACTTGTTTCGGCGTTTCCGAAGATGCGATTGAAAATTTAATCGCGCAAAACCAACTTGAAACCGTCGAAGAAGTTACCGACATCTGCAATGCGGGCGGCGGCTGCGGTTCGTGCCAGCCGTTAATTCAGGACATTATCGATTTCGTTCGGCACGAGCGGATTTGAAAAAGTTTCAACCGCATAAATTAAAGTGTTATAATTTCACGGATTAGTTTTTTATATAAAGATTTATCGATAAAAACAACAGCAATTAAAAAATGGACGATTCTTTCAGTAGTATCTTATTTTTCTTCGCAGCCGACCCCGCAACAGCCGCCGTCGAAGCTGAATCTTGGCTTTCAATCGCGCTCAAAATTTTTTCGGTAATCGTGCTTGTTTTCGTCAACGGTTTTTTCGTCGCGGCGGAATTCGCCTTCGTCGGCGTGCGCCGCTCGCGCGTCGAAGCGCTTGCCGAAGAAGGCAATAAAAGCGCCAAACGCCTGCTCGGTCTGCTCGACAATCTCAACGCTTATTTGTCGGCTTCGCAGTTGGGAATTACACTTGCCTCGCTCGGTCTCGGCGCGCTCGGCGAGCCGGTCGTCGAAGCGATTCTCGGCGGCGCGTTGAACGGCTTGCCTGAATGGTGGCGACACGTTATTTCATACGGCATCGCGTTTTTCATCGTTACGACTTTGCACATCGTTTTAGGCGAACAAGCTCCAAAACTCGTCGGCTTGTCAATCGCCGAAAAAGTTGCGATGGCAACCGCGCTGCCGATGCAGATTTTCTACCGAATTTTCAAGCCCTTTATCCACGCGCTCGATTGGGCGAGCGCGAAAACCGTCAATATTTTCGGCTTTCACGCGACAAGCGAACACGCTTCGATTTACACAGAAGAAGAAATTCGCCAGCTTATAAAAGTCTCGGAAGAAAGCGGACATCTCAACAAAGAAGAGCGGCGGCTCATCAACCGCGTTTTCGAGTTTTCCGACACTACGGTCAAAGAAGCGATGATTCCGCGCACCGAGATTGTCGGCATACAGGCGACCTCGACTCTCGAAGACATTGCCGAGGCTTTTCGCCAACACGGTTATTCCCGAATGCCCGTTTATCGCGGCTCGCTCGACGACATCGCGGGCGTCGTCCACAGCAAAGATGTTATGAGCTACCTGCTCAGACAGGAAACTTTCCGGCTCGAAAAAGTTCTCCAAAAACCGATTTACATCGTCGATACGGCGCGGCTCGAAGATGTTCTGCGACAGATGCAGCGCTCGAAAACGCATTTCGGTTTTGTCGTCGACGAACACGGCGGCGTCGAAGGCATCATCACTTTGGAAGACCTGCTCGAAGAAATCGTCGGCGACATTTCCGACGAACACGACGAAGAAGTCAACGAGCAAATCCGCACGGTAAAAGAAGACGTTTATATGCTCGACGGCGCGCTCGCCGTGCGCGATTTGAATCGCCGTCTCGATTTGAATTTGCCCGTTTCCGAAGGCTACACGACGATTGCCGGATTTTTGATGAACGAATCGGGACAGATTTTAAACGAAGGCGAAGTCGTGCCGTTTAACGGACACGTTTTCAAAATCGAAAAAGTTGATAAACGCCGTATTTTGAAAGTGCGGATGGAAAAGTCATAAACGAAAATTACGCTTTTAGTTATTAATATGAAACAAATTATTTTCGTAGTATTTCTTGTTTTTTCACAAATAACTTTGGCTCAAACAAAAGTTGTTGAATACGAAAAAACGGATTCTGATTCTGAAGCGGCGCAACTTGATAACTTTGTAGTAAATTTACACAAAGAACCCGAAAGTAAAGGCTTAATTGTAATTTACAGTGGAGAGAAAGGAAAAAGTTTAGGAAACGCTTTGCGCGACAATGAAGGTATAAAAGATTATGTAAATCTTCGCAGCGGCAAATTATACAGCGAAAGAATTTTATTTAATGTAATTGAAAAAATGCCGCCTTTGTTTAAGGAGTTCTGGATTTACCCCAAAGGTTTGATGCTTCCAAAAACCGAAGTAAAAAGCGTTAATTTAGAAAACCTGAAAACGAATTACCTTTATGCGTCGGTTTGTGCCGAATGCGACCCGGCTGTCCCAAGTTTATCAAAGGATTTTGTGAACTTGGAACTATACGCAAATCTTTTGAGAAAATATCCAAACTATACAGGTTTAATATTTATTAATTCGGGTTCGTATGAAGGTGGGAGAAAAAAAGAACTGTACCAAGATGCCTTAAACTACGGCATTAGTTACAGAAATTCTTTATTAAAGAAATACAAAGTTAGCAATAAAATTTCTATTAAGATTAGCAAGCCGCTTATTGAAAAGAACGCGCCTATTTGGGCAAAGTTTTATATTGTTCCTAAAACTGTTTCAAAATCTCATTATTAAACTCACCTGTTTTATTCGTAAGACAAAACATACAAAACAACAATCCTTAAAGTTTTTGTCTTTTCCATCGTTTCACGTTAAATTTATCAAGCAGTTTTTTTATCTTTTCAACGGAGTCTTTTACAAAAAATGAGTTTAATCGAACAAGTTCACGCGCGCGAAATTCTCGATTCGCGCGGCAATCCGACGGTCGAAGCCGAAGTGATTTTAGAAGACGGAACGCAGGGGCGCGCGGCAGTGCCGAGCGGAGCGTCAACCGGCGAAAACGAAGCGGTCGAAATGCGCGACGACGATGAAGCGCGTTATCTGGGCAAAGGCGTTTTGCAGGCGGTCGAAAACGTCAACGAAAAAATCAGCCGCGAGCTTGAAGGCTTGGACGCGCTCGACCAGAGTTTGATTGACGAAACATTGCTCGAACTCGACGGCACGGACAATAAATCAAACTTGGGCGCAAACGCGCTGCTCGCTGTCTCGATGGCGACGGCGCGAGCGGCAGCGGCGTTTCAAGAGTTGCCGCTTTACCGCTATCTCGGCGGCGTGAACGCCAAAACCTTGCCGACGCCGATGATGAATATTATCAACGGCGGCGCGCACGCCGACAACAACGTCGATTTTCAGGAATTTATGATTATGCCCGTCGGCGCAACGAGCTTTTCCGAAGCCCTGCGCGCGGGCGCGGAGATTTTTCACAATTTGAAATCGGTTTTGAAAAAGCGCGGGCTTGCGACGAGCGTCGGCGACGAAGGCGGTTTCGCGCCGAATTTAAAGTCAAATGAGGAAGCGATTGAAACGATTTTAGAAGCTATCGAAAAAGCGGGCTACACGGCGGGCGACGACATTATGATTGCGCTCGACCCGGCGGCAAGCGAGTTTTTCGACGGGACGAATTACGTTTTCAAAAAGTCTGACAAACGAAAACTTACGAGTGATGAAATGATTGCATATTGGGCTGACTGGTGCGAAAAATATCCGATAATTTCCATCGAAGACGGCTTGGCGGAAAACGATTGGGACGGGTGGCGGAAAATCACCGAACATCTCGGACGAAAAATTCAGCTTGTCGGCGACGATTTGTTTGTAACGAACGTGAAATTTCTGCAAAGAGGAATCAACGAAGGCGCGGCGAATTCTATTCTTATAAAAGTCAATCAAATCGGCACTTTGACCGAAACTTTGGATGCCATTGAATTGGCGAAAACAAACAATATGACGGCGGTTATCTCGCATCGTTCGGGCGAAACCGAAGATTCGTTCATCGCCGATTTAGCCGTTGCGACCAACGCCGGACAAATCAAAACGGGAAGCCTTTCCCGCAGCGACCGCATCGCAAAATACAATCAGCTTTTGCGAATTGAGGAAGATTTAGGCGACTCGGCGCGCTATTTGGGACGCAAATCTTTTTATCAAATCAAATCTTAATTTACCTGCGGGAAATATGTTTTTACTAATCGGCACGCGATTTATAACTTGGGGTTCGCAAAAAACGGCGGAGACGATTCGCTGCTCGAAGTGCGGCGCGCTCGCGCAATTTACCGAAAAAACCGGAATGCGTTTTATCACGCTCTTTTTTCTCGTGCCGACGATTCCCATTAGCGGCGCGAAAAAATTGATTGAATGTCCGAACTGCAAAGCGCGGTTTCAAACCGAATAAATATGGATTGGCGAAGGGGCGAATTTACAATCAGCACCGACCGAAACCGCTTGCAAATCGGTGCGATTCAAAAATTTTTAGTCGAAAAAAGTTACTGGGCAAAGGAGCGAACGCCAGAGCAAACCGCGACGGCGATAAAAAATTCGTTGCCTTTCGGCGTTTATACGGGCGAAAATCTTGTCGGCTTTGCGCGCGTCGTTACCGATTACGCGACGTTCGCATACATCGGCGACGTTTTTATTTTGGAAGAGTTTCGCGGAAAAGGTTTAAGCCTTTGGTTGATGGAAACGATTGTCGAACATCCCGATTTGCAGGGCTTTCGGCGCTGGCTTCTGGCGACAAGAGACGCGCACGCGCTTTACGAAAAATTTGAATTTACAGCGTTAAAAGCGCCCGAACGCTGGATGGAAAAAACCGCCCCGAATGCTTATTAATTAAGAATTAAGAATTATAAAAGTCTTCTTAAATTCTTAATTCTTAATTATTTTTTATGACTGAAAAACGCAACAGAAGAAGACCGCTCGCGCTCGTTATTCTCGACGGCTGGGGACATTCGCCTAAAAGAGAAGGCAACGCGATTGCGCTGGCGAACACGCCTTTTTACGACGAGATTTGCCGTAAATATCCGAAAACGCTGCTTGCCGCGTCGGGCGAGCGCGTCGGCTTGCCGGCGGGCGCGGCGGGCAGTTCCGAAGTCGGACACCTTAATATCGGCGCGGGCAGAATCGTGCAAACCGAGATTGCCGCGATTTCACAAGCCGTAAAATCCGGCGAATTCTTTGATAATCAAGTTCTAAAAGACGCATTCAAAAAGGCGCGCGCCGCAAACTCATCGGTTCATCTCGTCGGTCTTCTCTCGGACGGCGACGTTCACGCTTCGCCGCAAAATCTTTTCGCGCTGTTGAAAATGGCGAAAAACGAAGGCGTTAAAGATGTTTTCGTTCATCCGATTTTAGACGGACGCGACGTTACGCCGCGCACGGCAGACGTTTACGCCGAAGCGCTGGAGATAAAAATGGCGGACATCGGCGTCGGCAAAATCGCTACTTTGTGCGGGCGTTATTACGCGATGGACAGAGACAAAAACTGGGAGCGAACGGCGCGCACCTACACGATGCTTGTTCACTCGGAAGGCGAGCGCGCGACCGATGCGGTGGCGGCGATTCGCGGCTCTTTCCTGCGCGGCATTTCCGACGAGTTTATTCAGCCGATAATTTTGGAAGAAAAAACGGGCGCGCCCGTCGCCGCATTTAAAGATAACGATGTCGTGATATTTTTCAATCACCGCGCGGACGGTATGCGGCAGATTGTCAAAGCGCTCGCCGTCGCGGAAGACACAAACGAATTTACGGCGTTCGGCAAACCGAAAATCGAAGCCGTCTGTTTGACCGAATACGAACGCTCGTTTAATCTGCCCACCGCGTTTCGGCAGCCGACGGAGACAAACGTTTTGGCGCAGATTTTTGCCGACAACGGCGTCTTAAATTGCCGCGTTATCGAACAGGAAAAATACGCGCACCTGACGCGGTTTTTCAACGGCGGAGCGGAAATAGATTTTGCGTGCGAGCAGCGCTTCGTCGTGCCTTCGCTGAAAAACTCCGCTGCCGAAACGCAGCCGGAAATGAGTTGTTTTAAAATCACCGACAAACTCCTGCGTGCGCTCGAAGCCAGAGAGAACGATGTTTTTATCGCCAATCTCGCCGCGCCCGACACGGTTGCGCACACGGGAAACTTGGAAAAAACCATCGAAGCCGTGCAGTTTGTCGATACGTGTTTGGGCGGAATTTTAGAGAAAATAAAAGAACTCGGCGCGGTTGCGATGCTTACGAGCGACCACGGAAACTGCGAAGAAATGTCGGACTTGCTGACGGGCGAGCCGAACAATTCGCACACGTTAAATCCCGTTCCGTTTCATCTGATTGACGAGCAAATCGACGGTTTGCAGCTTCGTGAAGACGGCGCGCTAGAAGACGTTGCGCCAACGATTTTGGGAATTTTGAACATCGAAAAACCGCCGCAGATGACCGGCAGAGATTTACGGGAAATGTGAAAAGAGATTAGGACTGGAGGTTAGATGTCAGTTTCGTTTCTGACTAACCTCTAGTCTCTAATCTCCAACCTCTTTATCTTTTGAATTTTAATCCGCAAAACATTTTAATCATCAGTTTCGGGCAAATCGGCGACGTGATTTTGAGTCTTCCGGCGTTCAAAGCCGTGCGCGAGCGATTCCCGGCGGCGCGCATTACGGCGCTCGTCGGAAAATCCGGCGCGGAGATTGTCGAGATTTCCGGTTTTGCGGACGAAAAAATCGTCGTCGACCGCGTGAAACTGCGCGACGGAAACAAACTCATTTCAATCAAAGAAATTTTTAAAATATCGAAGGACGTTCGCCGCCGGAAATTCGATTTTATCATTGATTTACATAGTCTTTACGAAACGAATCTGCTCGGTTTCCTTTCCGGCGCGCCGCGTCGTCTTTACGCAAATCGTGAAAATCGCTCGCTCGATTTTCTCGGCAATTTCAGTCCGAAACCGCCGCGCGAAGATAAATCAAAACATTTGACCGAACATTATTTGAGCATTTTGAAGATGCCGCTCGGAATCGAAAATGCGAAACCTTTTGCCGAAGTTCACCCGCGCAAATCCGACCTTGAAACAATCGAAGCTATTTTGCGAAACTATAACGTCGCCGACGATAAAAAACTCGTCGGACTTTTTCCCGGCGCAGGACACGCAAGCCGTCGCTGGCGTTTAGAAAATTTCGCGCATCTGGCGGCGAAAATCGCATCGAATAAAAGTTTGCAGCCAATCGTTTTTCTCGGACCGGAAGAAAAGGATTTGCGCGCCGAAGTGGTAGAAAAATTTCCGGCGGATGCAATCGTTTTGGACAATCTGACACTGCTTGAGTTTGCGGCGGCGCTTTCTAAATTACAGGTTTTAATCAGCAACGACACGGGCGCGATACACATCGGAGCGATTGCCGGAACTTCGATAGTTTTAATTTTAGATTGCGCCGCGCCGCTCACTTATCTGCCTTTGACCGAAAAACTCCGCGTCGTCCGCAGCGGCAACCTCGATGAGATAACCGTCCAGGAAGTTTTCGCCGCCGCCGCAGAAATCTTAAATCAGTAAGAAAATTTTGTTAATGAAATCAGCAATTATAAAACCGAACCTTAGTAAAAAAACTGCGCAAAAATTATTTTTATTTTTTTCCGTTCTCTCGCTTTTGTTCGTTACATCGTGCCGCACGTCAAGTCCGGCGGCGAGCGGCGAAAACTTCGATGAACAACAGCAAGAGGAAAATCAGCCGGACCAAAAGACGGCGAGTTTTTCTGTGCCGCCGCCAACGAGCATCAATCTTGCAAAACCGCTTGAAATTTCGACGCGCGCCGACGACGCGGCGTTGTGCGTGAACATCAACCGGACAATCGAAGAAAGCCCATACGCAGGCGCGCGGTGGGGCATTTTCGTGTTGAGTATGAAAGACGGACGAATAGTCTGCTCGCGCGACGGGCGGCAGCTCTTTAATCCGGCTTCGATTCAAAAAACACTAACGGCGATTGTCGCGCTCGACCGTCTCGGCGCGGATTTTCGCTTCAAAACATCGGTTCTCTCGGCAAATCAAATTGACGCCGACGGTAATTTAAACGGCAATTTAACTTTATACGGAACGGGCGCGCCGGATTTCGATAACGAACAAATGATTGATTTAATCAATCAACTGCAATCGAAAGGTTTGAAACACATTAAAGGAGATGTGGTCGGCGACGCGAGTTTTTTCAAAGGCGCGAGCATCGGCGATGGATGGACTTGGAACGATTTGCAATGGTATTACGGCGCGGAAGGCAGCGCGCTTTCGTTTCGGGAAAATCAAGCGGCGATTTTTCTGGACGAAAACGGCAAACCGGCGGCGACGACCGATTTTGTGCAGATTCGCGGCGAGTTGAAGCCGGTTGAAAGCGGACACGTCGAAGCCTTCGGCGCGGAGCGCGGTTTAGAGAGCAACGAAATCTACGCTTGGGGCAACGGCAAACGGGCTTACGGGCGAATCGCGGTTCACAATCCGGCGCTTTGGGCGGCGAAAACTTTGAAGGAATCTTTACAGCAAAAGGGAATCGCAATTGACGGCGACTTTAAATCCATCGATTGGAAAACGGAAAATCGCGCCGACGCCGCGAGTATGAGCGAGATTGCAGCCGTGCAAAGCAAGCCGCTCGGCGAACTCGTCCAGCGGATGAACAAACATTCGGTCAATCTTTACGGCGAAGTTCTTCTGCGCGCAATCGGCAAGCGTTTCGGCGCGGAAGCCCCTGACGAGAGCCGGGAAATTCAAGAATTGCGCGGCGACGACTCGGCGGGCGCGGCGGTCGTCAAAAAATGGTTAAAGGAAAAAAACGTCGCCGTCGACGACATTCAAATCCGCGACGGTTCGGGACTTTCGCGCCTCGATTTCGTTACGCCCGAAGCGTTCGGGCGCGCTCTTGTCTATGCCGCGAAATCAAACTTCGGGCAGGTTTTCGCCGACTCTTTGCCGATTGCCGGAACGGACGGAACGCTTGGCGGGCGTCTCGGCAGCGCAAAGGGAAAAATCCTCGCCAAAACCGGCACGATAACTTTCGTCAATTCTCTGACCGGCTTTGCGCAGGCGACCGACGACGAAATTTACGCGTTCGCCATCATCGCCAACAATGTTACGCGCAAACCGGACGCCACGCGGGTTGTCGATAAAATTGCGGCAAGTCTGGTTAACGTCAACGCGCCGGAAAAAGCCACCGGCGACAAGCAATAATTGATTTTTTGATTTAAAATCGGGCGGCAATCCGATAAAAAATTGTTCCGAATATAAAGACCCAAAACAAAATCAGCACAAGAAGCGGCAAAATCGTCAGCACGATACAGCCGAGATTGGCAAAACTGTTCGCGTCGAAAGGTTCGGGACAGCGCGGGCAAAATTCCTCGCTCGCCATAAACGGACGCTTGCATTTCGTGCAGAGTTTCAGCCGCATACGTCAAGAATAACAGAAATTTTTGCCGGAATACGAGCGAAATTTTCAGGCTGACTTGTCGGCGCGAAACGACAAAAATCCGCGCGCCGCCGATTGTTTTTAGTTTATAAATTCTTGTGATAATCTAAGCGTTTTCACAGTACAAAAAGGAGATTTTCTGACGCGAAAAATGGTTGAAGAATTTGTTTTCGACAATACGGAAGAACGCCGCAAGCACCGGAAAAACGGCGCGGGCTGGGTTGAAGTCATTGTCGGTTCGATGTTTTCGGGCAAGAGCGAAGAGTTGATTAGGCGTCTTCGGCGCGCGCAAATCGCCCGCCAAAAAGTTCAGGTCTTCAAACCGAAAATCGACAATCGCTATTCGGTCGAAGAAATCGCGTCGCATTCGGGAATGACGCACGTATCGAATCCGGTGATGACGGCGAAGGAATTGCTGGCGCAGATAAACGACGAAACGGAAGTTGTCGGCATCGACGAAGGACAGTTTTTCGATATTGAAATCGTCGCCGCCGTCAACAAACTCGCCAACGACGGCAAGCGCGTCATCGTCGCCGGTCTTGACCAGGATTACACGGGAAAGCCGTTCGAGCCGATGCCGCAGCTTCTCTCAATCGCCGAATTTATCACGAAAACGCACGCCATCTGCGTCAAATGCGGCAACACGGCAAACTATTCGCAAAGAACGTTTGAGTCTGAAGAATTAGTCGAAGTCGGCGCGAGCGGCAAATATGAAGCGCGCTGCCGGCAGTGTTTCGTACCGCATTCGGACGCGCCAACAATTGATTAAGTTTGATATAATCAATTGAAAGGGAGATTTCTAAATGAACACGAATTTTGCGGGCGTAGTCGAAGACGTCAAACAGCTTTCCTTCGACGAAAAACAGGAATTGAAAGATTTACTCGAAAATTATCTGATTGAAGAAAGAAGACGAGAGATTTTTGAAAACGGCGAGCAAAGCAAAGCGGAACTGCAAAACGGCAATTTAAAGTTCTCTTCAAATACAGCCGAATTAATGGAAATGCTCAATGATTGAGATTGCTTTCAGTTCCTCATTCGAGCGCGCATTTGAGCGAAAAATTGCCGGAAACATCGAGCGGGAAAAGTTGTTTCGCGCGAAACTGGAAGTTTTTCAAAACAACCCTTTTGAAGCTAAGTTAAAAACTCACAAACTTTCAGGCAAGCTCAAAGATTATTGGAGTTTCAGCGTCGAATACGATTTAAGAATAATTTTCTATTTTTCGGAAAAAGAAAAAGTCGTCTTTATTGACGTTGGAACGCACAAGGAAGTCTACTGAATTTCAATTCAAACCAAAATACTTCTGAGATTAAATTAAATGAAACCGGCAGCCGAAAAAGGCATACGCGCCATCGCCGTTTACGAAGCGGTCAAAGGCTTAATCGGTCTGCTCGCAGGTTTTGGCTTGCTCTCGTTAATCAACCGCGACATCACGGATTTCGCCGAAGATTTAATCGGCTTTCTGCACTTAAATTCCGAAGGACGCCTCGCCAACCGCATCGTCGAAACCGTCGTCAAATTAAATCCGGCAAATATCAAAATTTTCTTTGCCATCGCGCTCGTCTATGCGACAAAACAATTTGTCGAAGCCTACGGTTTATGGCGTCTGCGCCCGTGGGCGGAATGGATTGCGATTCTTTCGGGCGTCATTTATATTCCCGTCGAAATCTACGAACTCATCCACAAACCGACTTTTACGCGCGCCGCTATTTTGATTCTCAATATCGCCATCGTCCTCTATCTTTACTCGTTCCGCAAAGAACAAAAACACGAAAAGGAAATCCACGATAGCCAAATCCAATCGAGTCTGCCAAGCGCGCCAACGATTTCCGAGTAATCGTCAAAGCCGTCGCGTCCAAAAATTCAACTGCGTTCGCAAAGGTTACGGGCGATTTTCTGTTTAATTATATTTTTTGAAATAAAGGCATTGTAACTTGATTAGAATTTTGCGCTGCTACGCAAGCCTTCGGTAACTTATTTTTTCTTTGAATAATTCGCGTGTTATCTATTTTCTGAACGGGTTCGGGAACAACATATTGTTCTGCCAATTCAACCCAATCTTTGTCTCGAATCGTTACGGCTTCGTTCAGATGGAAACTTACCCACGCGCCGCCGATTCTTGATTCTGCTTTTTCCTGCGCGAGTTTGTTCGTCGCAATTTTCGCGTAAGATTGGTCAAATTCTAAACCAATATAATTTCTCCCCAAACGCTTTGCCGCCAGCGCGGTTGTTCCGGTTCCCGAAAACGGGTCAAGCACAATGTCGTTTTCGTCAGTTGACATCAAAATAACTCTTTCAAGAAGATGAATCGGTAATTGACACGGATGCTCGTCGCGGTATTTATTGTGCTTGACGCGGTGAATATCTGTCCAAACGTCGGACACTAAAGAGCCAAAAGGATGAAGCATAAATTTTTTACCGCCATAATCCTTATGCAAATATCCACATTTGCGGCATACATTATCATCAGGCTTGGTTTGAGTTTGATAAGTTTCTCTGCCGCTCGAAATGCTCGAAAACAAGGTTTGCGGTTTTTGCGCCGACGAACGGCGCGAGTTCTTCGACGCTCGCTTTGGCGATGCGTTCGATTGAACCGAAGTTTCTCAATAATTTCATTTTGCGTTTTTCGGCGACGCCCGGAATTGCTGTTAATTCTGAAGTAAAATCGCGCGTTTCGCGGCGCTTGCGGTGAAATTGAATCGCCGTTTTATGCGTTTCGTCGCGGATTTGCTGAACGAGGCGAAAGGCGGGAACGCCCGTTTCAAAATAGACGGGTTTGTCTTCGTAGCCGAAACGCAGAAGATGCGAGATTTCGTTGTGGCGGCGCGGCGGTTTTACAAGTCCGACAATCGGAATTGCTTCAAGGTCAAGCTCGTTTAAGGCTTTTGCCGCCGCCGAGATTTGACCTTTGCCGCCGTCGATGAAAATCAGTTGCGGCAGCGGTTTTTCTTCGGCGAGCTGACGTTTTAAGCGACGAAAAACGGCTTCGTGCATCGAGGCGAAATCGTTTGCTCCTTCGACCGTTTTTATTATAAAGCGGCGATACTCGCTGCGGTTCGGTTTGCCGTTTTCAAACACGACAATTCCCGCGACGTTTTCCGCGCCCGATATGTTTGAGATGTCGAACGATTCGATTCGTTCGGGAAAATGTGGCAATTCTAAAATCTCTTGAAGGTCGCCCAGAACTTTTTCCGTTTCCGGTTTTAAAACTCTGAAACGCTGCTCGAAAGCGATTTTCGCGTTGTTTTCGACCAGCGCAATCATATCGCGTTTTTGTCCGCGTTTCGGGTCGAGGATTTTTACACGCCGTCCCCGACGTTCGGTCAAAGCCTGTTCGAGAACTTCGCGGTCTTCAAAATCCGCCGGAACGTTTATCTCTAACGGCACGTAATCGGTCGAATAATACTGTGCGAGAACTTCGCCGAGAAAATTGGAGACATTGAAATTTTCCGCGTCCAAATTTTCCCAGAAAAATTCGCGCCGCCCGACGATTTTTCCTTCGCGCATCGTGAAAAGCTGCAATGCAAGACGCTGTTTTTCCCTGTAAAAACCGAAAATATCGATGTCGAGTTCGGCGGTCGTCGCCATCTTTTGCTGTTCGGCGAGCGCAAGAACCGTTTTGTGCAAATCTCTGTATTTCGCCGCGAGTTCGTAGTTGCTTTGCTCGGAAAATTCCCACATTCTTTGCCGTAACTGGTCGGCGAGTTCCTTGTTTTTGCCTTCGAGCAGAAGTTTTACATCGGCGGTCGCCTGTTTGTATTCGTCCGGTTTGCAAAGCTCTTTGACGCACGGCGCGAGACAGCGTTTCAAATGATATTCGAGACACGGGCGCGGCAACTTGCCGTCGATTTCGATGTCGCAGGTTCGCAGTTGAAAGGCGCGATTGATTAAATCCAGAGTTTTTCGCGCTAGACTTGCGGGCAAAAAAGGTCCGTAATACGACGAACCGTCTTTGATGATTTTTCTCGTGATGACAACTTTCGGAAACGGCTCGTTCGTCATTTTCAAATGCGGATACTGCTTGTCATCTTTCAGTAAAACATTGAAACGCGGCTTGTGTTTTTTAATTAAATTAGATTCTAAAACTAACGCTTCAACTTCATTATCGACGACGATAAATTCTAAATCGGCGATTCTTCTTACAAGCTCGCGCGTCTTGGCGTCGTGTCCGCGTCCCGATTGAAAATAAGAGCGCACGCGATTTTTTAAATTCTTCGCCTTGCCGACGTAGATAATTTTGCCCTCGCTGTTTTTGTGTATATAAACGCCGGGCGCGGTCGGCAGATTTTTGAGCTTTTCTTCTAAAGTCATTTGCTTTGATTTTATCGTAAATTGCGGCGAAACAGGAAATTTAACCGCCCGGCTTTACATTCTTCACGTCTTTGCGGGAAACTTTTTCTTTTGCGATGAAAACAGTTTTAACAACTTCGCTCTTTGAAGCCGCCGAATTTATCAGGCGCGGCGGAACGGTCGCGTTTCCGACTGAAACGGTATATGGTTTGGGCGCGAATGTTTTCGACGCGCAAGCGATTGCGAAAATTTTTGAAGCAAAACGTAGACCGAATGATAATCCGTTGATAGCGCACGTTGGCAGACGCGAAGATATAAATTCGCTCGTTTCGGAAATTACCGATAGCGCGCGGAAATTTATCGAAGCATTTTTCCCCGCGCCTTTGACCGTCGTTTTGCCGAAAGCGAAAAGCGTTCCTTTAATAGCAACCGCGAATTTAGAAACAATCGGCGTGCGAATGCCGCGAAATGATTCGGCTTTGGAGTTTCTAAAAGCGTGTGAAACGCCGGTCGTCGCGCCGTCGGCGAATCTTTCGGGCAAGCCAAGCCCAACAAACTGGCAGGCGGTTTTTGAAGATTTGAACGGCAGAATCGATTGTATTTTGCAGGGCGAAACAATGACCGAAATCGGTCTGGAATCGACCGTCGTCGATTGTACCGAAAGCGTTCCGCTTGTTTTGCGAAGCGGCGCGATAACGCTCGAACAATTACAGACAATCGTTCCCGAAACGGAAATTTATAAATTAAAAAAAGATGATGCGCCGAAAAGTCCGGGTCTAAAACATCGCCATTACTCGCCGCGCGCGCGGGTTGTTCTGATAAGTCCAAAGTCCAAAGTCCAAAGTCCAAAGTCGAAGGCATTTATTGGCTTAAATTCTCTTGAGGGAAAATTTGATTTGATAAAAACTTGCGTGTCGGCGGAAGATTACGCGCATTCGGTTTTTGATTTTTTCCGGCGTTGCGACCGTCAAAACATCGAGATGATTTTTTGCGAAGCGATTGAAGAAAAGGGAATCGGCGCGGCTTTGATGGACAGGTTAAAACGCGCGGCGAAAATCTAACAAGTCGAATCAAACAATAAAGGACAAAGAAATTAAAATCTTTATCCTTTTTCGTTTTTCGATTTGAAAATGTTTATTTAAAACTGCTTAGCGCGTCGCTTTCGCTATCGAAAACATCGAAAACGGTTAAGAGTTTCGTAATCGCCAGCAGGTCTTGAATTTTCTGCGTCAAATTCAATAATTTTAGCTTTCCGCCTTCTTTGTTGACCGTTGTAAAGCTGGACACAAGCTCGCCGATACCGCTCGAATCGACGTAGCCGACTTGTCCGAGGTTGAGTAAAATATTCTTTTTGCCTTCGCTAATCAAACGCCGAATCGTCGTTCGCAGCGCGACGCTGCCTTCGCCGATTGTTACCTTCCCGTTCATATCGAGAATCGTTATGTCGCCCGCTTGTCGTTCCGTTATGTTAAGTTCTGCCATTTTTATCTCCTGTTTTTAGTTTAAAAAAGAAAAGTTTCGCTTGCCGATTTTTTGATTAACCGCGCCTGATAAATCCAAGACGGGAAAGCCGATTTTCAGCGTTTTTTCAACATTTTTACAATCATACCGCCGCCCGCCGAATTTGACCATTCGACCTTATCCATAAACGAGCGCATAAAAAGAATGCCGCGCCCCGACGCTTTCAAAAGATTTTCCTGGTTCGTCGGGTCGGGAATTTCATTGACCGCAAAGCCTTTGCCGAAATCCCTAACCATAATTTGCAATCCTTCCGGCAAATCTTCAAACGCTATTTCGACCGATTTGGTTTCGTCAAATTCGTTGCCGTGTTTGACGGCGTTTGCGACCGTCTCGCGCACCGCCATATCGACGGCGTAAAGCGCCGCCTCGTCAAAACCGGCGGCGGTTGCAAATTCGGTTGCCGCCTGCGCCGCTTGGTCAACCGATTCGACGCGGCTCGGTAAATTAAATTTTTTCGCTTTCACAAAGTTGTTTTTGTAAGTTATATGTTTTTAGCGGTTTATGTCAAGAAACAAAACTTTTTTAGGCACACGATTGAATGAGAAAATTCACGAGCATCAAAACCCTGATGATTTTGATGCTTGCTAAAAACTTTGAAAATTTCAATCGTTTTTCCAACCGTGTTCGCCAATCAACGGAACAAAGGCACACGCGCCGAAATCTCCGGTTTGAAAATTGTTCGCCGCCGCGCGCGTAACACGTATGAGTTTTTGAGTTTTCTGATTTTCGCCGATTGGAATAATCAGCCGCCCGCCGATTTTTAATTGTTTGAGAAGCGGTTCGGGAAGCTGCGGGCTGCCCGCCGCGACGAGAATTCCGTCAAACGGCGCGTGTTTTTCCAAGCCCTGCGTGCCGTCGGCGCAGAGCAGCGAAACGTTTTTTATATTTAAATTTTCAAGCCGCCGCCGCGCTTCTTCGGCAAGCTGCGCGACACGTTCAACAGCGAAAATTTTTCCGGCAAGCAGCGACAAGATAGCGGTTTGATAACCCGAACCCGCGCCGATTTCTAAGATTTTCGATTGATTATCTAACTCCAAAAGCTCGGTCATTCGGGCGACGATAAACGGTTGGGAAATCGTCTGGTTGGCGGCAATCGGCAGCGCGTTGTCTTTATACGCCTGCGATTCGAGTGCTTCGGGAACGAAAAGATGACGCGGCACGCGGCGCATCGCTTCAAGAACGCGCTCGTCCGAAATTTTATAATGCTCGCGCAAATGCCGAACCATCCGCTCGCGCGCGATTTGATATTCGTCCATCTTTTTTATTTTAGATTTTGGATTTGCGGCAAAAGCGTATTCGCTTATAACCTTCGCTATCAGATGCTTCCAGCAATCTAAAACCCAAAATCTAAAATCTAAAATCAACCGTGTTCCAATCTTTCAAAATTTCAATCGCCTGATGATTCGTTAAATCACTGCGCATCGGCGTAACCGAGACGAAATTTTCGGCAATCGCTTCAAAATCGGTGTCGCCGCTCTCGTCCGCGTGAAAGCCGCTGCGTTCTTCGCCAATCCAGTAATAAAATTTCCCGCGCGGGTCGCGGTGTTCGCTGATGACGGGACGCGCGTTTTTAAAACCTTGTTTTGTAACGCGAATGCCGCGCGGCGCGCCCTTCGGCACGTTGACATTTAAAAGCGTGTCTTTCGGCAAACCGTCTTTTAATGCTCTGGCAGTTACTTGTCCCGCGATTTTTGCCGCTTCCGTAAAATCGTAATTTCTGCCGGCGACTAAACTGAAAGCTAACCCGGGAACGCCTAAAATTGTCGCTTCGAGCGCGCCCGCAACTGTTCCCGAATAGGTCGCGTCGTCGCCCATATTTTCGCCGTGATTGATGCCCGAAGCGCAGATGTGCGGCTGTTGTTCGGTGGTTAAAATCCGGTTCAGCGCGAGCGTTACGCAGTCGGTCGGCGTGCCGTCGACCGTCCAGTGCCGCTCGTCGATTTGGCGTATCCGAAGCGGTCTCGAAAGCGTTAAACTGTGCGACGCGCCGCTCATTTCCGAGACGGGCGCGACGACGAAAACATCGCCGATTTCGCGTAAAGCGTTTTCGAGCGCGACGATACCTTCGGCGTGTATGCCGTCGTCGTTCGTAATCAAAATGCGCGGTTTTTCTGCGCTCGTTTTCATAAAAAAATAAAATGATGCGCGGGAAACGGCGACGGATTTTTTATTAAAAACCGCCGCCTCTCACCGCGCATCACGAATATAAAAATTTGTCGCCGCCGCCGTTTACCTGTTTTGGTTCGGATTCGAGTTGAAATTCTGGTTGGAATTCTGGCTCTGACCGCCGCCGCCGTTGTTGCCGAACGAGCGCGTCGGGCGAAAACGCTTGCGGTTGCGCTTGCGCGCGTTTGCCGATTTGAGCTTCGCCTTTTGTCCGGGCGGCACGAAATGCGCGTGTTTCTTGAGGTCTTTGATGATTTCTTCGGTAATCACTTTACGCTTGAAACGGCGCAGCGCGTTTTCGATATTTTCGTTGTTGTTGACTGATATAAAAGCCATTCGAGTAAATCTTCACTCTCCTTTAGTTTCTAACTCTTGCTTGAAGGCAAACTATCATTAAACACTTTTTCCTTTCTGTTGGCAAGTTTTCAGCCGATTGTTAATTTTATTTCGGAGTAACTGATAGTTGATAGCTGGGAACTAATAGTCTGAATTCTCGTTTATCAGCTTTTATTTGCCAGCTATCAGTTACTCCGAAATATTAACGTTTTTATTAAATCCCGAGAACGTCAATCAATTCCTGAACCGCGCCCGCTGACTTTTGAAGCGCCGCGCGTTCTTCGTTCGTCAGTGAAATTTCGATAATCTGCTCGACGCCGTTGCTGCCCAATTTGACGGGAACGCCGACGAATAAATTATTAATTCCGTATTCGCCTTCGAGATAGACGGCGCACGGCAGAATGCGTTTTTTGTTTTTCAAAATCGATTCCGCCATCTCGACCGCGCCCAGCGAAGGCGCGTAAAAAGCCGAGCCGGTTTTTAATAGTCCGACTATTTCTGCGCCGCCGTTTGCCGTGCGTTTAAGAATCGCTTCAAGCTGGTCGGGCGGCAAAAGTTCGGTTACGGGAATTCCGGCGCACGTCGAATAGCGCGGCAAGGGAACCATCGTGTCGCCGTGTCCGCCGAGAACGAACGCCGTAACGTCTTGAACGGAAACGTCCAATGCTTCGGCTAAAAAGCAGCGCATACGCGCCGAATCAAGCACGCCAGCCATTCCCATCACGCGGTTTTTCGGAAAGCCCGAACGCTTAAAAGCGACTTGCGCCATCGCGTCTAGCGGATTTGAAACGATAATTAAAAAAGCGTTCGGCGAGTATTTCGCTACTTCGTCCGTAACTTTTCCGACAATATCGGCGTTCGTCTTCAAAAGGTCGTCGCGGCTCATTCCCGGTTTTCGCGGAAGTCCGGCGGTGATAATTACAACGTCGGAATCTTTCGTCTCTTCATAAGAATTTGCGCCAACGAGCTTTACGTCAAAGCCGTCAATCGGCGCGGCTTGCGCCAAATCCAAAGACTTTCCCTGCGGCGTGCCTTCGACAATATCGACGAGAACGACATCTGCCAATTCTTTCGCCGCAATCCAGTGCGCGGCGGTCGCGCCGACGTTTCCCGCGCCGACAACCGTAACTTTACTTCGTCCAATCATTGAAGTTTTCCTCTCTTAAAATAAGTTTGTTTGATAAAACTTTATTCTATGACGGCTTCATAATATCGGCAAACCGGACAAGTTACATTTAAGGTTGCGGAAAGTTTTTGACGTGTTCGACACACGATTTTTTATTCTGTTTAGTGAAAATAATTGTTTAAAAATAAAGAAGCCCGACGCGCTCTCCCCTTCGCGTCGGGCTTCTTAGATTGGTTGCAAGGCGTTTAAGCCAACAACCAAATCTCGTTAAAATTTTCAATAATCCTGCGCCGGTAAAGAGATGTTTTTCGTCAAAAGTATTTCAAATCTTCCGTCGGCTTTGATGCCTGTCTCTTTGACTTTGGCAATCGAAACAGAAATTGCAAAGAGCTTAGAAAAATACGCAAAGACTTTGGTCTTCATTCGCAAGAAGTTCATTTCAGAGCCTCGGTCTTCGCGGATTTTTCAAACATCGACATCCGCTAAGTGTAATAGCAATGGTCGTGCCATTGTGCGTAAAATAATTATAAAGTAATTAACGGCTGGGTTTTATCGCATTTTACAGGTGAGCGGCGCTCTCTGCCCGACTTTTTGCGATACAAAATCGTTTAGACTTTGCACGATATAGGATGAAAAAGTGAAAAACTAAAAGTTAAAAGGCAAATGCGTGTGAAAACTTTCAACGCAATCGCCTTTTATTTGGATTGTTGTTTTAATTTCCGAATCGTTACTGCAAAATCGGATGTCCGCCGCCTTTGCTGTGGTCTTTGGTTTTGTTATAAAGTTTGGGGTCGTTGTGATAAAGAATTAAATGTTCGCCTTCGTAGCGCACGACCTCTGAGACGCGCTCCAGATTTTTCGTGTGTTCGCCGATGACAAATGCGCACGGCTTGAACGCCACAACCATTCCCGCCGCGTAAATGTAGCCGCCTTTATCGTAAATCGAACCGGCATACTGAGCCGCGCCGACGGCGATGTCGGGCGAATACTGATTGTTTATATCTTTCAAGCGGTCGGGTTTAGCGATGAAAATCGTGTAGTCGGCATAATCGGTTTTCTGGCTGTAATCGTGTTTCGCCGCAACCGCGAAAAGGTCTTTTAAACCTTTGTCAATCGCGTCGAGCGTTTTCGAGTTTGCGCGGTTAACCGAATAAACGCGCGCGCCTTTCGGCGTCGTCGTGAAATTAGGAAATTCGTCGTTCGTAATGCGCGTCGCTTCGCCAATCAAAATACGGTCGACGCGACTTTGCGCGGTTATCGTATTCTGAAAAAGCAAAAGCGCGAAAGCAAAAATCGAAACGGCTTGCAGTAAAAATTTATATTTTTTCATAATGTTTCTCCGTCAAATCAAAGAAACGGCAAAATTTATGCCAGTAAATTTTGCGCCGACGGCTTTTATAAAAAAAGTTTTGATAAAATTTCAAGGCTTTTCTGGAAAATTAAAAATAACTTTTCAATCAAAAATTAAATTGGCGCGCTGCGTTGGAAAGATTTCGCTTTTAAAATAATTTTGGAGAAAGTCAGTGCGGCAAACGGAATTAAGAGCGTCCACAACGGCACGCGAAAGCGTATCTCGCCGGTTATCGTAAAATGAATCAAGAGATTAGTCAGGAAAATCCAAACCAAAACGCCCGCCGCAATAGTCTGCACTTCCGTTACAGCGTTATTTCTGAATGCCAGCCAAATACCTGATAAAGACAGCAGTAACAGCAACGGGTAAATCGTCCAGCTGACAAGCAGGTTTTTAGCGGAACTGCCGCTGAAAGCCGGTCGCCACATATTCCACATTTTATGAAATCCGCGAACGACGAAATCAAACGGATGCGCGAAAATATGCCGCCGCGCGATTTGACCGAAAATCTGATTTACTTCGACTTCGTTTTTGCCTTTAATTTCTTCGGGAAAATCATTAAACATCAACGTGTAACCGCCCCATTTGCTAAAATCAGGATGCTCGAAACGGTCGTATTCGGGATTATTACCGAGCCAGAAAACGTGTCCCCCTTCGAGCGAAAGGAGCGTAAAATGATTCATCGTGTAATAATTGCGAATGCCCCACGGCAGCATCGTCAAAACGCAGAAGAGCAAAATCAGAAAAGCATATTTCCACTGCGTTTGCCTTTTCAGCAAAAACACGATTAGGAGAAAAATAGTTGCCGAAATCGCCGTCGGCAAACCGAGCGGACGAACCAAACCCGCCAGCCCGAAGGCAACGCCCGCTGCGGAAAAATATAAAAATTTCCGATTTTCGCTCGTAATCGCGCAAACAAGCGCATAAATCGCCGCCGCGAGAAAAAATGTATAAAACGGCTCGGTTAAAAGTTGGCTCGAATTCCAGAGGATAAGCTCGTAGTAAAGTGCGGCAATAATTCCGGCAATGAGTCCGACGTTTTTATCGAACAGGCGAGATGCCGCGAGCGCAATCAAAACACAGGTCAGAGAAGAAAAGACGCATTGCAAAACGCTTGCCCACACAAGGTTTTCGCCAAAAACAGCCAGACAAAAAGACAGATACAACGGATAAAGCGGCGAAACAAAAGCCGTCGGCGTTTGGTTTGCCGTAAAACCGCCGCCGCGCAAAACATTTCGTGCAATTTCCAAATAAAGTCTGGTATCGGAACCCATATAAGTTCCGGTGGAAATTTGCGGTAAAAGGTAAATCAGACGAGCGGCGAAAGCAATCAGGAAAATTGCCGATTGTTTGAACAAAGATAAATTATTAACGGTTTGTCGGTTCATCGTATTGAACGGTTTTTATCGAACGATTATCGAAACGACAGCGAAAAAGCGTCAGCAGAGCTTTGATGCCGTCCTGCCATTGTATTTTTTTGCCTTCCGAAGACGTGCGCGGGCGATAGGAAATCGGAACTTCCACGATTTTGTATCCGGCTTGGCAAATCCGCGCCGTGATTTCCGGTTCGATTTCAAATCGATTTGCTCTCAGATTGAGTTTTTTCAACACGTCGATTGTAAAAACCTTGTAAGCCGTTTCCATATCGGTCAAATCAGAATGATAAATCAGGTTTGTAACGACGGTTAAAGCGCGATTAGCGATTTTTCGGCTAAAGGCAACGCGATTATTATTTTTCAAAAATCTCGAACCGTAGACGACGCTCGCCGCATTTTCAAAAATAGGTTTCAGCAAATTCAGATATTCGCCCGGATTAAGCTCAAGGTCGGCGTCCTGAAGAAGAATTATGTCGCCTTTTGCAAAACGCAGTCCGATTCTGACCGCCGCGCCTTTGCCAATGTTCACCGGATTCAAATGCAGGTGCGTGATGTTGATGAGATTATCCTGAAGACACGCCTGTGTTCCGTCGCTCGAACCGTCGTCAATCACAATTATTTCTTTTGCAATCGGTAGCTCGACCTTTAGGATACGTTCAATAACTTCGCCAACCGTCGATTCTTCGTTATAAACGGGAATAATTATCGAAAGCAGATTGAAGTTATTGACCATAAAAAGTGATGACGATTTTTATTGCGCGGTTATTTCTAAAGATATTAGTTCGGTTTTTTATTTAGGTTGTGTTGACATTTGCTTTATTCAGCCACGTTATTTATGGCGTGGTAACAGTTCGGGATAATCATTCAGCCCGTTTTAACGGGCTTAAATAGAACATTTGAAAAATTAAAATGTCAACAGAACCTAAGTATGGCGAAATTGAAAATCAGCCTTAAAACAGAAAAGGACATCTTTGCAGATACCCTTTTCTTACTCGATGCTAAATGGTGCTTAGGGCGCGCGTCCGTGTGTCCGACTAGATATTTGCAAACAATACACTTAACTTTTGCAGATGCGTTTGAGTGGCTTTTCAGTGCCAAAGTCCGCAGAATTTCCCGCCTTAAAAATCGTCAATAATCAGAACGGCGCGCTTTCTTGTCTCCGCGCTCGCGTGCGCGTAAAGCAGCAGGATTTCCGATTTCGATATGCCCGCCAGCTCGCGCACGGTTTCGATGTCGACGCCTTTCTGAATAAGGTTCGTAATAAAATCGTGCCGCGCAGTGTGAAAAGTAAAGCCGTCGTCGGCAAATCTGCCGTAATTGATATTTGCGTCAATGCACGCCGCTTCGACAATTGATTCAAAGTAGCTGTTAAACTCGCCCGCTTCGGTAAAGATAAACGCGCCGCCGGAGAAAGGCTTTCGTTCTTCAAACAATTCTTTGATTTTGCGCGGGACGGGGGAAAACACGCTCATCAATTTATTTTTATAGCGATAAACCGACAAGCGGTCGCGCCGCGCGTCATAGTCTTTCCATTGTATCCGCGCGACTTCCTTTTTGCGCGCGCCCGTCAGCCACGCAAAACGCAGGGCGTGAAAGATTTTGATGCGTTCGTTGTAATAGGCTGCGGTTTCGTTGTCGCGCAACTTTGCGCCGAGCCACGCGAGAAGGCGCATCTTTTCTTCTGGCGTCGTTGTGCGCGTGCGGCGATTTTCTTTCGCCTTTTGGCGCGGTATGCGCGGCGGCTGGTAGTCTTCAAGCTCGGCGAAGAAACGGGGCGACTGCCGCAGCGCGCTCGAGATAATCGTCAGCTCGCGGTTTATCGTCTGCGGCGTCAGCAAAGTGTTCCGCGCGGTTTTTTCGGCGGCGCGCGTTTCGGCGTAACGGTAGATATGAGACGTTTTCAAATCTTCGACTGCAAAATCTTCGCCGCAAATGTCGGCAAAGCGGTTTAAGACACGCCTTTCTAATTCGCGCCGTTTGCGTTCGGTTAGAAGAATGAGACGTTTATCGAATAATTCTTTAAGCGTTATGCGGCGTGTTTCTTTGGTTTTATAGATGCCGAACGCGGCGTTTTTCTTTTCCGTCTCGATTTCAAGCTCGGCATCTACGGCGTCCGATTTGCTCGAATACTGAATGCGTTTTCGTTTTAAGGGTTTATTTTTGCCGTCAAAGCAGAGGATGTCGAGCAGGTAGCCGCGCCACTCTTTCTTTTTGCGGTCATAAGTCCAGCCGGGTTTTTCCTTTTCCGAGTAGATGGTTGTGATGGACATTTTTATCGTTCACTATTTGCTCGCTTTTTGTTATGATTTTTCCATTATGGCAAAAGGAAAAGAGCGCCTTGTGTATATCGAATGGCTCGATTCGTGCGGCTGCTCGTCTCATTGGGCGACCGTTCAAGACGATTTGGAAGTCGAACCCGTAATTTGCAAATCGGTCGGCTGGCTGCTCTTTGAATCGAAAAAATGTCTCGTCGTCGTTCCGCACTTATCGCACGTAAATTTTGAAGGGGGAAAATCTCAAGGCTGCGGCGATATGACGATTCCGAAGGCTGCCGTTATAAAAATAAAAGACTTGTCCCTTAAAAGATAGCTATTTAGCTTTCTTTGCTTTGCTCGTCTTGCTCGCCTTCGGCTTCTTTTTGTCCGGCGCGTTATTCAACGCCGAGCCCGCTACCGATTGACAGTCATCGCTCGCGTTCGGGTCTTTCAAAATCTTCGACGCCTTTTTAGCTACTTTCTTTGAAGTTTGTTCGTTTGCCATATTTTTATCCTTCCGTTTTTTATTTATTCATCTTCACTTTCAACAAATTCGCCATTATTTATTCAAAATTAAAATTAAGGTTTTCATAAACTATTTATTGCAGTTACTTAAAATTAGTTAAATCAATTTTCACGCGGCTTCCGTCAACCAGAATAATTGAACCGTCAACCAAATCCTGATTTGTAATCTCCGCATCGAGAAACTTTTTCAAAAGGTCGAAAGATACATACATCTCAAAACTTTCTTCTTGACCGTTGCCGTATTTCTCACGGACAAAGTTTTTAGAATAAATGCTGGTAATAAGTTTAATGCCTTCGATATTTTCTACCGCGCCGGTCTTTTCAAACAAAAGTTTGAGTTGTTTGATAGCGCTTTCGGTTTGCCTTGCGGCTCGTTCTACGGCGTTTAATTGAAGCGTGTTATACACCACACCATCGGAAAACTTTGTTTCAAGATATGTTTTGTCCTTAAAATCAGTCGTTATAAAAGCATTGCTCGAATAATTGACGGCTTTCAGTAATTGCTTTTGCTTTTCAACCGGAATTGAAGCGAGTTTGCCTTGAAAAGTAATCGGCAGCAACTTTTGTTCAACATCTATAAAATATGGCGTTACGGCAAAAGAGTCAGGCGTTCCTTTGTAAAGTATCGCCGAAAGCGCGTCTTGAACGTTCACACCGGCGGACACGGTTATTTCAAATTGCACGGTTGGATTTTTAAGTAAAATTCTGGCAGGTTTGTTTTTTGAAGCTTCAAATTCTTTTAATTCGAAAACTTCCATAAAAGGAAAGCCTTTCATTATCCAATCGCTGTCGCCGTTTATAACGTAATCATTGCCCGCGCCTTTGGTTACGGCAACGGAGTATTGCGCTTTTGCCTGCCATATTTTTATCTTGTCGAACTTTGCGACATTTTGAGAAAACTTCGGCACGACCACATCGCCTTTTGCAAATTGCGCAAAAGTTGAAATGCTCAAAACTAAAATTAAAAGTAATGTTTTCATATTCTATAAACTCCACATCCGATTCGCCTTGTTCCGGCACACCAGCAATTCGTAGCTTATTTTATTGCTTTTAGAAATTGCGTAGTTAGATACGCTTCATTTTTTTTTGTGCCGCCCCAACCTTTTTTATATTTGTCTTTTGTTTCGGACCAGGCAACAATTTTGCGTTTATCGGAGTTGTAAAAATACGCCGACATTTCCGCGATTTCAGTAAAAGTTCCCATACCGATTTTTGCGGGCGTTGTTTTACTGATTTGTTTGAATTCAAGAATAAAATCAGCGTCAACAGCATCCGAAACTATTTCAAGCGATTTGTTTTTGTCTATAACCTTTTTGATTAGCTCGCGCGAATCGGTAGTATCGGCGAGAAGATACACTTTTTTCTTGCCCGCCAAATCACTCGGTTTGCCCATAATCGGCAAATCCGTCTGCCCGAAAGCGCAAAAACTGAGAATTAAAATTAAAATTAAGGTTTTCATAATGTCTATCTGCAATAACTGTGGTCAACATACCGTTTTTTACCGCTTGCCGAATAAGTATAACAACCGCCGCGCGGTCCGACGTGATAACCGCTCTCGAAGCCGGATGAGACTGAAGCGGGTGCGTTTGTGCCTAAAGAATTATCGTTTGCGTTCACCGCGTCCTGTTTTTTACGCTTTTTCCTTGTCGAAGGCGGCGAAGCGTTCTCGCTCGATGAAAGAGGCGCGGGCGCAGGCATCGCGCCTCTTATAATCGGCGTAACTTTGACGACGGGCGGCGGGGTTACGTAATTAGTCGGCGCGGGCGTTGATTGCAAAGCGACGGCGTTGGATGAAACTGAATTTGTATTCGCTTTATCGCCTATTTTTCCGATGATGCCGCACATCGCGCACATCCCGAGTAAAGCAACGGCAATAATTGCGCCCGTATGATTGGTTTTCTTTTTTGTCGGCGAAGGCTGAAAAACAAACTGCACGCCGCACCCGGAACAAAATCGCGCGCCGGTTTGGTTCTGTGCGCCGCATTGAGGGCATTGAATCATCTTCTAAACTCCAAAGTTAAATCGGCTGAATTTTATATGCGTAATAAATATGTCCACATCTATAAGCAAACACTTTTACGCGAACACCTTTAATAAGATAATCAGACAAAGCCCGTGATGCCGACGCCGCACGTCCGCTAATATAATCGTCATCAAAGTTAATAAAAGTTCTGCGGTCTTTCGCGTCTGCCAACACGAAGCCATTCAAAGCAACCGCCGAATCATTAAACGAGCGTTTTACAATAGAGCCGGAATAAATTTCTTTACCGTCCGGCTGAGGCATTCCGCAAACATTTTTGGCGGCTAAATTTTTTAATACTTCATAAAGAATCGTATCGCGCGGAACTACTGATTTTTTAACAATCTTCTTTTGACCAAAAGCGAAAAAACTCAAAACTAAAATTAAAAATAAGGTTTTCATAAACTATTTTTCGTTTTCGTAAAACGCGAAAACACGGCGAAGTTTTTCGGCGTGCTGGTAAATATCGTTTAAGTTTTGAATTGCCACACGTTCTTCTTTCCGCTGTTCGTCAAAAATTCCGACATACTTTTGCGTTCGGTTAAAATGCAGTCGCGCGAGCGGTTTGCGATTATTATCGTCAAGCAAAATGCCCATATAACTTACCGTATCGCGGTGAATGATTCGTTCCGGATTAACTAAATCACGAAGCAAAGATTTAATAATATAAAATCCTTCGAGTTCTTCAGAGGTTGTATTAACTAAATCTTCACGTTTTTGCGCTTCTGACGGCAGAGCATCGACGATTTGTTCAGGCGCGGCAGACGAAAAAGCCGTTTCTGATATTGGCTCGCCGGACATTGCCGATTTCAGACGGTCATTTATTTGCTCATTTACAAATTGCTTGAAACTGCGTTTTGTAATGTCGGAAAAGTATTCTTTTCTCGCAGGTGATAACACACCCTTAAAAACTTTGGACGCAAAAAACTTGACGAATTCATCAGTCGGATTTTCCATTTGCTCGGATAAAAGCCGTTTGATTTGATGAGTGTATTTTAGTTCGCCAGCCGCCGTCATCAATTCTTCTAAATTAAAAGCTGGTTTGGTGAGTTTTTTAAGCTCGCCGACAAGCTGCTCGTTCAATTCGAGCATATTGATTTCGAGAAACGGCTTTTCGTCCATCTTGTTCGGCGCTTCCAAATCAGTATAAAAACGATAGACGATGCCGTTCGTTAAAACTGCAATGCGGGCTTCGGTTACGGCAAAATAACGATAAAGCTGCGAAGCGTGGCTGATGCTCAAATCGCCGCCGCAATGCTTGCACTCGAAAAGCATTATTATTTTGTCTTCTTTCTTTATCGCGTAATCAACTTTTTCGCCTTTTTTAATTCCGACATCTGCCACAAATTCCGGTATAACTTCGGTTGGGTCAAAAATGTCGTAACCCAAAGCATTTATAAACGGCATCACAAGCGCGTTTTTAGTCGCTTCTTCGGTTTGCAGAAGCTCGCACATTTTGGCGGTCTTTGCGGCAAGATTTTGGAGATTTTCTATAAGTGTCATTTTCTAAATTTTGTGATTATCGTAAATATATTTTCTCAGCAAAATCAGACGGCGGGGATAACCAAACTCTTCCTGAATCTCTTCCAATTTCATTTTTCTCAAAACAAATGTCGGAATCAATGCGACCGCTGCGAAAAAATTTGCTTCTTTTTCAATTTTGCGCTTTATTACCACGTCCGAAAATTGAGCGCATTCAGTCGGATGAAGAATATAATGTCCGATTTCGTGGAAATAAACCCAAGCGCGATAATTCCTCTCGATAAATGAATGAATCAATATACAAGGTTTATCCTGATGAATTCGATACTCGCCCAAATCGTCAATCAAATCGGTTTCTTTGGTAAAAATCGTTTTTTCTTCGCAAAAAACAATCGCTTCGTTTTCCCCGTGAATTTGTTTGTTCCAACTTGGCAAAGCTCTTTTAACAGTGGGTTTGAGCAATTCCATTTATTTTTCATTCGCCAGCCTGTCAAATTCCCGGTCGAGCATTTCAAGTAAAGCCTGCGCGCGTTCTTTTTTGGTGGAAGGAATGCCGGAGAATTTTAACGCTAGATTTTCAAATTTTTCTTTATCAACACCTTTACTGTCTTGTCTAATTCCAGAAATACGGGAAATAATTTCTGTTTCCGTTACGCCCAATCCTCTTGCTAATGCTTGTATTTTTGGATAAGACATATTTACATTCGGTTCGTTTTCAATTTTATTTATGTAGGACGTGCTGATAGATTCGCCTTTTCTGTTACTGGCTTTGCTCACATCGGCAACGGTCAAATCTTTTTCATTGCGAATTCGTTTAACAAAATCGCCTATTTTTTCTGTCATAACACTATTATTTGAAAACAGTCTATTATAGTGTTTATCCTCTGTGGTGGTTAATTGTTGTATTTTAGTGTTGACAAGCATAAAACATTCCTGTAATATCCTCTCTAGTGGACAAAAAACACACTAAAGGGTAAATATATGGAAAACATAAATTCAGAACGAAAAGTGTTAATCAGCGCAAAAGTGCCGGTTGAGCTTGAAGAGATTCTCAAGCGTATTGCCGACAAAGAAACGCGAACGGTTTCAAACGTGATTCACGTTCTGCTCGAATCGCACGCGCTCGTTATCGACGCGAAAAACGAAACGGCATTAGCCAAATAAACCAATGAAAAAGAGAGGCTTCTTAACAATTTGGAAACTGTCTATTTGTTGGCTCGATTTATGGACTAATTCGCGTGGTTTAGAAATCAGTTGGAATTACAAAAAAATTCTGCACATCGGTTTTAACGGTTGAATGAAACCGAAATAAAAAAGAGGTTAAAGAGAAATGACAAACCATATCGAAACATACAGCGCCGACAATCTTTTAATCAGCTATTGCTTAGTGTGCGGCGACGCGAACGCCATTTCGGACAAAGCGGAGCGCAAAGACATCCGCGCAAACGATTATTGGTTCAGTGGTCAGCACAAACGATGCGCCGACGCATTCAAAGCGCGCGCCTTTGAAGCCGCAACAGCTAAAGTCGAAGAAATCTTAGCGAGCAATCACGTCGCGGCGGTCGAAGTCGGATTTGAAGAATCATTCGGCAACGTCCGCGTTTATTCAGCCGTAACCCGAGATTCAGGTATGCCGCATCTTTACCGCGTCCGCGTCGAAGATTCGTTTGAAACGGGCGAGCGGGTAACGACCGCCAAATGCAACTGTCCGGCTGGCGCGAAAGTTATGCCTTGCCGCCACGTAATAAAAGTCGCCGAAGTAGATGCTGAAAAAGTCGGACGTGAAATTTTCCCCGACGTTATTGCGGGTTATCAAGCACACAAAAATTACCGGAGGGCGGCGTAATGTCAAAAATCATTGAAGTTCCATTATCACGAGGTTATGTCGCCTTAATTGATGCTGAAGATTCGGAAAAAGTTTTGGCTTACAAATGGCACGTTTTAATAAACAAAAAAAATCCAGTTACTACGAGCATTTATGTGATAGGGCGCATTAAAGGTCGCACCGTTTACCTTCATAGATTTATTATGGATGCCCCTAAAAACCTACAAGTTGACCATATAAATCACAATGGATTAGATAATCGAAGAGCCAACCTTCGATTGGCAACGCCAAGTCAAAACCAATACAACCGCATACACACAAACACAAAAACAGGATTTCGTGGCGTGAAACTGTGTAGAACTTCCAAAACCGCTCCATTTTACGCAGGTATTAGGTCGGAAAACAGATATTACAATCTCGGTTCTTTTAAAACACGGGAGGAAGCCGCTATTGCCTATGACAGAAAAGCAATAGAACTACACGGCGAATTTGCAGTCTTAAATTTCCCGACGACTTCAAGAATGGGCGAGCTTCACTCGCGCGCCGTCGCAGTCGCGGCTCGAATGGAAACCGAACGATATTACGAGGCGGCATAAAACAATGAAATTACTTCGCCGCCCGATAAAAATAGCCGTCGCCGCCCAAATGCTCGGCACAAGCACAAAGTCAATCATCCAGCGCAAAGACGGCACGCAAAGTTTGACCCTGCTAAAACGAAACAACCGGCTTTACGTCTGGGACACGGAAGTTCAAAGAATGCTTGAACGAGATTTTGAAGTTGTAAGGGAGGCAAAGTGATATCGAACGCAAAACACGAACATTGCCCAACCTGCGGCGCGCGAACCGTTCCGCGCATCGAGAAATTAAGTGGTGAAAACGCGGAGCGAGCAACCGTAACAGCCGAGCAGATTATTGATTGTTTAATGGCTGAATTTTGGTATTGGAAAGAAGCCGACAGCAAAGTCACTATCGGCGCACTCAGCGCACTCGCCAATGTCATCGGTTTTGCGACGGTTGACGGTTGGCGGGCAAATTGGCATCCCGAAAAGTAGGATGCCGAACTTTGAATTATACCGACCGTGCAAGATTCATTATGTATCGAAAACGATTAACAGGCAGTCAGAAATTCAACGAGCGAATAAAAATATGAACACAAAATTAAAACTAAACGTTCTCGCTTCAATAATTCTAGTCGCGTTCGACGGCTTTCTGTTGATGGTGTGCGCTTTCGGAATCGCCTTTTTGATTGCCGCGCCGTTTCTGTTTGATAACGCTGAGATTGGCGCGGCGATTTGGGGGAGCAAATGAACAAAACAAATATCGAAATCGAACGTCAGTTTCTCGAAAACATCACGGCGAGCGCGTGCGACGACAAGTTTTATTTTCCGCGCGTTTTTCTCGAACTGATTGCAATCGTCGGCGGCGGTTTAATCATCGCGCTCGCTTTTGCGCTCTCAAAATAAATATGGACACGCAAAACAGATTTGATTTGATGCGCCTCAAGTTTCAGCTTGAACGGCAGCGAGAACGGCAGACGAACGACGTGATTATCGCGTCGGGCGCGCTTGCAAATACGCACGCGCAAATCGAAGCCGTTGAAATTCGTCTGCGCGCTTTGGAAGCAAAGACGCCAGCCGAGTTAAACGTCGCGCTTAAGGTATGAACGAAGAAAAACTCAAAAAATGGCATAAACGGCGCGACCTGACAAACAGATACGGGCGCGAAACCCGCGAACGGCACGAGCGCGAGGCAGCGCGGATAAAAGCGGGCGTTCTGTGCGTTCGGCGCGGCTCTCGGCGGAAAGGGAAATTGGCGGCGCTGGAAGTTGTCAAATATCAAAATAAACAGTTGATGCCCGGCGCGCGCCGCCACAGCACAGACGCCGGGCATTTCAACAGGACAAGCGGCTTTGGCAGCCGCCCTTGTCGGATAACGAGTTTATCAGAACGCGCACCGACGATGTTTTAATTTAATCGAATTGAAATCAGGAAATCTAGTGCTAACTTTTTGCAGAATTTACAAACAACGATGATGAAATTTCTTTTCACGCAGCACGAAACCGAATCGCGCCTGAACAAATGCCTCGATTACGGCGACGAAACAGAGATAGCGAAACGCATCGGCAAAGGGTCGTCGCTCGTCTCGCAGATGTTCAACCCCGACGACGAGCGCGAGTCGAACTTTTACAAAGCATTAAAGGAAATCGCCGCCGAAATCGATTTTAACCCCGACAACGGCTGCAAAATGCTGCGCCTGTTTAACGAGCTGGCATCGCGCCATTTGCCCGATGATAAAAAGCGATGCCCGAAAGCAGCAACGTCGAAGCTACTCGGCGAATGGACGCAATTTATCGACGCGGCGATAAACGACAAGCCCGTCGAAACGCAGATTGACGAGTTGAGCGACGTGATAGCGCAGGCGGTTGAATTGAGAAAAGCAAAGGAAACCGAGTTGAAACGGGAAATCCGCGCGGACGTTTTCGAGACGGGCAAAGAAAAGAAATCAGGTTTGCGGGCGGCATAAATGAATAAAATTGATTGGAAAATTATTTGCGGTGATGCGCTCGAAACTATGGCGAAAATGCCGTCGTCGAGCATTGATTTAGTAATTACCTCTCCCCCTTACAATCTCGGCGAAGGTATGGAATCAAAAGGCGGGCTTCGCATCGCGCATCAAGGCTCAAAATGGTCAAAGCAAACATCAGGCGTTGGCTGGTCAATCGGTTATGACGTTTGCAGAGACGATTTGCCTTACCCCGAATATGTCGAATGGCAGGGAAAAGTATTGAAAGAATGTTTCCGTCTTATCCGGTCGAGTGGCGCGATTTATTACAACCATAAGCCGCGAGTCGTTAACGGCATTTTGCGACATCCGATAAGTTTAATCGGTGATTTACCGCTTCGGCAAGAGATTATCTGGAATCGCAAATCAGGGTTTAACGCGACGAATAACGCTTATATGCCGACACACGAAATAATTTTAATAATTGCAAAAAAGGATTTTAGACTGCGTGATAAATCAGCATCGGCAATAGGTTCGGTTTGGACATTTCCGCCTGATATAAGCACCGACCACCCCGCGCCGTTCCCGTTAGAGCTTCCGCGCAAAATCCTAGAAACAACGACCGCGAAAACTGTTCTTGACCCGTTTTGCGGCAGTTCGACGACGGGGGCGGCTTGCGTAGAATTCGGTCGTGATTTTATTGGAATCGAACTCTCGGAATTTTGGGCTGATTACGGCAAAGCCAGAATACGACGCGCATTAGGTCAGGCGGTTGATTTGCCGCGCCGAATTATTGCCGACAAACCATTGCCGTTATTTGAAGCCATTTAACAAGATGATAAAAAGTTTCGACGAGCTGAAAGAACAAGCCTGCGCCTTCATTGAAAAGCGCGCGGGCAAAAAAGGCACGGGCGCGACAAAATACCGGCACTTGAACGAGCGGTTCGGCAAATGCAGATTTTCGATTGAAGACGCCGTGCGCGCGCTGGCTTTTGCGGGGAAAATCACGCTCGACGAGACGAACCCGCGTATCACTTTGATTTATTGGGGCGGGCGGGAACTGGAGACGATTAAATTTGAGCGGCAATGGAGCAGGCGAATAACGATTCCGCTCGCGTCCAATCGTCCGCATTTGAGAGATTAACGGTTGCGCCGGGCGTGCGTCCGGCATCGGCGGAGAAAGCGTCTATTCGCACGTTTCTCCTCGCTTTCTCCGCCTTTTTAGATTTATGAGCGAACACGATATTCAAACAGTTTTCTTTGATATTTTGCGGCTCAACGAAGTGCGCTATCCGCTTCTGCGCTGGGTATTCGCCATACCAAACGGCTCGCACAGGCACGTCGCCGTCGCCGCTAAACTTAAGCGAGAGGGCGTAAAGCGCGGGATTATGGACGTGTTCTGCTGTTTTCCGATGATGGATAATCACGGGCTTTGGCTTGAATTCAAGCACGGCAAAAACAAGTTGACAACCGAGCAGAAAGAATTTCAATCGGCGATGGAAACGGTCGGTTATAAAACAGCAGTTTGTTATTCGGCTATCGAAGCGATTAGAGAGATTGAAAGTTACTTGAATATCAGATTAAGCAAATGAAAACGCTCAAACAAATCATCGCCCTGCTCTCGATATGTTTGGCGTGGCGAGCGGTCAAGATGATTCGAGACAAGGATTATTAAAAGTTTGAGCAATCACGCTCTCGACGGACAAAGCTGCTATGCCGTTAATCCAAAAGAAGCACCCGATTATGTTTTAAGCAAATTGAGCTGGCGCGGTTTGTTTGAAAGCCGCGCCGCTAAAAAGGGAAATATGATAATCAATGCAGAAAACAGTGGTTTGATATTCAAAAACGACCGCAAAGACAACGAACGCCAGCCCGATTACAAAGGTTCGGTCAACGTGTGCGGGAAACAAATGGAAATAGCCTTGTGGGTCAAGGAAAACAATCGCGGCAAGTTTATGTCGGCGAAGTTCAGCGAGCCATACGCTAAGCCCGAAGATGCGCCGCCGCCGCCAGCCCGCGAAGATGAAAACATCGGACGCGAAACTATGCCGTCGCACTACAAACCGGAGAAATACGGCAAAGATGATTCCGTGCCGTTTGCTCTGCTTTTCGCATTTGTCGGCTTGAGTTTTGCTATCGCGCTGTGCGGTCAAATAATGGCGTAAATTGTTCGGTTTAATGTATTTATTTCTTGCAAAGATTATGGAAATGCGTATAATTAAAAGTAACGACGAAGTGTTAGGCTTTCCAACTTTAGGGTTGGAAGATTTGACCAATTTCCATAAATTTTGCAAAGATAAAAGAGCCGTTTCTTCAAAGGTCAGCCTTTTCACTTCGTCGTTGTTGTGTTTGGTCAGACCGGAGAGGAGACGGCTTTTTTGTATTTAAATTTATGTTTCAAAGAATGTGCAGCTTTTGTAATTTTACAGCCGATTATAACGATTTCCCTGACGGGTCTGTTTGTTGGCTTGGAATCTGCGCGTGTCAACCGTGTCTCGAAAAAGACATTACAAAAGATTTTAGAGAAATTATTGAGGCGAAAACAGAATGGAACTCAGCGAAGCAGCAAACATCACAGGCGTCGGCATTGATTACAGTGCGATAAAAGAAGAAGCCGAATTATTAACGTATGAGCCGCCGATTCAAAGCGCGTTCGCCGTCAAACGGGCGAGCGAGTGGATTGACGAGGCGAAAAATCAGGCGATTCCGAACAAGCTGTTCGATGAATTCTGGTATGAATCGGAGCTTTGTTTTTTATTCGCCGACACGAACGCCGGAAAATCCATTCTCGCCGTTCAGATTGCCGAAGCTGTCGCCGCCGGAAGGTCGGAAGCCGGAGCGCAGAAAGTTCTTTACTTTGATTTTGAGTTATCGGCAAAACAATTTGAACGCAGATATTCGGAAGATTACGCGAATCATTTTAATTTCAACCAAAATTTTTACCGCGTCGAAGTCGATATTGAGGCACTTATTCCCGACCGTTTCAAAGACGAATCTGAATGGCTCGATTACTCGTTTAACTTAGCTCTAGCCGAATCGGAAGCCCGCGTGATTATCGTTGACAACATTACCTATATGCGGAACGAATTGGAAAAATCACATATCGCGTCGTCAATGATGAAAATGCTCAAAAACTTAAAAACGAAATTCGACTTGTCGATTCTTGCGCTTGGTCATACGCCAAAGCGGGACTTGACCAAGCCGATAACCCGAAACGATTTGGGCGGCTCGAAAATGCTGATTAACTTTGCCGATTCGTGTTTCGCCATCGGCGAGAGCTTCAAGGATAAAAATCTGCGCTATCTCAAACAGATAAAACAGCGCAACGGCGAGCAAAAATATGACACGGAAAATGTCTGCGTGATGCAGATTGCCAAAGATTCAAATTTCCTTGAATTTCAATCGCTCGGCTACTCGCAGGAAAAAGACCATTTGAAAAATTTATCGGATAAGGAACGGGCGGATTTGCCGGAGCAGATTCGCGTTCTTTCATATTTGCCGCAGCGCGAGATTGCGAAACGTCTGGGCGTCTCGGTCGGCACGGTCAACCGGCTGCTTGCGAAAAGCGAGGCGGAATGATGTTCAAGCCGTGAACGGGGCGCGTTCAAAGTGTTCAAAGTGTTCAAAGTGTTCAATCCGTTCACGGCGTTCAATTTGCTCAATCGTTCAAGTCGTTCACACGTTCAACTATTGAACAGATTGAACACGCTCTTTTCAGTTATAAAACACACGCTTTAGTCGCTCCTTGTTTTTAAAAGAGAGGGACTAGGGATTGGGAGAAGTCTATTTATTTAACTATATATATATATAGTAAGTATAAGAAGGTAAAGAGGTTATGCTACAACTGGAAAAATATCGCGGTTCACGTTCACGCTTCGCGTGTCCGGCGTGCAACTCGAAAAAACAGTTCGCCCGCTACGTTGACGATTCGGGCGAATACATTGATGAGACGGTCGGACGCTGCAACAGGGAATCTTCGTGCGGCTACCATTTGACGCCGAAAGAATACTTTTCGAGCCGGAGCGTTCAATGTTCAACTTTTGAACACTTGAGCAAATTGAACGCTCCGAACAAAATGAACGAATTGAACACTTTGAACACTTTGAACACTTTGAACGCATTTGAACAGTTTCAAACTATTGATAATTCTTTCGTCGTTCGTTCTTTAGTACATAACGGGATAAACCGCTTTCTTTTATTTCTCGAATCGTTCATTGACGCGCAACTTGTTTTTGAAATGGCGCGGCGTTATTTCATCGGCTCGACAAAAACGGGCAAGACTTGTTTCTGGCAAATAGACAGAAAAGGCAGAGCGCGAACGGGAAAGATAATTTCTTATGACGCCGCGACGGGAAAGCGCTCGCGTTCGGTTAATCCGAATTGGATTCATTACGAATTGAAACGAGCCGGAGCTTTGCCCGAATCGTTTCAGCACCAATTATGTTTTTTCGGCGAGCATCTGCTCAGAACCGAAAAGCAAAAACCGATTGCCATTGTCGAAGCTGAAAAAACGGCGGCGATTGCTTCGATTTTTATTGATGATTTCGTGTGGCTCGGCGTCGGCGGCAAATCGCATCTGAAAGCGGATAAGCTGCGCCGGTTCGGCACGCGAAAAATCGTTTTGTTTCCCGACGCCGACGGTTTCGATTTGTGGGAGCGCGAGGCGGCGGACGCTCGAGCCGCGCGAATGGACGTTACAACTTCGCGGATAATCGAAGATACGGCGACCAGCGAGGAAAAGAAAAGCGGATTCGATTTGGCTGATTATTTAACCCGAAGTGAGCGGCACGCTTCTGTGTGGAACGCCCGAGCCGATAGCTATAACGAAAAAGTCGAGCGAGTCAAAGCTGATGAAAGTTTGTTTGATTGTTTCAACGAAATGATTGACGAACGCATCGCAATCGCGGAAACGGAAAATCTGCAAGCGGAAGATTACCGAACGATTGTCGAATATGTTTGTTGAAAAATAAATCCAGTTAAGCATTGAACTAAGCCGAACACGGCGAGATTAAGCCGATGGAAATACTGAACAACTCAAAAGTAATCGCCGCGCTTGAGGCGGAAAACGCGCGGTTGAAACAACTTTTAATCGAAGCGATTTTATTGCCGAACAATATGATTCCCAACGGCGCGAACGAGTTTATTACTGACGCCGAACTCACTGAAGCGTATAAACATAAACCGCGGATTGAAAGTCAAATTGAAAAAATGCTTGACGATGCGGTGCGAAAATCGAGCGCGACGGCTACAAAGGCAGCGTCAGATGCGGACACAAGGATTAAATTCTGAACAACGCGCGTCAGTCTGGCTGATTTCAAAAGCGGGAAGTGAGAATAGCAACTAAGAAATATGTCAATTTTTCAATTTTGGAACAGTTCAACAACTTTATCTAATCCCGATTTTTTACTTATTACAGTCGGGTTATTCCTATTTTGGATTAGCAATAGGCATTGTTTTGGGCGAAGCTCGTGGCGAAAACCAATAAAAATATGGACAGCAAAATCCTTGAACTAAACAAAACAACTTGCGACAAATGCGACGGCGATTTTGCTATGGCAATCTTTGACATTAAAGCAGGTGAAAGAGTTTCTATTACAACAGGTATTGTGAATCTGGAAATGATTGACCTCAATGCAACAGGAGTTCTTAAAACTAATGTTACCTACGATGCGACAGCAACAGACAAATATCAAATTTTCAAAGGCGTTAAGCGGCGGCTTTTTATAGATACAAGCATAGACTTTGGCTGCGGTTGTTATATCTGGCTTGAAGATGGAGCAACTGTTTATAATTCAATCGATAATCAAGAATGGGCGGATACAATCGAGTAGTGCGCCCAACGATTGAGTTCAGCGTGGGTTGATGGGTTGGCTAATATGCCGTTTCAAAAAAAACGGAGAGCAATCCCTAGCGCGGACGGAATAGACGTTAGCCGACCGCCGCGTGTGCGTCCTGATTCGGAAGACCCACGCCATTTTACCAAAGATTAGCAGAACAAGTTATTAGACCGCTAACTTGCGGTCTAATCCGCGCAGACGGATAAATACTAATGTTTGAACGCGCCGAAACGCCACATTCGGAGTTGAAAATATTCAAATGCAAAAATAGACTTTGCCGCCGCGTAGTCGGCGCGAGTGACGGCGAAAGTATTTATCTTCTCGGCAAAAAAGTTCCGTTCAATCCGCATTTTATCAGTTTCGATTGTCCGAACTGCGGCGAAACCGTGCAGTGGCGAAAATCGAAAACTAAAAAATGATTGACTTAAATTCCCAACTGTTCTAAATTTGAAATAATTTGTGGACGCTTATGCGTCGTCGAGATTCACGCCCTCGTTTGTCGGATTTTAATTCCGGCGAGCGCGGGCGTTTTCTTTTTGGTTAAAATGGCAAAAAACAACTACAAAACCAGCGACAAAGGCATTGCCTTTATTAAATCCTTTGAAGGCGAAATCTTAAAAGGTTATCTTGACGCTGTTAATAAATTGACGGTCGGGGTTGGGCATCTTGTTTTACCGGGCGAATCTTATAAGCTCAATCAAAAAATCACGAGAGAAGAATCAACGCGCCTTCTGCAAAAAGATTTGCAGCGTTTCGAGAACTGCGTTAATAAAAACGTTCAAGTTCCGATTACTCAAAACCAATTCGATGCGCTTGTTTCGTTCGCCTTTAACGTCGGCGAATCGGCGTTAAAGCGTTCAAGCGTTCTCAAAAATCTCAACAACCGAAAACCCGCTCACGCCGCCGATTCATTTTTAGCGTGGAACAAAGCGGGCGGGCGTGTCCTTCCGGGTCTCACGCGCCGCCGCAAAGCAGAGCGCGATTTATTCTTAACCCCCGACAAACAAACTTCACTTTCAACTGACAGACCCGAACCGCGCGGTTCAACCTCCTCCAGAACTGCTAGCGAATCAGTTGGAACGCCGGGTGCGAATCCGGCGATAAATTCAGGCGAGGTCGCGCAAAGTGAGAGCCGAGAGGCGATAAACTCCGCGCCGCAAACAAATGGCGAAGCCGCGCCGCCTGACAATTCCGCCGCCATCGCTGTCCAGCAAGCCGAACCCGCAAAATCCGAGCCTGAGAACACGCTAATCACAAAATTCAAAGCCTGGTATTTGGCGATTCCGGCGGGCATCACCGCGTATCTGTCGGCGGCGGCGGCGTGGGCAAAGGACGCGCCCGTTAATCTGATTATCGTTCTGCTGGCGATTGCCGGCGCGATTGTCGTCGTCTATATCGCGGGCAACCTGCTGATAAAAAACCGGCGCGAAAGCCGCGAAAACGAATTGAAATTACAGCGCGAAACGCAGTCTCACGATTTAACTGTTTTGCAGGCTCAATCGGCGATGGACAAAACAGTCAACACGATTCAAATCGTGCCGTTAGAAATACAAAATAGTGATAGCGAAGGCGCGGAAACCAAACAGGGATTTGCGACGATGACCGATTACAGCGGGAAAACTTGGAAACAGCCTTTTGGAGCAGAGTAAAGACAATCGCAGCGGCAAAATAAAATTTTAATTTTTGACGCGAGGAAAATATGAAGCAAATAAAACAAGCAAAACACGAAACGGAAGTTTTCGACGGATTGGACGCGGCTGTAAAAGAAGCCAAAGCAAACAAAATTCATACATTCGTTTTTATCGGCTTAAGCAACGACGGCGACGATGTAAAAACCGTTTTCTTAGGCACGAGCGGTTATGAGTTTCAAACGGTCGGCTGTCTTGAAATTGCCAAGCGCGACGTATTAAACCAAATTCCCGCGCTTAAGAAAGGCGAAATATAAATAATTTTATGACCGACACCCAAACAATCCGAATGTATGCCACAAGGCAACAGTTCAAAACGAAACGCGGCACGGAAACTTACGGCGGACACATCTTCGCCCGCTCGGTTGCCGAAGCAGAACAGTTGTGCCGTTCAATGGGAGCGCAGTTTGGCGGCGAAGTTATGAGCGACGGCGAAGTCTTTAACGAGGCGGGAGACGATATTTTGGATTTAGAGAATTTTGAAAACGAAAATTTATGATTTTATTATTTCAAGGATTGCAGTTTGACGCAGGCACAAGCATCGGAATAATCGCAGGCGTGGTTAGTTCGGCGATTGCCGTCTATGCAACCGTTAAAACAAGTCGGCTTAAAGCTGACACGGCACAACACGAAGTCAATTTCAAAACGTTTGAAGTGCAAACTGAAGCAAAACAAAAAGCAGTTGAAACCGAGTTATCTTCGACGCAGAAAATTCTCGAAAGCTGGCAGGGAATGTCGTCAAATCAGGCAAGTCGAATTGAGCAGATAGAGACTGCCAATAAACACTTAACCGAACAAAACAGCGTCTGCGAAGTTCGCTGTGCCAGACTTGAAGGAAAAGTCGAGATGCTTTCGACTCTGCAAGGCGTAACACTAGGCAAAATGGAGGTGCAGGGCGAAAGGCAGAACGCGCAAAATGATAGGCAGGACAGACAGGAAACCCGTCAAGATACTCAGGAACAACGGCAAAACGCTTCTGACAGCGGTTTGAAAGCGGCTGAATTGCAAATGACTGATTTGAAAGCCGAAAAAGTTGACATCGAAGCTGATAAGGTGGAAGTCAAAAAAGCTGGCGATGAATAATTATGGATAACATTTTAAGAGCGTTTTTATTAGCCCTCGATGTGTGCAATTTTCTATTCACGCTGACTATTTTGATTGTTTATGTTAAACGACAATCCGTTGCTAAAACTCTTTATACCAATCTGACAAAGCACGTAGTTTCGATTCTTGTCGGATTTCAGATGCTTTGTGTTTATATTTTTATAGACGTTTTAGGAAAACTCGGACAAGAAGCGACGTGGGGAACTTGGTATCTGGTAATTACTTTTCTGGTTTGCTTAGTAAGTGAATTTTTTATGTTTAATTACCAAATGAAAAGATTTCGGCGCGGACAATAAAATGATTGAAATACCGTGCGACAATTGTGAAAAGCCCGCTCTAGGTTACGATGGCGGCAAAATAATCGCTTTTCCGTCCGGCAACTGCGACGCGCACGTTAGTTCGATTGAGTTAGTTTTTGACGCGATAAAAAAAGGCAAAGGCAAAGGAATGATGATTTTGCGCGGCTTCATTGACGCTAATAATTGTATTTTCGGGTGAAAAAATGAGCAGCAAAAACATTACCAAACAGCGACGAGACGCGCGCGTTTGCTCGTTTTGCAGAAAAAACCGAACTGAAACGGAGCGAACAAATATCTGCAAAATCTGTCTTGCGGAGATGCTTAGAAACACGGAAGTTTTCGACGGTTGACAAGGTAAAAAATGGGAAACCCAATCAGAATCGGCGATACCTTTACCAGAACTTATACGTTCTTTAATCCGCTCGTCTCCAATTCTAAAACCGCCGACCCGGACAGCCCCGTAGATTTAACCGGGCAGACGATTGTCTTCGTCATTAAAAACGGCTCGACAATAACCCGATACGCGGCGGGAAAAGTAGTCGTTACGCTGCTTTCGGGAAAAGTAGTCGTTAAACTTTCGGTGACCGATACGGCGGATTTGAAATCAGGATTCGATACGGTCAGTTATCTGGAATTTACGACGGGCGCGGAAATTAAAACGACATTGCAGCGAAAAGAAACGGTTAAAAAACAATCGGACGTATGAATCTATCCGAAACAGTTCTCGTCATTTCAGAACCGGCGGAAATCGCGGTTATTACCGACACGCCCGCGCCGTCTGAAATCGTCCAGACAATCATCAGCGAAGTCGTCGTTCTGGAAAAAGAATCGTTTCAAATTGTCGAGATAGCCGCGCAGGGAAAGAAGGGCGCAGACGGCGCGGCAGGGATTAAAGGCGATTCAGGCGATTTTGCATTTATAAATTTAGGTTCTATTCTCGACGGCGGAAATTTTTAGAGGAATTAAGTTATGCCTAGTATATTATTTCGGATAAAAAGACGATTAGCAGGCGGAGCGGCGGGCGCTCCGGCAGCGTTAAAAACCGGCGAACCAGCTTACAACGAGCAGGACGATACGCTTTATTACGGCAAAGGCGATGACGGCGCGGGCAACGCGACATCGGTTATCACAATCGGCGGACGCGGCGCGTTTCTCGATAAGACGACAAATCAAACGCTCTCCGGCGTAAAAACTTTCGCATCGTCCCCAATCGCGCCGACACCGGCAACCGCCGATAATTCAACGCAGCTTGCAACGACCGCATACGTCAAAGCGAATCTGTCCGGCACAGGCGCGGGCGATATGACCAAAGCCGTTTATGACACGAACAACGACGGCAAAGTCGATTCGGCGGCGACTGCCGACAATGCGCTCAGTTTGGGCGGCTCGCTTGCCAATCTCTACGCGCTTAAAACTTACGTCGATTCGGCAATCGCCAATCTGGTCGCAAGCTCGCCCGCCGCGCTCGACACATTAAACGAGTTAGCGGCGGCTCTCGGCAACGACGCGAATTTTGCGGCGACGACCTCGACGAATTTAGGCTTGAAAATGGTCAAAACCGCTAACTTGTCTGACGTTGCGAGCGTCCTGACGGCGCGCACAAATCTCGGCTTAGGAACGATGGCGACGCAGAACGCGAATGCCGTCGCGATTACCGGCGGAAGTATTGACAACATCCAACTCGACGCGGGCGTATTTTAATCAATGGCAAGCAGAACACAACTTTATATGTCTGAAACGGCGGGAGCAGTTCCGCTTGCCGCCAATATATTGCCACGCCAACTTGCGGTCAATATTGCGGATAAAAAGTTCTATACGGAAAACGCCGCCGGAACAGTTGTTGATATAACGCCCGGAATTACCGCCGCCGCCGTTCCCAACTCGTCATACAGGACGATTTTAGATTCATCTGGCTCGCACACGGCGGCGCGCGTCGCTGGCACATATTTTCTGGGTCAGGGCGACCCGCTCGGCATTTCGGGAACGGGAACGCTTTATCCGCCGAACGTGATTTACATCGCGGCGGCTGATTACCCCACTGTGAACGGCTTGACGACAAAACTCCGACTCAGATGCCAGCTTTACACGAACGACATTTCGCCGTTCGTCGGCACTTTCGTTTTTGGGCTTTATCCGATAACCCGTCCGGCTGTATCTGGCGGCGCGGGCTTAGCGATTTACACGCTCGGAACGGTTGTAACAGGCTCGACGCTGACTTTTACGAACCCCGTCGCCGACGGATTACTAAACGCCACCGGAGCGGACTTCGCTATTCCCGCCGACGGGCATTATGTTATCGGCGTGGTAACGAACGCGGCTGTGGCGGCATCGGCGCACGTGCATACTTCGGCTAGTTTGCAGATGAGGAATGCTTAAGGAGTCTTGGGCGCGTGGCGAGTGGGCATTTTTGTTGAGGAAAATTGAGAATGGCAACAAAAAAAACAAATGTCGGAAAAGTGTCGGTTTTTGAATGGACGGCAGAAAAAAGCCGCACTGCAATTCTGCTTGCCGAAGGCAACACGCAAAAGTATGTAGCCGAAGCAATAGGCAAAAATGTAAGAACTGTCGAACGCTGGCTTACCGACATTGAATTTTCTGCCGAAGTTGACCGCCTTTCGGTGATGACTGGCATCGCGTCAAAGGCTGAACGACTGCGGATTGCAAAGAGAGTTATAAGACAGAAAACGATGGACGGAATAATCAAGACGGACAAGGATATTCTCGAATGGTTAAAGTTCGCGCAAGGTGAAACGGATGGAGTTAAACTCGACCTCGCCGCGCTGCGTGCCGCCTTCGGTGAAGATGGTTCACCTGTGGCATAAAGCGGATTTAGACGTAATAACGGCGAAAAAACAAAAAGAGCAGTATAAAATCTCGACATTCAATTTCGATAACCCGGAACTGTATAACGAGGCTTATACCTCTTTGTTTGAAAACAAGTCGCGTTTCATCCATTTGTTTGGGAGCGCGGGGAGCGGAAAATCCGTTTTCGGCTGCCAGAAGGAAATCCGCTTTACTTACCGAGAGGAGAGACGCAACAGAAAAACGCTCGTCGTCCGCAAGTTTTATAACACGCTTGCAAACTCGGTTTACGCGCAAATCAAAGCAATCATTTATGAATGGGGACTCGAAGACGATTTCGATATTCTAAAAAGTCCGCTTTCGATTACTAACCGAAAGACAAATGTGCAGATTATATTCGTCGGCTTAGACGACGTTGAAAAGGTCAAATCCATTCAAGGCGTCGATAGAATTTTAATCGAAGAGGCGACCGAGCTTCACACGCTCTCGGAACTCGACCAGCTTTCTTTACGTCTGCGCGGCTTTTCCGAAGTGCAGATAACTTTGATGTATAACCCGATTAACGCGCATCATTGGCTAAACACGGAAATTCATCACAACCGACCGCTCGAGCATTTCATTCTCAAAACAACGTATCGTGATAACCGATTTCTCGACGCGAATTATTTGCAGTTTCTCGAATCCTTAAAATTTACCAATCCGAATTATTACAAAGTCTACGGGCTTGGCGAATGGGGACAGAATCAGGAAGGCTTAATTTATCCTGACTTTGAAGTCGTATCCGATATGCCGAATGTGCAGGCTTACGGCTTGGATTTCGGCTACAACGACCCGTGCGCGCTTGTTGCGATTGCGCTTGCCGATGTCGTCGGAATTGACAAGAAAAACCTTTACGCGCGTGAACTGCTTTACGAATCCAAACTCACTTCCGATATGCTCATCGAGCGTCTGAATGCGCTGGAAATAAGCAAAAGAATCCCGATTGTCGGCGACTCATCACGCCCCGAAATGATTCAAGCCTTAAAACGCGCGGGCTTTAATATGCAGGCTTCCGCGAAAGGCAAAGGCTCAATCGTTGCGGGCATCAACGAGATAAAACGCCATAACATAAAAATTCTCGCCGGTTCAAAAAACCTTATTCGTGAAATGGAAAATTATTCGTGGCGAAATAAAAACGGCGAATGGTTAGACGAGCCGCAGGACGGCGCAAATCACGCGAGCGACGCCGTTCGTTACGCTCAAGAAGTATTAAGTAAGCCGAGCCGAATAATTTACAAACAGCCCGTCAATTACAGCCAGAGCAGTTATTAAAACATTATGGATTACACAGCCATCACATACACGGACGCGCAAAAGCTGCTGAACGACCGCTTTTCTGCTAAAAACGGTAAACTGCCCGATTTACGCGAAATGAAATCACGCCGCGACTTTGACGCCGACGAGCATTGGCAAGGCGGAAACGGCTTTATCGGACAGCTCCCGGCGGGCGAGAATGCGCTTGAACGAACGCTAACCTTGCAGCGCGGGTTTTCGACCGAACCCATTATTTCGGAAGTTCTCGACACGCACGTCGAGAATGTTTTGGGCGACGAGCCGCAAATCAGTCTCGAACACCCGGACGCATCTGAGGCGGAACTCGCTCAAACGCTCGAAATCTTAAAAGACTGGTATGACCGCCGCAAGACGACGATTGTTCTCTCCGACGCTCTGCGCGGCGCGCGGCGCGAACATTCGAGAGTGATTCGCTGCTTTATACCGTCGGGAAATCTGACGGGCGAAGGCAGAATCTACGCCGCGAACTTAAAAGACGCGCTCGATAAGATTTGGTTTCGCAGCGAACCGGTCGAGGCGGGCGGCGTGGTTGTCGATGAAGATACGGCGAAGGAATTGGGGCTTTTCCTTTATCGAATGAAAATCGACAAAAAAGACGTGTCCCTGTGCGAATACTCTTACGTCGACGACGCAAGCGGCGCGACGAATTGGGGAACGATTTCAAACAACAAAACGGGCGCGGGCGCGGAAATTGCCGACCCGTTTGCGTTGGGCGGTCATCTGCCGATTTATCAATTGAACGTCAAACCGCTGATTGTAAATTCGGTTTGCCAGGCGCAGCGCGCGATAAATCTATCGGGAACGATGCTCACGCGAAATAACAATCTAGCCGGAAGCCGCGAAAGATTGGCAATCGGCGTTCAGCCGCCGGGCGAATACGTCGATAAAGGAACGGACGAGACGGGCGCGACGATAAGGGAATTTGTTCCTGAACCGATGCGAACCGGACCGGGTTCGTTTAATTTCCTGCAAGCGCAAAAGATGTTTGATGAGGACGGCGTTGCAAAGGCTTTGGCTAATCCAAATCTTATTTTTACCGACCCCGTGCCGATTGATTCGTTCGTCGGCACATCGGAGCATTGGCGCTCGGTCATCTATTCGCACGCGAAAATGCGGCATCTGCTGATGGCTGACAGCGCGACGGCTTCGGGCAAATCGCGCATCGAAGCGCGCAAGGAATTTCAATCGTCGTTAAACCAATCGAAAGAAGCGATTGACCCGGCGGGCGCGTGGCTGATTGAAACCGCGCTGAGAGTTGCCGCCGAATTTATGGGCAAGCCGGGAAAATTTGAAAATCTGCGGGCTAAGTTTGGAGCGTCTGTGTCAACCGTCGAGCTGACGCCCGAAGAAAACGCGCAGATTCGAGAGGATTACAAAGCCGGGCTGATTGACTTGCAGACGGCGCTTGAACTGCGGCAGATAAAGAATGTGGCGGAAGTGATTGAGCGGATACGGATGAATCCGACCGCTCCGCCGCCGACTGTATAAATTTATGGCTGAAATCAAATTTGTAAAACAGAAGCATAAATACGGTTGCGCGGTCGCGTGTATGGCAATGATTTTGGGCAAATCTTACGAAGAAATTGACCAGGATTTTATACAAAGTTTTGATAGTCGCGGATTGACGAGCAAAGAAATAATTAAGTATCTGGCATTTTGCGGACGGCAGATTATTCGTAAAGAAGTCGAATATTTTAATCAGGTTAAATTCGGTCGGGATGAACTACTAAAACCGTTCGCGCCCGCGCATATCGTTACGATAAGGCAATGTTTCGATTCCAAAGACACACACGCCGTTTTTATGGATGAAACGGGCAAAATATACTGCCCGTCCGAAATCGGTGAGGACGAAATAAAAAACGCATACAGCATTGATGAAGTTATCGGGGTTTATAAATGATTTTCAACTTGCGCAAAATCGCAAACTGATTTTTATGCTTAACAAATTCAATGAGTCAAAGGGAGATTTGCAAAGCTAAACGCGATTTCGATTCGCGCCGCGCCGCTCGACGCTTTCGCCGTTTCGTCGCGCGCGTGTTTAGAAGGAAATACAGAATTTATTTGTGTCCGACCTGTAAATTATTCCACCTAACGACGCAAGGAAAGATTAAAGGGAGCAATAAATGAAATTAGATAACGATGTATGGCAATGCGGTTTCTGTAAAAAAATACTTTCACTGGCTAACGAAATACCGAAACTAAAAACTGAAAGCAGCAGCAAGGTCTGCGCTCGCTGCGAGGAAGTTATTGGTAAGGAATTTGAGTTTGAAAATCGAGTTAAGAACTACAAAAAAGAGCTTCAATTCGCACAGGATTCGGTGAATTTTTATAGTAAGCAGCTAAAGGATGCAGAAGATAAACTCGACAAATTCAAAAAACACGGATTCGAGGAAATATATAAAGACAGAAAACGCGCCGAAAACTTAGAAGGTAAAGGTTAATGTCCGAACAGATAAATAAACTCAAAATCGAAACGACCGTTAAAGTCGTCAAACGCGGCGCGCGGAAGCCCGACAACCCGCTGCTTCACGCTTTCCGCAACGCGAAATCGGCGGCGGCGGAAATCGCGCGCTTTATCGCAAACGATTCTAGTTTTAATGTTCCGGCGGACGTTTCGCGGTTTCTTGACGAGTTCGGGCGGTAGGGAAAAGCCGAGCCGCAAAAGGCGCGATTTGTGATAGAATGTTGGAATTATGGCAGCTTACTACATAACCAACAAAACCGAAATTGAAGAACGCAAGCAAAAGATTATTGAGATGCGTGAAAAAGGTTTGACGCTACAAAGCATTGGAAAGCACTTTTGCGTTTCGGCGGAGCGGATTCGCCAAATTTGCGGAAAGCATAGCCGAACCTATAAAACTAAGTTTCAGTTAAAGCAGGAATCAAAACAAAGTAGCTAAAGAATTTTATTGACTTTGATTTAATTATCGTTTAGATTTATTTTGAACGCGGCTAATCCCGCCAAACAATTTAATAACGCGCCGGAGAGCGGCGCACGGAAAACACCTTAAAAGGTCAAACCCGAAGATTTGAAAGCAGTTTCAATCTTCGGGTTTTTTTGTTTTTAAATTTCACCTGTGAAGCTACGCTTTCACGCGGCAAAAATTCCACGAAAACTATGCTGAAAATATACGACCAACAAACTGACGTTCCCGATGAGATGAAAGAGCATTACCACAAACGCGCCGACGGCAAGTTTGAACCTTCAGTTGAGGGCATCACCTCAATCGGCGGACTGCTCAATAAACGCGACGAGCTTTTAACGAAAGTCGCCGATATTCCGAATTTGAAAACCCGAATCCTTGAACTTGAAGGACAGGACACTTTGCCGCAGGGCAAAATCGCCGTCGATAAAAAGGATTTTGACGCGCTTGAAACTTATAAAGCGTTAGGCGATGTCAACGACATCAAGCCGAAAGTCGAAGGCTACGACGCATTGAAAACCGAAACCGAAGGCGCGAGAAAGCGCGAGATTTTAACCCGTGCCGCAAGCGCGGCGGGCGTTACTAATCTCAACGCTTTTTTCAATATCAAACAGACCGACGCCCTTTCCCTTGAATCGGAAACGGTTGACGGGCGAGAAAAGTTTTTCGCCGTCTCCAAAGACGATAAAGGCAAGGTTACGAAAACCGCTTTCGATAATGATTATCTGACGACAGCCGACGGCTTCAAAGATGTTTTGGGTTCATTGACGGCGGGCGAAGGCAAAAAGATGTTTCGGCAATCGACGGGCGGCGGGGGCGAATCAAAAGCCGAACGCATACGAAACGAGGTCAAGGAAAAAGAAGCCGCCAGAGGCAATGTAACGAGAAGTTTTGCCGAGGCGTTTTCGGGGACTAATCCCGCGTAAGAATTAAATTTCAGGAGAATAAAATATGCCAGGTATGGTAACAAAAACAACGGGTGCTGTCGGATACGGCAAACCGTTTGTTGACGGACCCCGCGACGTTCTGCACGTCAAGGTCGATGTATCCGCTCTTACAACGGCAGAGGTTGACGCTGACGGTTACTTAAAAGCTGGCGTCCCTCTTGCTATTGACGGTCTTCTTATCGGAGCCGCGAACACCAAAAGAGTCGGCGTAACGCCAAACGAAGTAAAAGTCGCGGATACGAATACCGCTTTAGCAGGAATTACGAACGATCCGTTTGTAGCGGTTGCTTTCAGCGGAACCTGCAACCGCGATTCGATGGAAGACAATCTCGGACGCGCTTTAACGGCGAACGAAATCGCCGGTTTGGACGGCGCGGGATCGAGTATCACTTTGTCACTGAAAAAATAGCTTTGACGAGTATCAAGAGAGGTAATTAAAAACAATGGCTAAACACTGGATTGAATTTATTGATGACTTAACAGCCGCCGATCTGACCGTCAGAGCGCAGGCTATTGATCCGACTGATCGCGGGATTCTGAAATGGGAAACTTTTTTTCCGCGCGTAGATGTCCCGTCAACCGAACTCGCCGACGTAATGACTTTAGACGACCGCTTCGTCTCGGACCGCCGCGAGTGGGACGCGCAGGGGCGGCAGATTCCGATTCGCGTCCCCGATCTTCGCAAACTCGATTTTACGCCGATACAGGCTTATCAGTCGATTGGAGAAAAAGAAATGCAGCGGCTGGCGTTAGGCTTAAACGCCAATCAGAACGCGGTTGCGCAGATTATCGGCTTTTCGATTCCCGACCGCGTTGAATCAATGGCGCGAAGCAATTATCGCCGCCTTGAACTCGATATGGTGTCAGCGTGGACGAGCGGAAAAGTCGTCCAGGTGAATCCCGAAACCGGCGCGACTTACGACATCAGTTTCGGCTTTGACTCTGGACGTATTCAGACGGTCGGAACTCCCTACACGGATGCTTCGGTCAACGGTTACAACGAATTTACAGCCGCGATGGTCGCGGCGCAAAGCGCAATGGGAAGCATTGCCGGAGTCGTGATGACGCGCCCCGTGCTGAACGCGATTTTGCTTGATTCGCCGACTAACACGATTTCCGGGCGAAGATTGAGGCTTGCCGAACTGGCTGATGATGTTCAGCAGGATCTCGGCACGGCTTTCACTATCGGACTGTGGGAAGATTCGCTCGATGTTTTCCGGGACGGCGGTCAAAATTCGGCGGCTCGGACGAAAGTGTTTCCCGCCGGAACGCTTGCCGCGATTCCCGCCGGAGCCGCAATCGGCAAATCCGCTTTCGCGCCCGTCATTCGCGCCGATGACCTTGCGCCGAATTCCGACGCGCCAGAAGGCGTTGATGCAAACGGGCAGAGAGTTTATTACATCAGCAAGAACGAGGGAATGCAGTTAAAACCGACGGTCCAGCTTAACGCTTTTCCGGTTCCCGATGAAGAAAATGTCTTTGTTTTGAAAGGACTTGTTTAATCATTGAGAGGTTAAATCATTAACCTCTCAATCAATTTTATAGGAGAAAGAGAGATGCCCATAGACAATCGAAAAGTTTTGCAAAACATTCTGATACCGGAAATGAACGGCTCGACTCGCCGGACTTTGACCGCAGAGAACGCCGACGAAATTACAACGGCGTTTTCGCAGGAAAGACTTGATTCTTTCGTGGAAAGCGGCGTTTTAGAAGGCGACTGGAAAGCGTCCAGAAGCGGGTCGAAAACGAGCAATGAAAACGAAACGAGCGCGGAAACCGGCGAAGAAGGCGGCGGCGGCGGCGGAGATTTAACGAAATTAACCAAAGCCGAACTGCTTGAATTAGCGGGCGCGGGCGCGGCGGATGAATCAATGACGAAAGCGCAGATTATCAGCGTTATCGAAGGCAAATAAAATGGCAACAGCAAAACAAAAAGCAGCCAGAGCAAAGTTCACGGCAATGGTGAAAGCCAAATCTGCGCGGAACCCGGCGGCTAAACCGAAAGCGGCGAAAAAACCGGCGAAAAAAGGTAAATAAATAAATGGCGTGGCTCGATGAAACAGACTTTCGCGCAATTTACGTTACCGATTCGGCTTCCGAAGTCAAATCGGCGCAAATTGACGAATGCTTAAATTCAGCCAAAAGCCAGATAAAAAAGCGAATTCTCGCGGACGTTTTCACAATGCTTTCGGCATCATTGCCGACGAGCATTGAGACGGTCGACGACGTGCGCCGAGCGCAGGGGAAAATCGCTTACGCCGAACTGCTGCTCATTCAATCGGCGCGTTATCGTTCCGGCGGCATATTGCAGCAGGAGCGCGATATGAATTCGAGCGCGACCGACACTTACGAAAGCTATTCGGCGACCGAAAGGCGCGCGGACAGATTAAAAGCCGAAGCCTTCGACATTCTTGAAATCTATTACACGCCGGGCGAGACGGTTAAAGAATCGGCAAGCATCTTTTCGCCGTCGGCGGTTCGCGTTGCGGTCGGCTCTGATTGGTGAACGGATGGACATCTCGTTTCAAATTGAAGTCCGGCAAGCCGTGCAGGCGGATTTAACGCGCACCATTGAAGACGCGACAGCGCAAATCGTTCGCAGTATCAGCGAGAACGCACCCGAAGAAATGCGGGCGGAAATGAGTATTACGGGCGGACGTTCCCAACGCGGGGAAGCTCCGCACAGGCAGACCGGGTATTTAGCGAGAAGTCTGCGCGGAACTGTTACAAGTCCGACAAGCGCGGAAATCGAAATGGCTGATTACGCCGAATATCTCGACCCGCTGTTCGGCGGCAATTTAGACCGTCCGTTTGCCGAAATCGGAATCACGCGGGCGATAGCAAAATCGCTCGAACAGGTTAATGGCTAATATATCGAACACGCTATTTGAATTCACGACGCAAATCGTCGACGCGGCGGCAAGCAGTTCGCCCTTGAGTTTCGCGCAGGTTCAGCCCGACGTTTATATAGACATCAAGCCGGGAAAGACGATTCGGGTTGACGATTTGAAAAGTGCCAAGTTAGCCATTGTTCCCGCAAGCGACGGTTGGGCGGTTCGCAAAGACAACGCCGTTCTTGATGTGCAGTTTGTCGCAATGCCGTCGACGCAGAGTTTGACCGACCGGCTCGAAGCGCGGCAGATATCCGAAGATATGGCGGACGCTTGGTATTTACAGGCGTTCGAGAATCTCTCTTTGCAGGCGCTTTTCTGCGCTATTGGCGAGCCGCTTCAATTTAACACTTGGATAAAACCCGGCACCGTAAAAATGCCGGTTTGCGTTCTAAGGCTTCTTATCAATCCGCAAAAAGACGGTTAAAGGTAAAAAAACTATGAGCAAAATTAAAATCAAAATCAAACAAAACGATTCGGATATGCCCGAATCTTACGCGCAGGGTGAATACAAAGTTGATTTAACGCGCGCCTACGCGGAAGTTTCGCCGGTTTTCGCGCGCCATCTGGTCGCCGTCGGTTACGCCGAATATATGGCGGCGGATTTGAAGCGCGCCGCGCAAAAACAGGCAGAAGCAAACGAAGATTTGCCGAATTTCGTCGCGCGCGAAGAGGATACGAACATTGCCGTTCCCGCGCCGAGCGTCGGCGACGTTGACGCCGTGCCGACCGAAGAGCTGACATCGGACGACCCGTTCGAGCCGATAAGCCAATTGCCTGCCGAACCTGAAATGCTGACCGAACAGGGAACACCGAAACCGGAACAGGGAACGCCGAAACCGGCAACCGCGAAATCGAAACGAAAAAGATGAACGCTTCGACGCGAAAACTTCACGCCGCATTGATTCGCCTTTGCAAGGGAATCGTTTCGGCGTGGGAAGAATGGCTCAAAAGCCAGTAGATTTTTTACAATTTCAGCCAAAGCCCGGCAAAGCTCGCAAAACGCGCCCGATTATTTTTAATCCATCCCGTTTGAAAAAGCCTCCTTCGCCTTTTTACAAGGAGATTTTTTCAAATGAATACACCCCAATCAGGCTACCAGTTTTTTATGTCGCGCATCCCGCAAACCAACTTTTTGACGCCGGTCGTTCCCGCTGCGGCGCCGAGGTCATACGTCGAGCAAATCGTGCGCTCGCCGTTTCTGCTGAATGTTACCCCAGCGGTCAAAGACAATAAAGGGCATTCTACGGGCAGTCGTTTCGGAAACGATATGTGGATTGAGGGCTGGGAGACCGAGGGCGGCAGTTACGATTTCGACGCATCGAGCCAGAATATAGGACGCCATCTGCTCGCCGCCTTAGGCGGTTACTCGGTCGCGGCGGTTGCCGGTCAAGCCGGAGCGTTTAAACACACGTTTACGCCGCTCGACGTGTCCATTTCGTCGCAATTGCCTTCCTATTCTTTCGCGCCGCAGGCTGCTCCGGGCGCATCGGCAATCGATTCGATGTTCCCGTCAATGACCGCCTCGTCCCTGAAGCTCACGAGCGAGGGCGCGTCAAGAGTTTCGGCGGCGGCGGCGTGGCGCGGTTCCGGGGAGGAGATAACGCCGTCGAACGTCTCTTTGGCGACACACGTTTTAGGCGTGCAGGGAACGCAGAACTATTTTTACAACACGCAGAGCAAAATTTTAATGTCCGCTGACAGCAACGGCGGCGCGGGCTTTACCACGTGCGAGTTGATGCGGTGGAATTTCGGCATCACCAACTCGTTTAACGACGACGATTGGGGATGCCCGCGCTTTCTGACGGCGAATAACCCTGAATCGGGCGCGCTGCGCGGTCATCTGCTCCTGACCGATACGACGTTTGAACACGAGTTTTCCCTGCGGATGAGGGCGTCGGAACCGGCATACGCCGCGCTGAAAAACCAGACGACGACATCTATCGTCAATTCCCTCATCGGGCGCGTCATCGGCGCGACGACGGCGAATCATCAGCTCGACATCACCTTGGCTCTGACGAAATACGAATCGGTCGCGCGCGTTTTTAATAACGGTTTCGCCGAAGTCGCCATCAAACCGCGCGCGATTTACAGCAACTCGGCGTCTTCGATTGTCAAAGTCGAACTCGTCAACGACGTTGCCAGTTATATCGGTTAATTTTTCGCGCGAAAAGGCTTGCGGTTCGTTTTTCAGTCAGGCGAGCCGCAAGTTCTAATTTACAAGTTGACTGAAAAACTAAACACGGAGAATTTATGACTGAAGAAAATAATACTGCGGCGGTTGATGAAATGACGGTTGCCGTTGCCGAAAATGTAAAAGATGTGGGCGCGGTTGATTTCTACCAGCCGCGCGCCATTACCTTAACGAACACAATAAAAAACAAGGAAGTCGAGTTCACGCACAAAAGCACTGCGATTGATGATGAAATCTGGCTCGAATTCAACGAAATCTTGAATCCGCGCCGCGAGCTGCAAAACAAAAAACTCGTGTATAAAGATGACGTGCGGCTTGCCGTCAAAGCAATTTACAAAAAGCTGATTCCCGAAATTCCCGAAGGTTATCAGCAGTTTTTCAAACAAACTTTAACTCCGCAAAATTTCTGCGACCTTGTGCCGTTCGCCGACCAGCAGGCGGTTCTCGAACAAATTTTCGCTTTCGATATTTCCGAATCCGACGCGGACGAATTCTTTTTCGACGGCGATGGGGCGAACCGCTTTGAGATTGATGTGCCGATAAACGGCGTGATTCAGACGGGAACGATTGCCTTAAACGGTAAAACCAAACAATCGGAAAAGGATTATAAACGAGCGGTTGAGCCGAAAAGCGGCGACGTTAAAAGGTTTCGGCACGTCGAAGTTTCCGTGAAATCTGATTTCGCCAAGCTCTCCGGCGTTTTTGATTCGCTTCTGGCGGGCGCGGAAAACTTCCGCACAGGCGTTCCCGTCTGGATGCGCGTCGGTTTGATGAATTATTACTTCGCAGAATTCGCCGTTTCAGAAGCAAAAAACTAACCGCGCTCTCCGAAGCAATCGCCTCAAGAGTTTCCCGGCTCCGGCAGGGCGCGGCGGCAAACCCAAACAGTTGTCCGGGCGAAGAAAACTGCACGCGCTTTCTTAATGCGGCTGGCACAACGCGCGAAGAAAAAGAGCTGGAAGCCTGCACGGGTAATGTGGATTGTTTCCGACAAAACGCGCCGCTCGCTTCGGGCAACGAGGATTTAGCCACGGTCGAGCGATTTATTGAAGAACGGCGGGCGGGCTTTAAGCCGGATGAAAACGAGTTGTCGCCCGTCCAATACGAAGGCGTTCTGGTTTGGGATTCGATAAACGCGCAGTATGAAAACGCATACCAGCAAACCTTACTCCAAATGCTCGGTGGATTATTCGGCGGGAAAAAGTAAATGGGCGGAAAACCGAAAATCATTAGATGTGAAGAATACTGGCTGGAGAAAACCGACGACGGCAAAACATTCGGTTGCGTTTTAACCAGAAAGCACGGCAAAAAGATTATCGTTCGCATTCCGCTTGAAGAATCATTGGAGAGAATAAAAGAGGCGGGTTGATATGCTCGCCTCTTTCTTGTTTTTAGTCTATTAACGATGAATTCTTATTCCGGTTTCGCCGTATTTGGGGATTTATCTTTCTTGTTCTGTCCGTAGAAATAACCGGATACGCCGGAAACTAAAGCAGTTCCGCCATAAGTAATAACTTTTATTGCAATATCTTGGTTGTTTGTTTGAAGACAGTAAACCAAAAATCCAGTAACAATCAAAAGAATTATTATTGCAAAAATACCTTTTATCGTATTGTCTTTTCTTTTTGAAATCCGACTGTCTTTTCTGTCATCGGCTTGTAGGTTAATGGCAACGCTGGAAAATTCGTGAGTATTTTTAATTTCCAATTCACGAATATTATTTTCACGCCCGCGTTCAGCTAAATCGGCTTCTTGAATTGCAAGAAGCCGGTCAATGTGTTCAGGCGTAAGTTGGGGCTGGTTTGGTTGACGATTCGCCGGCAAGGTTTTATTCGACATCACGCAAAAACTTCGTCAAGTTCCGATAAGGGAACATAAACAGGATTTTTCCACTCAATTAAAATTTTACCGAAGTCTTTATTGCCAAGTCTCGGCGGAATAATTCTAACAGAAAGAATTTCGTCACGTCTTTGACCTAAGATTCGCAGATATTCTTCCGGCGTTACCGTCTGAAATCGCATCGGCATCATTGGAATTTCAGGCGAAATTCTTTTTCTAGGTCTGTCTCCGAAGAAAAACATAGCTATAATCCTCCTATAATTATTAGATGCGAGGGCAAAATTGCAGATGTCCGAAAACAGTTAAAACACTGTTTTACATCTGAATAATATCTTTCGTTGAGCCAAAAATCAACGATTATTTTTTCTAACTCTCAAAGGATTATTAAAATACCACGTCAGGTTAGTTTTTACCTAGTCCGATTGCAAATAAAAGATTTAGCGGAAAGTAAATTGATTAACTTTGAGCCTGTTCAGAAATGAACGGGCTTTTTCTATTTTTCGATTGCTAATAAACCATCAGAATAAATAACCATCCTTTACTTGCTATACATATAAAAGTATGTATAATCTTTATATGATGTTCGTTTGGGATGAATCAAAAAGAAAGCAGGTAATCAAAGAACACGGCGTTGATTTTGCTAAAATCAAAGATGTTTTTGAAGATGTTTTTTCTATTGATTTGGAAGATTACGAACATTCAACCGAAAGCGAAAAACGATTTATCGTAATCGCTAAAACCGCCAAATACGGCGTAACCTTTGCATCTTACACGGCAACCGAAACGGAAGTTAGATTTATCACCGCACGCCGCGCGGAAAAATGGATGGTGAATGAATATGAAAAAAGACGAAAAAGACAGTGAGTTTGAGAATAAAATAAAAGAAATGGGCTGGCGTGAAATCAATCGAACAGACAGACCGGCTATCACGCTTAAAGATGAAACCAAAGACAGAATTACTATTTATCTCGATTCTGAAATCGTCGCACACTATAAGCAAACGGCAAAAGAATCGGGCATCGGTTACCAAACACTGATAAACCGCGCCCTGCGCCAAACTGTCCAAACCGCCAATGTTTTGCCGGAACATATTAAAGAAGGTTTGCTGAATGATAATGAGTTTTTGCAGAATTTGAAGTCTGCCATATTGAAGTGAGATTGAAATTTAAGTTTGTAGATTTTAAAAGCCTGTTCAGGAATGGACGGGCTTTTTGTTGTTGGTATATGCCGGTTATTTTAATGTGCGCCTTGCGAACCCGGCGCATAAATCGGACGGTCAGCGTCTAAGGTGAATTTTTTCTCGAAAGACCAGAGAACACAGACGGCGGCTTTCTGCAATTCATAAATTGCCGACCAAAACTTCGGCTTGCCGAGTTCTTCGACGTATAGCACCGTAGAAATTATGACCTTCGGCAAATCTTCGAGAGGAATCGGGGATTCAACGTTAAAAGACAGCAACCTTAAGCGCAAATCGTAAAGAAATTCTTTTCTCTCTTTTATCGCCAGACTGTTTAATGATGATTGCCATTGCGCTAATTGTACCGTGAGAGAAAATCCTATAATGTCGGGCGCGCCTAAACCCATACTTACAAGAAAGCCGCTATCGGTACTCGGCAAAGTCGCCAGCATCGTCCAGGCAAATCCGCTTTTCGGTATGTCTTGGACAGCGTGATGTCTTTCCATTAACCAATTCTTGATTTTTAATTGCGTCTTTTCGTAATCGTTACTCATAAATAAACAGGCGAACGGCGTGAAGATTTGGGATGGGTTTGGATACACGTTTTTATTTTTCGATTACGAGTAAATCGTTTGGCTTGCATTCTAAGTAATCGCAAATTTTTGCCAAAACATCAAAATCAATAGAGTTGACACGCCCTGTTTTCAGCTTCCAAAGCGTAGAATAAGCAACGCCCGTATCTTTAGCGAGTCGATACATTGAAATCTTTTTTCCGCCTATTTTTTTCTTCGCCAAAGCCTTTTCTAAAGTTACTTTAATCACGTCAAACATCATACGCATATTATCGCTATTTCGACAATGTTTGTCAAACGCAAATATATTTGCGTTTGGTTATTCTCTACTTGCAAATATATTTGCGTTTAGAGTATAATAATTTTAGTTAAGCAATTAACTAAATAAATTACACGGAGATTAAAAAATGCAAGTTCAAACAACAACCACAACGACCGAAACGATGAACGCAGGCGGCGCTAATTTTCAAATCAAAACCGTCGAACAGACGACGACCGCATTTTGCGATTGCTGTCCGAACCAATCGACGGGAACGGAAAGCGAACTCAAACGGCGCGGCTGGGGATTCGGCAACGGAAGCGAATTTTGTCCCGACTGTAATTAACGGCGAAAGGCTTAGAAATCTTTGCGGGATTTCTAAGCCTTTCTTTACCCCAAACTAAGAAGGAGTAACCAGATGAATAAAAATAATAACACGATGAACGTCTCTTTATCAAAGAGAATAAAAGTGCCGGAACAAATAGCTATCACGTTAATAGACGACGCCAAACGGTGCAAGCGGACAGTTCCAAAACAAATTGAGGCGATTCTTTGCGCTTATTACGAAGAAAACGAATCGGCGGACGTTTTAGACGCAGAGGTGATTCAATGAAAAATCTAAACCAATCACGTCGCAACTTCCTAAAACTTCTCGGCGCGGCGGCGGTCGTCGTCGCCATTCCTTCGGTTGCATTATCACAGCCAATCGAAGCGGACAATTCCGAATGGCTGGCAAAAATGGAAATCATAATTTCCGGGATGACGGCAAAATTCGACCGATTTTCAGCAAAAGGCAAGCAAAAATTTATTGATTCTTTCGATGATTTGCCGACGAAATACGTGGAAGAATTTAACGAGAAAATCGACCCGACTGTTAAAGAATGCTTTGACGATTTGAAAGCGTTCTATCAAAAAAGGCTTGACCAATAAAAACTATGGACGACCTGCAAATAAATCCAAAATTCAAAGAACTTCTTCCGCCTTTGTCAGAAGAAGAACATAACCAGCTTGAAGAAAGCATTATCAAAAACGGTTGCGAAACGCCGCTGATGATTTGGGAAAATCAAATCATTGACGGACACAACCGACACAATATCTGCACTAAAAATAATATTCCGTTTCGGACGGTTGACCGCTCAATCGAATTTGAAACCGAAGATGAAGTTTTAGAGTGGATTTACACGAACCAACTCGGACGGCGAAATCTAACCAAAGACCAAAAAACCGATTTTATCGGCAAACTTTACAACTTGCGGAAAAAGCGGCACGGGGGCGATAGAAAATCAAGTGGTAATAATTACCACTTGATTTTAGACGTTGAGCCTAAGCGAACCGCTGAAGTAATGGCAAAGGAATTTGGCGTAAGTGAAAAAACCGTCCGAACGGCAGGCGCGTTTGTTGAGGCGAAGGAAAAATACCCTGAGATTGTGAGCGTTCCCACACAGAAAGACGCAATCAATATGGCAAAGGCTCTTGATGTTGTCGATACCAAAAGACAGAAGGAAATACGAGAGGACTTAGCTCAAGGCAGAATCGGGGAAGTTACTAAGATAGTCGAGAAATATAAGCGCGATTTTGAAAAAGGGGAAGACCCAGACGTTAATTTTTCTGAAACGATGTATAAAATTCACCGGACTATTAACAGCATAAATATAAACGGTGGAATTTCTTATATCTGGCGGAATTGGTCAAAGCAAGCCCGGCTTTCCTACTACGAAAACACTAAAGACTTGGCAGGGAAAATCGGCAATTTTATTCAGGAAATGGAGGAGCAATTAAATAATGAGTAAGAAAATTGAAAAATCACCAAAACAGAAGGTTCTTGAAATTTTAGCCGTTAATAAGTTTTCTGAAACCGACGATTTAACGCATCTGTTGATTGCCAACGGAATGTGGGCGGGCAAAGACCCGGCAGAAATGATTTTCGCTTATCAAAAATCGGAAACCCGAAAATGGCTGAAAACTCTGAAAGACGAGCGCGGCAGACCAGCCTTTGCGAATATTGAAATCGAAAACGAAGTCGGCGAAATCGTTCACGTTTATATGCAGCCGCGCCTTTTCGACATCGAGCAATACAAGCAGGTAATCAATTACCACATCTCAAAAACAAAATATCACGCGAATGAGGCAAAAGAATTTCAGAAAGAACTACAATCTAAGTATAATGTCCAATACGAATTACCTTTCAAGTTGGAATGAGATGAAAACAATTTCCGAAAAAGCAGAAACCGCGATTATGACAATTAACGCGGCTATCGCCGAGATGCGCTCGCAAATGAAAATTCAAGCGATTAACAAGCCTGCTGCCGATAAATTGGTAACTGCCGCTCGGAGGAAAGCCAAAACCGCCCACAATGCTTATTTCAATCGCCGTCCAAAAGACGAAAAGGCGCATTTAGGACAGATTAAAGAAGTCGGCGTAAATGGAATCATTGGAGATTTGGAAAAGGCTTATGAAGACTTGAACGCTGTCTGTGAGATTTATTTCGCCGCAATTCCGCTTATGAAGTTAAATTTCAAAACTCGATTCGAGAGTAGATAAATTTACAAACCTTAACTTTAAAGTTATAAAGGCGAGTATATGAAAATACTCGCCTTTTTTATTCTTGTTTTGTGTTTTGCGGTTAATGGATTCGGGCAATCCAAAGCGCAGGCAGCAAGCAAATCAATCTCACCTAAATACGAAAGTAATTCGTTCGACACTAAAGTTAGTGCTTTGCCGCCACGCTATTTAGGACACGATGCCCGCTCTTTTCTTCCAACTTTTTTATCATTTGCACTCGAAATAGTAAAAGGCTGCGGCAAATATGAAACCACTAAAAACTGTCAATCACGCTTGAATGGTATGTATGACCGCAGAATTTCCGCAAAACTGACTGCAAGTGATTTGTTAGCGTTCAGCATTCCGATTGAATGCGATTATATTGCGGACGCTAATGAAGGTAAAATGCCTTAATTTTGGTAAATACCATACTTGGTCGCATAAACAACTTGAAGGCAAAACATACGTTGGTGAAAATGCCTTCGGAGTCAAACGAATAATTAGCTATAAAGAATATGAAAATATATTTATTGAAACGGAAAAAATAAAACCAGACTTCTATTTAGAAAATGTGCCGCCACAGGAAGCGATGAAACTTGTGCCGAATTTGCGGTTTCTCGTAATAGGCGAACCATTGCAACCTTTTGTTAAAACAGCCACCGCGTTATACAAGCCTACGCTTGATAATCCAGAAGAAGTTAAAGGATATAATTATTCACTTATTGTAGAAATGAAAGAGATTTGGCTTTATAATTTTGAAACTGGGAAAATCTTATCAAAGCGGAAAATAGAAGAATAAAGGTTAAAAGTAATTTCTTGTCTTTTATATGTTTTTAATCTAAAATACACTTAATTTATTTGTGCAGCATTATGGTTGCGCCCTAATTTGGCGCAGCCGTGCAAATAATAACAATTTATTAGTTGCCCGTAGGCGACCAAATCCAACCTTTAGGTTGTTTGGTCGCTTTTTTTTTTGGAGTTTTCTTTTGAATAAAACAATTCAAATAACAGTTGTCGGCAAAGGCGATACCGCAGGCGTAAATCGCTCGTTTCGCTCATCCTTTGATTACATCGACAAAGAAGCAAAGAAAACCGCCGACAATCTAAAGAAAGTTTTTTCAGGTTTGACAGCCGGAGTCGCGCCGCAGAATAGAGCGCCGTCGGGCGGCGGCGGCGGCGGTCGAAGTCCTTCTTTGAGCGGCGACCCCGCGATGAAAGCCGCGCTCGCCGATGCCAAACGGCTCGACGCCGAACGTCTGCGCTCAAATCGCGCAACGAACGCTGAAATCGAAAGAAGCGAAAAAGCCCTCACACGTATAAAAATCGGCGAAAGCAAAGCGGCGAATAATGCCGCGATTGCCGAACTAAAAAAGCTCGAAAGAGAAACACAAAACTCTGCCGGCAAATCAAGTTCAATTTTCTCGCAAGCCTTCGGCGGCGCGGCACTAGGCACGCTCGTCGGCGGATTAGCGACCGGCGTCGTCTCCGCGCTCGCTTCAATTCCGGGGCGAATCGCGGGCATCGGCGAAAGCGTTTTCGGGTTAGCTAAAAGTTTCTCCGAAACCGGCACGACAATTTTCACGGCGTCGCAGAAAATCGGAATGTCCGCCGAAGCCTTATCGGTTATAAAAGGCGCGGCGGACATTTCGCGCTCGTCAATCGAAGATTTTACGACCGGCTTTGCGCGGTTTGAAAAGAATTTATCGGGCGGCGGCGGCAAAGTTTCAGGCGTCTTCAAGCAAATGGGCATCGACATCAAAGCCGGTGTCAAAGACCCGGAAGCGGCGTTTGCTCAATTTCTGACAAAATTCAACGAAATTCCGGCGGGCGCGAACCGTGCGGGCGTCGCTATCGCTTTATTCGGAAAATCCGGCGCAAATCTGATTCCGACGTTTCTTAAACTCGGCGGAAGTTTTGAAGAAGCAAAACAAAAAGCAATCGAAGCCGGACTGGTTTTCGACCAAGACGGCGTTGAAAAAGCGAAAAAGTTTAGCGATGCGTATATTCAGCTTCAAAAAGTTGTCAAGGGTTTCGGTTTGACCATCGGCAAGGAATTTGCGCCTGTCATTACGGGCGCGATGGAAGATATTTCGTCTTTTTTAATTGCCAATCGCGGCGCGTGGACAGAATGGGGCAGAAGCGCGGGCGCGCTGATGGAAATTGTCATCGGTCATATAAAAGAGACGACCGGAACGCTTTCAGACCATAAAGACCAATCAAAAGATACGTTCGCCGAAGTCGGACACAACATAGCTTCAACCTTAATCTCGTGGAACGGCTACGCAAACGGCGTAACCGGAATACTAACCGATATTCAAGTGGCGGCTTCAATGATGGGAACAGTCGTCAAAGATTCGTTCACCGTCGCGGGCAAAGCGATTCAATACGTGATGATTGAGTATATGGTCAAGCCGCTCGACACGCTCGGCGGAAAACTAAACGAAGTAATCGACTACTTGAAATCTGTGCCGGACATAGCAAAATCGGCGCTCGGAATCGGTTTCGTTGACGCTTTGCCGAATTTCAAAAAATCCGACACCGATTATTCGCGCGATTACGGCGCAGAGCTTTCAGCCGCGAACGCTAAACTCCAAGCCGACACAAACATTTTCAACACTTACGACAAACTCGCCAATCTGCATCTGGCGAAAACCAACCGTTTTGCTGATTTGCGCGCTCTCGACACCATAGAGCAAAGAAAGCGCGACGAAGCGGCGGCGAATAAACTCAAAAATAAAAACAGAAATTCGGGTTTAGGCAGAGGCACTGACGAAGGCGGCGAAGATTACGGATTGGGCAAAGGCGGCGGCGCAAAAGGAAAGAGCGCCGGCAGAAGTAAAAATCCGTTTGAGGAAATCAAAGACATTATTAGAAGTCAGGATTTTATTCCGGGAAGCGCGTTTCGCAAAGGCGGACCGAACGGCGCGACTAATCACGCCGGGTCAGGCGCGGTTGATACGTCTGTTAAAGCTAATCCCGGCAAATCGGTTGAAGATTGGACGCGACTAATTGTAACGGGAATCGAAAAAGGCAAGCAGATAATTGACGAACGACTTGTTGGTTTCTTTCCGGGCATTAAGTCAAGCGGACCAAATGTTCATCTTGGTAACAGCAAGAATAAAAGTTTTTTTCTTCCGCAAAAGTATTACAGCGTTCCGGTTGAATATCTCAAACAGCTTGACGAAAAACGGCGCGGCAAGACCGCAGGCTATACGGGCGACGATATAGCAAACTTCAATCAGAAACAGTCCGACGCTCTTACCAAAGCCGAACAGGAAAAACTAACCCGAAAGGCAATCGGTTTTTACAAAATCGTCGGACTTATTCCGACCGGCGAGATGCTCGATAGATTTCAATCGCTCGCCGCCGAAGAAGCGAAAAAGGCGGGCGTCGTCCAACCGTCGAAAGAATCGATTGCCGCGACTTTTGAAGCGAACCGCGTGGCAAAGCTCGACGCGCGGGGAATAATTACGGGCGGCGTTTCCGCTATTTCAAGCGACATATCGCCGCAGCAAAACGAAGATGAGCGATATGTCGCAAACTTGCGTGAATCGCTCGGTTTGTCCGAAGACATTAACGGCGTAGTTGTCCGGCGTCAGAATCTCGTGATGCGCGAGCGGAATATGATGGGCGAAGTTACCGCGCTTCTTGAAGACCAATCATTCGCCCGCAGCGAGGCGACCCTGCAGGCGCAAATCGATTATCAGCTGCTGCTTCGCCGAAATTCAGCCGAAGAAGTCGATTTGAAATTTCTGCAATCGAAAAACGACCAGTTGCGCGAACTTGGAGATACTGAACAAGCAATCGATTTGCTTCGCCGCCAAAACGCAAACGAAGCCTTTACAAACCAGCGCAGGATGCTGGCGTCAAAGCGCGAACAATTATCACTCGAACAAAACATCACCGATTTGCGCGACCAAATCGCCAATGGCGGCGCAAACGACGCGCTCGAAATCCAAGCCGCACAATTAAGAGACATCGTAGATTTACGTCGCCGCGAGGTGGACGCCGTAATCGCAACAAATCGCGCCCAATCGGATTTGGCGAACTCGATGAAAATTTCCAATACCGAGATTCGCGCCGGAATTTACCAGCACCTTGCGGAAGCAAAAAATATAAACGAAGCGATTGCCGACGGCTTCAATAAAACATTTGACAGCGTCAGCAATAAACTTCTCGCGCCACTCGACAAATTGAACGAGAAAACGAAAGGCTATCTTTCGTTTTTAATCGAACCGGCAAAAGCAATCGGACAAAACGCGCTAAACGGCGTTTTCTCGCGCATTACCGATTCGATTTTTCCCGGTCTTGGCGATTCGCTCAAATCGACGGGAAATCCGGCGCTCGACGCGGCGAACAAATCGGCGACGCATCTCGAATCGATTGATAACAAACTCGGCGCGGTCAGCGCGTTCGGCGGCGGCTCTACGAGCATCGGCGGCGGCACAGGAATTCCCGGCATCGGCGGACGATTTTTCGGCGGCTCGTCTTTCGGCAATTCTGCAAATCCGTTTGCAGGAAATATCGGCGGCGGCGGCGGCGCATCCGGCGGCTACGGCTCAATTCTCGGCGGATTATTCGGCGGCGGCAATTCGTCAGCTTCTTCTTCATCGGGCGGCGGCATCGCGTCGATTTTAAATCAATTCGGATTAGGCAAAGGTTTTTCTTCGTCCGGCGGCGGCAATTTGCACGAAACCGGACAATTCAAAGCGGCAGGCGGCGGCTCAATTCTCGGCAATCTCAAAAACCTTTTCTCGACCAAAGAAGGCGGCTTGTTCGCGTCGAAAGCGAATTTACTGAACGGCGGCAAAAAGAGCGCGCTGGCGGGAAAAATGGCTGGCGCGGGTGCGCTGATGGCGATGTTCGGCGGATTGCTGCCCGGTCGAGCCGGAAGCACCGTGTCGACGGCTGGCACGGGAATGCAGCTCGGCGCGATGTTGGGACCGTGGGGCGCGCTGGCGGGCGGAATAATCGGCGGCATCGTCGGATTATTCACGGGCGGCACAAAGAAAAAGGACACGAAAGCGTGGCAGGGGAGCGTCGGCGACGCTTTCACGCAGTTGACGACGATAAAAGCGCAGCTCGACCGACGACCGCCCTCAATAAACTGGGATACGGGCATCTCCAACTCGACGCAGATTCAAAGCCAGTATTACGAGGCGATGAGTCAGCTGAAAGACAAAAAAACACGCAACAAAGCCATTGCCGACGGACGCGCGCGCATCGACCCGCTCGTCAAGCAAATCGCGGAATCTGCGGCGCAGGCGCACGCGTGGGACATCAATCGCGGACAAGTGGCAAAAGATTTCGTCGGAGAATTCGCTGGCGGCGTTTATATGGACAAGGCGTTTCGCTCGCAACACAATGATTTCAAACGTAGGAACGGACAGATGCCTGGACAATACACCGGGCGTGATTATATCAAAGCACTTATCGGCGACGGCGAGATTGTCGCCAACGAGCGGCAGTTAAACAGAATGCGCCGCGCCGCAGGTTTCGATGTCGTCGCTCACGCCGGATTGCCGAACTATGCGCCGAAAGCGGAAACGCCGCGATTTGCTTCAGGAGTGAGCTTCGCCGCCCCGATCGTCGTCAGCAACAGCGGCAACAATCCAAACGGCAACAATAATACGCCGGAAATTAAAATCGGCGACATCGTTATCAACTTAAACGGCGAGCGGATTACGAACGCCGAGATTGAATCGATTGCGATTAACGGCGTCAAGCGATACGTCAATCGCGGAGGTCGGCGCGGCGCTTAAAAACGATGGCGAGAGATTATTTAACACAGCCGCAGAAAGACGTTTTAGGACGCGCGGCACGGCGCGAGACTTTGGTCGTAACGCTCGGCGACGGCACAATGCTCTATTTTTCGACAGGCGATACGAATTCCGGCGGCGTAACTTATCTCGGCAAGCTGGCGCCTGTGGGCGCGCTCAATTTGGAATTGACGGCGGCGGTCGAAGGAATCGATTTGAAAATCTCGAATATCACGCTCGCCTTCGGCAGAAATCTTATCAACACGCCCGACATTTTATCAGGCACGACGGCTGTTTTGGGCGCGTATTTTTACGACGCCGACACCGGAACGCAGTGGCACGACGATAAAATCACGGGTGAAATCATCGTCGGCGACATCGACGGTGATTGGGTGAACGTCTTTTTTACGTCGAAAGTCGACGCGGCGGAATACGGCGGCGTCTCGGTTGTCTCGTTTTTCCCCGACTCGGCAGTTCCGCTCGCCGCCCAACCCAAACCCGAGGAGCCGGTTTATAACGACATCGACAATCGACCGACGCGCGGCGGCGGCGGCGGCGGCGGCGGCGACCATAAATTATCGCCGCTGCTCGACGATTACCAGAATAAGGGCAGATACGCGATGCCGGAATTTGATTTAATGCGTTGAGAAATGTAAAAAAATGCCAGACATAAGAATAAATTGCGGCGGCGGAGCGGTTGCGCCTTTTGACGCGGATGCTTTTTTTACGGGCGGAACACCTTTCGACTACGGCGCGTTCACCGCCGTTATTCCTCCCGGGCTGTCGTCGCCGCCGCCGAACGCAGTTTTCCAAACCGCGCGTTATACAAGCACGTCGCTTGGATATTCCTTTGCGGGACTTAATCCGGCAAAGCGTTATAAATTTCGTTTCTGGGCTGGCGCGGGCGGCACCAGCACGCCCGGTCAGCGCGTCTGGACGATAAACATCGGCAGTAGCGGGCAAATCGCAAATTGGGATACGGGCGAAAACGGCTATCAAACGGCGTCGTTAAGAGAATTTCTCTTGCCCACCGGACTGTCGGGAATCGCCGCGACGTTTATTTCGGGCGGAACGACGGTTGCGATTTTGAGCGCCATCGAACTTTTTGAAACGCTGCCGTCAATCTCGTTTTGCCACAGGCGACCGCTCTCAATCAAATACCTCCAAAAATTACGATATTTCGAGCCGATTTCGGGCAGCGACGAAGTAATTGAAGACGCGCCTCAAAAAAGAGAGTTCACGCTAAATACGCTTTATGTCAGTGGAGTAAAAGGCAACGAGCTGCGGCAGTTTCTTTACGCCCAGCGGCGGCGCGAGCCGTTTCTGTGGATAAACCCGGACAGAAATAACGAACAGCTACTGGTCAAGCTGGTCGGCGAATACGGCGAGAATCAGATGCTTGGCTACGGAGAATTTGAATTTACATTGAGAGAAGTTTAGAGAAGTGTCAAAGAAAAAATGCCATACGACGCAACCGATAAATCGGCAAAATTGGCGCTCGCGTTCGGCGAAC